>Ga0265780_10006956_pt1 | contig 13973 bp, 11 predicted proteins | sample P1T30metagenome_FD_192432 | JGI IMG/M metagenome (GOLD analysis project Ga0265780, IMG submission 192432) | Plant litter microbial communities from East Loma Ridge, Irvine, California - P1 T30 | ecosystem: Environmental > Terrestrial > Plant litter > Unclassified | place: USA: California... | reverse complement strand
ATGCACCTCGTGTGCATCAAAACCTATATCTCTTAAATATCTTGAAAAAGTTGCGGTGGAGCCATGGGTTAAGTAAACCGATTCGCAGCGGGTGGCATCTATAGCGCTAATGAGGCCGGTCCAGTCTGCATGGTCGCTCATTACGAAGCCACGGTCGGCCGCACGGCGGCGTTTGGCACCCCGCAGGGCCATCCAGCCCGAGCAATAACCAAAGCTGTAAGGGCCAAACTTGCGCATCCAGGGCGTACCTACTGATGATGGCGGGGCAATGATGATTCCCGTACGCACCTCCTCCTTAGCCGACTCTTGCGTAATGCGGTGGGTAGGCTGCAGATCAATACCGTTTCGGCGCAGCGCTTCGTTCGTGTTTTCGATAACGCCGTGGGTGTATACATTACCAATACTCAGATCGAGGTTTTGCAAAATCCGTTGTGCTTTGCCCAGTGAGTAACCTACAATAACCGTAGCCAGATTTTGTGCTACGTTTTGCCGCCACCAGTTATTTACATCAGCAAATATTTCCGATTGCGGCTTCCATTTGTAAATGGGCATCCCAAAGGTACACTCCGAAATAAAGTGATGGCAGTTAACCGGCTCAAAGGGGGTACACACCCCATCATTCTCCGTTTTATAATCGCCAGATACTACCCAAACCTGGCCCATGCTCTCTACCCGTATCTGCGCCGATACTATTACATGACCCGCCGGAAACATGCTGATCTCTACGCCGTTTTTCATCACCTTTTCGCCGTACTCTACCGTTTGTAGCTGTATCTCGCCCAGGCGGTAATACAATACCTCGCGCGACAGGTGATGAGCCAAATAGTGCTTGTGGCCTACGTAGGCATGATCGGCGTGGGCATGGGTAATTACGGCATCATCTACCGGCTGCCAGGGGTCTATATAAAATTTTCCTTTGGCGCAATAGATGCCCTTATCCGTAAATTCGAGCAGAGGTTTGTGCAGCATATGATGATATAACCGCAGAAGCGCCGCTTAGTTTTCAGGCTGGTGGACCGGGGCCATTTTCCGCCGTTCACCCGGCCTTACAGCAGTTCATGAATAACCCGATGCTTTTTGTGATTTAATGCAGAACATATAAACATATATAAACAAAAAACGCCCGGCTTGCGGCCGGGCGTTGGTATGCTTTATCTTATTTAGTTACGGATTGGCAGGCTTTAAATTGTTGGTTAATTTGCTTGCTTTTTCCAGGTTCACATAATCGGTCAAAATTTGGCCTGCTTCTATTTTCAAGAAATCCAGGTCTTCATTTTTAGGACGAACCTCCCCTTTTTTAAGCGCTGGTAAACCTAAAGCAGCACGGCGCTGGTTGTTGCGTTCAAAGCTTTTCTTCTCGTCGGCATCACGCTGCTCTTTAAGTTGTTGCTCGTTCAGGGTAACGCTTTTCTCTTTGTCGCGTTTTTTATAATCGTCTAAATCTTCCAGCAAATACTTGTAATTAGCACTGGTAGACATGCGCTGCTCATGCAGTTTAGTTAACTAAGGTATTGCGCCACTTAAATCGCCAGCCTTGGTGTAAGTACTTTTAGCAATCATATCGAACGGCAAGGCAGAAGCCTCAGTATCTTCACCATATTTATCCAACGGAATAATTGATGGGAAGCTAATATCGGGCATTACGCCTTTGTGCTGGGTAGAGCTGCCACTAATGCGGTAAAACTTAGCTACAGTTAAATTCAACTGGCCAAATTTAGATTCGGCACCGGTAGTAGAAGGTTTTTTAGACAGGGAGTTAAGCATATCCTTAATTGACGGACTAATTACCTTATCCATTTCTATAGCACTTTGTACAGTACCCTTACCATAAGTTTGTGTACCAATGATCAAACCACGGCCATAATCTTGAATGGCACCGGCAAATATCTCAGAGGCCGAGGCGCTGAAACGATCGGTCATTACTGCTAACGGGCCAGCGTACGCTACAGAAGGGTCTTCGTCTTCGTTAATTTCTACACGGTTACGGGTATCACGCACCTGCACAACCGGTCCGTTTTTGATAAATAAGCCGGTTAGCTCAATAGCCTCAATTAATGAACCACCACCGTTCTGGCGCAGATCAAGGATCACACCATCCACATTCTCACGTTTCAGGGTATCTAAAATCAACTTCACATCGCGGGTGGTGCTTTGATAATTAGGGTCTTTAGCGCGGTAAGCGTTAAAATCGATGTAGAAAGCAGGCACATTAATAATACCTATTTTAACCGTTTTACCGTTTGATTGGTAAGTGCGTATCTCTTTTTTAGCTAACTGATCTTTCAATACAATTTTTTCGCGCATCATTTCAACCACCTTAGGCTTAACCGAAGCGGCTGCACCTTTAGGCAATAAACGCAGGCGCACGGTAGTACCTTTAGTACCGCGAATCAGCGCAATAGCATTCTCTATACGCCAGCCTATAATATCCTGAAACTCGCCGTCTTTACCCTGGGCAACGCCAATAATGCGGTCATCCACATTAATTTGCTTGCTTTTATCGGCCGGACCACCAGCTACTACACTTTTAATGGTGATATACTCATTTTCAGATAACAGCGATGCACCTATACCCTCTAACGAACGCGACATTTCAATATTGAAATTGGCTGCATTGGCCGGGTTAAAGTAGTTGGTATGCGGATCTACAGATTCGGTAAAAGAATCCATAAACATTTGAAAAACATCCTGGTTAGAAAGCTTTTTTACCTGCGCTAAAAGGTTTTGATAACGCTTGCGCAAGGTTTCTTTGTTCTTGGTAGCATCGGTACTGGCTAACTTCAGGTTTAGCAAATCGTATTTTACACGCTGGCTCCAAAGCTTATTCATTTCCGTTTCGTTAGCCACCCAAGGCTGGTCTTCACGGTCGTAAGTAAAAGTTTCGTTCTTAGAAAAATCGTATGGTTTATCTAATTGAGTAAGCGAATAGTTAATACGCTCCAGGTAACGTTTTTGGTACACGTTAAACATGTAAAACACATTAACCAAATTCCCTGCTTTCAGGTCATCATCAAGTGCCGTTTTGTAACGGTCAAAATCCTTAATATCAGAAGCCAGCAGGTAGTTATGGTTGTCGTCCATTTTTTTAATGTAGCTACCATAAATTACTGTAGAAAGCGAATCGTTAAGCGCCACTTTTTTGTAATTGTATTGTGATATCATGGAGGCAACCTCTTTAGCCACAACACTTTGCTGCTGATCGGGCTGCAAGTTGGCAGAGCCATCCACCTTTACAGGTTTGGAGGTAGATGCCTGGCAAGCCAGCGCAGCGCCCACTACCAGTAACGTATATATTTTCTTAACCATTTCCTTTACAGATTTTAATTCTATATCTAAATTATAAAACATCAATATTAGTGCCTATATTATATGAGTGCCAAAGTAAATAAAAAAGAGACAGCATTTTAACTGTCTCATCTATACAAATATAATATTACGATTGAATGTTTGATGCGGGTGGATATTTAGTGAATGCCTCAGCAACGTGAGATATACACTGTTAGGCTATACAAAGCAATAGTTATATAAATTGCGGTATATGTGTCCTTCATAATTGAATTATCTATTATTTATCTTTTGGCCGCATAACCTCATTCCTTTTTAATAATCACATGCAATCGCTGCCAACACCAGCATAAATTTACTATAGAATTATTTGTAATTATTGAACAACAACGGTCCAGTTAATAGCTTTTAACTCTTTCTCAGTATACTCTAGGCGTTTGTAATATTTTTTCTGCCGCACAAAATCATTCATAGTAAATTGATTAAAATACCTTTTTAAGGTATCTGTTTCAAAAAGATAAAAATAAAGCCTTTTAGTTTTGCCTTCATCAATATAATCACGCCATGCATCTTTTCCTCCTACCTTAACAATTGTATAAGTTGAATCTGGTTCAATGGCATTTTCATCACTTAAATAATAATCAACGTTGTTTCCATTAGATTTAGGGTCAACATTGAATGAATATAAAACTGCAACCTTTCTATCTGTTTTATTATTAATAGACAAATTATAGTTATTGACTATGTCATAGCAACCGTATAAACCTACATTTGTTAAAAGCATTAAAAGCAATCTTTTATTCATGTTAAAAACTATAATTGGGTGCAATTATATATTAGTGGTATAGGCCTGATAGTATCAGAATAATTTACCAGTAAACAAAAAGCCCGGTAATAAACCAGGCTCAATATAATATGTTCTTAAAGCCCTCCTTCCCGGGGAGGGTTTGGGAGGGGCTTACAAAGTAGCCTGCCCTGCCTTACCAAAACCGGCTTCCGGTTTCAAGGCGGCCAGCTTAGTCAATTGCAAATTATCTAACCTTTTCTTTACCGATTGCATATCATCCTGCCAATTGTGGTTTTTGGCCATGTCGCGGGCTTCTTCCAGGTCTTGTTGCGCCAAAGAAAAATCGCCGATGGCCTGTTTTACACCTGATAATTCAATTAAGTTGGCAATGGTTAAGCGGTCGTTATTTTGCTGGCGCGATAAGTTATTGCTTTGCAAAAAGAACCATTTAGCTTCAGACAACTGGTTAAGCTGAACGTATATTTTAGCAAGTTCGTTAAAACTATAGCTGGCATCTTCGTACTCTCTAAAACGCATTTGGTGCTGGGCAGTTTTCATTACCGTGTGCTCGCTCAATACCAGGCTATAGGCTGTTTGACCAATACTGCAACGGGTAACTTTAGCAGGGCTAAACTTAGCAGCCGTTAAACGGTAAGCCGGACTTTGCGACTGGGCAATTAATGGATAACGTTTGTTTTTTCCTAAGCGCCACCACTGCGCCGATGCAGAAAAGCTGATTGTACACAATAAAGCCAGTAAGAGTACTTTCATTAAGTTCTTGTTTGAGTTCAATTAAATTAATTAGCAGGTAAAAATACCACTAATGTTGTTAACCGAAGTTAATTCGATTGTAATTTAATCAAAAACTTTTACATCTCCATCATTCAACGCCCAAACCATATACGGATGAGTATCAGCATAATAGATATCACCCTGGGCGGTAATTCCAATTACGCCCGCAAAACCATCGTACGGCTTCATTTCGGCCAGGGTTTTATCGGTAGCTTGGTTTAAGGCCATACCATCGGTAACGCGGGTTACAATTTTTGCAGCTACGGCACCGGCCACAATATCTTCGCCCACCCCGGTGCACGATATACCGGCTACAGCATTGGCATAATTACCCGCCACCGTAGCCGAATCGCTTACCCGGCCGGGCATTTCAAAGCCCTTGCCCCCGGTAGAGGTGGCAGCAGCCAGGTTACCATCAGCATCTAAGGCCACGCAGCCCACGGTGCCTAAACGGATAGAATCATTCAATTTGGTGGCGTATTCCTTGCGGCGTTGCGGTGTTTCGGGATTGTAATACTCGAAGCCGTTTTCGCGGGCAAAAGTTTGCGCCCCCCGGCCACTTAATACTTTATCTTCGGCACCCTGTAGCTTTTGGGCTATCTGTATAGGGTTTTTAACCTCCTCAATATTAATAACACCCGAAAACTTGAGCGTTTTGCCATCCATTAAAGAAGCACTTAAACGTATTGCGCCATCGCTTTGTATTTGCGAGCCGGTACCGGCGTTAAATAAATCGCAGTCTTCCAGCAAACCCACAGTATAAACTACCGTTTCGGTAGCCGTATGCGTTTGCAGGTACTCGTAACCATGGGTAACAATTTCTTTTAAGGCCTCTTGTTTAGCGTGCTTAACCTCCTGGTTAGTGCCCGATTCGCTAAAAAATCCGCCGTGAATAATGAGTTTCATAAAGTAGTGTTGTATTGAATGTTTTTTGGTCTGATAGCGTGTCTGCAGTTAATGGCCGAAGCAATCTCCGGGCAAATGGCAGTATCAATATTTAAAGGTTTACTTTCTGGGTTTTAAATTTAGCTACAAACTCCTTTGCCTGCTGCATACCTTTAGGATATTGGGCATAGGTGTAGTACCCGTATTGCCTTAATTTAACATATTTTTCGTTAACATGTTGGTAGTTAAATCCATTTTCATTAAGAAACTTAACCACTTGCCAGGCTTTTAGGTTATTCCGTTTAGGCGGCCTGAATTTATGGTTAAAATACACATAATGGCTTCCGCATTCCTGGCACGTACCCAACTTCTGGTTATGCCCCAAATTATTGCTAAAAGCCTTCCGACAAGTAAGACAGGCTATCTTATATCCCATAATTACTAAAACTGGGCGTTCCCCTAACGGGTCAGGCTTTCCGCTCATACTGCACAGGCCTTAGCCACAGGCCGGTATCCGCTTCAATCCTTAACGCGTATGTTCAATTTCTATATTTATTACACTGTATTCGGCTCTCCTATCTTCCTCCACAACCTCGCTCCCCGAACCCACACCTGTCTTGACTCCTGACTCTGTATTCTTGACTCTGTATTCTTGATTCTATCTTAATCCCTATCCGGCACCTGTAAATAAACGCCGTCTTCTACCTTGGTGCGCTTTTTCATAATAAGCCGTTGCTGAGCCAGATCGTAGCGGTCAAATATCGACATTACATGCACTTTCAACCCTTCTATAGATACCGGGGCACCCATTTCCACATCGTAAATATTGGTTTGCACCAGGTTTCTGCCATCTACCACAATGGTAAGGCCCGAGCCTATAGCTTCCATCATGCTGCCTTCGGTAATGAGCAAACCGGCATCTTCGCCCAAACCAATACCTAATATACCGGGGTTGCTGGCTACGGCATAAAACAGGCGGCCAATGCGCCCGCGCTGCACAAAGTGCGTATCAATAATTACATGGTCTAAAAAACCCAGTCCGGCGGTAATTTGCACTTCACCTTTTACCAGGGCCTCACTGCTTTCGCCGCGGTAGATCATATTGGTAGAGGCTGCCGCTGCACCCGCAGAGGTACCGGCCACAATAAAGTTTTCATGGCAATAACGGTATTTCAGGATCTGCAAAAACTCCGTGCCGCCAAAAATAGAGCTTAGGCGCAACTGGTCGCCTCCGCTAAACATCACCACATCGGCCTGGCGTATACGTTCCAGGTAGTCGGGGCTTTGCGCATCCTCGCGGTTACGGATATCTAATACGTTAACATTAGTAACTTCCAGCTGGTTAAAAGCCTTAATATATTCTATGCCAACCAGTTCCGGAATTTGTGAGGCGGTGGTAATTACCTCCACCTTCGAGCCCAATTGATGGGCAGATTCGTTGATCATGCGGCGTAAAATACCACGCTCAAAAAACTTTAAATAATGAGGTTGCATGATATGCTCTTCGGCACCTATATTCGTGCCCATATCAACTGCGCCGCCTATAATAATTAATTTACCTTTCGGGACAATCATTCTGCTATATCCAATTCGTATATTACAAAGTAATATAAAAATGCGGTTAAACAGCACTTTTAATAATAAATATTGCATTATTACATCAAAATTTATATTGAATTGTTACATGCAGGTAGTTTAGCAGCAAGCGCAACAATATCAATCCAAAAAATAACCGTGATTTATGAAAATTGAAAAAATACAGGTACTGCGTGGCCCTAACATCTGGAGTATAAGCCGCAAAAAATTAATACAAATGCGGCTTAACCTGGAAGAACTGGAACACAGCCCTACCAATACTATTGACGGTTTTTACGAGCGCCTTAAAGCACTCTTGCCCAGCATGTATGCCCACCGCTGTTCGCCGGGTGTACCGGGCGGCTTTTTTGAGCGCGTGCAGCAAGGCACCTGGATGGGGCACGTTATTGAGCATATTGCGTTAGAGATACAATCCCTGGCCGGCATGTACACCGGCTATGGCCGCACCCGCGAAACCAAAACACCCGGCACCTATAACGTGGTGTTTAACTACGTAGAAGAAAAAGTAGGAACCTTTGCCGCCGAAGCCGCCGTGAAAATAGCCGAGGCACTCATAGAAGGAAAAGAATACCCGCTGGAGGATGACATACAGAAAATGCGCGAGATACGTGAAAATACACGTTTAGGCCCCAGCACCGGTTCTATTGTAGAAGAAGCCATTTCGCGCGATATTCCGTGGATCAGGTTAAATAACCAATCATTGGTACAATTGGGCTACGGTAAAAACCAGGTACGCATACGTGCCACCATGACCGAGAGAACCAGCAGTATAGCAGTTGACCTGGCCGGTAATAAAGACGAAACCAAGCGCATTTTGCAGGAGCAGGCCATCCCGGTGGCCAAGGGCATTACCATTACTTCGGCCGAGCAGGTGAAGGAGGCTATCCGTACGGTGGGCTTTCCGCTGGTGTTTAAACCATTGGATGGTAATCATGGCCGCGGCGCTACCATCAACGTAAAAACTGAAGAAGAGGCTATTTCCGCCTTTGAACATGCGGCCCGCATATCGCGCAGGGTGATCGTCGAAAAATTTATAACCGGGTTCGATTTTCGGGTACTGGTAATCGATAATAAAATGGTGGCCGCCGCGCTGCGTGTACCGGCCAATGTGAAAGGCGACGGACAATCGACCATACAGCAATTAATAGATAAAGAAAACACCGATCCGCGCCGTGGTTTCTGCCATGAGAACGTGCTTACCCTAATTTCGGTAGACCGCGATACCATGGACCTGCTTAATAAGCTTAATTATACGCTCGAAACCGTACCGGCGGCCGAAGAAATAGTATACCTTAAATCGACCGCTAACCTGAGCACCGGCGGCACGTCTATCGACGTAACCGACCAGGTACACCCCGAAAATGTATTTATGTGTGAACGTATTTCGCGCGTGATAGGCTTGGATATTTGCGGCATCGATATTATGGCGCAAGACCTCAGCCACCCGCTGACTGAGAACGGCGGTGTTATTTTAGAGGTTAACGCAGCACCTGGCTTCCGTATGCACATTGCCCCCAGCGAGGGTTTGCCCCGTAACGTGGCCGGCCATGTGGTAGATATGTTGTACCCGTACGGAAAATCGGCACGTATACCTATTATTGCTACCACCGGTACTAATGGTAAAACCACTACCACGCGTTTAATTGCCCATATTGTAAAAAACAATGGCTACCGGGTTGGTTTCACCACATCCGACGGTATTTATGTGCAAAACAGCATGATGATGAAAGGCGATACCACGGGCCCTGTGAGTACAGAGTTCATCTTAAAAGACCCTACTGTAGAGTTTGCCGTATTAGAAACCGCCCGCGGTGGTATATTACGTTCGGGACTGGGTTTTGGACATTGCGATATTGGCGTAATTACCAACATACAGGAAGACCATTTAGGAATATCCGACATTCATACGCTCGAAGATCTGGCAAGGGTAAAAGCCGTGGTAATTGATTCGGTGAAGAAAAACGGTTGGGGTGTGCTAAACGCCGACAATGAATATTGCGTTAAAATTGGCAAACAGGCCGATTGCTTTATCGCCTACTTTAGCCGCAACGAAAACAACCCGGTTATTAAAGCACATTGCCAAAAAGGGGGTATTGCCTGTGTTTACGAAAACGGCTACATCACCATTAAAAAGGGCGATTGGAAATTACGGGTACAACGCGCCAGCCAAATACCTATTACCTTTAACGGCACTGTAAATTTCATGATAGAGAATGTACTGGCAGCAACGCTGGCTACTTACCTGTGGGGCTTTAAAACCGAAGACATAAAAACCGCACTGCAAACCTTTGTACCGTCGGCCTCGCAAACGCCTGGACGGATGAATATTTTCGACTTTAAAGAGTTCAAATTCATGGTCGATTTTGCGCACAACCCTAATGGCTACAATGGCATTAAAGAGTTTTTAAGTCATATTGATTCGCCGCAGAAGATTGGGCTAATCTCCGGCACGGGCGACCGCCGCGACGACGACATCCGTGAACTGGGCCGTATAGCGGCCAGTATGTTCGATCACATTTTGCTTCGTCAGGAAAACCACACCCGTGGCCGTACCAAACAAGAAATGCTTGCTTTAATGATAGAAGGTATTAAAGAAGTAAAACCCGACGCCTCGTATGAAGTATTGGGCAGCGACACCGACCCCATTGCCTACGCCATTAGCCTGGCACAACCCGGTGCCTTTGTAACCACCCTAAGCGATGCTGTTGACAATGCGGTGGAGATAGTACAGAACTTTCAGGAAAAAGAAAGAGTTAAGTAGGATATAGAGTCAAGAGTACAGAGTACAGAGTCAGGAGTCAAGACTTTTTCAGGAAAGCCGTTATTGCTTTAGAGCGATAGCGGCTTTGCCATTAAATTTAATATTTGAATTCTCACTCTGTACTCTTGATTCTGTACTCTGTACTCTCTATTTGCTTAAATAATAATGCCATAACAGCATAGCGGCTATGCTTCGGTAAGGTTGCCATTGTTCGGCTATTTGCAGTAACTCTTCTTTGGTGATGGTGGGCGGCACTGGCTTTAACCGTTTCATGGCGTTTACAATGGCCAGATCGCCGATGGGGAAAATATTGGTGCGGTGCAGTACCATGAGTAAGTAAATATCTACCGTCCAGTTACCTATGCCTTTAAGCGTAGTGAGTTTTTTGCGTACTTCATCATCCGGCAATTGCTCCAATTCCTGCAGGTTAACTTGTCTGCTTAATAAAGCTTCGGCTAAAAATTTAACGTAAACGGTTTTTTGTCTGCTGAAATAGCATGCTTTAAGTTCTTCGTCGGTTAGCATCAGCACCCGTGCGGGGGTAATTTCCTGTATTCTATCTTTTAGCTTATTAAGCGCTGATAAAGCCGATGCTAAGGATACCTGCTGTTCCAGGATTATATGCACCAAGGTTTCAAACGTATTTGCGCGCGACCAAAAGGGTGGGTAACCGTGATTATCAATAATACTTTTGAAATCAGTATCGTTAGCAGCTAATTGGTCGCAGAGGTGGTGGTAGGTTTCTTGGGTAAATGAGGTGAGCATTAGTGGTGAGATAACCTGTTTTATTGCATTAGTGCGTTTTGAACTTTGTATTGTGCTGATGAACTCAATTCGTCTGCTCATTGCGGCAGCGGCTACTATTTTTGTCTTAGCCACAAGGCAGCAAAAATGAAGCCTTGGTTAGTGCGTTTTGAACTTCGTTTCTGTGCTGAGGAACTTCCTTCGTCTCGCTCATTGCCGCGAGTGGCTACTACTTTTGTCTTAGCCACAAAAGTAGCAAAAAGGCCAAGCCAGCACAATCCCTGCCCACACACAGGCCATAAGCCCGGCCGGGTGCGCTGGCGGGCCCTCGCTTCTTTTGAACAGAAGCGTTGCTGCGCAACGCTTCTTACTTCTATACCCACCACCCATGTCAATTGCGAGCGTAGCGCGGCAACCGCACGCGTTTATACTTACACCGTGTGGTTGCCGCGTCGCTATCGCTCCTTGCAATTGCATGTTGGTGATGCATTAGGTAGCGCGCTTAAAGCCTCCCTTCCAGGAAGGGTTCAGGCAGCTCCTTTGTCATCCTCCCGGATTCGGCCGAAAGTGGGGTAGCACTCAGTGGCCTGTGTAGTGGCAGGGGCCTTTTAGATTTGCATGAAGCTCAGGCTGGTGCGGGCGAAGCCAAGGCGCAAATCTAAACAGCCCGTGGTGCTGCCCGGCTTTGCAGCGTAAAGGCCTTGTGCGCAAAGAAGCATAGCGGAGGTGACTTGATTTTTGGTTCTTTTTATCAAGAAAAAGAACAAAGGCCTCTGCGGCCATAGCAGACGAACTAAGTCCATCAGCACAGAACAAAGTTCAACGCACTAACCAACAACACAACCCTAATTAGGAAATCCATTTAACATTCTCGAAATTTACCACATGAACAACTTGCCGCCATTGGCCGAGCGTATGCGCCCTAAAACGCTGGATGATTATGTAGGGCAGAAACATTTGGTTGGCCCGGGTGCGGTATTGCGCAAGGCTATAGAGTCGGGCAATTTGCCTTCTATGTTGTTTTGGGGGCCACCGGGGGTGGGTAAAACTACGCTGGCTTATATTATTTCGCAAAGCCTGAAACGGCCTTTCTTCTCGTTAAGCGCCATTAATTCGGGGGTAAAAGATGTACGTGAGGTTATTGAGAAAGCTACGCTGCTTAAACAGGGCGGCCAAACCCTGCCCGTGTTATTCATCGATGAAATTCACCGCTTTTCTAAGTCGCAACAAGATTCCTTGCTGGGTGCAGTAGAACGCGGTATTGTTACCTTGATTGGTGCCACTACCGAAAACCCATCGTTCGAGGTCATCTCGGCATTACTGTCGCGCGCACAGGTTTACATCTTGCAACATCTTAATGAGGATGATCTCGTTAACCTGCTCAACAAGGCCATGCAGCAAGATGAGGTATTGAAGCAAAAGAACATCACCATACAGGAACATGAGGCCCTGCTGCGCCTCTCGGGTGGCGATGCCCGTAAGCTGCTTAACATCTTCGAACTGCTCATTAATGCCATGGATGCTCCTCAAATAGTGGTGACCAACGAGGCCGTGCTCGAAAATGTGCAGCAAAACATGGCGCTGTATGATAAGGCTGGCGAACAGCATTACGATATAATCTCGGCCTTTATAAAATCCATGCGGGGCAGCGACCCTAACGGCGCCGTTTACTGGATGGCCCGTATGCTGGTGGGCGGCGAAGACCCCTCTTTTATTGCACGCCGTATGCTCATTTTAGCTTCTGAAGATATTGGTAATGCCAACCCCAATGCCCTGCTGCTGGCGCAAAGCTGCTTTGAGGCGGTAAGGGTTATAGGTATGCCCGAGGCACGTATCATCCTATCGCAAACGGCTGTTTACCTGGCTACATCGGCCAAGAGCAATGCCAGCTATACGGCTATTGATACGGCCATGGCGCTGGTAAAACAAACCGGCGATTTACCAGTGCCCTTGCACCTGCGCAACGCACCTACCAAACTCATGAAAAATATTGGCTACGGTAAAGATTACAAGTATGCTCACAGCTACGAAGGAAGCTTTACCGATCAGGACTTTTTGCCCGACGTAATTAAGGGCACCAAGCTTTACGACCCCGGCAGCAACGCCCGCGAAAACGAGGCTCGCGAAAAACTAAAAAAATTATGGGGCGATAGATACAAGTATTAATACTTGTATCTATATTTAAGCCAACAACTTAACTGTCATCATGAAAAAGAAACTCACATTAGGAAAAGTAGTACTCGTTGTGTTCCTGGTATTATTAGCCGTGGAATGGAAAGCCGTTAAACATGGTTTTGTTGATGGCTGGAATGAAACTATGGCGGCGACCAAGTAGTTAATATTTGCCTTGAAAAAGCCGATCAGCATCATTAACCGATGCTGAGATTCTCTTATTTTAATGCTACCGGAGTTACAGTATAGTAATTGCTTGTCTGTTATAAACTTTATGCCTGTCCTATCATTATCCCCCCTATTAAATCGCCACTTCCTTTTTACTGTTATTGGCGCGTTAATAACTCTTACAGCATCGGCCCAAAAACTCCCTAATAAACAAACCACCGGTTTACGCGCTCCGGCCAATGTAAAAATTGACGGCAAGGACACTGAATGGCATAATAGATTCCAGGCTTACAATACGGCTACAGAAGTGTTTTATACCATGGCTAACGATGCCGAAAATCTTTACCTTAGCATACAGGCCACTCATCCTGATATTATTAATAAAATTATGAGCGGGGGCGTTAGCCTCATCATTCAGAAAACCACTAAGAAGGATGATCAAAGCAGCATCAGCATTACATATCCAATAACTGAAAAGAAGCTGTATTTCAGCACAAGGAGAAAAAAGTACGCGGAAGAAGACACCACGGCGAAAACGGCCGATTCAGTAATGAAACGCAACAATGCACTAATTGTTGAAAGTTGTAAATGGATACGCGTTACCGGTATACCAGGAGTTGACACGCTCATTTCAATATATAATATCAATAGCATTAAAGCGGCGGGGTTATTCGATACGAAAAAAGTGTATACCTGCGAATTTGCCTTAAAGCTCAACTACCTTAAAACGGCTATGGCCAGCAAGGAAAAGTTTAACTACCAAGTTCGCTTTAATGGGTCAAA
>Ga0265780_10006955_pt1 | contig 13976 bp, 10 predicted proteins | sample P1T30metagenome_FD_192432 | JGI IMG/M metagenome (GOLD analysis project Ga0265780, IMG submission 192432) | Plant litter microbial communities from East Loma Ridge, Irvine, California - P1 T30 | ecosystem: Environmental > Terrestrial > Plant litter > Unclassified | place: USA: California... | reverse complement strand
GGGCTTAGAAAGAAGAAGAAGTTTTACGCCGCCCCCGTTGCCTTTGGCGTCGTGCGATCTGCACCCCATTCGGACCAGCTGCCGTCATAGACCGCTGCCTCAACCCCCAGCAGATGTGCGCCGAACGCCAGCGCCGACGCGGTGATCCCCGAACCGCAGGTCGTCACCAACGGCTTGCTCAAGTCGATCCCCGCGCCCTCGAACGCGCTGCGCAGAGCATCGCCGGTCTTCCACGTGCCGTCTTCATTGAAGATCTGCCCGACCGGCAGGTTCCGCGACCCCGGAATGTGCCCCGGATGCGTCGCGGGGCGCGGATCGGCTTCCTCGCCGGTGAAGCGCGCCGTCGAGCGTGCGTCGAGCACCTGTTCCGCACCGCTGTCGACGTTCGCCTTCATCTGGTCGAGCGTGCGGACGCCCTTGTCGTCGGCCCAGACGGTGAAGTGGCGATGCCGCAGCTGTTCCTTGCCGCTGGCGGTCTCGCGCCCCTCGGCCTGCCATTTGGCGAGCCCGCCATCGAGGATCGCAACGTCATGCGCCCCGAAGGTACGGAGCATGAACCACGCCCGCGCCGCGGTATGGAAAGGCGAATTGTCGTAAAGCACGATCCGGCTGCCGTCGCCGAGTCCGAGCGACTGCATCCGGCTCGCGAATTTCTCGGGCGTTGGCAGCATCGAGGGCAAGTCGTTAGACGTGTCGGAAATCTCGCCCAGGTCCATGAACACCGCGCCGGGGATATGCGCCGCGTCATATTCGGCGGCGGCGTTGCGGTCGCCGAAGCCTGCGAAATAGGTCGCGTCGACAATCCTCAGGTCGTTCGCGCCGAGTTCGTTCGCGAGCCATTCGGTGGTCACCAGCGAGTCCATGTCCCGTCTCCCTTTTTGGATCGTTTTGGTGAACCTAATACGCCGTCGGGGCGGCGTCGAGACGGTCGAGGAAGGCTTTCGCCGATCCGCGGATCTCGCTTTGGGTCGCTTCGTCCATCTTCGCCCAGGTGCGGTACGGCATTGCCATCCGCGGATTGCGCGCGAGCTTGTCCTCGTGGCGGACGACGAAATCCCAATACAGCGCGTTGAACGGGCAGGCGTCGGGGCCGGTCCGCTGGCGGACGTCGTAGCGGCAATGCCCGCAATAATCGGACATCTTGTTGATGTACGCGCCGCTCGCCGCATAGGGTTTGGACCCGAGCAGGCCGCCGTCGGCGAACTGGCTCATGCCGAGCGTATTGGGCAGTTCGACCCATTCGTACGCATCGATATAAATTTCGAGATACCACAAATGGACGAGGTGCGGGTCCGCGCCGATCAGCAGCGCAAAGGTGCCCGTGACCATCAGCCGCTGGATGTGATGCGCGTGCGCATTCTCCAGCGTCTGGCCGATCGACTCGGCGAGGCAATGCATGTCGGTCTCGCCAGTCCAGTAGAACGCTGGGAGCGGGCGCTTCGCGTCGAGCGCGTTGCGGTGTGCGTAATCCGGGCCTTCGCGCCAATAGATCCCGCGGACATATTCGCGCCAGCCGATGATCTGGCGGATAAAACCTTCCGCCGCGTTGATCGGGACTTTCCCCGCGCGATACCGCTTCTCGACCGCGCGGCACAAAGCGAGGGGGTCGAGCAGGCCCGCATTGAGATACGGCGAGAGCAGCGAGTGCCACAGGCTGGGCTCGCCGGTCAGCATCGCATCCTGATAATCGCCGAAGCCGCCAAGCGCGTGGTCGAGGAACTGCTTTTGCTGGCGTTCGGCGTCGTGCGCGGTCACCGCCCAGGCGAAGCTGTCGAGGCTGCCGGGATGGTCCGCGAACCGTTCGGCAACCAGCGCGAGCACGTCCTGCGTGATCGTGTCGGGTGCAAAGCGTAAGGGGCGCGGCATCAGCAGGTCGGCCTTTGCGGGCTTGCGATTGTCGTGGTCGAAGTTCCACTGGCCGCCGACGGGGTCCTTGCCGTCCATCAGCAGCCCGGTCTTGCGGCGCATATCGCGGTAGAAATACTCCATCCGCAACTGCTTGCGCTCCTCCGCCCAGGTGCCGAACTCGGCGTGGGTGGCAAGGAAGCGGTCGTCGTCGCGGATCTCGACGGGGATGCCGAACAGCGTTTCCCACGCATCGAGCATGCCGCGCACGCGCCATTCGCCCGCCTCGGTGACGATGATCCGCACAGGGTCATGCCGCCCGACCGCACGCGCGACTTCGCCGGTGAAGCTGCCGGTGGAATCGGGATCGTCGAGCGCGATGTAATCCACCGTCCACCCTTCGCTGCGCAGCAACTCGGCATGATGGCGCATCGCGGACAGGATGAAGGCGATCTTCTGCTTGTGGTGCCGGACGTAGGTGGTCTCGTCGGCTACCTCCATCAGCAGCAGCCGCGACGTTGCGGGATCGGCATCGCGTAGCGACGACAGGCCGAGCGACAGCTGGTCGCCCAGGATCGGGATCAGCGTCAGGTGCGGCAGTTCCATTTCGGCGTGTGCTTCCCTATCTCTGGCGCATGACCCCATTACATCTTGGCCAGACGAGTGCGCTTCCCGCTTCCCCAGAAGCAGCGGTGCTCGATTACGTTCCCAACCCGCGTGCCGGATCGCTGTATCTCGTGCGGTTCGCGGTTCCTGAATTCACGTCGCTGTGCCCGGTGACCGGCCAGCCGGACTTCGCGCATCTGGTGATCGACTATGCACCGGGCGACACGATCGTCGAATCGAAATCGCTCAAATTGTTCCTCGGCGCGTTTCGGAACCATCAGGGATTCCACGAGGATTGCACGGTCGGCATCGGTCAGCGATTGTTCGACGAAATGCAGCCGCGCTGGTTGCGAATCGGAGGGTATTGGTACCCGCGTGGGGGTATTCCGATCGACGTTTTCTGGCAGTCCGGGCCGCCGCCCGAGCACCTCTGGCTCCCGCCGCAGGACGTGCCCGGATATCGTGGGCGTGGCTGATATGCGCCGCGCCGTTCAGCTCACCGCAAGATTCAGCGGGGCCGACGCGAATCTTTTGCTGCGGCGCAACATTTCTGCAACCATTTATTAACTTGGCCGTTCGTTTCGTGACAGCTGAGGGAAATTCCCTCTTTCACTCTTAGGATTACGAACATGGTGCACTTGGCAGATGTCGTGACCCCGATCGATCACCTTGCACTGATCGGCAATTTCCTGCCTCGGAAATGCGGCCTTGCAACATACACGACGGACACGTTCACCGCATTGAAGGGTCGGTTTCCCGACCTCGAGATCGATATCTACGCGATGGACGATCACCCCGGCCGGTACGAATATCCGCCCGAAGTGACGCGCAGCATTCCCGACCAGGACCGCGGCGCGTATCTCGATGCTGCGCGTGCGATCGAGGCGAGTGGTGCGCAGGCGATCTGGTTGCAGCACGAATATGGCATCTTCGGCGGCGTTGCCGGCGAGCACATCCTTGCGCTGCTCGACCGCGTTTCGCTGCCGGTTATCGTCACGTTGCACACCATTCTCGAGAAGCCCGACGCCGATCAGCGTCGCGTCATGGAAGGTTTGCTGCAGCGCGCGTCGCGCGTCGTCGTGATGGCGGAGCGTGGTCGCGAGATCCTCGAGCGTGTTTATGGCGCCAGTGGCCGGTCGATCGTGATGATCCCGCATGGCGTGCCGGATCGCGATTTCGTCCAGCCCGATTCGCTCAAGCCGCGCTTCGGTTGGGAAGGGCGCAAGGTCGTGCTGACCTTCGGGTTGCTCGCACCGGGCAAGGGCATCGAGGTGATGATCGAGGCGCTGCCCAAGATCGTCGCTGCGCATCCCGAGACGTTGTACACCGTGCTGGGCGCGACGCATCCGAACCTCGTTGCCTATGAGGGCGAGAAGTATCGTGATGGCCTCAAGGCGCTCGCCGAGAAGCTTGGCGTGTCGGACAACATCCAGTTCATCGATGCCTTCCTCGAGCATGACGAACTGATCGACTATCTCCAGGCGGCTGATATCTACGCGACGCCGTATCTGAACCCGGCGCAGATCACGTCGGGTACGCTCAGCTATGCGGTCGGCGTCGGCAAGGCGGTCGTTTCGACCCCTTATGTCCACGCAACCGAAATCCTTGCGGATGGGCATGGCGTGCTGGTCGACTTCAGCGATTCGGACGCGTTTGCGCGCGAGATTATCGCGTTGCTCGGCAATGACCGTAACCGCACGCGGTTGCAGGAGCGTGCCTATGCACGCGGTCGCACGATGATCTGGCCGCGCCTTGCCGAAGTCGCGATGCGCGAGATCGCGGCGATGGTCGCTACCAAGCCGCGTCGGTTACACGGCTCCAGCATGACCTACACGCCGCTGAAGCCCGATTTCGCAGCGGTCGAGCGGATGAGCGACTCGACGGGGATGCTCCAGCATTCGATCTACTCGGTCCCCGATCGTCGCCACGGCTATTGCATCGACGACAATGCGCGCGCGCTGATGCTCGTCAGCCATATGCCGGAGATGGATGAGGTCCAGCGCGACAAGTGGATGACGATCTACGCATCGTTCGTTCAATATGCGTGGAACCCTGATCTGCGGCGCTTCCGCAATTTCATGAACTTCGACCGGACCTGGTGCGAGGACACGGGTTCGGAGGATTCGAACGGTCGTGCCTTGTGGTCGCTTGGCGTCACCGCGCGCGATGCGCAATCGTCCAAGCACCGCGACTGGGCGGTCCGCATGTTCGACATGACCGCATCGATCACGATGGAGCTGGGCTCCCCGCGTGCGCATGGCTTTGCGATGCTGGGTGCCGCAGCGATGCTTGATGCACATCCGGGGCACGCTTTGTCGAAGCAGATCCTTGCGCGCTACGGCGACGAGCTCTGTGCGCTGCTCGAAGTTGCGCGGCGGCCGGAGTGGGAATGGTTCGAGATTGTCCTCGCTTATGACAATGCGCGTTTGCCGGAGGCGTTGATCCGCGCCGGGATCGCGCTCAAGCGGCCCGAGTTCGTCAAGTGTGGCCTCACCACGCTCGACTGGATCGTCGGCAAGCAGACCTCGCCTGAGGGCCGCTTCCGCGCGGTCGGCAGCGAGAGCTTCGGTCGCGTCTATGCCGAACCGCTTCAGTTCGACCAGCAGCCGCTGGAAGCGCAGGCGACGATCGATGCGTGCCACGCGGCCTATGTCGCATCGGACGATCTGCGCTGGGTCGAGGAAGCAGGGAAGGCGTATCGCTGGTATCTCGGCGGCAATGACCTCGACTTGCCGCTGGCGACGTCGCAGGATGGCGGTTGCTTCGATGGATTGATGCCCACCGGATTGAACCGAAATCAGGGGGCTGAATCGATCCTGGCGCTACAAATGGCGAATTGCACGATTTCGGGGCTGGCAAAGCGTACGGAAAGCGTGGCAGGACCCCATAGCGCCGTCGCGTAGCCTCGCTCGCGACGCCGCCGAAGGCGTTGAACGAGGCTATTACGTGTGATTGAGCTGTTCCAGCATGCCCTGCGGTTGCACGCAGACCCATCACGAGTGGTCGTCCGGCCATTCCACCTTGCGTGGTCGCGCAATGGTGGAAGCCGGACGGAGCGGATCGTCGCGGCCGTCATGTCGCTCGACGCGGCCCAGACCCGCGCCGAGCTCGAACTGGTGCTCAAGGACTTCGAGGCGCGGCACTGGCAGACGCGGCGCGTGTTCATGACGCGCTACGACGAGATCGAGGATATGCTCGGGATCGACGGCAGCGAGATCGGCGACGAGAAGCGCCAATTGATCGGTGCCTATTTCTGCCACGAATACAGCTATGCCGCCGCCGCGCTGATGAACCCGAGCGCGGTGCCGCATTTCGACCAGTCGGGGATGCCCGCGGGATCGCAGCGGATCCTGATGTCGCTGCGCGCGGTGGGCGAGGGGCACATCTCCTCGGTCGCGTTCCGCGAAGGCATCATCACCGATGGCAACCAGCTGAAACTCGCGCCCGAGCCGCCGTTCGCAACTGCGACCGATGCGGTCGGGATCGACGAGGAAACGCTCCCCGAAGGCCCGATCACGGTGTTCCGTCATCGCGACTCGACCCTGTCGGGCACGGTGATCTTCCCGATCACCGCGGCACAGTCGAAGGGGCTCGAGGATCTCCGCCTCGTCCACTTCACGCATGACGACGGCACGGTCGAATGGCTCGGCACCTATACCGCCTATAACGGCTCGGTGATCCAGTCCGAGCTGATGCGCACCCGCGATTTCCGTGCGTTCGACCTGGTGCCGATGACCGGCCCGGCCGCGCGCAACAAGGGCATGGCGCTGTTCCCGCGCAAGGTCGGCGGCAAGTATCTGATGATCGGGCGGCAGGACGGCGAGAATTTGTTCCTGCTCAAGTCCGACACGCTGACGCATTGGGACGAGGGGCAAAAGCTGCTGACGCCTGCGTTCCCGTGGGAGCTGGTGCAGATCGGCAATTGCGGGCCGCCGATCGAGCTGGACGAGGGCTGGCTGCTGCTGACGCATGGCGTCGGGGCGATGCGCAAATATGCGATCGGCGCGGTTCTGCTGGACAAGGTCGATCCGTCCAAGGTGATCGGTCGCACGCGCGAGCCGATCCTGGCGGCGGCGAACCAGGACCGCGAGGGGTATGTGCCCAACGTGGTCTATACGTGCGGCGCGATCCGGCATGGGGATACGCTGTTCGTGCCGTATGGCGTGGCGGACAGCTCGGTTGCGTTTGCGTTTATTCCGATCGGGTCGTTGCTCGAGGCGATGGCGTAACCGTTCTCCGGCGCAGGCCGGAGTCCAGGGTTACGGAGCACGGCGTACGCGGCTCTGGGCTCCTGCTTTCGCAGGAGAACGGTCGGTTGGCGTGATGTGCTCGACCTTTTCACCGTTCGTTTCGAGCGTGGTCGAGAAACCGGGCGTAGCGCAGGTTGTTCGACTGCGCTCGAAACGAACGGGGGGCGTGAACCCGCAAAATGTCGGCCCTCACTGCTTTAGGCTGAACGACGATAGTTGGTGGCTAGCTGCCGTTCGGCGCGGAGGGCCTATCCATCGACAGAATTCCGATGAAACGCACGTCGGTCCCTTTTAAGCGCTCGGTGAGGCAAGCTGCCTTTTGAGCCCGTTCCATCTGATTCAAGCTTACTCCCTTAAACGTAACCCCGCGTTCTTTGCCTTCGATCAAATAGGCGTCGGGAGCAGCGCAATCCTTCTTGAACCGTTCAAAGTCGGCCGATGTAAGGTGCCGAACCGCACTCGCGCCCGCACATCCGCTTAAAAGGGCAAGCACAATCGGGAACGTTGCGGGTTTCATTCACCCATCTTAGCCTACTTCCGAATGGCGGCAATTGGGCGAGAGCAGACGTTACCCGTCAGCGAGCAGCAGCAGGTGATGGCTCGTGCCCAGCGACAAATGGCCAGACCTTCCGGCGATCCGATCTGAGAACGTGATCCTCATATTGGGCGTTCGAGCCGTCGTTCCAAAGGTCGTATACCGTCGGTCCGCCGACAAGTAGCATACGCCTTCGCTCGCCCGCACGATCAAGCCGCAAGCTGCAACTGTCACGCTCTCCCACTTCAAACAGCGTTTGTTCAGGACCCTTGAGGATACGGACGGCGCGAACTACCGCATTCTGTTTGCCTTCAATGAAAGGCTGCACAACCTCACCATCAATGATGACTGTCGAGTTGTTCACCGCATCCTTCGCCATCTTCCGGAACTCGGGCGCCCCCCATTCGCGCGGGATCACGACCGTGCAGGCGGATGCACACTCAACGTTGCACAGGACAGCTAAGAAAGCCGCGATGGTTTGGAGTCCGATCCTGCCCATCAACCTATTAAGCACGGGATCGTCGATGACCGCAATTGGGCGTGAGCAGACAGGCTGATCGATAGCAGGCGATCACCGCTACTTTGCCCGAACGGCACTCCAGTTGAACAGAAAGCTACGGTGCTCAGCCCAGGTCTGGCCTTCAACGCGGTCGCCCCGGAGGCAGACGGATGTATGATACGGCCCGTTTCCATCCGATGTCCGAAAGCTGGCGCAGGTGCGTCCACGGTCTGTCGTCCAACGCCCTTGTTCAATCGGGCTTTGATAGAATAGCCCGTTTACCGTCCCGTTCGGGTTCAACGTCAACTGCATGGGTTTGGTGTAGGGCTGTCCGGGTTGGGTCGACAAATCAACGGTCCAGTTTCCGGCCAGACCTGGCGGGCCAGGGACAGCGGAAGAGACTTGCAGCGCCAGAGCCAGGAAGGCCGCCATCATTGCCGGATGTACCTCGTTGCGGCACAATGCCGCAGGAGGATGGTGTCTGCTTTACAGGGGGCTGACAAGCCGCAGGGTCGTCCACAATTCGGCGGAAGCCGGACAACCGGTTCAGGCATCTACGGCGTGGTACCGAGGACTGTTACGACGCTTGCGTAACCACCCGTCGCATCGTCGCGCGGTACAACAGCGCAACCATCGCCGCGAACAGCACGGTCCCCCCGATCAGCGCGGGCGTCGCGAACCCCGCGCCCACCACCGCGAGCGGCGAATCCGTCCCCGACCCAGCGACGACGAACGCGAACAGCACCCCGAACAGGCTCTCCCCCACGATCAGCCCGGTCGCGGTAAGCACGCCGAAGCGGCGCGCGCGTTCGGGGTTGGCGGTGCGGTCGGCCCAGCGGTCGTAGAACCAGCCGACCACCGCGCCGATCACCGTCGGCAGGATCACGCTCATCGGCAGGTAGATACCGATGCCGATCGCGAGCGGCGGCAGGCGCAACAGCTTCGCGCGCCCGAGCAGCATGTCGACCACGATCGCGACCACCCCCGCAGCGACGCCCCATTCGAGCATCGTCCAGTTGAGGTTGCCGCCGAGCACGCCCTGCGCAAGCGTCGAGATCAGCCCCGCCTGCGGTGCGGCGAGCGCGTTCGGCCCGGCCCCCGGCGCGCCGACGAACCCGAAGGCTGCGTTGAGCACGTTGAGCACCGGCGGCACGACGAGCGAGCCGAACACCACGCCGATGATCAGCGCGACCTGCTGCTTCCACGGCGTCGCGCCGACGAGCTGCCCGGTCTTGAGGTCCTGCAGATTGTCGTTGGAGATCGTCGCGACGCCGAACACGATGCCGGTGACGATCAGCGCATAGGCGATCAGCGCCTGCGTCGTCTCGGGCGGCGTGCCGCGCCCGAACAGCCCGACCAGCATCAGCGACGAAGCGATCACCGCGAGAATGCCGATCCCTGACACGGGCGAATTGGACGCGCCGATCAGGCCCGCCATATAGCCGCACACCGCCGCGATCATCAGCCCGATGACGAGGATGAAGACCAGCGCCCCGCCGATCAGCGCGAGCGCGGCGGGGGCGAGCGGTCCGCCCGCGATGACGCTCCACAACAGCCACGCGATCGGCAGGAGCAGCGCGACCGAGCCGCCGAACACGATCCCGATCGGCAAGTCGCGTTCCTCGAGCGCGAGCGTGTCGCCCGCACCGCGTGCGCGCGATGCTGCAAGCGCCGAGCGGACTCCGCCGATCACGGGGCGTGCGATACTGATCAGCGTCCACACCGCCGCGACGCCGATCACGCCCGCGCCGAAGAAGCGCACGTCCGAGCGGAAGACGGTGTTGGCCCAGGTCTCTGCGTCGCCCGCGACCGGATGGATCGCGGTGAGATAGGGGAGCAGGATCCACCAGCCGATCACCATGCCGAGCCCCTGCGCCATCCCGACCGAAATGCCGACGAGGTGCCCGACCCCGAGCAAGGCGAACGACAATCCACCCGATATCCCGGTCGCGCCCGCGCCAGCACGAAACCACACCGAGGCCTCGGCGAGCGCGAGCTTCATCTGCGTCAGCAGCGCGAAACCGGCTGCGGCGAGCGCGTTGACGATGATGATGCGCAGCCCCGTCGCGCTTTCGGCGGCACCCGCGGCATCGCCATCGCCGCGCACGCCCGACCCGACTTGCAGCACTTCGGCGGCGGCGCGGCCCTCGGGATAGGGCAGGTCGGTATCGACGACGAGCGCACGGCGTAACGGCACCGAGAACATCACGCCGAGGATGCCCCCGGTCATCGTGATGGCCGCGGTCGTCACGAACGGGAAGCCCTGCCACCAGCCGATCATGATCAGCCCGGGCAACACGAAGATGATCGCGGCGAGAGTCCCCGCTGCACTCGCGATCGTCTGGACGATGTTGTTTTCGAGAATGGACGCGTTCTTGAAGCCGCTCAGCACCGCCATAGAGATGACCGCCGCCGGGATCGACGTCGCGAAGGTCAGCCCGACCTTGAGCCCGAGGTAGACGTTGGCGGCGGTGAACAGCAGCGTGATGAGCCCGCCGAGCAGGATTCCGCGCAGCGTGAGTTCGGTGATCGGGGTCGCGGCGGACGTCGGGTGGGTCGCTCGGTTCATGCGCCAACGTTGCACGAAGCGCGATGCAGCGGACAGGGGTTTTCTGGGATTTCGTATCGGTCACGGATCGACGTGACTTTTCGCGCCGTTGCGCGTTGGCGGGGGCATGAAGACACTGTGGTTCATCACCAACCCCAAATCGGGGACTGCGACGCCTGCCAAGGCGGAGGCGCTCGAAGCGGTTTGCAGCGAGCGTGGGCTGCATCTGGCGGGGCGGACGGCGTTTCCCAACCAGCCGCTGCCGACGCCCAAGGCACTGAATGCCGCCGGGGTCGATACGGTGGTGCTGTTCGCGGGCGACGGGACGATCAACGCCGCGGTGACTGCGCTGCTGGAGTGGAAGGGCGCGATCCTGATCCTGCCGGGGGGCACGATGAACCTGCTCGCCAAGCTGCTCCACGGCGAAACCGATCCCGCCAAGATCATCCACGCAGCGCACGACCGAGCGCGCAAGACCGCGCTGCCGTTCGTCCGCGTAGGCGAACACCGCGCGTTCGTCGGGTTGATCCTCGGGCCAGCGGCGACATGGGTGCGTGCGCGCGAGATCGTCCGCAGCGGGAGTCTGCGCGGCCTTGTGCGGGCGCTCAGACATGCGTGGGGCAGGACGTTCGGCAAGGGCATAAGGCTGGTCGGCGTGCCGGGGCTCAAGCAGGGGGCACAGGCGGTGCTGGTGCGCGCCGAGGACGACCGGCTCGATATCGCGGCAATAGACGCGCGCGATTTCCGCGGGATCGCGGCGCTTGGCTGGGAATGGCTGACCGGGGACTGGGTCGCTGCGTCCGAAGTGACACAATGTCATGCCACCAGCTTCCGGACGGGCGGGCACAAGCCTGCGCTCGCTTTGTTCGACGGGGAGCCTGTGATGCTCGATCCCGGCAGCGAGGTCGGACTGAGCCGGACGCGCGACCTGTTTCTCACCACGCTCGATCGCCAAGGGGGCCTTTCGCGATGATCCGTCTATTTCATGTGAGCGACGTGCATTTCGGGCGCGAGGATAGCGCGGCGGTGTCGTGGTTCGACGCGCTGGTCAACGCCGAGCGGCCCGATGCGGTGATCATGACGGGCGACCTGACGATGCGCGCGCGGCGGCGCGAATTCGATGCGGGGCTGGCGTGGTTGCAGCGCTTGCCCGTCCCGGTGACGGTCGAGGTCGGCAATCACGACTTGCCGTATTACAACCTGTTCGACCGGTTCTTCCGCCCGTATCGCCGGATGGGGAAGGTGGAGAAGCTGGTGGAGCGGCCGATCGACTTGCCGGGCGTGGCGATCGTGCCGCTGGTGACGACCGCGCGCGCGCAGTGGCGGCTCAACTGGTCGAAGGGCTATGTCAGCCGTGGTGCCTTACGCCGGACGCTGGACCAGATCGCGGCGGTGCCCGAGAACCGGTTGATCTTCATCGCGGCGCACCATCCGCTGGTCGAGGCAGGCACGCATGCGTCGGCGCAAACCCGGCGCGGGCCGGAGGCGCTGGCGACGCTTGCGGCTGCGGGGGCGGATGCGGTGCTGACCGGGCATGTGCATGATCCGTTCGATATCGCGCAGGATGTCGAGGGACGCGTGATCCGGACGATCGGTGCGGGCACCCTGTCCGAACGGACGCGGACTACCCCGCCGTCGTTCAACGAGATTCGGATCGTGGACGGACGGTTCGACGTGGTTTGCCGGACGATGTCGTCGCAGCCGGACGAGGTGCTGACGCGCGAGCGGGCTTAGCGCTGGTTTCGCTTCCCCGGCGAAGGCTGGGGCCCAGTTGCGGGACAGGAGATTGCAGGCGACTGCGCTATGTTACTGCCGCCATCACTACTGGGCCCCGGCCTTCGCCGGGGAAGCGGTGACGGAGGGGGGTTACACCTTCCCCACTTCCGCCGGGAAGGTGATGATGAAATGCGCGCCCTCGTCGGACTTGGCATCGACGCTGCCCTGAAGGCTGCGCGCCAGCGTGCGGATCAGTTGCAGGCCGAGGCTGGTCGATGATCCGGCGCGGATGTCGAACGTGTCCGGCAATCCCGCACCATAGTCGCGCACCGTGAGGCAGACCGACTCACCCTTTACGGTTGCCGAGACCGACACCTTGCCGCCATCCGCGTCATAAGCGTGCTTGGCCGCATTGGTGACGAGCTCGGTGATGAGCAGTCCGACCGCGACCGCCTGATCCGCATCGATCGAGATCGCATCCGACGTGCAGTCGAGCGTCAGCCCCGGCAATTGCCCGGACAGGCTTGCGCAGAGATCGTCGAGAAGCGCGGGCATGTCGACCCGGCCCGTCCCCTGCCGCCACAATTGGTCGTGCGTCCGCGCGATGGCGATGACGTGGCCCGACGCCTCGTTGAGCGCATTCGAAACCTCCGGAAGCGGGTTGCTGCGTGATTGCAGGTGGAGGATGCTCGACAGCATCGTCAGGCTGTTCTTGACGCGGTGGCTCGCCTCCTGGACGAGCACCTTCTGGTAATCGAGCGCCTCGGCGAGGCGCCGTTCGTTCTCCTGCCGCTCCATCGCGACTCCGAGCAAATTGGCGAAGCCTTGCAGGAAGGCGATGTCCGCCGCCTCGAACTGGCCGGCGCTCGGGCTGTCGACCTCGAGCACGCCCCATGGCCCGGTCGTCGTCGAGATCAGCACATTGATCGCGCGGCGGACGCCATGCTCGACCATGATCCGCGGCGTGCGGAAGCGGTCCTCGCCCTCCAGATGGTTGGAGATGACCGGGGTGCCGTTGCGAAAGGCGAAGCCGGCGGGCGATTCCTCGTCCGCGCCGAGCGTGACGTGGCCGATCACCCCTGCTTTCCAGCCAACTCCGGCCCGGAACAGCAGGTCGTCCTTCTCCGGCCGATACTCCAGCACCTTGCACAGCCCGGTCTGCATGCCGTCCGCCGCCATCTCGGCGGCCTTGGCGAGAAGCGCGGCATTGTCGCGGCATTGCAGTGCGAACAGCCCGAAGTCGGACAGGATCGCCTGCTGCTGGAGCCGATAGCCGAGCAGCGAGCCCGCGCCGACCTGTTCGATTGCTTCGGAGAAGGACGTGGGTTCGTTGGACGTACCTTCGGCCACCTCAACGACATCGTCGGACGATCCGTCCAGCAGGGCGGTCTGCGTCGTTGCGGGCGGGGTGGGGTCGTCGGTCACTGGGCTGGGTCCTGTACGGTGGGGAATGGCACCAACGGCCATCGTTCGTTTCGAGCAAAGTCGAGAAACCGCGCGCTGTGCCGGGTTTCTCGACTTCGCTCGAAACGAACGGGAAGGGGTGTCCTTATCGTGCCGGGGTATAGGTTCGGCTCATCAATAGGAACGACACTGTACGCGCGTTCTCGCCAAACGCCAAAAAGGCGGCCCGTTGCCGGACCGCCCTTTCGTAAGCACCGAAGATCTGAAGCTTAACGCTTCGAGAATTGGAAGCTACGACGTGCCTTCGCACGGCCGTACTTCTTACGCTCGACGGTACGGCTGTCGCGCGTCAGGAAGCCTGCCGCCTTGACGGGCGCGCGCAGGATCGGCTCGAACTTGGTCAGCGCCTGGCTGATGCCATGCTTGACCGCGCCGGCCTGACCCGAAAGGCCACCACCCTTGACGGTGCAGATCACGTCATACGCACCCTCGCGCTCGGTCACGCCGAACACCTGGTTGATGACGAGACGCAGCGTCGGACGTGCGAAATACACTTCCTGGTCACGACCGTTG
>Ga0265780_10006954_pt1 | contig 13976 bp, 10 predicted proteins | sample P1T30metagenome_FD_192432 | JGI IMG/M metagenome (GOLD analysis project Ga0265780, IMG submission 192432) | Plant litter microbial communities from East Loma Ridge, Irvine, California - P1 T30 | ecosystem: Environmental > Terrestrial > Plant litter > Unclassified | place: USA: California... | reverse complement strand
AGTGGACCCTAGGAAAGAGGGATTATGCTTGGCATGCGCAGCGCTCCATAGCCCTAGAGGCTGCATAAGCTTCATTGTATTTATGCTAGCAATAGATAGTGCAATGTAAATGATTAAAAAAAAAAGATACCTAAGTTATATGCTTTTATTCTATACTAGTATTACATCCGCCTGGAACGTGAGTAGCTATGAGCATCCATCTCATCACGCTCGCTAGCCCCGCTGATACGAAGGTGCTCGTATTCAGACTTGACGACTTTGGCGTTTAATGTTTCCTAAAGGTTGACAAAATAAATACAAGCACCTTTGTACTGTCCTCACTGCAAAACTTACCTGAGAAGCTAACACCGAATGTCCGCATGTTGTCGCCGCACACGTCGTTGCGTACGGGCTCGCTAAAATGCCAAAATGAGGGGCCGGGAATCAATAACGACATATGAACGAGGACAAAGCGGTAATAAGGCGTCTCAATCGTACTGTGCTTCAACGTAAGACCTCTCTACGCATCATAGCACAGTACATCGCCAAGTGTTCAGTCCCGTGGAACCAAATTTCTTGTTTATGGATTTACAATCACTAGAGGCTCCTTGCTCGACTGCTTCAATCTCGTGCGCAGCGATGTAATAGCTGGTCGGACAGCAGGGAATGTTTTCAGTGCTGAATTCCGCCCCAAGCAGAATCACAGGGTCGTGACTCGCACGAGTCTCTAACGAGGTTGAAATAGCCACGACTGCGTGACAAGGTGTTCATCCCTGTTGCGCCGAATGTATGTCGGTGGTACATGCTAGATTGTACCTAGGAACATGTAGCCAGTCCTCCACCTACCTAGGTATTCTTACGTGACAGCTTTCCACATAAGACGAGCATGAGTCGAGATACAGGCAAACAACATCAAACGCTTATTGCACCTAGCATTTCACGTCCTTTATTATAATGCGAGTTCCTGCTGCTTTCATCTTCCTAGCGCTTTGCGCAGTAGTGCAGGCGGAGCCGAGTAGATGTGCACGTCCATACGACCCTTGTAGTGAGAGTGAGATTGATCTCGAGGTATGCGAGTGCGATGGAGGACATATTGTAAGGAAGCATCATTGAGAGACTTGCAAAGTGACATTGCTGACTGAATTACGCTTTGTCCCTTAGATGTTCTGTCAAAGGATGAGCACTTCTCGTCCCTACGGGCACTTCGTAGCGTTTAGGCAAGAGAGGAAGTAAGTTCACGTCGCTGCTTACAAAGATCGCGGGGAGAACATGGGTCTGGTGATGGTGACTGATCGACGCATAGCTGTCCGAAGCCAGGTGGTGGCAAGCTGCAGTGTGTCAATGGGGCTTGCGTTTCATGAAGGAAAGTGGCAGGGTCAATACGTATGAGAATCAGTTTGTCGGTGAGCATGACGAGGTGCCGCTGATCACGCAGGAGAGGTCTTGGGGGTGAACATTAAGTACTAAATGGGTTCAGAAACTGTAATGACAAGGTCCAAAGAACCCGTTATTAGAATTGCTGTAGACCAAGATAACATCAGCCGTACGAAGGTGCTCGTATTCATTGTGTCAACCTTCAGGACACGCTAAACGCCAAAGTCGTTGACTCAATAAATACGTGCGTGTTCGTATGGGCATGTGAAGACGGTTATATAATGTAGTGTACGGTCATTCCATTGTTGTTGCGCTCATAATGGACGCCAGTGCAATGCTCCGATTGCCCACACCAACTCTCACGCCGCCCCCTTCCCCCCCTGAAAACTCTCTCTCCTCCCCCAGTTCCTCGGCTGCCTCTTCAAAAACGCACCCACGCTCCCCAAATACCCTTCGTGTCTCAAGAAGTATGCCTGCTTCGTGCCCTTGCTCCAAAACCTAATCGCATAACTCAGCGTATTCATCGTCTGCGAGTGCCCGCCAATGAAACTGCCACCAAAGTATATGCGCGGCAGGCCATGCTTCTCGGCGTGCAAATACGCGATTTGTCCGATATTGTTGGACACGGCATACAGTAGTGAGCGCGAAATGTCTTCGGGTCGGAAGGCGGCGGATGCGTGTGGGAGTTCGGACGAGCCTTGGACGTGCTCTGCTTCTTCGCGGCGCTTCATGTCGCCGTTACATCCGTCTTCTGCGTCGCGCTCGGCTGCGCGCTTCATTTTGTAGACCTTACCGAACGAAGATGCGATGTGCGTGCTTTTGAGGCCGATCTTATTGTACGCTTGTCCGTAGATGTCTCCTACGAGTAGATCGACAGTCGAGTTGTCGCCGTTCTCGGCGAGCTTCAGCATGTCTTCGAAGCTCCGGGCGCCTGTGAGCATGGAGAGCAGGCCCCAGAGAGTGCCGCCGCCTAGCGATGTGCCGCCCACGCGCTCGAACTGTCGGGGCCCGGAGACTTTGATCATGGAGACGCCGGAGCCGATGTTGACGAGGAGGTAGGGGTAGATGTTCGGGGGGTCGGGCGGGTGCGGCATGAATGTCATGGGTTGTTCTTCGCTGTAGGTGAAGACCTCGTTGGGGATTTCGTTGATGAAGAAGTCGAGACCTAGATAGAAAGAAGCATGTTAGCAGTGGGGTATTTCATCTCCCAGCAAAGTGGTATGCGTACCTATGATCAGACACTCCATTTCGTCTTCTCGCATAACTTCCACGCCCAGCGCTTCTGTTATGCGGTCATAGTACTTGAATGCACCGCCGCCCGTCGCCATGACACACAGCTCCTCTGGTGTTGAGCCATTGTTGTGCTTGTGGTCCGAATGCAGCTTGCGCATGAACTCTATACACGAGTCTATTCGGTCCGTCTCGAACTTGAGGAAGTTGAGACGGCCGCCGATGGACGTGTCGCCAGGTTCGCGGGAGAAGTAGACGAGTTTTGCGAGAGAGCCTCCAATCTACACCAACGTGGATGTGTTAGCACGTTTCTACTTCACGACATTCTGCCAGGCATCCAACAGATATTAGTGGTCGCGTGCTCATTTCTACAGCGCACGCGACACGTCAAACACACTTACATCGAGTGCAATGTGGCTCACGACTGCGGTGTGGTTTGGCAGCCGAATGTCATGCGGATCGTGCTCGTAGTCTTCGCTCTGCGGGGTGCCCGGCTGCTCCTCGTCGACAATGAAGGCGCCCTGCACATTGATGCGCACATTGCCGGGATGCAGGATCGCCTCCTGGATGTCGCTCTGAACAGTCGTCCGCCGCGGTCGTCCAAACACGGGCGACGACGGACTGTCCGCATGTTGCGCATGCGCACGTGGCCCGGTTTCACCCGTCGTGGGGTCCATGTGTGCGGCGGGTAATGGTCGTGGTCTTGGCTGCAGCCGCGCTCTCTTGCTGCGATGGCGCACAGAGTGTGGTCGTCTTGCGACAAACTGGAAATTCGAGGGTTGGCTGCACGGCGGGATTGGTAATGACGGCGCAGATAGCGACGAGACTTCCATTTGTCCGCTTTGTTGCTGGGGGTTAGCACCGTGGGGAAGACGTGATATGAAGTTCTGCGCAGAATAGAGCCCAAGGAGGGTCAAGGGAAATTGCTATCTTTTGTTGAGCGCAGGAAGCGCGGACGTGAAGTGAACCATATAAAGAATCCATGCCTACGGCGCAATCGAGTCGCAACGCGCGCAACCCGACCTTCGCGATGCGGACTGTTATCCGAGACGTGGTGCTGTTAAGCTCGGCAACTTGTCGTGGACAGGTGTTGGAGGCCAACATCCGAGGGTGCGCTGATCCACCTGAATGGCTCGGGAGTCAGGACACCCAAACGAGGAGGTCCCACGTCGAAGCATCGCAGCAACATGTCCTTGAAGGAGACTGGAGAAGGAAGTGAATTGATGGTATTCAGCAGCACGCCACCGATGCCCGAGAACGGACACAGCATGCTCTCGTTGCCATATCCAGCCGTTGCGCACGTGTTTGCAAGGACTGTAGTACGTCATCGAACTAATTACGAACTTCGAGATACAATCAAGGGATGCACTGCTTGCAATTTGAGCCTCACAACCGAAATCCTGAGCGTTCAACTACACCTGTGAATTAATGACGTCGTGCCTCACTCGTCACAGACTCGCACTTCCAAAGCTCTCAACTCCAATCCGCACTGCAACTACACATCACCTCTCCAATCACATCCACTCAATCTTCAAGGTCCCTTTCACCAGACAATTCAGCAAAATGTCCTGGATGGACTCCTGGTCCCGTCCCGGCAAACACGCCGCAACCCCCCCACCCCTCTACCTCACAATCGGCGACTCAGTTCCCTACTGCCACACTTGCGGCCGCGTAATCAGCGAGCGCAAAAAGCAAGGCTCAGAAGTAAAATACTGCTCGTCGCGATGCCGGAACAGTAAGCCAGGCACCACTGATCGCGCGATTGAAGCTGCATTTGCGGCGCTGTTGAATGGCGCGGCGCCCGAGTCGCTGAAAGACGAATGAGAGAAGGTGGTGGGAGATGGTGGGAAGGATGGGAAAGACAGTGGTAGAGATGGAAAGAAGCACAAGGAAAAGAACTCGAAATCTGTCAAAGGCGAACAACGAATCATCATCGAGTGTCAGACCGTCGAAGAAGTAGTCTTCAACCGCGAAAAAGACCCAGAGAAAGTCTATGGCCGGCGAAAAAATCGCAAAGCGCGCTTCGTAGTCGAAAAGCCAGAGGACTGGAAGAGCGTAGACATGGTCGACCCACCAGAATCATCATCACCAACGCCATCACAACCCAAACAACAACAACCAGCAGCTTTTATGACCAGTGAAGACGATAATGACGACAACACACACTCAGACACGGACTCCCTCGAGGAAGAAGGAGGCATCGTCCTCGAAGAAACAAAAGCTCCAGAACCAGCCTTTACTCCAGCCTCCTCAAACATCAATGCCAATGCCACTCCCGATACCCTCCCCGACACAATCGAATACGGCTACGGCTCCGGAAAAATCCGGCCCCCACAGCACCAAAACGACGTCAACGGCTCCGTCGGCGGCGAGAAAGGCTGGGCGGAGCGTACCCACGAAACCGCAGAACAACTCGCCAAGCGGCGCGAAGGCCAGCGGCGCGCCGAGGAAAGGGAGATGGTGCGCAAGGCAGCGAGAAGAGGATGTGCGTTTGGCTTTGCGGTGGATGGGCAGGAAGGGAAGAGGAAGTGCGAGGCTGTGATGAAGGGGAGTGTGGTGGAGGCGAGTTTTGCAAAGGGAGAGTGGGGAGTCAGGTGGAGGGAGGGTACGGGGTGATGACGGTGGATGTTAGTAAGATTGTCTGGCATGGCGTATTATAAGGTGCAGATCACCAAGGTGAGCATAACGAATCGTAAGATTAGAAAGTGTTTGGCAATGGGGTATCAAGAATAAATGAACAAAAGCCACCGCCCAGCAACGCCCAACAATAGTTCCAGACGTGGGACATTTGAAAGGTGATCGTATCACCATTCATATCCCTGTTCCAGCAGCATCTTTCCAAACTTATTGGTCGGCTTGATAATGTCCTCGAAGCCTGGCATCAGTCCTGCGCCAGATCTACCATGCGGTTAGCAACCATTTCACTGTACAATACTTCACAGAGAACTCACTTGATCATATCCCTCGCCATATACCTCGCCTTATCTTTCAGCGCAACCTGATCGCGCTCCTTCAGGATATCACCATTGGTCTTGTCATGCACCAAGATCGCCGCGTACCTGGCAGGATACATTTCCATATACTCAGCCAGCGCCTCCTCCTCCCTCGTCGTCCAAGTAGTCTTCGCCTTGCGTTCCTTGATCTGTGGACGCGACGCACGTGCTTGCTGTGCGAGTTCGCGCTGGCGATGGTACTGCGATGTCGGTGGCTCATCCTCTGTCATATCAGGGGCTTCGGCCTCGGAGACGGATTCTTCTTGCGTGGGCTCGGGGACTGCACGGCGACGTGGTGGAGGCTGGTGACTTGTAGGCGGTGCGGCGGAAGATGTTGGGTCGATGCGGACTTTCTTCGTTACTGGTGCTGTCTGGCGACGTGCTTGAGCGCGTGCGGTTCCGTCTTGAGCCGTCTCGAATGCATCGTCCTCGGAATCGTCTTCGATCTCTACTGGTGGTGCGCGCTTCTTGCTGGGGGAGGGCTGGGCGCGTTGCTTGCCATTGTCTCTGGTAGAAGGAACAGGTATGGGCTGAGTGTCGAAACCATCTCCGAATTCGACACGCTGGGCATTGTTTTGCCGGTCGAAGATGGACGTTGCTCTATTCTCCTTTTCTGGCTTTGAGGCGGCTTTGATCTTTTCGAGCAGGCCTGCGGAGTCCCGTGGACGACTTACTGATTCTTGTTCTGGCTCAGGTTCTCTCTCATCTTCAGCCTCGACTTCCTCCTCAACCGGCTCTTCCGGCTGTTCGATTGGTAGCTCCTCTTCCTCTTCACCGATGATGGGTTGGTAATCGTCTTGCGCGGCCTCGACCGTTGAAATGTGCTGCTCCTCTTCCAGCTCCTCAAATACGGCTTCATCTGGTTGCTCTTCTTGCGTTTCTCGCGCCGTGGTAGCCTCCGAAAGCCTTTCCCTCGCTTTGAGAGCATCGATAGCCTGCAAATCCACTGGAGCGTGCGGGTCAAACTTTACACTAGGCCTCCGATGGCGTCCAAAGGAAGCGCGTTTCTTTCTAGAAGACTCGGGCGGAGCTGATGTCGTTCGGGGAAGCTCGGCAGCAGGGCGCGGCTCGTTAAATTGCTGTTTAACGTTGTGCAGTATCGCAAAAGACCCTCCCAGCTCTTCAATAGTAGCACGAAGTTCCCTATGACGTAGACGCACCCAGTTCAAGAGCCGCAAGGCCACCGCCTCCCAAGGGAAGTTCTCGCAAAGCCCCTCTATGTCAACGAGCTCCTCTCGCTCCAGAGACTCGTCATCTCCTGGAAAAGATTGTCTCATCATAGTCATACGATCAAGGACTTTTCTTTCCCATTCTTGAGGTAACGCCGAATCGTCAGCTCCCATTGGTGCCATGCTCCATCCACGGACTAAGGATGCTGCTGCATCTTGAGACGCATCTGAACGAAGGAAGACATGGCCAAGCTCGGTATCGGGATCAAAGTCACTCTCGGAACTAGAGCGCTCAAGCACGAGTATTGCCAGTTGTGTCCTTAGGTCTAGTGCCAAGTCAAAGGTGTCGTTTAGCAGCGTGCTTGCTCCTGCACTGGTCGATGCTCCGTTGGAGGACAGTGAGAGCATGAACGGGCTGGGAAACACGTTGTCTAGATGGCGCAAAGCGGTCCACATTTCCTTTTCATCCCGATGAGAGTGAATCATTTGCTTCCCAAAGATCAAGAGGTTGGTAAGATATAGAATCAGGTCCAGTCCAATTTGTGCCGCGTGATCGTCGTGAGAGGGACCGAATAGCGCGCGGTTGATGGCTCGGACATGAATGTAGTTGTTGCCTTCCGTTTTGTAGTGCTTCAGATGAACATTAAGCTCATCATTGAAGTCGCGGTACTCTTCAGAAAATGCTGAATCGGGCTTCTGGATCTCGCGTATATTGTGCAGGTCACGTTCAATGGTGCCGGCGTCTGGCGCGATGTGCTCTAGGAACTCCTCAGACGCATCGCAAAGTTTCCGCAGGTGTTTCAGAATGTACTTTGTATCCATGAGATCGGCTTCCACCATACTAAAGGAGGTTATCGCCGTAGTCCCAGACATTTCAGAAGCAGCGCCAGGCGACCGGAGAGGCATGGGCTCCTCGGCATGGATGTGTTCGGGCGTGCTGGGGGCTTCGTCGAGGTCTATCTGCGTGTCGACTTCCTCAACAACAGTGAGCTCTGGTGCGCTTTGCGTTAGTAAGTGATTTTCCGCGCGACTTTGTCAAGTGATTCGTCACAGATTCTAAGCGCATGATAATTGGAGTAAATATGCTGCTGATATAAAGACCACTCACCTGGGACCGCCTGTTTTGCAGGCTTGCGCCGTTTCGTACGCGTCTTCTGCCCGTCATTGTCACTCTCATCCGTCACCGTTTGCGCGCTAGCTTGTCGCGCACTCCTTCGCGACTGCTTTGGCGCTTCAATGACAGCCTCCGGATCGCGACTCGCACTGCGCTTCCCCCTAATTCGCGATGCGCGTGAGGCTTGGGGCGTGTTTGTTTTGGACGGCGGCTGTGGGGTTGACGTCTTGAGTCGACTTCCAGACCGCGTTTCCCTTCCCTCAGCCATTGCGATTCGAATTGACGCGTCGTATCAGTGGTGGTGCATGGGACGTAGGGCGAGGTGAAGTTTGAGTGGTGGAGTGGTGTTGCGCAGCGCACTGTTTTGGTGATTCTCTTATCGATAGCAGGCCAGACGGGGAGTCACGTGATCCCTGTTCCGCCCTTGCTTTTCCTGGCCTAGACACGATGTTCACGAGCAGGTTTCAAGTGTTGAGGACGAGACGAGACGCATGCAAGACGAAAGCCACACTTGGCTCAGCCTCTCACAGACGACGCCCCTTTCTGGCTTCTGACGAGCCGGCGTTCTGGTGCCTGGACTCTGGAGCGCCAGATATATTACAGTACAGTGGGCGGCGGGCCTGCACGTACCCCTTGCGCTTAGGTTGCGCGCATCTTAGTCTCTCAGTGATCTGATCTCTCAAACGTCAAACGCAGACACGCAGAGCTCTTACAACACACCACCGCCGATCCCGTCGCACCTTCCTTTCCTCTGGGACCCAGCATATAATAATTGTTTACCCTTCTCGTCCCTCCTTACGCCGCCCGTTTCCCATAGACACGACATTGCCACGCTCGAATCCTGTGGGCTTACTGCGCACCGTCGACCGCCGACCCCTGTACACATCACACATCACCCATCACACATCACCGGCACAATGAGAATACCGCAATCGCAGTCTACCCTGCTCCTTCTCCTCCCCGCTCTCCAAGTTCTCGCCTTATCGAATGCTGCAGCTGCTGCAGACGCCGACTCTGTTGCGCGAGCCGTTCCGCCCTCGTACGCCGACGTCAGCGCCGCGTTGAACCCTTCGCTCGCGCCGTCTGCCACACCAAAAGGTACCAAGGATGCGCCATTCGATGGCATGGACGGCATGCCCCACGAGGGCCCCTACGTGAACGACAGCCCGGCCCCAACAGCCAAGAAGCCAGCCGTAGTCGAGGACCTGGGCCCAAAGAAGACGGTTGTGGGCCCGTCACCAGCGAAAGCGACTAGCGAGGTGCTGGACGGTGACAAGAGCGTGATGCAGGATCCAGACAGGAAAGCGTCGACTGGCAACAAGGGCACCGAGGGCGGCGTGTCTGCAAAGGACAAGGAGCGTGTGGCCCACGAGGACAAGACGGGCGAAAAGCTGGAGAAGGTGCCAGAATCGCCCAAGGAAGCCCCTCCCCTACCACACAGCGAGCAGAAGAAAATACCCGGCGATGTCCTAGAGGCAGAGTCCAGCACTCGCGTGCTGGGGGCCGTAGGTCTGGAAGTAAGTGTACCCCAAGTTGGTGACAACATGCGATTGACAAGTGCACAGAAACCTACCAATATGCCTGAAAGCCCGCACGACATTCCTCATCCCAAGCCAGACTCTCTGTCAGACAAAGACCCGTTAGACACCAAGCCCCCGAAGACATCCGCGCCTGATTCGAGCCTTCCAGATGCAGAGGACGGCGGTGTCATACAGCCCTTCCACTCCTTCGTCCTCGCCTTCACCATGATCATCTTCTCGGAGATTGGGGACAAGACATTCCTCGTCGCTGCACTGATGGCCATGCGACACCCCCGACTGCTCGTCTTTTCCGCCGCCTTCTCCGCACTCATCGTCATGACAGTCCTGTCCGCTGTTCTAGGTCATGCCGTGCCATCCCTACTTTCGGAGCGCTTCACACACTTTGCAGCAGCAGCCCTATTCCTCGTCTTTGGCGTCAAGCTAATCAGAGAGGGTCTCGCCATGAGTCCCAATGACGGCGTGGGCGAAGAGATGCGCGAAGTAGAGCAGGAACTCGAAGAAAAGGAGCAAATGGCACGCAACAAGCTCGGAAACCGCAAATCCTCCATCTCGCCATACGCACTCGAAGGTGGCCGTGGTGTCCGACGCTCGAGATCCAATTCCAGACTACCCGCGCCAGCACGCAGCCCATCCACCTCGCCAGATCGATCGCCGTCACCGAGTGGGTCTTCTTTGTCGAGTGCTTTGGGTGGACTCAATAATTTGTTTTCTCTGTTGCTCAGCCCGGCGTGGGTACAGACTTTTGTTATGACTTTCCTTGGCGAATGGGGCGATCGCAGCCAGATTGCTACTGTAGCTATGGCCGCAGGCTCTGACTACTGGTGGGTAACCGGTGGAGCCATCGTCGGACACGGGTTATGCACTGCCGGAGCAGTCATTGGCGGCCGCGCAATTGCTGGCAAAATCAGCATGCGCAACAGTGAGCATTCCTTCCACCTCATACTGAATATCTGCTAATGATATCTAGTCACACTTGGTGGTGCCATCGCTTTCCTTGCCTTCGGTGTCATTTACCTTTTCGAGGCTTTAAGCACGGTGTAGCATACCTCTTCGACTTCTTGAACTTTTGACAGCATTGCGCGGCGCTTTTCAACTTTGTATCATCGCATGGAAAAACTAAGAGTAGAATTCGGACTTTCTTCGCTGTAATTATATTTGTACTCACCGATCCACTAGAGACGGCTCAAAAGTAATGTCACGGGCGGCCAAAAGGGCTCCACAACTGAGCATAACTCCACAACTATCGCGATGGAAGAGTATGTCGTCGTATCTCGCTGAAGCGCCAATCAGCTTCATTCGACCCGACTCATAGTCACGCTTCCGATCTCATTCCCCGACATCCACCCTCTTTAACTCCTCCAAAATCTCCTCCTTCGTCTGCCGACCCCCCCAACACATCTCCACCGCGTTCCTGACCAACTGCACCATTTCCATCTTGCTAAACCCACAATACGTGTACACCTATTGCATATTCCCATCAACCCACACATCATGCATGTAAGTTGGGTCGTCGCTATTGATGCACACTTTCACGCCTTCGTCTACCAGCTTCCGAATTTTAGGAAACAGCGTCTCCGTCGCTTGACGCCGATGGTACGCATGCGGACACAGCGTCAGCCCGATATCTCGTTCCCTGAGCGCGGGGATCAAGGCTTCTTCCTCGACGGCGTTGAGACCGTGGTCAATGCGCTCAGTCCCAATGTCGAAGATCGCCTCGCGGATATGTGCCCCAGCGTCTTTCTGATCGACGTCGCAGTGCAAAGTAACGTGCAGCCTATCTCTTCTCGCCATCTTGAAGCCTTCTCGGAACTCGATGGGCGTATGATCAAATTCATTCGCTGCCAGTCCAACCGCGTGGAACAATCCACTCCATCCCCCGTCTTTCGCCCACGCTCGCGCAGCTACATACGCATCCAACCCCTTCCTGGAGCGGCCGATCCCTCAAGAAGCAAAAGATCCAGTTACTCTTTACACCGTACAACAAGTGGCCATCTATTTGCGCGCGCCTGTACCCATCGAGAACGTTACTGGCAGCGACCCTGCGCTCTGTATGCGCTTGCGTGTCGAAAGATGGCTCGCAGTAGCGCACATTCATTTCTGCACAGCGCGCCAGGTAGGCCATGGCTAGGTCGTAGAAGTCCTGGGCTGTGATGAGGACTTTGCAGCCGGCGAAGTAGGCTTCGAGGAAGGTGGGGCGGCCGTCGTCGCCGTGGAGTTCGCGGCGGTGGTTGTATCTTACCGCGTCTTTTGGTGGTCAGCTTCGTCACGGAGCGTGTCGATGAGGTGCCTACTGTGTTGGTTTAGATGGAGTCAGAACCGGAGAGGGGATGTGGGAAGTACCATGAATCTAGGAGCTCTTCGTATGTTGCATATGGAAATTTGATGTTATTGCGCTGTGCTAGCATCCATCGTAGTGCCGGAGTAAGGGTGCCTTCGATGTGGACGTGGAGTTCGACCTTGGGCAGATCTCGGATGAACGGTGATATCCCAAGGCCGTTCATGATGGTGGAAAGTGGTTTTCGCGGCCAAGTTCTCTGGAGAGAAGTGTTTGATTATTGCGATGACGCTGTGGTTGTGATCGAGAGTGCAAAGGGTTGGTCTTGTCAACGTCGTCCCGAGGTTGAGCAAATCCTTCATTGAACAAGATTGTGTTTGACGGCGACCACTTCAAACAGACTACAAGTAATGACACGAAGAAACCTTGCCGCTAGTAACTCTCAAATGGTTCTCGTTTGGCGCGCAAGCATACAAAAGATACGCAACATTCGAAATACTCTGATTGGTCAGTAGGGCATAAGTCGGTCCATTCTCTCTTCTACCATAACCCACACTTGGCCGCTCCTTCTTAACAAGTTGTCCGATAAGCAAGTTCACAGCGAAGGTTTTCCCCGTCAAGCTCCGCCGTTCCTCGAGAGCAGATGCCCCACTCTCGTCGATCTAAGCCTCTTCTGTATATTTCCGACATCGTCCCGACTCCCAAGCCGGCTTGGTGGTGATAAGGCATGCCATAGCGGATGCTTGGTAGCGCCTCGTGATAGCGGCAACAAAGCGTAGAGAATACAGAGCAGCAATGTGTTGCGACTTGGGCACATCAGCAACCTCCAAGAACAGCCATGGACGCCACCAAACAAACTGACGGCACTGTTGCGCAAGTTCAACCAGAACACGTCGATGTCGCTGACAATGGGCAAACACTTGCGAAGCGCGTCTTGAGAAAGATCGATTGGCGGCTCATTCCGCTCATGTTCCTGACGTACAACTTGAACTTCATGGACAAGGCGATATTGTCGTCTGCCTCAGTGTTCGGCCTACGAGAAGATAACGTACATTACCATTTCCTACTCCTTTTAAACCGACCTGGTTCTGATCATATTGCAGCACCTGAAAGGCCAGCAATACTCATGGGTCTCCAGCGTCTTCTACTTCGGATACTTCTTCTGGGAGTACCCTACAACATTGCTCATCGCTCGCATACCAGTCGCAAAGTATCTCGCAGCAATACTTTCATGTGGGGCATCGTTGTCGCGCTCACTGCCGTCTGCAGTAATTATGGTGGATGGGTAACTGTCCGCTTCTTCCTTGGTGTCGCTGAAGCAACGCTAACGCCCGCGTTCATGTTCATTACCTCTACATGGTGCGTATCCCATATACCTTGACTTCTATTCGCGTGCTTTGCTAACATTGCAAAGGTACACTCGTGACGAAATCCCCACTCGTACTGGCATCTGGTTTGCAGGAAACTCCATCGGGGGGCTCATCGCATCATTCCTTGCCTTTGGCGTCGGTCATATCACCGACTCGCTCGCGCCCTGGAAGTTCATGTACATTATCCTCGGCATCCTGACTTTCATCTGGGGCATACCGCTGCTCCTCTTCCTGCCTGACAGCATCGAAAAGGCGAACTTCTTAACCGAAGAAGAGCGCAAGCACGCCGCTGACCGCGTTGTCATCGCTGGGACAGGTCGCACTGCTGAAGCAGGTTACAAAGTCGACCAGATCGTTGAGTGCCTCGTCGATCCAAAGACGTGGCTTATCTTCGCCATGAGTCTACTCACGCAGATACCCAACGGCGGCACGCAGAACTTTGGGAACTTGGTCATCAAAAGCTTTGGCTTCACATCCATCCAGTCCACACTCCTCGTCATTCCCGCATCCGTGATCTCAGCCTGCACAATCGCAGGAACAGGCTGGGTCGCAGGACGTTACCGGCAATTAAATTGCATCCTGATCGTGTGCGTTGTCACTCCCGCCATCATCGGTAGCTCACTCATATACGTGCGGCCACGCACATCCTCGGGCGTCCAGCTGTTTGGCTACTTCCTATTGTCGACCGGCCCTGGCGGCATCCCACTGCTCATGTCCCTCGTTGGCGCGAACTACAAGGGCGTGACCAAGAAGATGACTAACGTAAACCACAACCGAGCTGGTCAACCCACCAAGCTGGTCAGCCGAATTTACTAGTAAAAACAACGTTTCTTGGCGCTGCTATCTCCACAACTGCTTAGTAGAATTTTCTAAAAATTTAATACGTTAGTTATATATAACTTATAACTTAACGTATTCCACCATCGCGTGG
>Ga0265780_10006949_pt1 | contig 13984 bp, 11 predicted proteins | sample P1T30metagenome_FD_192432 | JGI IMG/M metagenome (GOLD analysis project Ga0265780, IMG submission 192432) | Plant litter microbial communities from East Loma Ridge, Irvine, California - P1 T30 | ecosystem: Environmental > Terrestrial > Plant litter > Unclassified | place: USA: California... | reverse complement strand
AATAGGCATTTCATACAACTCGCCAGCAATCGGACCTTTACCGTCTATTGGCTGTCCGAGTGTATTAACCACACGGCCAAGCATTCCCTCGCCTACCTGGATAGATCCGATCCTGTTTGTCCTTTTTACTGTATTACCTTCTTTAACCTCATCATAAGGCCCCAGCAATACCACACCCACGTTATCTTCTTCAAGGTTAAGAACTATACCCTGCAACCCGTTTTCAAATTCAACAAGTTCACCTGATTGAACTTTAGTGAGGCCGTATACACGGGCAATACCATCGCCCACCTGCAGAACAGTTCCAACCTCTTCAAGTTCGGCCTCTGATTTAAAGCCCGACAATTGCTGACGCAAAATCGCCGAAACTTCATCTGGTCTTACCTCTACCATAATTTTTGTTTATAAATTTTTTTATTGTAAATCTTATTGTTGTTATTTTTCACTTTCTTGCTGAGTACGCTAAAAAGAGAACTCAGACCGGTATGCCGAACGCCTAAAAAGTCTTTTGCTTAAATTCCTTTTTAAGTTTAGCCAGACTGCTTGCTATACTCGCATCAAATTGCCTGTCGCCAACTTTTAATACAAAGCCGCCGATCAGATCCTGATTAACCGTATTCTCAAGAACGACCTCTTTACCGGTCGCTTCTGTAACGATCTGAACAAGTTCATTCCAGCTCTCATCAGTTAAAGGTGATGCGGAAGTTACAGTAGCCTTAATGATACCTTTTCTCCTGTTATACTCCTGAAGAAATTCTTTGGCTGTAGCATACAGGATTTCTGAGCGTCCTTTGCTTACCACGATATTAAAAAACGCCATCACCACCTGGTGAAAGCTTTTAGAAAACAGCTCGCCAAGAATAGCCTGCTTTTTATCAGGACCAATGATTGGGTTCTTTAAAACAGCCTGCAGTTGAGTATTACTACGCAAAACGGCGACAAAAGAAGTTATATCATCTTTAATGGCATCCAGGGCATTCTGCTCCTCTGCCAGATCGATCAGGGATTTTGCGTATCTTGATGCAACTTGTATTTCAGACATCTTTATTATTTATAGCGGGGGAGTACTACAAAACATCTGCAGCCGCCCCTGATACTTTATTAGTTTAATTTTACTTCCTTCAGCAGATCTGCTACCAGAGCTTGCTGCTGGTTCTGATCTTCGAACTGCCTGCGAAGAATTTTCTCAGCGATCTCAATAGAAAGCTCAGCTACCTGATCTTTCACTTCGGCCAGAGCAGCCGCTTTCTGGCTGTCAATTTCAGCTTTAGCCTTTTCGATAAGCTTTGCCCCTTCTGTCTGTGCGCTGTTTCTTGCTTCAGCAAGAATTTTGTCTTTAAGGTCTTTTGCCTCTTTTAAGATCGCATCGCGTTCGATACGTGCTTCTTTAAGTAAAGCCTCGTTCTGGCTGGTTAACCTTGCCATTTCAGCTTTAGCGTTTTCTGCAGATGCAAGAGCTGTTTCAATGGAGAGCTCACGCTCATGAATAGCACCAAGTATCGGCTTCCAGGCAAATTTCCCTAATATAACCAAAAGCAACGCAAATGCGATTGTAGACCAGACTACAAATCCCAGATGGTGATTAAGAATACCTTCAAATAATTCTCCCATTTCTATTTAAATTTTTCTTTCTTTCTATTAATGAAATCAGGGATAATAACCAACCGTTATTCTCCCTGATCTCAGAATTTTTTACTGAGCGTTATTTCCCAGTAATGCTACTACCACACCGAATAAAGCAACACCTTCTACAAGGGCTGCAGCGATGATCATAGCAGTTTGGATTTTTCCAGCAGCTTCTGGCTGACGGGCTATACCTTCCATAGCTTTACCACCAACCTGACCAATACCGATACCAGCACCGATAACTGCTAAACCTGCACCTATTGCAGCAATTGAACCTACCATAATTGTATTTATTTATATAATTTAAAAATAGTTTTATTTCTAGTGATGATGCTCTTCTACTGCAGTACCTATAAACAAGGCTGTAAGCATTGTAAAGATAAAGGCTTGCAGAAATGCAACGAGAAGCTCGAGCACATCCATAAATAAGACAAATGCAACAGAAACAGGTGCGATTGCCAGAGATTTAAAAATAAAGATCAGAGAGATCAGACTTAACACGATGATGTGGCCGGCAGAGATATTGGCATATAACCGGATCATTAATGCGAATGGCTTTGAAATAACTCCAATGATCTCAACAGGAATCATAATCGGATATAACCACCATGGCACATCTGGTAAAAGTATATGTTTCCAATAGTATTTATTGCCATTTAAATTAACAACAAGCAACACTATAAATGAAAGTACAAAGGTCATAAAGATATTGCCTGTTACGTTCGCGCCTCCCGGGAAAAGCGGGAACAATCCCAAGAGGTTGTTTATCCATATGAAGAAAAACATGGTAAGCAGCAAAGGCATAAACTTTTTGTACCTGTGCCCGATGTTCGGAATGGCAATATCATCACGAACGAACAGAATAAGGGGTTCGATCAATGACTGGAATCCTTTAGGTGCTTTACCTTCACGCTTTTTATATGCAGAAGAAACTGATGTAAATATCAATATAATCAGCAGTACGGCAACCCAGAGTGCTGCTACGTTTTTTGTAATCGAAAAATCGTATACATGCGATGATGCCTGCGCATCTATTTTACCTTCTGCATCTACTGCATAAATCTTGTCGTCAATGAGACCATAGATATAATGCTTGCCCTGGTGAACTTCTTCGCCATGATGAAATACAGAACTCGAAAACACTTCGGTGCCTTTATCTGTAAATAATATAACCGGAAGCGGTAATGAAGTATGGCCCCATAAATGCCAGGAATGAGAATCTGCAATATGCTCCATAATGGCAGCAGTAGGATCAAATTTCTCTTCTTTACTGCTTCCTTCGGGATGCTCGGTACCCGGTACATGGGCATCGCTTTCTACCCCCGAAGTAAAGGTTGTATCGGCAGTATCATGAGATTGCGAAAATGATTTAAGATTAAAACAGATTAAAAAAAGAATGAAGATAGCACTTAATCCGGTTTTTCTTAAAGCGAAAATGTTGTTAAAATCCATTTAGTACGTGATTTTTACGATTTATTTTGGTGGCGCAAGTTAGTTAACAATGCGAACATTTCAAAGGCACTAAATAAGAAATATAATGAAAAAAAATTAGTGATGAAAATCACATTTCCGACCTTTATTTTAATTAAATAAATCAGGACAAAAACCAGGCAGAATAAAAGCTTTAAAACGACCCCTCCCATGAGACCGAATACAGACTTTTCTTTATCTTTTTTCATACTGAGATAAGAAACTGTAAATGCAATCAGGGTAGTGGCGGCAAGAAATCCGAATACAAGCCAGAACTTTGGAACCAAAATAACAGTATAAGGGTCTGAAATTTCCAGAAGATATGCAGAACAACCTGTAATTATTACCAGAACGGAAAAAAGTAAAATAAAACGTGACAGACTCAAGGCTTCAACTTTTTGATGGAACGTATAACGAGAAAGAGCGCAATGAAAACGCCCGCGAGACTAAAGAAAGCAGTATACAACGAACCGGAGCTTTGATGTTTATTGTCTATCTGGTAACCTGCATAAGTAAAAGCACCGATGATAACGAACATCTGAAAACCTATGGCAGAAAACCTGGCGTAGGCGCCCATGGCCGTTTTTCTTTTATCTCCGTTCTCCTGTTTATCCTGTTCTTCGTTATGCATAAAACTATAGCTTTGCAATCTGTGGCCAAAAATAGCATATATATTGCGAAGCTTTATTTATTGTATACCGGAAATAGTATATTTATCCACAGATTTTAATAGATATAAAATAAATTTTTAAAGTATTTGTTATAATTAAAGTCAAAATCCAATCAGTTTTGAAATCCAGTCTTTTACCTATATTCTATCTTTTACTGGGTGCAATTGCATCCGGAGGCTGCGGATCATCCAAAGAGACGGTCGCCAGCAGGGGCATGCAGAACCTTACAGCGAAATATAATATAATATATAATACCAAGCTGCTTCTTGACGAAAACCAGCGTCAGATTGAGGAGGCTTATATTGAGGATTATAGCCAGCTCCTGCCTGTATACCAGGAACCCCGGGCGGGCACCACAGACCTGCAGAACGCTGCCCTGCCAGATTCAGCAATCAAAAAAGCAGATGTCATTGTAAACGAAAAAAATCAGAGCAGTTATGTAGACGATGCCTATTTTCTTATTGCAAGGGCCAATTATCTGAAAGGGAGTTTTTTTAATGCTTCCGAGTTCTTCAGTTATGTATACGACAATTATCCTGCGGAGAAAGAACTGAGGCAGGCATCACTCGTAATGAAGGCCAGGGCGCTGCTTCTTCTGGATAACAGGGAAGAAGCAGGGATTGCGCTTGATACAGCTTTTAAGTACATAGAAAATTCTCCTAAAGATGCCGCCGGCGTCTACGCTACCCGTGCCCAGTTATTTATCAGCAGCGGAAAAGAAGCAGAAGCGATAACCATGCTTCAAAAAGCACTTGATCAGAAAGTATCAAAAAAAGACAAAATAAGGTGGTCTTACCTACTCGCTCAACTGCAGGAACGTAACGGCCGGCATAACGAAGCATTTGTAAACTACGGCAAGGTAGTGAGGAGCAATGCTCCTTTTGAAATGGCTTTCAATGCGGAGCTCAACCGTATCCGGATAGAAGATGAACAAAGCGGAAGGAATATAGACCGCATTGCACGGTTAAAGTCGCTGCTTAAAGACGATAAAAACAGAAATTTCATCGATCAGATCTATTACCGCATAGGAGATCTTTATCTTGAACAGCGTGAACAAACCCAGGCCATAACAAACTATCGTACTGCTATTAAATTAAGCACTACCAATCAGAACCAGAAGGGGCTTTCTTATCTGAGAATTGCAGATATATATTTCCGCAACGGCGATTATGTTTCTGCCAAGTCTTATTATGACAGTACACTTTCCGTGCTGTCTCCATCTTATCCGGGCTTCGACCTCATTAAGCGTAAAGGTGAGAACCTGGAGCTGCTGGCCAGCCGTTATAGTATTATCAGCAGGGAAGACACCCTGCAGATACTTGCCAGGCTGCCTGAATCAGAACGGGAGGAACGTATAGGAGCACTGGTAAGAGAACATCAGCAAAAAGCTGCGCAGCCTGCCGTAAACAACCAGGCCCCCGGCCCTCTTACTGCCGGAATAGACAGGCCTTCGCTTTCACTTAATGAAGGAAAGTTCTATTTTAATAACAGCACCGCAATCAGCCAGGGTCTTTTTGACTTCAAAAAGCGCTGGGGTAACAGGCGTCTGGAAGATAACTGGCGAAGAAGCAGCAAGACTTCGTCAGAATCGCTGGTTAGCCGGTCTGAAAGCCAGGATCTCCCTTCGGGCACCCAGGGCACAGGAAATTTAAGCGCTGTAACCGCTGATGCCATCCGCAATAAATACTTAAGCGATCTGCCGGTTACTCCGGAAAGCTTACAGGGCTCGAACCAGCGCATAGCGGATGCTTATTATGATATAGCAACATTTTACCGCGATGAGTTACAGGACAATGCTGAAGCGATACAAACTTTCGAAGAATTGCTTAAACGAGCTCCCGAAAGCACTTATAAGCTACCCGTTTATTATAATCTTTACCGGCTTTATGCAGACCGTGACCAGGCAAAATCCAACCAGTACCGCGATATCCTTCTTAAACAGTACCCGGAGTCGCCTTTTGCCAGGGTAATTGCAGATCCGGAATATAACAAAAGGAATAATGCGCGCGATGCCGCCCTTACAGACCTTTATAACCAGGTATATGACTTGTATACGTTAAAAGAATATAATGAAGTGATCAAATTAAGCAAGGACACTGAACTTAAATTCGGACGAACTTACCTGTCTCCGCAGATTGCTTACCTTAATACACTGGCGACCGGCCATCTTCAAAAACTTGAACCCTTCGAGGCTTCGTTAAAACAGATTGCCGAAACATACCCGGAAGACCTTTTGGTCACTCCGCTGGTCAAACAGCATCTTCAGTATATAAACAGCTACAGGGAGCTTTTCAGCTCGAGGCCGACCGCATTAACAGATTACAATCCTGAAGAACCGGTTTTTGTTGAGCCTGCTCCGCAACCAGCTGTTCCGGTAAGACAGAATACACAGGTTATTGCCGCCCAGCCCCAGGAAACTAAAACGGTTCCTCCGGCTCAGAACAATGAGGTAAAACCTGCAACAACTACTACAGAGCCTGTTGTGGAAACCCAGCAGGAACCTGTTCCTGTTACTCAGCCGGAAACTCCTGTTAAACAGCCCGAAACAACGGCACCTTCAACACCGAAGGCTCCGTCTATGTACAGTCTTCCCGCTCAGGGAGAATATTATTTTATCGTTAATGTATTCTCTCCGGGCACCAACCTCAGTTCGTCGCGCTTTGGAATAGGTCAGTTCAACCGTACGAAATTTTCGGGTGCGGCTATAAAACACCAGTTAAAAGATGCGGGCAATGATAATCAGCTGATTATGGTAGGACCGTTCAATAATCTTGAAGAATCCAGGAATTATGAAAGAAGTATTCTTCCTCTTATCCGCGATATAATGAAAGTACCTGCTGAAAAATACAATACCTTTGTGATCACAAAACAAGAGTTAGACAAACTTAATAACAGTACGCAGATTGCCGCGTATCTGGAATTTTATAAGAACAGCAGATAACATATGCAGCGAAAGAACACCACTTTAACAAAACCTGAAATAAGTCGTTATACCATTACCTTCTGGAAAATTGTTATAGGATGTGTTGCCTTTGGAATTATACTTCTTTTCAGCATAGGCCTTGGCCTGTTTGGCGAGCTTCCTTCATTCCGCGATCTGGAAAACCCCAAAAGCAACCTTGCATCAGAGGTCCTTTCTGACGATGGCGAGGTTCTGGGCACTTATTTTGTTCAGAACCGCTCTAATGTACGTTATGATCAGATCTCGCCAAATGTGATCAACGCACTGATAGCTACAGAGGACATCCGCTTCTACGGCCATTCAGGCATAGATTTTAAACGAACTTTTTCTATTATCTTCTATAACCTGATAGGCAAAAAGCAGGGAGCAAGTACCATTACCCAGCAGCTTGCCCTGAATCTCTTTCAGGAAGAAGGACGCTCGCGGAATCCGTTTAAGCGTTTTATCCAGAAGCTGCAGGAATGGATCATCGCGATAAAACTCGAACGAAACTATACAAAAGAAGAGATCATTACAATGTACCTTAATACGGTAGATTTCGGATCATATAACAGCTTCGGAATAAAATCGGCCGCAAAGACCTATTTTAATGTTACCCCTGATAAATTAAAACCGGAACAGGCCGCTATCCTTATTGGTATGCTGAAAGGCCCCTCCATTTACTCCCCCACAAGACATCCCGAGAGGGCTCTTCTGAGGAGGAATACCGTTCTGGACAATATGCATAAAGCAAGTTTTCTGAGCGATTCGGAAGCTGCTGAACTCAAAGAGAAACCGTTGGTGCTCTCCTTTAATCCAACAGATCACAATGAGGGTTCTGCAGCATATTTCCGTACAGTCCTGAAAAAAGAAATACAAAAGATCTTCCTCGACCAGAATATTGCAAAAGCAGACGGAACGCCCTACGACCTGGATCGCGACGGACTGAAGATCTATACCACCATTAATTCCAGAATGCAGCGTTATGCCGAGCAGGCTCAGCAGGAATATATCAGGACCCTGCAAACGCAGTTCACCCGCCAGTGGAAGGGTCGTAATCCATTCGGTTTTAAAGAAGCCGACATGCTTGTTGAGCAAGCTATGAAACGTTCAGACAGGTACAGGCAGCTAAGAGACGAAGGCCTCACTGAAAGCGAGATATTAAAGAATTTCCGCACACCGGTAAAAATGACCGTCTTCAGCTGGAAAGATAAAGATGGCATCGATACCACCATGACTCCGGTCGATTCTATTAAATATTATAAGCTCATCCTGCGTAATGCTCTTATGTCTATGGAGCCTTCTGGGCCAAATGCGGGTTATGTAAGAGCCTGGGTAGGTGGTATAAATTTTGAATATTTCAAATACGACCAGGTGAAGATGGGAGCCAGGCAGGTGGGTTCCACTGCAAAACCATTTACTTATGCTGCTGCTATCAATGCAGGTTATTCGCCCTGTTATCAGGTACCGAATGAGCCAATCTGTATTGATAAATGGTGCCCCGGAGGTGATCATCCTATTCCGGGATACCTCACATTAAAAAAAGCGCTCGCAAATTCCCAGAACTGGGTAACGGCTTTCATGATGAAACAGGTTGGCGCTACCGCAGTAGCTACGCTTACCAAAAAAATGGGTATCACCACTGATGTTCCTAATTATCCTTCTATCTGCCTGGGCTCATTTGACGCTACGGTTTATGATATGGTGGGCGCCTATTCAGCCTTTGTTAATCACGGGGTATGGACAGAGCCAATTTACCTGCTCAGAATAGAGGATAAAAACGGAAATGTCATTTATGAACGCAAACCAAGAGTGGTGGTGGCGCTTAATTCGCAAACAGCTTATGCCATGGTCGATATGCTTAAAGGTGTTGTACAACAGGGAACAGGCGTGAGGTTGCGGTATAAATACAAATTAACAAACCCTATAGGAGGAAAAACCGGTACAACCCAGAATAACTCCGACGGATGGTTCATGGGTATTACACCGCAGCTGGTAACCGGGGTATGGACCGGAGCTGAAGACAGGGCAATTCATTTTATTTCTATGAACCAGGGAGAAGGTGCAAATTCTGCCCTGCCTGTATTTGCGCTGTACATGAAAAAGGTATATGCAGATCCAACCCTTAATTATTCAAAGGGCGACTTCGAACCGCCACAGGGAGGCTCTACTATTACAATGAACTGTGATGCTTATGCAAAACCAGCTGCAGACTCGGCAGCAGTAACGGCAGCACCGGCCAGATAAAGATACAGGAGAGGGTGTATGGAGAGTTTCAATTACAGGGAAGCTTTAAAAAAGGTACCGCCGAAACCCGGCGTGTACCAGTACTGGGACGCCTCCGGCGAACTGATTTATATAGGTAAGGCAAAAAATCTTAAGAACCGCGTTTCCTCGTACTTTAATAAGGATAATTACCGGATCAACGCTAAAACCAAAGTACTGGTAAGCAAGATCGCTAATATTACCTTTACTATAGTAGATACGGAAATTGATGCCTGGCTGCTTGAAAACAGCCTTATAAAAAAGCATCAGCCGCGCTACAATGTAATGCTCAAGGATGATAAAACCTATCCCTGGATCGTTATTAAAAATGAGCGCTACCCCCGTATTTACTGGACGAGAAGGATCATTAAGGACGGATCAAAATACCTGGGCCCTTATGCCTCGATAAGCATGATGCATACGATCCTGGACCTGGTAAAAGAGATCTATCCGCTGCGTACCTGTAATCTTCAGCTAAGTCCTGAAAACATCGCAGCCGGTAAGTTCAAGGTTTGCCTTGAATACCAGATAGGTAATTGCAAGGGCCCATGCCAGGCTTTACAGGCAGAAGAAGACTACAATCAGAGTATTGAAGACATTAAGAATATCCTGAACGGAAAAACAGGTGCTGTAATACGTAAAGTTAAAGCTTCGCTTGACCTGGCGGCATCAGAACTGAACTTCGAACTCGCCCACCGTTTAAAACGCCAGTATGATCTGCTGGAACGTTACCAGAGCAAATCAACTATAGTTAACTCTTCCATATCCGATGTTGACGTATTCAGTATTGCATCAGACGATAAGCATGCCTTTGTCAATTACCTTAAGGTGATGAACGGAACAGTTATACAAACGCAGACCATTGAACTCAAAAAACGCCTTGATGAGCCGGATGAAGAACTGCTCAGTATTGCTATCTCCGAATTCAGGAGCAGGTATAACAGCAGCTCACGCGAAATTATAGTTCCTTTTGAGCTGGAACTTGATGATCCGGGAATCCGGTTTACTGTTCCAAAGCTGGGAGAAAAGAAAAAACTACTCGACCTTTCCTATAAAAACGTAAGCTTCTTTAAAAGAGAAAAGCTGGAGCAATACGAAAAGCTGTATCCCGAAGTGAGAACGGAACGGCTGCTTAACCAGATGATGAAAGATCTGCATCTGAATCAGCTGCCCAGGCATATCGAATGTTTCGATAACTCCAATTTTCAGGGCGACTTTCCCGTTTCCGCTATTGTGGTATTCAGAGACGCAAAGCCATCCAAGAAAGATTACAGGCATTTTAATGTAAAAACGGTAGAAGGCCCGAATGATTTCGCAACGATGGAAGAAGCCGTTTACAGGCGTTATAAGAGGCTTATGGAAGAAGGCTCGCCATTGCCGCAGCTGGTAGTTATAGATGGAGGAAAAGGACAGCTCTCCGCAGCCATGAAGAGCCTTAAATTATTAGGCATCGAAACCAGTTTAACTGTAATTGGCATTGCAAAAAGACTTGAAGAAATTTACTATCCCGGCGATCAGTATCCTTTATACCTCGATAAAAAATCAGAAAGCCTCAAAATAATACAGCAGTTAAGAGATGAAGCTCACCGTTTCGGCATAACGTTTCACCGGAACAAGAGAGACAAAGCAACGCTGGCAACAGAGCTGCAGCGCATCCCGGGAATTGGAAAGACTACAGCCGAAAAGCTGCTCAAACATTTCAAGTCCGTTAAAAAGATCCGCGAAGCTACCGAAGAGGAATTAAGGGTGGTATTAAACCTGGCTCAGACCTCCGCAGTACTCTCCTACTTCGAACTGAATAAAAAATCCCCGGCCGAATATTAAATTCAACCGGGGATTTTTCTTTATCTAATTTATTCCGACTAATAAGACCAGAGATCGTGCTCGTAGTCGAGCATCTGCTTCTTGATCCTCTCAGATTCATAAAGCTTATCTATACCCTGTGCATAATCTTTTATCCGAAGGTCTTCAGGATTAGATTCTTTTACGATATAACTTGAAAAAAGTCTCTTCATAAATAAGTCGTCGAAGCTCAGGCCTGTAGCATCATTAGAACGATTAGCCACTTCCTTGGTTACGAACACCTGACGGGCTTCCGGGAAATAGATCCAGAAAGCAGGCTGTTCGCCCAGTTCCTGACCGCTTGCTTTGATCTTAATCATTGGAGCGATTCCGATTATCCTTGGTTCAAAGACAGAACGCTGACGGTCAAAAATCCAGTCTTCCTTGATCTGGAACTTAAGTACACTGTCAGGGTTAAACTCGCCGGCAGTCATAGAAGAACCAGTCTGTTCACCATTTTCGTTAAACTGCGGAACAAGGACACTGTCTGCAAATTTCGACATTACCTGTTCCGGTTTCAGGATAGTGCTGAATTCATCACCTCCCGGATCATCCTTGGTAGAAACAGCATCGTAGGCTGTAAGCTCACCCGCCATTACAGCATCCATGATAACATCTATCAGTCTCGCCTTAGGAGAGGCATACAGACCGTTCATTTTTTCGCGAAGGTCGATCTCTCTCCATACACGTTTCTGGAACATTACATCCGCCTCACGTAAATTTGCATAAGGAGTAACCCTTGCCTCCTTGATATTATCCTTCTTGTAGTAGCCATCTACCGGCTTCTCAATCGGAATGGGTGTAGTAGAATTGGTAAGGTTAGCCTGCTGCGCAAAAACTGCAGAACCCGCCATTCCCAAAATCAACATTAAGCAAACTCTTTTCATAATCTTTTTAATTTGCGGTCAACGCTATTGAATTTAATTCTCTCTCTGATCCGTCAGGCCCAACAGCAATGATCCTGTCAAAAAACACCCTTGCACCAGGGCCTATACCTGCCAGCGCTGCCTTCATCGGTGCGCTCAGCGTATTTCCGGTACCCTGAAGAACAACAGCATCTGCTCTCGGCTTCAAAACCACCATATTAAATCTTCTCACTGAAAACTTCGCATCGAAGTCAAAATTCTCCAGTATGGCGAAAACATTATTCTGTGCCTTTATAGCTACAGAACTTAATACGCCTCCTGTTTTTCCTCCGAACTTAGCCACTGGATCTGGTATACGTTTTACGCGGAATTCGGTTGCACCAATTGTTTGAATTTTTCCAGGAGCAATTTCTGCAGATACAGTAACCGTTGCTGTACCCGGAGAATTCACCTCTACCGTGTACTTTCCTGCCGATCCTGTAATACTTCCGCCACTGATACTAACCTTTAATTTTTCTCTGGCTATACCGGGAGCAGATACAGAAACCGGATTGGGAACACCCATATAAAATACAAGCATTTTATCAGGCGATACTACAGCCGACGGCCGTGCAACCTGGAACTTCTGCTCCGGGGTACGATATTCTTTTATACTTCCGTCTGTCTGTTTTACACGTACGGTACCAAACCAGCTATGCATACCCTCGCTGGCTGAAGTCTGATAAACACCTCTGCCATCTTTAACAGCAAGCGGCGAGCCGTTTACCGAGATAGAAGGATTCGACTTGGAATCGTATGCCGTAAGAAATACTTCAGCCGTATAAGGTTGCCCCTGTATCACATATGAAGTAGGCGCTACTGCAACTGCAGCAAACTGATCCAGGTTCACTACAGCCTGATCCATTTTGCCGAAGATGCGTTTAACAACATCTGATTCGGCATTTTTAACGTCAGACTGTATCTTTGTAAGGATCGTCATTGCCGCGGTAAGCGGAGTTCCCTCTCCGAAGTTTATATCTTCCCAACGTTTTTTTCCGTTAATCGCTTTTTTCGGATCCTGTGCCTCCAGTGAAAATGTTACTGCTGCACGATCTTTCGGCTCTAATAAAGCCAGCAGCTTTTCCCTGGTTTCGTTTATTTTAGTCTTCAGCTTGGAGCCTTCTCCTTTATTAATCATGATATCCGGCGCAATATCAAGATTTGCACGTTCAACAAGATCACCGGTTTCCGGGCTTATACCCTGCCCTGCTGTAGTAAATTCTTTCTTAAGGTTTTCTATATAAGTGTTAAGATCTGCAGCGATTGTCTGGGCCTGTTTCGCCTTTTCGTATAAAGGACGGGCACGTGTAGGCTCCTCTTTTAATTTAGTGCTTTCAAAAGCTGCAAATAACTGAGTAACACTGTTGTCTACATTAGTTCTCGAAGTCTCTAAACTATCGTTAATGTTCTTAAAAGCATTTAATATAGTGTCAGAGACATTTAAGGCCAGCATAGCGAGCAATACCAGATACATGATATTGATCATCTTTTGCCTTGCCGATTCTTTTCCTCCAGCCATGTTCTTTCAGGTTCTTTAAATGAAATTAGATTTCAAAAATTATTTAATTAACCTCGTGGCTGGTTCATCGCTGAAAGCATATTACCATACACGGAATTCAAAGAAGCCAGGTTCTTAGCCAAACGGCCAACTTCTTCCTTAAACTGCTTGGAATCTTCCATAGACTCATTGAAGTTCTGCATGGTCAGAGACAGATTCTGGTAGAACTTATTCATTGATTTTAAATGAGCGCTTGAATCCTGTAACTCAAGTTCATATACTGCATTTAAGGCTGATAAATTCTTAGCCAGGTTATTAACCTGCTCATGATATGCTTTAGAATCAACATTCGTATTTGCCATTTCAACCAGGTTAGCCGAGGCATTTTCGAACGCATTGTTAAGTTTATCAAAACCTGCAGAAGCAGATTTTACTTTATTTGAAAACTCAGTAGTCGCAGTAGCAGAATCAGCTACTGTTGAGATTGCCGCCACTTTATCGCCAAAAGATCTCAGGCCGGAACCTAAACTTTCGATCAGTTCAGGACCAATCTTTGCATCTGAGAGCATTTTATCTAAAGCAGCTGTTGATGATGCAGCTACCGGAGCTGCAGCGGTGCGTACAGAAGCCTTTGGCAGTTCGCCATCATAATCATCTGAAAGCTCGGGATAAACTTTGTGCCATTCAGGGTCTTTAGCCGGCGGGAAAAATCCCGTTAGGAAGAACAAGAATGCCTCTACCCCTAAACCAAGTCCGATCATGTAGT
>Ga0265780_10006947_pt1 | contig 13984 bp, 12 predicted proteins | sample P1T30metagenome_FD_192432 | JGI IMG/M metagenome (GOLD analysis project Ga0265780, IMG submission 192432) | Plant litter microbial communities from East Loma Ridge, Irvine, California - P1 T30 | ecosystem: Environmental > Terrestrial > Plant litter > Unclassified | place: USA: California... | reverse complement strand
CGCGTTTGCGGCGCCAGTTCGCTGGCGCCGCCGACCCGCGCCGCGTAGGCGCTCGGTCCTTCGTCCTGCGCGCGCGCCAGGCCCAGCTGGCCGAGACGCTTGCACAGGGTCGAGTATAGAGCATCGACCGGGTGGATTTGGCGACGCCGGCGCAAAAAGACCAGCAATGCGAGGCCCAGGGCAATAGACGTTAGCAGAGCGATAAAAGGCCAGCCGAACAGTTTGCGCTGCAGGTCGCGCACGACGTCGCGCTGGCGTTCGGGCGTATAGTTGAGCACCCACTGGTTCCAGCCATTGTTGACGGCGCCGACGGCATTGCGCAGCTGGGCCAGCCACGCATTGGCGCCGCCCTGGAAGGAATTCATGCCGCGCAGCGCCTCGATGCCGAACGGGGCCGGGCGCGGCACCGAGGCGTCCAGGCCGCGCCGCACGCGCTCGGGCGCCACCGCCGCGGTGGGGTCGACCCGCTGCCAGCCGATCCCCGCGATCCAGACTTCGGCCCAGGCATGGGCATCGGACTGGCGCACCGTCATGAAGCCGTCGAGCGGATTGGTCTCGCCGCCCTGGTAGCCGGTCACCACGCGCGCCGGCACGCCGGCCGCGCGCATCAGGAACACGAAGGCGCCCGAATAGTGTTCGCAAAAGCCCGAGCGGGTGCCATACAGGAATTCGTCGACCGAGTGCCGGCCCAGCAGCGGCGGCGCCAGCGTGTATTCGAAGGGCTGCTCGCGGAACTGCGCCAGCACCGCCTCGACCCGCTGCACGGGATCGGGAAGCCGGCGCAGCGCGCGCCCGGCGGCCAGCGCGCGCGGGTTGAAGCCATATGGCAGCAGCAGCCAGCGGCCGGCGTCGTCCAGGGTCGGCCCGCCCTGGAAGGCGAATTGCAGGTGCGAGCTGGCGCGATAGCGCACCCGGCTACTGAGCGCGTCGTTCGCCGTCAGCTCGAACTGCGGCGAGAGGCGCAATTCGTGGCCCGCCACCTGCGGCAGCTCGCCCGGCATCTCCAGCGTAAACACCCAGCGTGACTGCGAAGGTTCCAGCGTGACCTCGTAGTCGATCGCGTCGCCATGCACCGCCAGGTGCAGGTCGCGGCCCGAAGCCTGGCTGGCGCCGCGCGACCAGGTCAGGCCATCGAAGAAATCGAGCACCGGGCCGCGCCAGTAGAGCTGGGACTGCATCGGGGGCGGCGTCAGGAAGCGCACGCGGAAGGCCGGCTCCTCGGACAAGGCCAGGTTCGACATCTGGCCCGGCGCCATCGTGTCCGACAGGCCCGAGCGCGAGCCGCTGCCGGCATCGCCCGCCATGCTCCACAGCGGGCCGTGGATGCGCGGGAAGACCACGAACAGCACGATCGCGATCGGCAGGGCGAAGGCCAGCATGCGGCCGGCCATCGCCAGGCGGATGCGCAGCGGCGGCACGGCGCCCGTGAACTGGAACGACAGCTGGGTCGCCAGCAATAGCAGCACCGAGGCCACGGTCAGCAGGGCGGTGCCGATGCCTTGGGAATAGAAGAAGTTGGTCAGCACCAGGAAGAAGCACAGGAAGATCACGACGAACAGGTCGCGCCGCGCATGCATCTCGAGCATCTTGAAGGCGACCAGCAGTACCAGCATCGCCACCCCGGCGTCCTTGCCGAGCAGGGTCTCGTAGCTGAACTGCACGCCGGCCATGGCGGCCACCGCCACCGGCAACAGTATCAGGGCCGGCGGCATGCGCTTGCCGCGCAGGGTGATCGCGGCGCGCCAGGCCAGGGTCGCGCCGCACAGTAGCGAGACCCACAGCGGCAGGTGCAGGGTGTGCGGCGCCAGCACCAGCACCGCGCTGCCCAGCAGCAGCAGGGTGTCGGCCTTGTCGCGGGTGAGGGGCGTCGCCAGCAGCTTCATGCCGCGTCCCCGCTGCCGTCATCGATCCCATGGAGCGCCAGCGCCCGCAGGCAGGCCGCCTGGTGGGCCGCGCCCAGGGCGGCGGGCAAGCGCAGCGCGCCCAGGCGGAAGGCATAGGGCAGGGCGCGGCTTTCGGCCTCCAGCACCCAGCGCGTCAGGCGCGACAGGCGCAGCTCGAGGTCGAGCGTGGCGGGCAGGGCATCGAAGTCGAGCACCAGCTCGTCGCCACCGCCACCCTCGAAATGCTTCGACACCAGGGCGCCGCCGAATTGGGAATCGATCCGCGCGATCTGGCGCCAGGCCAGCTGGCGCGGCGAGTCGCCGGCCTGGTAGTTGCGCACGCCGGCGAAATCGTCGTGGCCGGCCGCGCGCAGGCTGCTGCCGCTGCCGCCGCCCACCGGAAGGCCCGGTGCGCCATCCTCGGGACGCGGATAGACCAGGGCGCGCGCGGCAGGGCGCCAGTAGCTCCAGGCATTGAACAGGCCGAGCGGAAAATGCGTCGACAGCTTGACCCGGGCCGGCGCCAGCCAGCCGCGCTGCAGGGTCGGCGCCGACAGGGTCAGGATCGCATGGGTGCCGGGCGCGATGTCGGCCACGTGGCGCGGTTCAGTCACATTGGCGGCGTCGGCAAAATCGGCGCGGATGGCGTAGCGCGCCAGGCGCGTGCGGTTGAAGACCTGTAGCTCGAACTGGACTTCCTGGCCGGCGAACACTGGCGCGACCCGGCCCTGCTGCAGGGCCAGGTGCGCCAGGTTGCGGTAGGTGGCGACCATGTCGACCAGCGCGCATGACAGCGCGAGAAAGGTCAGGCCGAAGCCCAGGCCCAGCGCATAATTGATCGAGCCGATCAACAGCACCGCCAGCAGCAGGGCAAAGCCCAGGCCGGCCCGGGTGGGCAGGATGAACACGCGGCGCTGGCTGATGACCACCTCGCCGGCGTCCAGCTTGCCGGCACGCGGCAGCCAGGCGCCGGTCGCACGGCGCAGCCGCCCCCGCAGCCCCCGGACCTTCTGGACCGCCTGCGCCATCAGACCGGGACCGCCTTCTGCAGCTGCAGCACCAGGTCGCGGCTGGCCAGCGCGGTGCCGTGGGCGGCGCGCAGGGGCCGCAGCCGGTGCGCGCAGACCGGCACCAGCACGGCCTGGATGTCTTCCGGGATCACGTGGTCGCGCCCTTCCAGCGCGGCCCAGGCTCGGCCGGCCTGCAGCAGGGCGATCGCGGCGCGCGGCGACAGGCCTTCGGCGAACAGGCCGTTCTGGCGCGAGGCCTGGGCCAGCGCCTGCACATAGGTGACCAGGCTGTTTGAAGCGTGGATCTCGCGCAGCTGGCGCTGGGCCTGGGCCAGTTGCTCGGGCAGCATGGCCGGCTGGAGTGTTTTTAGCATGCTGCGCCGGTCTTCACCCATCAGCAGCGCGCGCTCGGCGGCGGCGTCCGGGTAGCCCAGGCTCAGGCACATCAGGAAGCGGTCGAGCTGCGACTCGGGCAGCGGGAACACGCCGACCTGGTTGGCCGGGTTCTGGGTCGCGATCACAAAGAAGGGTTCGGGCAGCGGGCGCGTAACGCCGTCGGCCGACACCTGGCGCTCTTCCATCGCTTCGAGCAGGCCAGACTGGGTCTTGGGCGTGGCGCGGTTGATCTCGTCGGCCAGCAGCACCTGGGTAAAGATCGGGCCGGGGTGGAATACGAACTCGTTCTTGTCGCGCTCGTAGACCGAGATGCCGGCCACGTCGGCCGGCAGCAGGTCGCTGGTGAACTGGACCCGGTTGAAGCGCAGGCCGAGCGAGATCGCCAGCGCATGCGCCAGCGTGGTCTTGCCGACGCCCGGCAGGTCGTCCAGCAGCAGGTGGCCGCCGGCCAGCATGCAGGTCAGGGCCAGGCGCACCTGCTGGTCCTTGCCGACCACGACTTCGTTGACCTGGCGTGCGACGGCGTGCAATTTGTTGAACATGGATTTTCCGTGGGTTGTTCGATGCGGTCGATGCGTCTGCAATACGGCGCTGGCCGAGCGGGGCCGCGGCTTGCCGTGGTAGATTAGCGCCATTGGCAAGCTTCATGCCCTGGCAGCCGCCAGCCGTTCCAAAGGATTCTATGCGAGAACGGCGGCGCGGGGTGTGAATGGATGAGCATAGTCGGAGACAAGAGCACCATGAGTACAGCGATTTACAGCCACCCGGACTGCCTGCGGCACGAAATGGGCAGCTGGCACCCCGAATCCCCGGCCCGCCTGCAGGCAATCGACGACCAGCTGATCCTGGCCCGGCTGGACGGGCTGATCGAGCAGCGCAGTGCGCCACTGGCCGAGATCGAGCAGGTATTGCGCAACCATACGCAAGGGGCGCTGGCGCTGGTGCGCGACCACGTGCCGGCCACGCCCGGCGACTACTACCCGCTCGACGGCGACACGTCGCTCTGTCATTACAGCTACCAGGCGGCGCTGCGCGCGGCCGGCGCCGCGGTGGCCGCCACCGACGACGTCATCAAGGGTAGCGTCTCGAACGCCTTCTGCTCGGTGCGCCCGCCCGGCCACCACGCCACGCCGACCGCGCCGATGGGGTTCTGCTTCTTCAACAATGTCGCGATCGCGGCGCGCCACGCGCTCGAGGCCCACGGATTGGCCCGCGTGGCCATCGTCGACTTCGACGTCCACCACGGCAACGGCACCGCCGACGCCTTCCGCGACGAGCCGCGCGTGCTGATGGCCAGCTTCTTCCAGCATCCGTTCTATCCCTATAGCGAGGTCGAGCCGGTCACGGCCAACCGCATCAATGTGCCGGTGCCCGCGCGCGGCGACGGCGACGCGGTGCGCGCGCTGGTGCAGGAGCAGTGGCTGCCGGCCCTGCACGCCTTCAAGCCGCAGATGATCTTCATCTCGGCCGGCTTCGACGGCCACCGCGATGACGATATGGGCGGCATGGGCCTGGTGGAGGCCGACTATGCGTGGATCACGCGCCAGATCATGGCGGTGGCCAAGGAACACGCCGGCGGGCGCGTCGTGAGCTGCCTGGAAGGCGGCTACGACCTGTCGGCGCTGGGACGCAGCGTGGTGGCGCACCTGAAGGTGATGGCCGACCTCGAGTAGATACGCACATCTTCGACCAGTCGATCCCGCGGAGGCGGGAACCCAAGGCACTCTTTCGCGCACTAACGCATAACCCGGCCGTCAGGCCGGCCCGCGTAGAGGAGACGAAGATGAACAAGAAACACACCCTGTGTGCGCTCTGCCTGTTGTCGGTTGCGGGATTGGTCGAGGCTGCCAACTACACCCTCTGGCTCAATGGCCGCGATCCCGGCCGCAACAGCGGCGGCACGCCCGGCAACTACGCCGATTTCCGCTACTGGGGGCCGGACACCACGCCCGCCGGCGTCAACAAGAAGGCCGTCAACTGGGACGGCTACAGCAGCATCGCTTCGCAGAGCGGGCGCGTGCGCGACGCGCTCGACTGCTTCTGCACCGGCCAGAACTGGTGCTATATCGCGGCCTACAGCGCGGGCGAGCCGCTGCTGGGGTACACCCTGGCCAATTTCGGCGGCACCACGCGCGCGCTCAAGAACGCCACGCCGAACGGGGACGGCGTCTGCGGCGACGCGGGCGGCGTGCAGGGCGGCTGGAACATCAAGTGGGTGAGAGTGGCGTCGGGCGCCGCGGGCGGCTCCGAACTGGCCGATGCCGGCGCCTGGACCACTTCCGAGCCGCTGGTGCAAGACCTGCGCACCGGCACTGCACGCGCCATGTACAACCACAACGACACCCGCAATATCTGGTTCTACCGCTACGCCGGCGCGCGCGGCACCGTGTATTCCTTCCTGCTGCCGGGGCAGGACGACGAAGTCGTGGCCTACCACAGCAGCGGCGGCGCGGCCGGCAACTCGGGCCGCTCGCTCTGCAATCCGGGCGACTGGTTCTGCGACGACCTGCGCTATGGCACCGAACCGAACCAGGGTGGCAGCGTCAAGTGGAGCTGGCACTCGGTCGCCTTCCGCGACGACCGCGAAGACTTCGACCACTACGGCGACGGCAACTGGGAAGGCATCATCGGGGTCGTGCGCCAGGCGATGGCCGACACCGCGAACTAGGGGTACACATGGGTTGGGGTTGGCGTTGGCGCTGGCCGGCCGCGGCGGGCGTGGCGGCCTGCATCGGCCTGGGCCTGTTCGCACTGATGCGCGAGGGCGAGGCGGTGCCCGAGGCGCCCCAGGCGCCACCGGCGGCGCCCACCGCGGCGGCGCGGACGTTCACGGCCCCGCCCGAGAACCGCGCCGCGCGCCGGCGCCAGCTGGTCGAACAGGTCCGCCTGACCGACCACACCTATTGCAGCTACCTGGCGCATTCGCGCTATCCGCACGAGTCGCGCCCGGCCGGCCACCATCCCGACCAGCTGTACCCGAACCAGCCGCTGCTCGAGACCAATCCGATGCGGGCGGAGGGCGGCGACAGCCACCCTGACGTCCAGCTGCAGACCGCGCAGTCGCGGGTCTACCTGGCGGCGGGCGAGCAGGCCGATTTTTCGCTGCGCGCGCTGGATGGGGGCGGCCAGCCCTTGCCGCTGGTCGTCACGCGCGCGCTGGCCCAGGGCATGACGTATGGGCAGAGCCGTCCGGCGCCCCAGGTCGCCGTGCCGTTCGCGGACGAAGGCGGGGCGTGGCGTGCGACACTCGCGCCGGCGCAGACGGCGCTGGCCGGATTCCACGGCACCATCCGGCTCGAGGTCCGCTACCAGGCCGGCGGCCGCGAAGGTGTCGTGCTGTTCGACGTCATCTACTCGCCGCAGTCGCCGGCCAGCTGGAGCGGAAAGCCGCGCGAGGCGGTCGACGGTGGCGCGCTGCAGTTCGCGCTACCGCTGGACGTGCGCCTGCCCGGACGCTACGTGGTCACGGGGCGCGTCGACGATGCGGCCGGCCGGCCGTTCGCGCTGGCCACCTTCAACGAGGTGCTGGGGCAGGGCGCTCAGCAGGTGCGGCTCCAGGTGCACGGCAAGCTGCTGCACGACGGCGCGCCACGCCTGCCGCTGCTGCTGCGCGACGTCGAGGGTTATCTGCTGCGCGAGAATCTTGACCCCGACCGCCTGCTGTTGCCGCGCCTGGAGGGAAAGGTGTTTGCCAGCCGCACCCGTTCGCTGGACGGCGTGCCGGATGTCGAGTGGCAGAGCGAGGAGCGCAGCCGCTACCTGGCCGAGTACGCGAAGGACCGCGCCGCGGCCCGTGCGCGGCTGGCGCGCGTCGATCCGCAGGCGGCGCTGCCGGCGGCCGACTGCGGGGTGAGCAGGATGGATCAGTAAGGCAGCAGGGGCAATTGCTCGACCATCGCTGACGCCACGATGGCGCAGCACAGCATCAGCACGCCATACCAGCGTGCCAGCGACCGTTTCAGTTTTTCCCGTCCGCGCATTCCCATCTCCGTCTAGTGCATGCAAGAGGGCAGTGTGCGCGCGGAATATGTCATCAGTGTTGCAATAGCTCAACGATGGGCGCGATGGAAAGAGACCTTGTGGCTGCGCCGCTACGTTTGTGTCGACGCTCAGCGTAAAATAGCGCCTTGGACGAAAGATTAAGAGAGTTGAGCATGTCGATACAATGGTTCCCTGGCCACATGAACGCGGCCAAGAAGGAAGCAGCCGAGCAGATGGAAAACATCGATCTGGTGATCGAGGTCCTGGATGCGCGCCTGCCCGAGGCGAGCTGCAACCCGCTGGTGGACCAGCTGCGCAAGTTCCGCCAGCGCCCCTGCCTGAAGGTCCTGAACAAGATCGACCTGGCCGACCCGAACGCGACCGCCGCCTGGAAAGCCTATTACGACGCCCAGGACGGCGTGACCGCCTATCCGATGACGACCAAGAAGCCGGCCGACGTCGCCCGCATCCCGGAGCTGGCCCTGTCGCTGGCCCCGCACCGCGGCGTGCCGACCAAGCCGCTGCGGATCATGATCATGGGCATCCCAAATGTAGGAAAATCAACACTGATGAACGCGCTTTTAAAGAAGCGCGTGGCCAAGGTGGGCGACGAGCCGGCCGTGACCAAGACCCAGCAGCGCCTGTACCTGAACAAGAACGTGGTGCTGGTCGATACCCCCGGCATGCTGTGGCCGAAGATCGCCATGGCCAGCGACGGCCTGATGCTGGCCGCCAGCCACGCGATCGGCACCAATGCGCTGGTCGAGGAAGAAGTGGCCGAGTACCTGGGCGAGCTGCTGCTGCAGCGCTACCCGCAGCTCTTGAGCGCGCGCTACGGCTTCAAGACCGAAGGCATGGACGGCGTGGCGGTGGTCGAGGGTGTGGCGCAGCGCCGTGGCTTCCGTATGCGCGGCGGCGATTACGACTATGAGAAGGCGGCGCACACCCTGTTGCAGGACTATCGCCAGGGCGCGCTGGGCCGCATCAGCCTGGAGACGCCCGAATCGCGTGCCGCCAGCCTGGCCCTGCATGAGGCCGAGGTGGCCGAGAAGGCCCGGATCGCGGCCGAGAAGGCAGCCGCCAAGGCCGAGGAAGCGGCGCGCGGCAAGCGCGGGACGTAAGGCCTGCTATCAGCCTGCATTTCCAGCGTTGGCCTCAGAGCGTCGTACCCGCGGAGGCGGGTACCCAAGTGCTGCCTGCGTTGTCGTAACGCTCGTAAACCTGGATACCCGCCTTCGCGGGTATGACGGTTTGGGGCAGCGGATTCTTCAGGCCTGCGACGCCGCCCCGAACCTGAAACTCGACACCGCCAGGTTCCCCATGAACGCGTCTTCATGATAGACGCAGGCCGCCGCCTCCTGCCCGGCCGCCCCCAGCGCCACCATCAGCGGTATCAGGTGCTCCTCGCGCGGATGCGCCGCCCGTGCCTGTGGCGCGGTGTCCCAGCGCAGCAAGGCTTGCTCGCGTTGCGACGGATCGAGTTCGAGCAGCGCGTGCTGCAGCCAGCCATCGAAGGCCTTTGACGCCTCGCGCCCGTTCGGCCCGAACTGGCGCAGGTTGTGGTACGACAGCCCGCTGCCGATGATCAGGATTCCCTCGTCGCGCAGCGGCGCCAGCGCGCAGCCCGCCGCCAGGTGGGTGGCCGGATCGAGATCGCGCCGGATCGACAGCTGCACCACCGGCATGCGCGCTTCCGGATAGACCGGGTACAGCATCGAGAACGTGCCATGGTCGAAGCCGCGTTCAGCGTCCAGCGCGGCCGGGTGACCCGCGGCCTCGAGCAGGTCGGCCACGCGCCGCGCCAGCGCCGGCTCGCCCGGCGCCGGGTACTTCACCTGATAGGTATGCGGCGGGAAGCCGCCGTAGTCGTAGATCATGCCGGGCGCCGTGCCCGACGACACCATGAACTGCGGCGTCTCCCAGTGGGCGGTCACGACCAGCACCGCGCGCACCGTCTCTCCCGCCTCTGCGCGCAGCGCGGCCAGCGAATTCGCCAACTGGTCATAGGCCGAACCGTACTGCTCGCGCATCCAGGGCCAGGGGCCGCCGCCGTGCGAAACGAAATAGGTGGGTAGACGCGCCATGATCGCTCCTCGTGAAGCATGAAAACAACGATGGTAGCCGATCCGGCGGCAAGCTGCCGGCGCCCGGGCAGGCCGCACCTTGTCAAGGTATAATCGCCCCGTTTTGGTGCTCTCGCGCACATCCAGGTGCGCGAAGTTAAACGGGAAACACGACATGGCCGCGTCACGCGCCGCCATGGAAGTGTGCTGCCCCCGCAACGGTCAACAAGCGCCACGCCTGCATGTGCAGCGTGGCAGGCGGTCTCGATAACCACTGTGCATGCCGCGCAGGAAGGTGAGGCCGTCATGCTTGCCAGCCCGGATACCGGCCAACACAGGTGGAAGCGCCAGGCGCTTTTAGTTGACTCTGGCCTGCGGGGACGCGGGCCGGTGCCTTTTATCGAGAACACATTCATCATGATTTTTGCAGCCGCACCGCGCCGCGCGCCACTCGCACTGGCTTGCGCCTTCGCCCTGTCCGCCCCTTATGCCGCCGCCCAGGACACTGCGCAGTCCTCCCTGCCATCGGTCCTCATCACCGGCCCGCGCTTCCCGGCCCAGGCCACGCCGATCGGCGCCACCGTCATCACCGCCGAGCAGATCCGCAGCGCCGGCGCCACCGACGTCAATGCGGCGATCCGCAAGATCGGCGGCGTATTCGGCCGCCAGAGCCTGGACGGCTCGGCCGACTTCGGCCTCGACCTGCGCGGCTTCGGCACCAATAGCGCCCAGAACACGGTGGTGCTGGTCGACGGCGTGCGCCTGAACGAGAACGAGCTGGCGCACACCGTGCTGTCGACCATCCCCGTGGACACGGTCGAGCGCATCGAGATCACGCGCGGCGGCAGCAGCGTGCTGTACGGCGATGGCGCCACCGGCGGCGTGATCAATATCGTCACCCGCCGCGGCGGCAGCGCCGGTACGCACGGTTCGCTGTTCGCCGAAGCCGGCCGCTTCGACCACCTCGACCTGCGCGCCTCGATCACCCACGGCGCCGGTCCATGGTCGTTCGACGCCGCCGTGGCCGACCGCAGCACCGATAACTACCGCGACAACAACAAGTATGAACAGACCAGCTTCAGCGGCGGCGTGCAGTATGCGTATGCGCCTGACGGCCGCGCCGGCCTGCGTTTCGAGAGTTCGCGTTCCGACTCGCGCCTGCCGGGTTCGCTGACGGAAGCGCAGTTCCTGGCCAATCCAACCCAGACCAATACGCCAAAGGACTTCGGCTCGCTCGACACCGATCGTGTGACCGCTTTCGTCGAGCACCGCATCGGCGCCTTCGAGCTGGCGGCCGAGCTGTCGCACCGCGAGCGCGATGTCGCGTCGACCTATTACTCCGAGTGGGGCACGACGGCATCGACCTACGAGGCCGAGCAGACCCAGTTCTCGCCGCGCCTGCGCCACACGGTTGATGTCGGCGACAAGCGCAACGAGTTCGTCACCGGCATCGATCTGATCCGCTGGGACCGCAAGGTCACGTCAGACTACTCGGCCGGCGACGCACGCCAGGACTCGAAAGCCTTCTACCTGCGCGACGAACTGCTTTGGCACGCGCCGCACAATGCCCGCCTGGCGGTCGGCGGCCGCCATGAACGCTTCGAGAAGGACTACAGCGACCCGCTGGCTTTCCCGGCGGTCCTGGGCGAGCACCGCAAGCAGTCGCTCAACGCCTGGACCGTGGAAGGCAGCATCGACGTGATGCCACTGGTGACCGTGTTCGCCAAGGCCGGCCGCAGCTATCGCATCGCCAACATCGACGAGAACTCCTACCGTTCGACCCTGGACGTGCTGGAGCCGCAAACCTCGCGCGACCTGGAGCTGGGCGTGGCCGCCGGCACCGAGGCGCGTAAAGCGACTGCGCGCGTGTTCCGCCACCGCCTGACCAACGAGATCTACTTCGACCCGACCATCGGCTTTGGCGCCAACACCAACCTGGATCCGACGCGCCGCCAGGGCGTGGAGCTGGAAGGGCAGGCCGTGTTCGCCGACGCCTGGCGCCTGACCGGTTCGTGGCAATACGTGCAGGCCGAGTTCCGCGACGGCCCCAACGCCGGCCGCGAGATGGTGCTGGTGCCGAAGCACGTCGTCACCGCGCGCCTGGCCTGGACGCCGGGCGACGGCCAGACCGCCGATTTCGGCGCCCAATGGGTCGACAGCCAGCGCTATGGCAACGACTTCACCAATGGCTGCAGCACCCGCATTCCATCGTTCACCACGATCGACGCCCGCTATGCGCGCCGCTTTGGCCCGTGGGAAGTGGCGGTGTCGGGCCTGAACCTGGCCGACCGCCAGTACTACAGCCAGGCCTTCAGCTGCCGTGACGGCATCTATCCAAGCGATGGCCGCCAACTGAAACTGTCGCTGCGCTTCGATTTCTGACGCCATGCAGCGTCTGATCGGGTTAGTGCTGGCGGTACTGCCGGCCTTCGCCGGCGCCAGCGTCACGGTGGTCGACGACGTCGGCCGCACGGTGACGCTGGCGCAGCCGGCCCGGCGCGTGGTGTCGCTGGCGCCGCACGTCACCGAGCTGCTGTACGCGGCCGGCGGCGGTGCGCGCGTGGTCGGCGCCGTCAACTATAGCGACTACCCGGAGGCGGCCAAGAAGCTGCCCCAGGTGGGTAGCTATAACAAGCTCGACTTCGAGCGCGTGCTGGCGCTCAAGCCCGATCTGATCGTGGTCTGGCACAGCGGCAACCCGACGCGCCAGGTCGAGCAGCTGGAGCGGCTCGGGATCCCGGTCTACCATAGCGAGCCTGGGCGGCTGGCCCAGATCGGCGACAGCCTGCTGCGCCTGGGCCGGCTGCTCGGCACCGAGCCGGCCGCGCAGGCGGCGGCGCGCGACTATGGCGACCGGATCGCGGCGCTCAAGGCGCGCTACGCCAGCCGGCCGCAGGTAGGCGTGTTCTACCAGGTCTGGCCGCGGCCGCTTTACACGCTCAATGACGACCACATCGCCAGCGACATGGTGCGCCTGTGCGGCGGACGCAATCTGTTCGGCGCGGTGAAGACGATCGCGCCGGAGGTCGGCGTCGAGGCGGTGATCGAGGCCGACCCCGAAGTCATCCTGGTCGGCGGGCGCGCCAAGCCCGACGATCCGGGCGGGAAGATGTGGCAGGCGTTCAAGGGCATGACCGCTGTCCGGCGTGACAATATCTTCACGATCGATGGCGATTTGACCAACCGGGCGGGGCCGCGTACGGCCGAGGGTGCGGCGCAGTTGTGCGCGATGCTCGAACAAGCGCGCGGGCGCCGGCCCCGGTGACTTGACTATTCACGCCGCCGGCGTAGATTGAAAGTCACCACGCCCCTGTTTCAGCCGTAAGCAAATGCAAAAAATCGTGCTCCCAGGACAGGGGAACCGCAAAAAGTGGTAATCTCGCGGTCGTTCGTTCATTCTTTTGGAAGGATTTTATGCGCACCCTGCGTTTCGCCCTCGTTGCCGCTGCCCTGGTCGCCGGTTTCGCCAATGCCTCGCCAACCGATCCACGCGTCGGCGCCGAATACACCGTGCTCGCGAGCCCGCAGCCGACCCAGACCGTCGGCAAGAAGGTCGAAGTGGTCGAGTTCTTCGCCTACCACTGCGGCGCGTGCAATGCGTTCGAACCAAGCCTGGTGAACTGGGTCAAAAAGCAGGGTGACAACATCGTGATGCGCCGCATCCCGCTGCCGTTCCAGGGCGCCAGCGATCCGGAGGCACGCCTGTTCCTGACGCTCGACGCCATGGGCAAGCTGGAGGAGTACCATCATCGCGTGTTCCGCGCCGTGCACGTCGAGCGCAAGCGCCTGATGAAGGACGACGACATCATCGCCTGGGCCACCTCGAACGGCCTCGACAAAGCCAAATTCCTCGAAGCGTGGAACTCGTTCGGCGTGCAGACCAAGCTCAAGCGCCTGCCGCAGATCGCCGAAGCGTATAAAGCCAGCAGCACCCCGACCGTCGTGATCGACGGCAAATACGTCGTGTCGCCGGCAACGGTGGCGCAATCCAACAAGATCCAGGACATGGGCCAGCTGATGACGGCGACCGGCCAGGTCCTCGATGCACTGGTGGCGAAGGCAGCCAAGGAAAAATGAGCGAGAAAGTCGAAGGCGAGATCCTCAAGATCTACGAAGGGTCCCGGCCCAAAGAGGAAAACTTGTTCGAGACCAGTAACGTGAATCACGTCGCGTGGACGCTCGCGCTGATCTTCGTCCTGACCACCGTCTGGTTCGGCATTGCGCTCGTCAATGCCGAAAACCAGCGCCATGCGATGGCTTCGAACCTCTGTCCCGATCAAGTGTTCAAGCAGGGGTTCGACAAGAAGTGCCTGCTGACCGTGCGTTCGCGCGATCACTGGTGGGAGCATCTGTGGTACGGCGTGACCCATGTGCGCGCCCGGCCCGATCACGACGGCCGGATCGATACCCGCAAGTGATACTAGAAGGCAAGACAAGACGGCGTCCCATGTGGACGCCGTTTTCCTATCCAGGCGTTCGTGGCGTGACCGCGTAGGCGCAGCGCCGCGCCCCGCTCAACTGGTGCTCGATCCGCACCACCTTCACCTCGGGCCCCAGCACCCGCTCGAATACTTCCAGCTCAGAGCGGCAGAAATCCTGGCACCTCGCCGCCGCCGCGCAGATCGGACAATGGTGCTCGACCAGCAGCACG
>Ga0265780_10006946_pt1 | contig 13985 bp, 15 predicted proteins | sample P1T30metagenome_FD_192432 | JGI IMG/M metagenome (GOLD analysis project Ga0265780, IMG submission 192432) | Plant litter microbial communities from East Loma Ridge, Irvine, California - P1 T30 | ecosystem: Environmental > Terrestrial > Plant litter > Unclassified | place: USA: California... | reverse complement strand
TACTTGCATATCTCTCTTCTTCTTTTTTTTTTGGCGCGCGCCAAGGTTTGAGCACACGAGCACCAAGTGGCGTGGGTTACACACACGCGCACCACACTTACTTGATACGATAAGGTACGGTAGAACCCGGTGACATACATGCCCAGGGAAAAGGGGGGGGGACGAGAGAAAGAGAAAGCGAGAAAGGGAGAGAGAGAAGAGAGGAAAAAAAAAGAACGTAATCTAGAGCGTTCAGTTCAATTGCGGTGCCCGCGGGTTCCCTTGTGGCGTTTTTTTCTTTGTTGTTGTTGTTATTGTTGAAAGGCATGGTTGGTGGAATAGCATACGGGGTATTAATTGTCAACTTTGTGGAACAAGGGGGTGGATTTGTGGAGATTATTTTTTTCGAGAGACACACATGCACATGTTGAACACTTGCATTGTATATTTCTTTTTATGTGATGCAGAAATGTTAAAAACGCCAATATGCAAGTGCGCATGGGTTGGCGGAACAAGTAAAGAGAAGAACAAGGCGGGGTGATGAGAACTGCACTACGATACATACACATACACACACACACACACACACATAATCAAAGTTTAACTTGGGCGTTCGTGCTATGATGCAAGCAAAAAAAGCAAATTTGCATACCTGTCTGCTATAATGACCGTATCCATGTAAGACACACACGCGCACGCACAAAAAACGCCTACATGCTGTAGTGCTACATTGCGTGGGAGCCCACCAAGCCTCCGTATACGAGGCACAAAGTCGGTAAACCTTCCGTTGCACCCCCCATGTAGATCCCTCTACCTTCCTTCTGCTCCCACCTCTTCGTCGCTTACGCCGGGCCTCGCCCCAACATGGCCCCAACTGGCATTACCGCAAATTCATGCGTGTCGCCGCGGTTGAACCGTTCACTGGTAGCGGTAAATGTGCTCTGCCCGCGCAGCTGACGCCCGTAGCTTTCGTCGTCGTACACGACCGAGTTGTTGGCGGCGACAATGTGGCGCTGGTAGAGAGGCACCGACTTGGGTCCGTCGGTGCCGGTGAGCGTGTAGCGCTGCTCCGTGGTGCCTGCGCTGTACGACTTTTTCTGCGCGGGCACAGACAAATACGATGCTGTGCCGTTTTGGTGATTGGCAATGTATGAGCCGCGGAAGGTAGCATGAGGGGCGTAGTCAAGTGTCTTCCAGGTGTTTGGAAAGGCGAGGTCGCCTAGCTGCAGCACCTTCTTGGCTCGATCCATGCTTGCGTCGATAGTCACATTGCCACCTGCTGGGGCGTTGTATGATGAGTTGACCGATAGAGGGTAGTCCACCGTCTTTTGATAGCCAAGGGATCCAGACAGGCTGCCTTTGGTTGATTGCCTCACGATTTGGTCATTGCCGACGTTGCTGAGCGTTCCAATGTTGGAAAAGGTGGCGTTTTGCGACCATATACTTGTCTTTGATCCAGTAGACGTGTGAATAGTGGACTCGATGTGCACACTGCGTGACACTTGGATAGAGTAACCCAACACGGTGCTTGGACTGCCACTCCCATCCTGCCTTGTGCTCGATTGCAGCGCGATCAGGGAAGCTGGTGCTGATATGGTAGGAACGGTACCTGTAGTAGGACCGTCGCTATCGTCGAGCCAGATGAAGACTTTACCAGTAACGACCCAATTTGACCCGATAGCTGTCGTAAATGTTCCTGTGCCACTTCCATTATCGTCGATGCCAACAACCTGTATCTCAAAAGTATGGGCTTGGCCGTCGCTGAGCAATGGTATGAACGGTGTAATGTCGATTTCGTCTTCCTGTAGATCAAAAGCATCAATGCCTACAACTGGCCTCCAGAACCCCGGAACCACGCCTCCTGTAAAGATGACTGGAAAAGGCCACGCAACGCCAGCAATGTGTCCGTCAATAAGAACCCGAAGCTCTCTGAAGGCTGAGTGGCCATACAGCGTAGTATCGTTGCCAAAAGTATTGACGTCGGATTGGAGCACGTTGCTCCACCAAAACTCCTCGGTAGCCTGCCCACATGCGGCAATGGAGAAAACGGCCTTCTTGGCGTTCTGCGGAAGCGTCACAGCATCAACTGCCATCGTGTCCGGCACAACAAATGCGCTGGAAGCATTCTGTGCGGATTTGCGAGCCGAGATGGGAAGGATAACATCAGCAGGTTCGATGCCGTCCTCAGCGGTGAAGAAGGTTGCAGTCAAAGCTGTATCCCAAGACCCCGTGTAAGTATCATCAATGAGATTCCCAAGATCAAATACAATCTTCTGTGGTGTCTTGAAGAGGGCAAGGTAGCTGCTCATGTCTTTGACGTAGCTCCAGATGATGCCATTCTGCGTCGGCTCGGCCGTTGAAGTGCGAAAGACCTCTGTGTCATCCAAGAACATCAGGGCTAGCCTATCAAACTGGCGGCCAGCAGATGTGACGGTCAAGTTGATCGTGACCCTGTTAAAGCTACAATTTGGCGGGTTGTATTGGCCTATGAATGGCTGACCATACGAGCGGGCGAAAGTATACTCCATCAAAGTCTCATGGCATCCGCCGCCAGGGCTCAAGACCGGCGGCGCAACTTGCAAACACTGGAGTAGGGAGGACCCGTTCGTAGCACGGCGGCCCAATGACTGGGTCTGGGCATGGGGCTGCGGTGGCGCCGTAGGGGAAGCGGAAGTGCATTGGAAAAGCGTGATTAGCATTAAAAACAGTGTTGCGACACGTAGTAGTCCGTAGCTGGGCGCCGCCCGCGTAGGTGATGTTCGCACATCCAATTCTAATGATCTGCCAATACGCCATGCATAGACTCCATCGCTCTTATGCTTCCATGAACCCATATCCAACACCATTTCTTTTGAAAACCTGCCAGTAGTAGCCTGTTGCGCAGAACTCCGTAAACTCCGTGATCAGAGGTATATTGCGGAAAGTTTCCGGTATTTTGGTACGCCGTTGAACGCCGAATAGGAAAGCCAATATTGACGTTCGAGTGCTGTCCTGGTCTGTGTTAAAACGGCTCGTATTCGATTTTGCAAGCTTTTACGCACCTCATCAATCCAAGAAAAATAAATAAAACCCCCGTCTCTTCCGAGAAGCACCGAAAAGGTACCCGATTGGGTAATCCTGGGCGCGGATAGTGTAGGAAGTCGCCACCCGGGAACGGTGCAGTATGCTGATGGTACTAAGTTGCTCCGGGTGTGTTCAGAAGAGAGCAGCAGCAGAATCCCACCGGAAGTTATTGACTGCCTTTATGGTTGTCCCAAAAGCGCCGAGTGGCTTGCTTGACTAATTCGTTATCTCCGAATCTTGTGCGATAGTAGTTCATAAGCGCAAACTCGTCCGAAGGTAGAACGTAGGTGTTGGGTTGGGCGTTGAGTTTTGACCAGACTTCGGCAAGACGTTTCTCGAGGAATTGGGCAAGTCGCTGGTCGACACCACCTTCGCTGTTCTGGGCAACGTGAACAGCCTGGCCGAGGGAGAGGTAGCCGTGGCCTTGTATGAATTCAGTGTTGCCACCCATGTTGATAGCTAATGCAGAGTGACGATTGGTTTATTGGTTGATGTTGAGGCTAAACGAGAGAGGAAGGAGCGATGGTTGGTAGTGTGGTGATAGTATAGTGTTGACTTGATAAGGAGCGTGGCGGTCGAAAGGTGAACCAAGGAACAAGCGACTGGTAGTGAGACACGGTGCAGACGAGGTGAGGGAATAGTGCGGGCTGGTGGTATATATATGAAAGCATATGAGTAGGCAACTTGAGAATGAGACGAACCCACGTGGAGAAGCAGGAAGATCCCTCACAACACCTCATGCAGCTACCCAAGAGTGAGAGCCTAGTCAAAAGCCTCAAACAGTTGGCTCCGGGAGCGTGCCGTTTTGGGCGCTGTCAAGTTGTGAAGCGAAGGAATGGGTGTATCATCCCGCCGAATCATGAGGGCAGCCAGGGCCCTTGTCCGCCAGGAAGTCACAAACGGCGCCGAGCTTTTTTACAGGGGCGGGGCGATCAACTCCAGAGTCCAGCCGAACTAGCAGGGGCGACACACGACGCAGCGCCGTTCGAAGAGGAGCCCTGGGCCGATGCTCTGGGACGTCAGAGGGCAGAGGCAGAGACGGCGCTCGTGACCACGGGCCATGTTGGGGCTACTGCGGCTGCAAGACGACCATTCATAAGGCTAGGAAGATGAATAATGGAGCCCATCACAGTGGCATCACTCGTCAGCGCAGTACCCAAAGCTCAAACTTTGAGACTGGTGCGGTTGCAGGGTTGTGGGAACGCCGAAAACCTTAAGGATCAACTTGCAAACCTTCGCTGGCCCTCGCGGTCAGGCGCCGAGCCGTGCTGGCCGATATTGTCGGCAGAGTTATGGTCTTGTTGTGAGAAGAGAGGTGGGGATGGAAAATGGTCCTTTGGGGGTGAGGGAGGCATTGTTACCATGGCAAGTTGGCTGCACATGTCGTGATGCATTCCGGGAGAGAGAGAGAGAGAGAGAGAATGTGTGTGTCTGTGAGTGTAAGACAGAGAGAGAGAGAGAGAGATACAGAGGCGGCTGGAATGGTAGACGGGCGTGGTCAGGTATCAAGCATCGTGAGCGAGCTGAGTCGGCGACTGCAGAGGCAGCGGTCCATGTGTGGAACCTTGTCAGATCGAATCAGGCTAATGTAAGACGTTGGCGACTGCTAGAGGCCGGCTGTGTCCGCACGATTCCAACGCCCTTGACTGTGGCCTTGACCATGCCAGCGAGGGTGTCGTCGCTCGCCAGCGGTGTGCAAGGCTGGAGGGGCGGCTGGCACCGGAGCCCACGCCGTGTTGCGCGAGGCGACGGGGGCCTGGAAAGGCAAGCAAAAGGGCCATCGGTTGTGAAACGGGCGTGTTGAATGAATTTCTGTAACGGAGGGCTCTCCTGTTCCACAACGGCGCTATCGGTACCAGTGAACAGGTTCGCATGCAGAGGGGAGGAGAGGGGAGGGGGACGAGTTTGGGCGGGCAGGGTTGCGAATAAAGCTACGCGTGGTGTCCCCGCATTTTAGGCTTCGAGACGTGAAATACGACCTTTTAGAGAGGATGAACACGGGACGCGATCGTCCATGCCGGCGCGATAGTAGGCCTTTCCCATCATCATGGCTGCAGCCGAGAGAGCGAAGGAGCGGCGTGTGATGCAGCTTGCAGCGTCTTGCTTGCAGCCTCTGCATGTTGGCCGTATCCAGGTCCTGCCCGTAACGAGGGCGGACGCCTAGGCGGCTTTGGCTTGCAACACATGTTTGCAGCAAACACGCTTCGAGACTTTTCGCGGAAGCTCTTGATGCTGGGCTAATGCAGGCTGACGCTTCTGTCAGCCGACCGTCCTGGCTGCCGTCGCTTGGATCATGGCAGCAAGTGTCGCGACGCCGCGGAGGGTAATGTGCCGCCGCAGCGATGCCCCAGAAGCCCTACGTGTCCACCAAATTGCGAGACGGCGCTGACAAGAGCCCACGAAACGTCCCTGAAGCTTGATGCCCTTCCGCCCGCAAGGGAGCCTCGACACACACGGGCGGCTTCAGCAGGTTCCGACCGACAGCCATGGATGTTGTTTGGATGTCTGGATACCTGGATGTCTGGATGCCTGGATGTCTGGATACCTGGATACCTGGATACCTGGATACCTGGATACCTGGATACCTGGATACCTGCGTGTCTGCATGCCCCATCCCAGGGCAGCCTTGTGGTGGCTAGTGTTCGCAAGGACCAAATGGCACTTGTATCGTCCAGGCAAGTGCTCACCGGACAGAAAACACACCGGTCTACTGGACATTAATTTGACATGACTTGCGAAAGCGTACGCGCCAATAGGCATCCTGAGCAAGCGACAGTCATGGCGCCATGGCTGTTCGTGCGGCGACGGAGAATACATCGGACCGGAATTACCCTCACGCCGGCCTTGGCACCCGTGACGCTGTATCGACGTTTTACCGCGTTGGCGACAACTTCTGGAACGACGAGCTGCCACTGTGACTGCCACGGCGCCCAAATCAACCCAAAAGCCCCACGTGAGGAGCGACTCACGCCATGAAGCCGCGACTCGCACGCATAAGGACGGCCCGCTTTCTGTTCGGCAGTGCGGCCACCGGCTCTGCATCACGATTCTCGGCGCCGCTTCCACGCAACTTCTTCACCTCTGCCCGCCAAGCACCGTCCGCCACACCTCTCCACCAGAGCGCCCTTCTATTCTTCCGTCTCCAGCGTTCCGCCCTTGGCCGTCGCTTCCAAGCACTTCGCCTCAAGAGCGACAAGCCCACATACCAGTCGCACAATCCCACGCCACACCTAGGCAGCCCCGATCCCGCACCCTCAATATCCCAGCGTCTCAAGCAGCTGTCCCGAGAATATGGCTGGACAGCTGTCGGCGTCTATTTTGCCCTGTCTCTCGTCGACTTCCCCCTCTGCTTCGTAGCAGTGCGCCTACTTGGAACCGATAGAATTGGCCACTACGAAGAGGTGATCAAGGCTGCCTTTTGGAACGTAGTACGCCTGGCTTTTCCGGACGCCGGTAAGAAACCAGCAGAGCCAGGCGCGGATGAAGACGTCGCCGAAGCCACTGCAAGAGAGGGTTATGTCGAGGCTGGGAGAGCAGTCGGGCACAATGGCGGTTCGGATGCATGTATGGAAACTCAATCTCTTTTAGCGGCATCACCACGTCTAACAGGAACCACAGCAATCTGGACCCAGCTCGGTCTAGCCTACCTTGTCCACAAGTCCCTAATCTTCTTCCGTGTGCCACTTACCGCAGCTGTCCTTCCCAAGGTTGTCAAGACTCTGAGGAGTTGGGGGTATAATATTGGTAAGAAAAGGCCAAAGAACAAGCCGGTGTGAACGTGGGAGTTGACTCAGCACCCGGCGGTCACAATCAAAACCACCACCACCACTCCGGTACATGGGTTCACCGAGATCCCGTCCTTGTAAATTCTTCATGCATCACGACTCTGTAACAGTACAAAAGTGTAAAATAAGGATGTAGGAGATATACTCTCAGTACATTCTATATTCCGCGAACCAGCCGTTTGAGCATGCTCGAAGGCTGGTCGTAAATGCATTCCCAATCCTTGCTGCCACGTCTTCACACTTGGCCTTCTTTTGAAGCTTCAAGGATGATATAAGCCTCAAACACTGCGACTCTGATCCAAAAACGAGCCTGCTTTAAACATCCAAGGCCGCCAGCGCACAACGAAGAGGGTTTCAGTTCTCCCCCACGATTGATCGCCAAAACTCCTCAGCCCAAACCAGATGCAACCCCGTCCCGCACGATGAGCTCGGAAACATAGTGCATCCATCCTATTGTAGGCAATGCTGCCCGACGAGTATGCGGTTTAGGGTATTCAATTGCGCGTCCAGCCACTCAACGTGAAACCACGTTCAGCCCTCAGCCACACTTCAATCGCAACGGCGCTACTGTTATGCATAACACACACGTCCGGACCGTAGTGGAACCTAATCTTGACCTCAGATTACATCGATTATCTTCTCGGCATTCAGCCGTGCCCGAAATGTGCAAGCGATGGGTATAAACTACCGAATCCAACCCTGCGCATCGGTCACATGCAACCGGCGCACACCGGTAGACGTTCTTTGGGGATAGGGTAACCCGGACTGTGGTATCATGTCCGTAAACCTTCCCCAAACTTGTGGAACTTTGGTCGCGAGGCCCAGGCCGGACTCTACCTAGTTCGTTTTTGCACTTTGCACTCGCGTATCGGTCCTTTTCGTATCGAAACCTTGCCTGCTACTCGGGTCCTAACTACTTCCTCATAACCTGCTCGCTTACCCGATTCGTACCCTGAAGCCGTTCACACCGATGAGAACCTTTGGCTCGGAGCGATGCTTTCGAAACCTTGCTCCGATGCTAATCGATAAACTTCTGCACTGCAAGAGCAGACAATGAGAGCTGCACAGTCCCGCATTCGTCATCAGGCTCAAGTGTTTGAGAAGTGGTTCTGCGTGCGTCGTTGTACTACTAATTGAACTTTCTCGGACATGTTGCCGTTTGGCGTTGGATAAATCTGCAAGACCCCCTCGACGCCCAAGGCTGCTACTCGTGATACGATCTTCTCGGGCTATTTCCATCACACATGAGCGTAATCGATCGTAATGTCTGACTTGGAACCGCGATTGCGCCTGCGGCAGCGTGCTTCCGATGAAACACGGCGACGGTCCTCAACTTTTCCATCTCGACCATGACATGGTGGATGTGCCGTCAGTCACGATTCATGTACCGTCGCCGGACCTGCATTTGCGGATGAAGTGTCGGCGCGACAACACCCGCCAGATCTGCGACGGGTCGACGGGCAATTGCATATCAGCGGCATGACAGCATTGACAATTTGACATGGAAATGCCAAGAGAGTTCGGTTCGGTCCCGAACACAAGCTTCGTGCCCACACACGGCGACGAGGACTTGCAGCAAGAGTACTGAGGCGTCTCACCGCATTTGCCTCAGCTGAGCTTACACACGAGAACCTCATTACCACTCCGATCAACAGGCCAGGGACTGCTGGGATACCATCCCAGAAACTCGAATCATAGATACATTTTCGTCCGCGGTGCTAGCAGGCATCAGTGCATGTCCAGGACCGACTTTGCTTTTCTTTTGCCACGCATTCAAGAGCGAAATGCGATGCAGTACGTGCTCATTTAGGGTTTACGAGACTGTCTGATAACAAGCAGCCAAGCTCGCGTCAGTCCGATCAGCGGCATTTCTTACAAGCGCCAGATGTATGCAGATGTGGTACTTCCTGAATCGTAAAGTCCATCCATCCACACCATCACCGTGGTAGCAAGCATCTACCCTCCTCCACAGTATCTGCCGTATAAATGATATCACGAGTCGTACAAGTGCGAGACCGTTGCAGCCACTACCCTCACCGGAAAGAGCGTATACGAGTCACCACGATGGGGGCATGCATGCATGCATGCATGTACGAACGCAATGAGACCCGAGTAGCCACGAAGTGTCAGGCAGCCAGGTCAATTAAACGCTCACGGATCATTCTTGGAACATTCTTAGAGGGCTTATATCGAAGTTGAGACTGTTCGAATAAGCGTGACAAATTGGTTCCTGATGTCTACAGTAGAGCATCGTTGCGGTTACGAGTTCAAATAATAACGACACATTAAAAGCGCGAAGTCGTGGCGGCGTCATGGTGGAACAGCTGCAACCTGGTATCCGGAGATTGTCAAATACATGTTTAACAGAAATTATTCGAGTTGATGCAAACAGGCAAGAACTCTGACGTATGCCCTCATTCCAAGGCATTTTTGGTGTAAAAGTGGTGCAAGTAGATGATGAACAGGAGAGAAAAACTTTCGCAAGTTGCAGAGAATTCCAAGGTTTAGCCGGCGCCAAGATTCAAGCTTGCACGTATCAACAACTAAGCCATATTCAGTAACACCCCTAACCCCTTTCATCCTTGGAAGGGCACGTACCTCAACCACCATCAGACCTCACGGATACCAGAAACAACCCCCCCACCAACAATCATGTCTCCCCTGTGCCTCACAACTGCCCTGCAAACCCAAGATCAATAATGACACCTCGCACTGCAGTCTCCCTCTCAAACGGCAGCAGACCATGCCCCGCCCCCCGCTGCGCATCTTCCGCCTCCCCACATCACGCGCCGCGCGCCGACGACGCATGTACACGATGCTATCCATTGTCTTGGTAGTCGTAACCCTCTTGCTGCCCTTCTACGTCATCTACAAGCCCCCGCATGTCCTGGTACGGTATGTTGCGCGCAAATGGCCAGACGTGCTCTGGCACGTGCCCCTCACACGGCAAGAAAAAGTCATAGCCCTAACCATCGACGACGCACCCTCTGACTACACGCTCCCAATCCTCGACCTCCTGCGCGAAAACGAGGCAAAAGCAACCTTCTTCGTCATCGGCGGCCAGGTCACGGGCCGACAGCATGTGCTGCAAGAGGTGGTCAAAGCCGGCATGGAACTGGGCAATCACGCCATGCACGACGAGCCTTCGCGGTCGTTGCCGGCGGAACGGTTGGTGGAAGAGGTGAAGCAGGTCGAGGGCTATATCAACGGCACTTATGATGCCGTCCAGCTCCCACATCCACCGCGCTACTTTCGCCCTGGCTCTGGCTTCTTTAGCACTCGCATGCGTGACATTATACGCGGTTTGCACTATCAGATGGTGCTGGGGAGTGTGTATCCGCACGATCCGCAGATAGCATATCCGCGGGTAAACGCTAGACATGTGCTTAGCATGGTGAGGCCTGGGGCTATCATCGTCTGTCATGATAGGAGGAGTTGGACGGTGCCCATGTTGAGGATCGTGTTGCCCGAGTTGAAGAGGAGGGGGTATAGGGTCACGAATTTGAGTGGGTTATTAGAAGCTGCGAGAAGAGAAAGGGAGGATTTAAGAGATGAAATTGGAGCTGGACGATGATGTTGTGAGAGCTACTTTTTCGCTTTTACAATTCCCATGACCTCACATTCAATCACGAACTCGTACTTAAGGTTCTACCATCGACTGTCTTGCCATTTCCCGGCTTTCCCATCACAACCACTTGCTCACTACAAGATACCACGTTGACAGTAATAACCCAACCGAATCATTGACAGCCATCTCTCGCATGTCAAGACCGCTTTCACTTCCCTCGGAGCACAAACTAGCAATATGTCAAGAATACTTCGCACAAAATGTCACGGCAGCGGGGGCACAACGGATTGAAATTATTTTGTTCATTGAGGTATTGGTATTACATCATAATAGAAGCCTGCTTTATGCGGCTCTTCTTAGCTCACAGTGTCTGTTGACTGGGCCATTCAATCTAAACCGTCAAGATGAGAATGCTGAAACTCGTCCGCCATTATGAAGCGAGACGCTTAGTCGAAGGGGTTGGTGCGGGTTCCCCAGTAGGTGAGGAACATGCTGAGTCCGACAGTCTCGAGCGCGCGGGCAAGAGCACCAACGGCAATGGTGTCCATGGGGCGCTTCTCAGTGAGGACCTGGGAGACAATCTAGTCGAGGTTAGTGTGTGTTTGGTAACATCGATTGGTATGCAGGATGACGTACTGAAGGAGCGGCAGAGGCGAAGAAGATGAGGGAACCGAGGTAGGCAGCACCCTTGTAGGTGAGAGTCCCGGTAGCGTTGATCAGAGCACCTACACCGTAGGCCTGGATACCAGAGCCGACGATGGAGCTACCCCAGGTTGCAGCAGCGGTGGCGGCCTCCTTGGAGTGGAAGTACTCCTCCTTGGAGTTTGCCTGCTGCGCGCGGCGGTATGCGTCACCGAAGACGGGACCGAGGACGGCGAGAGAGACAGCGTGGTTGAAGGCCGTGCCGAGAGCAATGGCAGAGGGCTTGACGGGAGGAAGGTCTGAGACGGACAGTCAGTAAAAAAACTCTTTGTTTTGCATCATAACAACGCTCAATTGCTAGCATTGCATGCGCACGTGGTGAACAAAGGGCAACTTACAGTGGAGAGAGGCCATTATGATGGTATTATGTGGTTGTTGATGAAGTTACTGGGTGGAATTTGGTAAAGGCGAGCTGTTTGATTGCGGTTGATGGTGTGTAGACAGGCGAGGAATGCAAGCGCTTTTGTATTGCCAGCTGCATCATGTCATCGCTGTGACGTAGCTGCCAAGCGGGCCGCCAATGGATCGAGAAATCGAGAACCTTGCCTGAGCCGTCCCCATTGACGCAAGTCCAGATCCACTTGCCCTTGAGCGGGTCTGGCCGGACGCCAAACAGCCTTTAGCATGCTTGAATCGCAGTCAGAAAGACTGGATTTTCGTGCTTTCAACGCGCTTTAGGGGGGAAGCTGGGTCAGGTACGTCACCAAGTGAAGTGGGGAACATGAACAGGGGAGCTTGGACCACTACCCCGGTCATGGGCGCTGGACGGTTGACGGCGGGCAGGCAAAATCAAGCAATTTGCGGCTATTTGCGCTGGAGGATCTAGCGCTTGCCTCTTCCCCCCTCCCGAGGTCTCTCGCCTGCGGAAAATCAGGTACACGACAGGGAGAGACGATGTGTCCTCTATCCTTGTCGCACAGCTGTCACGACGTCGAATGCGCTTATCCGCGGTGTTTACGTGCAGTCAAGTGACCGTTTGTACTTGCTTTTGACGTCGCTCCATTAGCTCCACACGCCCGCAGCAAAGCTATCGCGAAGAAGCATGATGATACCCAAGAAGGCCTTTGGGCTCTTTGCCTTCGTGCTGTTCGGTGCCAGCCTCGTGCTTTTCTCGCGCACTGTCGGACACTCGCTGGCCGAGTACTTTTTCGGACCTTATGGGCCGGTCATCCCGTACACGACGCACATTGTGTTGTTCCAGTTGAAAGATGGGGCAAGCAAGTTCGCGGTCAAGGAGGTGAGGGGCTCGTTGCGGCTTGGCTTGGGAGCAATGCTGAGATTTGTGTGGTAGATTGTTTCGCAGTTTGTTGGACTGAAGAAGTCTTGCGTACATCCGGCTACGCGGAGACCGTACATTGTCTCCATATCGGGCGGGAAGGATATCTCGACTGAGAATTTGCAGGTATTGTTACGTCCGTGGCTGCGTGCAAAGGAGGCCGGTAATCTGACACGGTGTACAGAATGGTATCAGTCACGCGTTTGTGATGCAGTTCCATTCCATTGAAGACCGTGATTACTACGTTAACGACGATCCGGTCCACAAAGCTTTCAAAGAGGCGGCGGGCACGATAATCGAAAAAGCAATTGTGGTTGATTATCAGAATGGTGTGTATATGACCGTCTAATCGCTAGACATGGAGAAGAATATGAGAGTGAATGTATTCAAGGCTCTACAAGAGCCTTGAAATTATAAATCTTATCAAATTACCCTTACCCAAAACTTCACCACGAATCTAGGTCAGAAGTTCTCGACCCCTCTTTTCCCCATCACCCGACTCAAAGAAGGACCAAGGCAGTCTTTCTCCTCGTAGCTCTGGTGCTCATGAAATTCACAAGCCCTAACAAGACCCCCTTATTACTACCCCATTTGGAGCTGTACAACAACAGATCAGCAGCCGTGTCAGAAACGACGCGGGATAGTTTGTCGTATCCTCGTTATACCAGAAACACCAAAGGACTTGCACCAGCACCATGAACCGATAGAGTGTCAAATTCGGGTCCAGTTTGTCAAATGCACTGCCCCTCTCCTCTGGCAAGCCCCCTTTTTTTCATTAAAACCGGATCATCCTTTTCTTTCGCACCTGGAAGGCGACTGGTGTGGAGCCAGTGAAGAAAGAACTCAAAAGTCTTGGGCAGGAGTGGGTTGATTATGGGAGACTTACGATCGAATAGGTAGTATGGGTGGCATCTGCTCTTGGGTTGCGACTGTATTCAAGTGAAGATGACTACAACCACGACCACAACCGTGAAACGATCGACGAATGCCTCGTTGGAAACAGCCAGCCCACTCACTACAAAAAAAAGCCTTGGTTTAGATAGTGTATTGTTTACTGTCGTATGAACCCGTAATAGATGTCGCACCAAAGATGTGGGAGTACCGCCGACTTGATGCAACGACATGAGCCATATCGAACATTTGTATATTGTACACTGCTTCCGTAGAATTACTAGGCTACTCGCTAGACCATCTGATTGAGATTTTCTTTGTTTGATGTTGGTTCTTGTACCAAGGTTCGTTTCTTCTGTGCTTGCAACGACTTCTGTACCTTTTCCTCTACTCTCTTGAACCACTTTATACGAGTAGCATTCGGCTTCTTGTGGTCATCAACCTCCTCAAAGTAATGCATATCCTTCTTCATAGCTTCCTCAGGGTACACGCTCCTCGGCTTAGGTAATATCCTGTCGTCGATACCAGTTTTGTGTGCTCGTCGCAGGGTTTCAACCATCGTGCGCAAGTCCTCTACCCCGTTTTTGCGGAATTGTGTAGCCTTCTTCACGTGTGTAGTGACTGCTGGGGAGAAAGCCAGAGATGGATCTCTCCGTGCTAGTGACTTTGCGGTCATGGCGAAGTGCATGTCTTTTGGTCCGTCGACGAGTTCGAGAATAGC
>Ga0265780_10006945_pt1 | contig 13985 bp, 10 predicted proteins | sample P1T30metagenome_FD_192432 | JGI IMG/M metagenome (GOLD analysis project Ga0265780, IMG submission 192432) | Plant litter microbial communities from East Loma Ridge, Irvine, California - P1 T30 | ecosystem: Environmental > Terrestrial > Plant litter > Unclassified | place: USA: California... | reverse complement strand
AATACTAACGCTTCGCTGTGCTTTGCTACGTAATACTAACGCTTCGCTGTGCTTTGCTACGTAATACTAACGCTTCGCTGTGCTTTGCTACGTAATACTAACGCTTCGCTGTGCTTTGCTACGTACATAATATATAAACAAAACACAAAAAAAAATTAAAAGACTTGTGATGAAAATCGAACTCATATCTTTAGGATAAACCTAAATATTTTACCTTAATCACTACACAAGCCCTTAATTTTTAAAAATTAACAATGATATAAAAAAAAATAAATAAACTTTTACACCAATATAAATAATAAACCTAATATTTATATTAATACTTATATTAAATAAGTATTATTGTTTTTGAAAACTAAGAATAAAATAAAAATAATTTATTTTTTAATTTGTAATTTTAAAATATTATATATTTTAAAATGTAAATTGTTATCTAACATATAATTATTAAGATTAATATTAAATTTTTTAACACTAACCAAACTTTGATTATTAATACTAAAATAAGGTCTTCAATATTGATAAACATTTTTATTATTTAAATCATTTAAAGATAAAAATTCATAATATTGTGGATTGGATAATAAAAAATGATGTGAAAATGGAAAACTATAATGATATTGAAAAGAATTACATAATAAATTTAGTTTTAAATTTGGGTGATTATTAGGATGATTATAAAAAAAAGGTTCACCATTATTTTGTAAAAAACGAACTAAATCAAACGAAAGTGAATCAAAATTATTTATTAACACATTTAATTCGTTTTCTAAAATTTGATTTCTCACATTTGATTTACATTCGTCATAATAAAAATATGTTCTATCATTTATTAAATCTTTATCCATAAAAACATCAAAAGGTACACAACAAACTAAACAAGTATTTAAAATATAGGTTAATAAAACCAAAAATAAAATTAATAAAAATCTAAAAATTAAAAATATCACTGTTATTAAGGGTTGAAATCAAAGATATTAAAAAACTAATTTTATCTCATAACCCTTTATATTTTATAAATTAAAAAATAAAAATACTAATATAATTTTCATATTTGAAAACAAATATATTCAGGTGAATCAAGTAAAATATCAAATAAGCAAGAAGGGTGATAAATCTCAATTAAATTTAATTTATCGTTTTTTTTTTCTACCAAAACATTATCTTTATAACCTCAATCCATTCAAAAACCAGTATTATCTAATTTTAAAATACTATTATTGTATCAATAAAAATGAAAACAAATTTTTTTAAAAATAATTTTTTTATAAATTCTTCTACCTTTATTAGTAAATTTTGAATTGATATTATTGTCAGGCCCAGTAAAACAATTTTTATATAGATAAAATTCACTATTACTAATCATATCATTCCTAAATTTATTATTTAATACATTAATAATTTTACTTAAATAGATTTCAGTTAAATTAAATTTATTCACCTCATTAATATTTTTTATAGTACAAGTTTTAACTTTTCAATCAAAAAAACTATTTAAATCAAAATTAAAAGTAACACCCACAATTAAATTAAAATAATATTTATTATCATTAGTTAATTGAGGTAGTAAAATTAAAAAATCCAAATTTTTCAAATTTGTTAAAAAAAACAAATCATCTTTTTGAGATAATTTTATTTTTTTTAAAGTCTTTGAAAAAAAAAAACCTAAACTCTCATCATGAGAATAATCTAATGTAAATAAATAATTTAATTCATCACTATTTAAAACAATGTTAAAATTAGGTTTAAACTGTAAATAATATATTTTTGTATTGTTATTTAAATAATCCAAAAAATGAATATTCAATTCGCTATAAAAAATATTTTCTATACTAACATCACCTTTATAAATTCTTTGATTGTTTTCCACCCTAAACAATTTTTGTTTCAAATTCTACAAATTCTAATCTTTTAAAAAAAAAATTTAAAAACCAAAAAATAAAAACCTTATAAACCAAATTAAAATATCAGTAGTTCACATCAAAAATAAACCATTAAAATTTAAATCTGAGTGAAATTCATTATTTTCAAAATAAATATCAAAAAAAAATTCATCATTAAAATTATTAAAAAAAAATCCGTGATATAAAATCTTAAAAAATATTAACAAAATAAAAATAAAAAAATAATAATTTTAAAAATAAAATTTATATTAATTTTAAAAATTTATTAAAATTTTTAAAAAAATATATTTTTTTTAATAAAATTAAATTATTAACTGATATAAAAAAAATTTTATTTAATAAAAATCAATTAAATACAGTAATATAATTAAAATTAAAATTAAAAAAAACTACATCAGTAGTTTTATGATCATAAAAATAACTCGAAAAATTTAAAATAGGTATATTAAATTTTGAAATTTCAACAATATTTTTTAAAGAAAATTTATAATCTAAAAAAACTATTAAAGAAATATTATTATTATTAAAAAAAGATTTAAAAAAAAAATAAAAATTTTTTCTAAAAATTTTATTAACGTTAAAAAAAAAAAAACTTTGATAAATACTAATAAAATTTTTATTATAAATATAAGAATAAATATAATATATATTTTTAAAATTTAAATCAAATATATATATATTTTGTTTATTGTTTATTGTTTGATACAACATATTAAAAAAATATTTATAAAAAATAAAAAAAGAATTATTAAAATAATAAAAATTTTTAAAACTCATTTTAAATGAAATAAAATTATAAAAATAAGAAATAACATATTTATTAATATTTTTATTAAAAATTAAAGAATAATTTAAATAATTTTTACTTGTATAATCTGATTTAAAATTATTAAAAATTTTATTACTATTTTTAAAACAAATAAATTTGTTTAAAAAAAAAAAATTAAATAAAAAATTTATATTTTGTAAAAAAAAAAAATTAAATAAAAAATTTATATTTTGTAAAAAATATATATACAAAAATTGAATTTCTAATCAAAAAAAAAAATCTAAATCTACAAAACAATTAAAGTAATTTAAATTAATAATTAAATTAATAAATTAAAACCAAAACCAAAAAAAAACATTGAAAAAATACATATAAAAATAATTAAAAATTCTTTTGTAGTTAAATCTATTGACATTTGATGTTGATTTTTTAAAGTCATACCAAAAACCACATTAAATCAACATTTACTAAAACCTATTAAACCAAAAAAATTAGCACCAAACATTAATAAAAGTGTAGAAACTGGTGCAGAACTTACTAAACCAGTAAAAATATAAAACTCACTTAAAAATTTTAATGTACCTGGTAAACCAGAATAAAGTATATGCATAAATAAAATACTTAAACCTAAATTAGGTGTTGTATGTAATATACCTGATATTTCTGAAACTATCCTAGTGTTATATCTTTTTTGAATACAATCCACTAAAAAAAACATTAACGATGATAAAAAAGCATGAGTTATACAAAATAAAATACCACCTATAAAAGCACCTGCATCTCCTCATAAAAATGCTATATAAATTAAATTCATTTCCTGAACAGTACCATAAGCAACTAACTTTTTTAAATCTAATTGACCTCACATTTTTAATGATGCGTCAATCACACCCATTATAACAAAAATCGAAAAAAAAGTAGTATCAATTTCAGATCCTAATTCATTTGTAATTTTATAAAAACCGTAAATAGCAGTTTTAACTAAAAAACCACTTAAAAATATAGAAAAACCTGCTGGAGCCTCAACATGAGTTTTTGTTAATCAATATTGGAATGGTCAAATAGGAACTTTAAAACCAAAACCCAAAAACAACAATAAATATAAATACCAAACCTCATCATTTGTAAATTTAAAAGCCCTTAGTGATAAAAAAGATGTATTACCTACTGTATAAACAATATAAGAAATACTACATAAAACTAACAATGAACCAATTTGGGTTCAAATTAAAAAATACAAAGAAGCTTGAATTCCACGTCTATATGGACTAACAAAATAAACAAATAAAAAAGAAGGTATTAACATAGTTTCATAAAATAAAAAAAGTAATAATAAATCATTAACAATAGTAAACATATAAATAACAAAAACTAAAAAATTACAAATAAATATAAATCTAACATTTTTTCAATACAATCTTGTATCAAGAGCTAAAAAAGAAATTAAACCAACAATATAAGCTAAAATTATAAAAATAAAACCAAAAAATTCAATAGAAAATTTAATTGTTCATAATTGTGTTAAAGGTAATTTCAAAAAAAATAAATCACTAAATACAAAATTAAAATTATCATACATAAAAAAAAACAATAAAGAAAAATAACATTTTATAAAAATTCAAAAAATAAAACAAACCAATATAAATGATATTAATAATGAATTTATTAAAACAAAACGAATTAAATAAACACTACTAAAATTTTTAAAAAAATTAGAAAAATTAAAAAATTTAGAACCATAATAAATTATCATAGCAAATACCATAGATGATAAAAAAAAAATTAAATTAAACTCAAATAAATACCTTAATAAGTAAACATAGTACAAATTAATCATAATTTCTATAAAAATAAACCAAAATTAAAATAAAATTAAAATCAAATTCTACAACCAATTAAAAAAAAACTAAAAAAAAATTATAATAAAATACAAATAATTATTATTATAACAAAATATTTAAAAAAACGACTATAAAAATTTTCAAAAATTCAATCTTTATAAAAAACTTTAATTTCATTAACTTTTAAAGATTTTAAACTTAATGTAAAATAAGTTAAAATTCTAGTAAATTTCATTTTAAAAAAACGAATATTTACATAAGTTCATATATTTAATTTAAAAAGAATATGTGGTGTATCTGTAACATTATATCAATATTTATATAAATTTTGGAACAACTTCTACTAACATTTTTGCAAGGAATCGAACCTTGATTTATGAGGTGAAAACCCATTGTCCTAACCTTTAGACGACAAAAATTTTTAAAAAAAATTAAATGGATCTAGAAAAAGATGAAATAAATTTTTTTCTATTTATTTTTCTAGATATAGGTCCACGAATATTAGCACCTCTAGGTGTTAAACGTTTTTTTAAAAGAATTAAACTATTTTTAGAAAATCTGACAAAAGAACCATCTTTTTTATAAATATTAAATTTAGTCCTTATTAAAATACTTCTATGTTTACTTTTTTTTTTTATTGGGTTTTCAGGAACAACATCTCTACAAGAAATTTTCATAAAATCACCAACAAAAGCTAAACGACCTTTCGACCCTTTATATAAATGGAATACATTAGCTTTTAACACACCGCAATTATCTACAGGTTTTATAATTGAATTTTTCTGTATCAAATAACCTATATAAAAATTATTTATTAATTTTTTTTTTAAAAATACGAGTAGAAACTGAAGCTATAGTTTGGTTTGTTAAATTTTGTTTTCTCATAAATAAAAAATTTACAAAATCATTAAAAAAATCATATAAAGTTAATAACTCATAATAATTATTTAATTTTAAGTTTCTATTAAATTTACTTAAATTAACACAAATCATACTAGCAAACAATAACAATAAACCTACCATTAAAAATTCAAAACTATTTAAAATATAATAACTAGTATAAAGACCGTATACATCATTCATTAAAAAATTATTTAATGATTCATAATAATCATCTCAATAATAATTAATATTTAAATCAATAGGTAAAAAAAATTCTAAATTAAACGGAAAACATAATCATAAAGTTAATAAAAAAAAGCCAATAAAAATACCTAAATATTTAAAAGAATATATATTTAAATTAATTTTATTATTATTACCATAAACATTTAAATAAAATAAAAACAAAGAACTTATAAAAACAATTACACACTCAGTTAACCATAAAAAAGCTGTAAAAATTTCTAAATTATAAAAACCTAAAATTATACCAAAATAAAAAAATAATAAAAAAACATAAAATAAAGTAAAATACAAATTACTAGTAGAATACACCAAATACAAAGTATAAAAAACAATAAATTGTAAAAAAAACACTTCATTTAAAAAACTAACTAAAAAAAAATAATTTACAAAAAAAAAATTTAAATTAACTAATAATCAATCCAACAACCACTTTAACTAAATATAAATCAGATTATTTAATTAAAAAAAATAAATAAATCATAATAATAATTATAAAAATTTATAAAAAAATTAGGAAATTCTCAACCACCAAAAAATAAAATATTTATAATTAAAGAAAAAAAAAATAAATGTAAATATTCACCTAAATAGTATAAACCAAAAAAAAAACCACCATATTCAGTAGAATAACCGGTAACTAATTCCGACTCAGCTTCAGGTAAATCAAAAGGAGCTCTACTAGTTTCTAATAAAAAAGTTATAATAATTAAACCACACAACATAAAAAACAAACTAATAAACCAATAATTTTCTTGATAAATAACTATCGGTAAAAACGAAAAAGATTCTGAAATAAAAACTATATTTAAAACCATTAAACCTAAAAATAATTCTAAATTTAACATACCAATACCAGTACGTACAGCTGCTAAAATAGCATATTTATTTTTACTAAAATAACCAGTCAACATAACACACATACCAAATAAAACTGAAAATAAAGAAATATAAATCATATTATATTCAATTTCAAATAAAGAAATACTAGGACCTCAAACACCATTCATCCAAAATGAATAACAAATAGCTAAAGCAATACTCGGAATAGTTACAAACATAGCTCTATTAGACTCGTCTGGGATTAAAGAACCTTTAACAAACAATTTTAAAGCATCTGCTATATATTGCAATCTACCTTTATAACCAACAAAATTCGGACCAACTCTTCTTTGAACCAAAGCTAAAAATTTACGTTCAATTAATGTTAAAGATGCTATTATAATAGTTAAAACTAACATTAAAACAATATTAATTATTAATATAATTATTAATCCTAAAATACTCAAAAAAAATCATTTTTAAAAGTAAATTAAATTTAATTTACTTTTTTATTATAAACTTCAAATTCATTAAAATAAGAATTAGAAAATAAAATTCTAACTTTAGAATTTGGTAAACGAGTTAATCTTTTATTAACATATTGTAAATATCTAATTTTAAATAAATAATATAAAACACGTTTGTGTCATCTAGGAATACCTAAAGTACTGTGAACAGCAATACGTCTTTCAATATGAGAATCTAATAACATTAAAAAAAAAAACATAACACCAATTAAAGTAGTTAAATGACCTACAGAAGCCATACCGTGTCAACCCATCATAAATGCTGGGTAATCATGAATTCTTCTTGGCATACCAGAATAACCTAATCAAAACATAGGAATAAAAGTTAATCATTGACCACCAAAAAAATAAACTAAATGTAAATAACCAAACATTCTTGAGTATTTAATCCCAAATAAAGCTGGAAAATAATAATATATACCTGCAAAAGAACCAGTTAAAACACCTGCAGAAAACATTAAATGAAAATGAGCAATAACATAAAAAGTATCGTGCATAGTAACATTTAAACTAACATGGGATAACCACATACCAGTTAAACCACCAGATAAAAAAAATAAAATAAAAGCGAGAGTAAATAATAAAGCTACATCTCATTTCATAGCACCATTTAATAAAGTTAAAGTTCAATTAACAATTTTAATTGTTGCTGGTAAAGAAATCATAACAGTAATAGTACTATATAAAGCTCTACTTCTATGATCTAAACCAACTAAATACATATGATGTCCTCAAACAACAAAACCCATATAAGCCATCATGTAAATAGCCCAAATTAAATGGTGTTTTGAAGCAATTCTTCTTGTATTAGAATACGGTAAAATCATATTAACAATACCAAAAACTGGGATAATTAAAATATAAACTTCAGGATGACCAAAAAACCAAAATAAATGTTGAAATAAAACAGTATCACCACCATAAACAAACTCAAAAAAAGTAGTTTGTCAATGTCTATCAAGTAATAACATAATCATAGCAGCACCTAAAACTGGTGTAACTAAAGCTAACATTCTCATTGTTAAAAATAAAGCAATAGTTATAAAAGGTAATAAAACTCTTCTGTTTCTTAAACCAGGCATACTTAAAGTACGTCTTGTAATTAATAAATTAGTGAATGAAATTGTAGTACTCATACCAGTAAAAATAACACCAACTACAGCTATATCTTGACTACCTATACCAGTAAATTTAGTATTACTAGAAAAAGGGGTAATAAAAGCTCAACCAGACATAGTTAAAGTTCTATTAGAACATTTTGTAAAATAAACTTTTTTTCTACGTGCTTTAACTGCTTTATTAGCTACATATCAAAAAGACTCAGGATATTGTATAATTGAAGTTCAAAATAATAATTTACTTGGGATAAAAGAATAAACATCATAATTAGTATAATTAATTTGTTTTCTTGGTTTTCAAAATGAAAAAAATTGATCTAATTCATAATTTTTAAAAAAATTAGAAAATAAATAACTATTATCTTTATAATCTAAAAATTTTCTATTTTTAGATTTATCTAAAAGAGGTAAATAATAAGAAGGTTTATCATAATAACGTCAAAATTGAGGTCTTAAAAAAGCAGTTTTAGCGACTAATAATCAACCACATGGTTGGATTCAGAAACCAATACTATTTAATCTTGGGTAAGCAACATCTTTAGAACCAACATGATAAGGAATAAAAAAATTAGCAAAACCACCAAATAAAATAGGGACAACAACAAAAAAAACCATAATTAAACCATGAGCAGTAATAACTTGAATATATCTTAAAGAATCACCTTTAAAAAAAGTACTACCTGGGTAAGCTAATTCTAATCTAATCATAGTTGCTAAAGCAGCACCTGATAAACCAGTACACATACTAAAATATAAATAATTTAATGCGATACGTTTATGATTTATTGTATAAACATATTTTTTTAAAAAATATTTTCTTAAATCATTAAACCTGTTTAAATAGTTTTTTCATCTTTTAAGAAACAAAAAATTAGTAAATTCTTTTTGGAAACCAAAAAAATAAAAATTCAAATCGAAAAATATATTACGAATATCTAAATATAAAAAATTAGAAAAAAAAGCTCTCACTGTGAACAAATTAATAAATTATTAAAAATATAAAAAAACATTAAAAATATTAAAAAAAAAATGTTTAATTAAAATAAAATTAAAAAAAAATAAATTTAAAGATCAAAAAAAAAAAATAAAAAAAAAAAATAAAAAAAAAAAAATTTTTGAATTATAATTTTTATTATATTTTTTAAAAAATTTTAAATTTTTAAAATTGAACAAAATAAAAATTATAAAAAAATAATAAATATAAATATGATAATATATTAAAAACTCGTAATTAGTTTTATAAATAAATAAAAAAATTAAAAAAATTAAAAACCCAAAAATCTTAAGAATTTAAAGATTTAATTATTACATTTTTTAAATAATGTTTTCTATACATCTCTAAATTATTAAATTCTGCTAATTTTCAATAAAAAAAAGGATTAAAATTAAATTTACCCATTCAATTATAATTAAAAAAATTTAAATAATTAATTAAACCGTAATAAATTAATTTTAAATCATTAAAAAAAACTCTAAAAAATAATTTTCTATTATTAACATAAAATCAATAATAAGGTGTATCTAAAAATTTTCTAAAAAAAAATTTAAACCAAGGGTACATAAAAATCCAAGCAAAAATATATAAAATTATAAAATTTTGAAAATTAGCAGCTAATAAAGGGTATCTTATTCTACCTATTTCAAGAGATCTTAAAACAAAAAAAATCCAAACACCGTAAATAAAAACAATATGTCAAAATTTTAAAATAAATAATAACATAACATAATGATTTACAATTCTAGTTCTTCTAGGTTCTTGTTCCAACACTCAAGAATGATCATCAATATCATAAATCCAATTTAAATTACCATAAAAATGTAAAACATGATAAAATTGATAAAATTCTAATCAAACAACATAAGTTAAAAATAATGTTAAAAATAATAATAATACACTGTGTTTAGAAAAAACATTTCATTTTAATGATAACATAAACATGTAAGTTACTATTATTAATAAAACTAAAGGAAATATCTTTAAAAAAAACAACTTCCAAGAATATAAATGGGTTTTAAAAACACTTATTTGATCAAACATATAAAAAGATTCTTGAGAAGAATTTATAGTTAAAAACAAAAAAACAGAAAAAGTCGCAACTTCAATCAACCAAAACAAAATATAAGTTCTTCTTCAAAAACGTTGAACAACACTAGTATATTTACCAAATTGATATTTTTTAATAAAAAAAACAAAACCGGAAATTAATCAATAACCAAACATAGTTACAGCAATCCAACAAAACATGATTTTATTAAAAGGTAAAGATTTTAAAACTAAAGTAAAATAAATAATTAAAAACCCAATTAAAATAGCAAAAACTCAATATTTTATCGCAATTCACAAATATTTATAAAAAGAATAAAAAAAATTTAAATAATAATTTAAAAAATTTTTATTATTACCTAAAGATTTAAAATTAAAATAAAAACCTTTATTATTATTCAAAACCCTAAAGTAAGATCTGTGTAAATTTAAATTGTAATTATTTATATAATATTTTAAAGAAAACAATTTTGATCAAAATAAATCAATAAATAAAAATTCAGTATTTTTTAAAAATCTATTGTAAATATTATTTTTTAAAACAAAAACACTATAATTATGATATAATTTTTTATCTTTTAAATCTAGCTCTTTACGATCCAAATCTAAATTACTTATCGATAAATTTAAACAATCATATAACCAACAATAACAAAACCAATAATAAGAATTTAAAACTTTAAAATTTTTAAAAAAATTAAACATTTTATAAAAACAAGGGAAGCGGGATTCGAACCCACGACGATGATTTTGAAGACCATAGTTTTACCTTTAAACTATTCCCCTTAATATTAAAACTAAAAACATACTATAAAATATTAACTAATTAAAACTTTATAAGCTTGTTTAAATCAATGAATTATAGTTTTATAACGTAAAAAAGATTCGTCTTTTTCTTTCATACCTTCTCAAAAAAATGTAAATCTTTTTAATTCGATTTTTTTTAAAAATTTAAAATAAAACTTATAAAAATAAATTTTTAAATAATCAAAAAAATTTAAAAAATTAACCACACCGTTTAAATAAGATTCGGTGGTGTTATTTCTAATATTAATTTTTAATAAATTTATAATAAAATTAAAAAAAGATTTAAAAATATAACCATATCACAATATTAGGTTTTTAAACTCATTAACTAAAAAATAAATATTATAAAAATTATATTTTAAAACTCTTGAAAAAATGGTTGAATAAAATAAAATTAAAATACCTCATCAAAAATAACCAAAATTGAATGTAAAACGATAAAAAACAAAAAATAAACCGTAAACAACTAAAACATTCAACCATAAACACCAATAAACACCAGTTCTGTATAATTGTCTATTTCTAGAATATCTACTTTTATTAAAAATTCTATTTTTTCTGATATAATTAAATTTATACATTTTAATTGAGTTAATATTAATATATTTAGAAATTGAAGACTCAGAAAATTTTATAAAATAATGTTTTTGTAATAAAGTTTTTCAACCTGTATTAATTTTAATTTTTAAATCTTTAGTAAATAATTTAAAAAAATAAATATTTTTATAAGATTGTTTAAAACCCTTTAAAAAAATTTTATCATACTTAAAAAATTTATTTTTAATGTAAAACAAATTTAATTTATATTTTTTTAACACAATATTTCTAACAAAATTTAATTTAAAATTGTATTTATACCAATCATTAAAAACATTTAGATTATAAATAATTAATTTTTTATTATTTAAAGAATATAAATAAAAAAATAAAAAACTTAATTTAATTATATTATTATCATTGTAAAATTTATAAAAAAAAGAAGAATACATATTAAAATATTTTTTAAAAAAAAATTTTTGAAAAATTAAAAAATTAATAAAATTATAATTATTATGATATTTAAATTGTTTACAGATTAAAAATAAATTATTAAAATTATAAGATTCTTTTTTATTAAAAAAATGAAAAAATAAAATAACAGGGTTATTTTTAACTCTATATTTAAAAATTTTATAATTATTAACCTTATCATTATAAAAATTATAAAATAAATTTTCTCTATGAAACAAAGATAAAAATAATTTTTCAAAATAATTTAAATAGTTAAAATTATTTTTATAAAAAATATTAGTATGGTTAATTTTTATAAAAACATATTCTAATACATTTCTAAAATAATAAACAAAAAAATAAAAAAAACTTCAAATATAATAAAAAAAAAACACTGTAATTTTAAAAAAAAATAAAATAAAACTAATTTTATCTTAAAAAAATAATTTTAAAAAAAACCCTATTTAAATTATTTTTTTAAAAAATAATTTAAACAAATTTTATAAAAAGAATTATAATAAATATTTTTTATACGTAATTTAATAATAAACTCATTAAATTGTCTATACCTTATTAAAGTATAATTAATATTATTTTTTTTATTAAAAAATTGAGTTGGTCATAAAAGTTCAAATAATGAACCAAAAATTAAAGATTTTATAAAATTATAAAACAAAAATATTAAAACAATTTCTTCTGATGAAACCAATTTAAAATTTAAAAAATAATTAAAATTATTTATATGTTCGTAAAAACCCAAATAAAAAACGTTTTTTTAAAAAAAAAAACGAAAATAATTAAATAAAAAAAACAACTGATAAAAAAATTATAATCCACCAACAGGTTCCCCTACCGGTACCTTGTGTCAACTTCACTCAGATAACTGATTTATTCTAATAACCCAACCTATACTTTAAAAAAAATTTTTTTAAATAAATAAAAATTCAAATATAATATTATAATAAATAATTATACCCGTTATATAAGTTAATTTGCATTAAAGATTTTTCGAGATAAACCAATTTTCAGAGCGTGATGGGCGGTGTGTGCAAAATTTAACTTGACATTCACCGTAACGTACTAATTTACGATTACTAACGATTTCGACTTCATGTTTTCGAATTTCAGAAAACAATCTGAACTTTAGTAATTTTTAGAGATTTGCTTAAAATTACTTAATCGCAACTCTTTGTTTTTACTTTTGTAACACGTGTGTAGCCCAAAATACTTAGACCATAATGACTTGACTTCGGTCTTTTCTCCCATTTTATTTAATAATAAAATCTTTATATAAAAAAATTAATTTACAAACAAAAATGTTTAAATAAATTAAATTAAAATTATATATAAGAGTTGCGTTCGTTATAAAACTTAATTTTACATTTCACAGCACGAACCGACGACAGCCATGCAATACTGCATTAATATATAAATTTATATTAAATTAATAATATTTAAATAATATTAACCATTTTGGTAAGATTTTACGCGGATTATCGTATTAAACCACATGTTCCACCGTTTGAAAAAATTCCCGCCAATTCTGTTAAGTTTCAACCTTGCGACTGTACTGCCCAGGCGGAGTATTCTACGCGTTAACTAAGATCTAAACAGATCAAATACTCATAATTTAAAGTAAAGACTACTAGGGTGTCTAATCCTATTTGATACCTCTACTTTCATGTTTCAATGTCATTTTTATAAAATATGTTGTTTTCACCTTAAGATATACTTATAAACTCACTGTATTTTATCACTAGATTATAAATATAACATATATGTATAAAAATCAAGTAAAAAGGTTTTATATTTTAACACAGCATTCTGATTTAGTTAAAAATAACTACTTTTACAATCTACACATCCTTTACGCCCAATAAATACGGATAACGCTTGCCACTCATGTATTACCGCGGCTGCTGGCACATGTATTGGCCATGGCTTCTTTTAAACATAATATCATTGTTTTAGTTTATGCACAAACTTTACAATCGTTAAGATCTTCATCATTATCACTAGTTCGCTAAATCACGCTTTC
>Ga0265780_10006943_pt1 | contig 13986 bp, 15 predicted proteins | sample P1T30metagenome_FD_192432 | JGI IMG/M metagenome (GOLD analysis project Ga0265780, IMG submission 192432) | Plant litter microbial communities from East Loma Ridge, Irvine, California - P1 T30 | ecosystem: Environmental > Terrestrial > Plant litter > Unclassified | place: USA: California... | reverse complement strand
CCGCGTATACCCTCACAACCTGCCCACCCACCATGGCTGTCCCGGAAACGAGCTCGCGGATAGCGGAGGCGCAGAAGCTGGCCAAGTCGGATCCCTCCAAGGCCGAGCAGATCTTCAAAGACGTCCTATCGCAAGACCCCGGCTCGAACGAGACGGCCATCAAGAACTATGAGAGCGCTCTGATCGGGCTCGGTGAGCTGTACCGCGACCAGAAGCGGGTGGACGCGCTGGCAGAGCTCGTGAAGCAGGCGCGGTCGATAATGTCGTCCTTTGCGAAGGCGAAGACATCCAAGCTGGGTAAGAAAGCGAATTCGGACTCTAGTTCAATCGCACATGGCTAATTCTCGCAGTCCGACAACTACTCGATCTATTCACCGCCATCCCCAACACCGCCGATATCCAGATCGATGTCACCAGGTCGTGCATAGAGTGGGCCGTCTCAGAGCGGAGAGGTTTCCTGCGACAGAACCTAGAAACCCGACTCGTCTCTCTGTACATGCAGAAGCAATCCTACTACGAAGCACTCACACTCATCAACAGCCTGCTGAAGGAGTTGAAGCGCCTGGACGACAAGCTGGTCTTGGTGGAGGTTCAGCTGCTCGAATCAAGGGTCTACCACGCGCTGGGCAACATACCAAAGGGTCGCGCTGCCCTCACGTCCGCACGAACATCGGCTGCTTCGGTCTACACTCCGCCTCTGCTACAGGCTGGTCTCGATATGCAGAGTGGCATGCTGCACGCAGAGGACGGCGACTTTAACACCTCCTTCTCCTACTTCATCGAAGCCATGGAGGGGTACCACTCACAGGATGAAGAGCAGAAGGCTACTTCGGCACTCCAGTACATGTTGCTCTGCAAGATCATGCTCAACCTCGGAGACGACGTCACCTCGCTCATGACCTCCAAGCACGCTGTCAAGTACGCAGGCAAGCGGTTAGAAGCCATGAAGGCCGTAGCGCGCGCACACACCAACCGCAGTCTTGAAGAGTACGAAACCGCCTTAACCGACTTCCGCCAGCAGCTAGGCAGCGATCGATTCATCACCTCCCACCTCCGACGCCTGTACGACAACATGCTCGAGCAGAACCTGATCAAGGTCATCGAGCCTTTCAGCAGGGTAGAGATTGACCACGTCGCCAAGATGGTCGGTCTCGACACAATACAGGTAGAGCGCAAGCTCTCGCAGATGATTCTCGACAAGGTCATCATCGGAGTTCTGGACCAGGGTGCCGGATGTCTGATCGTATACGACGAATCGGAGCGAGACCAGGGCTACGACGCGGCGTTGAGTACTCTTGAGAAGCTGAGCAACGTGGTTGATGTACTTTACACCAACCAGGCTTCTCTGTTGGAGTAAGATGTGGAAGGGGGAACTTTGACAGCTCCCGAAGCTATGTACAATAAAAGCATAGATGTTAGGTATGCTACACGTCCAATGCGACTAGCTAATAACGATGACACATGACATGGCAAATCTCCTATGGCAATTGTGCGCGCTGAAGTGGTGTTAACCTCGGTTTGCCCAAGTACAGCAGCATAACAACGCGCAGCATTCGTGTTGTCAACCGGCTATACATCGGCAAACCACCATGTCACCCTTGCTTCTTTTTCTCGAATAAATTGTCATGTACTATCCGGCATAGCAAGGGCAGCCTTACCGAGCCGACACTATACACATCCCCGTCTCATTCGCCCATCCTTGGCGATCTACACCCACCTCCCATAGCAGCTCCACACAAGAACCACATCGCATCCCCAGATAAATTGGCACGCACGACAACGAACGGGGGTTTGATTTGGAATCACGGAGATAGGAGGTGCAGGACGAAAATATGCAGAAATGAATGATAGCAATGGGATTTCCATGCGTGTATAAAGCACCATGACCATCGCACGAACCTTGAACATCCAAGCAGGTCAATTCCATCGCCTCCTCTCTATACTTTCCTCCGATAGTCAGCTTCATCATGTACTTCACCGCCGCCGCAGCGACCACCCTCCTCTCCCTCCTCCCCACCGCCCTCTCCCACGGCCTCATCACCTCCCCACCCTCGCGTCCCACAGGCCCAGAACTAACCTCCCTCTGTGGCCCCGCCATAACCCGCACCATAAACGGCGACAACACCTCGCACGTCGAAGGCCTCCCCGAGCTCCTCCTTCCCCCCTACACCGCCTCAAGCTGCAACCTCTGGCTCTGCAAAGGCCTCCAATTCGCCGACAACCCGTCCAACAACACGCAGGTATGGAGCGCGGGCCAGGTCGTGCCCATGAAAGTGTGGATCCGCATTCCGCACGAGGGCTCCGCGAACGTGAGTATTGTGGATACGAAGAAGAATGAGGTTGTGGGCGAGATGCTGAAGGTGTGGGAGGAGGGGTATGCGCCGGGGAAGAGTGAGGCGGATGTGCCGGCCGGGCAGAAGGAGTTTAGTGTTAAGGTGCCGGAGGGATTGGAGGAGAGGTGTGCGACGGCGGGTGATTGTGTAAGTTTCCATGGGTGAGGTGATCTGCGCGAGATGCTAACGCGGTGTAGGTGCTGCAGTGGTGGTGGTATGGTGTGGCGGCTAAGCAGACATACGAGTCTTGTGTCGACTTCAGGATCGCGAAGACGAGTGCTAAGAGGGACTCTTTCGGTCGTGCATTCAGGGGATGAGGTTTAACGCCTGTGGACAGCGGTTTGTAGTCCAGGTTACGTGAGGGATTGGATGTTTAGATTTAGATAGTCATGATTTGCTCAACTGCATAGTCAACCTATCCATAATTGACTACATGCCATTCCTTTAATCCTGAGCCCTTCTCTTTCTCGCTTGCATATTAACAACCGCAATACCCAACAACGTACCGCAGAAGAAACACATCATGATTGTCGCTGCGACCATGGTACAACAGTAACGTTCACTTTCTCGCCTGCGTTTTGCTTCTGTCTGCACCTGGTTGTCGCAGACCTCGCAATGCGTGTGTGGCTCCGAACTCGGTCGAAGAAAATTAGTGATGGTCTGAGCCAACGTCTCAGGGTTTGATGTTGATGAAGATGCGTTGCCGGAAGAGAAAGTGTGGTTATGGGGTTCAGCGTGGAGTTCTATATCGTGGTCGTCGGTTTGGGGAACGGTCGTGTACTGTGAATCGATCGATGGGTTAGCAAGATTGGAGGCTTCTGAGACAATGTGGTAGGAGGGCTTACGCCTGATGCTGGTCCAGAGGGCGCGTATCGGTTCACGGGATGGTCTTGCAATGCCTCTTCGTAGGCGGGTGCTGCTTCTTGTGGAGTGGTGGGGATGCCCATTTTCTTTCTCGATTCAATAACCGTATCTATGTTGTGGGAAGTAGATATGCCCTGAGAAAGTAAGGAATATGGAATAAGTAGTTAATTGTAAGATCAAATGTGCGACAGCATCATTGTTATGTTCATCAGCCAGCTGCTGCCGCTTTGTCGGCCATCCACAATCTGGCAACTGGATGTTGGATGCCTGATGGAATGATAGGATGCTACGAGGGGCTGTAGTGGCTGTGCTGTCAGCCGACCAATGGGATCGGTGCATGTCCATAAATTTGCGGGGCTGTGTCAGCTTGCAAGCCACCGTTAAGGTTTGATCGAAGATAAGCAGCGTAACATTGTTGCTTGAATTTGATTATGACCAATAACGGCGCCGTAACACCCATGCACTGAACTGCGCCTTTTGCTTGGCCACAAATTTGACTCTTTTTGGAAATGTCCACGCAGATCATGAGATGATTGAAACTGGGGTTTAATAGATGTCAAAACAATTTGATGAGTCTCCTTACTGCGCAACCTTGATAACGATCTTGCCCGAAAACTTGCCCGAAAGCAGCAGATCAAATGCCTTCTTTGCGTCCTCAAACCCAAACGTCTTGTCAAGCATGACATCAAACTTGACCTTCTTGTCGTCAATGAACGCATTCATGTCCTCGAAATCCTTCTTCGATCCTACAGCGATACCCTTGAGCTTGGCACCCTTACCCATCAGGGCCATCAGCTGAGCTGGCTTCCAATCCGCCTCCCAGCCGGCGAGGAAGCCGACTAGCGAGACAGTGCCGCCGCGAGCGCAAAGGTAAGAGATGTCATCGATGAGGGAGCCGACGCCAGTGTTGTTGACTACGAAATCGACGCCGCGGCCGTTGGTAAGTTCCTTGATCTTGGAAGCTTGGTCGTCGGTCTTGTAGTTGATACCGCGGACTTTGTCGCTGATCCGCTCTTGAATGGCCTTGATCTTGTCGTTTGAGGACGAAGTAATAATTGGTGTGATGCCGCCGGCGAGACAAAGCAGTAAGGAGAACATGGAAACACCGCCGGTGCCTGGAAGGTATGAGTAAGAGAGTGGGGAATCAGCGATCTTGCCTCACCTTGCAATAGAGCACTAGAGTGCTCTTGTACCGTCTCCAACGAATCCAGGGCATTCCAAGCAGTGACACCTGCACACGGTAACATTGCGCCCTTTTCGTGTATTAGCCCAACGCATTTGCAGATGTTTTCTGAACAACTCACCTCCTCCCACGACAAATGCTTCGGCAAGTGCACCAAGTGCTTCTCCTGGTACATGGCATACTCCCTCAGTACACCCGCGCCATTCGCACCGATAGCCACCGAGATGCTGTCATCCGTAGGATGAAAGTCGCCTTGGTTGCAGATCGGAGCAACAATGTCTCCCACTTTGAAGTTTTTGACTGCAGATCCCAGCCCAACGACCTCGGCGGAGGCATCCGAGCATGGAATGCCTTGTTCAGTGTTAGGCACAGGGTATTCTGCCATCAGCATAGCAACGTCGCGGTAGTTGAGCGATACAGCGTGAATCTTGATAACCACATCGTTGGGACCGAGTTCCTCCTCCTTAGGTAGAGTTTCTTGGGTTCGCTCAAGAGTGAGAGGGTTTTGACGAGAGGCCTTCTCTTGACCTGCGCTGCGACGGTAGGCCGTGTAGGTAGATGGGTAGGTCATGGCGGGAGTTGGATTGGGGAAAATGTGCTTTGGACGATTGCGCGAATGGACCTGATGGATTGAATGTCGGTGTCGCACGGCTTCGCAGTTAATAAATAAGAAAAGTTGCGCCTCTTCCTACAAGCAATGTAAAGTTGCTGATCAATCATGATGGGCTGCTCGATTCGTCCGATGGAGTTCAGGTGTTCGTCATTTCTGCAGGTTGTCGCTAGATGCGATCCAAATTGGAACCTTGGAACGTCGCGACGCGGAAGGGACGCTACGCTCAAGCGCGAACGCGTTCCAGATGTCGACCATCAAGCCTGCGAACTCGTCCTCCTAAATCCGCAAAGACTGCATCGGGCCTTTTGGTACACAATGCGACATCCACGAGCTGCAACAGCATCATGTTGTGGCCATGCAGGTCTAGCTTTGGTTCCAGGCGGGGCCAGCGGAGTGGAACTTCACTCCGCTTCCGATATTTTTAGTCAGCCTCAACAACCCTCCACTCACGAAGACCTATCCATGCGCCCTATGTTTGACATCGCATACCATCAACGATCTTATTTTGCGGCAAGATTAACGGCTGCGTAGATCTAAGACCCATCGCGTCTCTTTGTCGAAGCTGCGTCGATCCTCGCCCTCCAGGCTACTTAGCCCGACTTCTCGCAAGTCTCCGAGTATCTCGACAGCCTTACTGAAACTCTCATTCGACGCATAGCCCTCATCAGTCAAAATACCTTGTAGCTCTTTCCAGAGTTCCTGGCTCTTGTTGAAAGTCCCCGCCTCTTCGTCGTGTTGCCGTAACTCCTCTGCTGAGAAATGGTACGGACACGGTTCGTTCGTACCAAAGTGACTCCACTCCCTGCGACAATGGTCAGCCAGGAAACTTGATGGCAAACAGATCGACATACCTCTCAACGCGGATCAAACATTCTTCAAAGGGGAAGAGACAGTTGTCCCAGGTAGAGCCAACAAAAGCTTCTAATTGCTTGAGGGTCTGGCCATGAGGATGATGCATAACCTTGTACATCAGAGGATTCTTCCCCACCGTAGTCTCTTCATACGTGTGGATTAAAATAGACTGAGACACTTGGTATTTGAGCTTATATTTTGTAGCATCGTCGAGTGCTTTGAAGTTTTCAGGGAGCTTCATCAACATGTCAATCCCATAGTCTAGAAGCAATGGGGGATTGGCACCGATGAACACCGGGGTAACCCAGGCTCCCTGCCAGTCAATGATGCATGATATTCGGTCTTGGGCGTCGATATAGACGTTACCAGGATGGAAGTCTGGGTGCCAAAGTCTGGGAGAGACGAGCTCTGGGTCCTTGGGAGTGATATATGTGATTGCGGCTAAGAATTTCTCCAATAGGACTGTGTGAGCCTCTGGAGACTTCTGCTGTGGACTCGTGTACTGCCATGGAGTTTTATTCGGCTCCTGTGGGTTCGCATGGGCATTGATCCATTCGATCTCACGGCAAGCGACAGACTTTAGGTATTCTGCAGAAGATGTCCCTACACTTATCGTAAGTCTAGATTCGAGTTTCACAGACATCCAGAAACTTACAGGGACCATGAGATTGCATTTCACTGCGTTGCTTCTCCCAGAACTCCCTTCGAGTGATGGGCCCAATGCAGTAAGTTGATTCGATGTGACCAACGACATCTTGTGGACCACTTGTAACGATAGCCGGCTCGCATCCTGCGATACCACTATCCTTAAAATACAATGATCCCAATCTGGCAGTGTGTGTAAGTTGGGCTGGCCGCAAACTCTCTGTTGGAGCAAGTTGAATCTTACTTTTCAAAGGAGACCGAGAGTAGTTTCCTTTCAACGTCTACAAACTCACGAACAATGTCACACTTCCTCCGCAGTGAAAGATCCTGCCAAACCTCGTGGAGTTGGGAGCCACTCGCTTCTTCCATGATGATATATTCTGCTTGGACAGAGTTTTGGTCGGTAGCACTCCAAGCGAGAACTCGTGGGACAGGTAAGTTCAAAACAGTCCGGGCAAACTCCATAGTTGCCACTTCCGATGCAGTGGTATGGACTCGTGGGCCAGCATTGGGGTGTGGGACTTTTGCGATGATCTTCTGGCCGTCTTCCATCTCAAGGCGATATGCCTTGTTGTAGTTGCCTTCGCCGATCTTCTTGAAAGATATACATTCGTTTGCACCGACAGCTTGGCAAGCCGCTTGTTGGAGACTCGACACATCAAAGCGTCGGTATCGGGCTTCCAGTTGCTCGCGCTCATTCCATAACCATCGCCCGCTCGTGTAGCAAAACAAAGGATTCGTGTCAGATTGAGGATGTGAGGGCATTGCGCGGCTACCGTCCAAAGTGTGTAGTAAGCGAGGGTAGTGTCGCTTTGCGATAATTGACCAGCTTCGACCAAGCGCCATTGCTAAAAACTTGCAAAAAGGCCGTGATATAAATAGTGAGACGAAGTTGATGTTGAGACCATGAGACGCGCCGCCAAGCCTGCAGCCTTTGTGGGCTTCTCAAGTAAGATACTACTGGCGCTGAGCCTACTTTTTCCGCGAGCGTTGTTCGTCGCGATGGACGAGCGTGGAGACGGGGACATTGCTGTGTGCGGATCAAGCGGCGTATGTACCAGGCGCGTGATTATCAGGCCCGCATGCAAATAGAGCTTGCATCAGCGCTCGGCTGGCTGGTTCCATATTGACGGGTGTGGTGGGAGGGTGAGCTCGGGCAAGAAGCCAGCAACCGCGACGCATGTTCGGACAAGCTTCGGGACGCATGCGCCACGGCTTGAGCTATCTCGGCGTATTGACAGAACATCCGGGAACCTACACTAACGTTAGGTCTCCTACCTTGCATGTTTCAGTTTCATGTAGTCGCTAAGATTTTGTCCAGGCATGCGGAGGCTTGCCTGCCTCTGCAGATAAATGCGAAAGATGTGTTAGTAGAGGCTGCACGTCTCCAAAACTCACGAACATCGTTCTAGACTGATTATCTACAATCTCATACCTCTGAAATAATGATCGTCGTAGTTGTCGACGGAAGAGTAGGGGTGCGTCTTCGCTATTGCTTCTAACGCCACAGACGGAATTCCAGAAGACACAGTCGAAGTTGTTATCATTTGAGTTTTACTAAAGTACCTAGGTACTCCACAGTGTAGCACGATGAAAGAATAGAGTGCGCCTTTGACTCAGACTGCGGTCTGGTCCTACAACCTAAGTTTTAGCAGACATCACTTTCGCAGGAAAGATTCGGAGATATGCAAAGATCATGATGTTCTCATTCCCATCGATCTAAATAAGTACTGTCGGTACTCGTGTTACTTACTTCAAAGTACGCCGCCGCCGTCGTGACTTTTAAAACTAAATGTTAGTATGAATCATGAAAATACAAAACCTCGACCGCAACTCCGCGCTAGTATTACAACCATCAAAGGAATCAAATCGCCAACTCGTCAGATCATCTCATCATAAACACCATACTCGGCCACGACAGGCTTACGAACTGCCCCACCGGCCACCGCCCCCATCCCCAACACACAACTCTCCTCACCCAGTATCTCCGACAACTCAACATCGCCCTCTGCCAAACCCTGAACCGCCCGAACCAAGTCCTTCTCGACAAAGTTTTGGAAACGGTCGCGAGCAGTGTCTACACCAGGACGGTGGAAGAAGAACTTGACCGCGGTGCCAAAGGCAAACCACTGATCAACCATGAAAAGCATGGCCTCTTCTAGTTCACTATTCTCGTAGATGTCCTGGAGGCATGGGCGGAGGAGCGAGCGAACACAGAGATGGATTTCCTGGAGTGGGTTCTGGCCTTGGTTTTGGAAGTTGAGGAGGATGTCATGGAGGGGTGAGGGTGGTAGATTCTCGAGAGAGAGGTAGACACGAACTACGTGAATGTCGCCGTCTAGAATGGTGGCGGGGTCTTGGATCTTCTTGGTCGTCTGCTTGCCTGTCGCGTCGGTGGCGACAAAGGCGAAGACGAGGCCGGTGGGCGGGGATACGGCGGGCAGCTTTTGGACTGCGGGAGCGGTGGCGGTGGGACTGGGGAGCTTTGCGCCTAGCGATAGAGAACTTGAATCGAATACAGGTGATGTCGGGGATTTGTTTGAAGAGGCAGGCGCAGGTGGACCCATACCGCCCTGCAGTGTAGGGCCGAAGCCCCAAGTTGGGGAAGTGTTTGTGTTAGTAGTAGTGGAAGAGCCAAAGCCGAAGCGTGGCGGAGTAAGAAAAGAAGGCATTCTGTTGGTTAGTAGAGTCGATTGTCCTGTAGTTGAGGGAGTTGCAAGTGTTGCGATTGCTGTTGTTGGAACTGTTTGTCGCTGGGTGTGGGGGACCACGTACTTTTATACCTGCAGGGCGGGGACGCGCACAGACAATGTGCGTTTGCGAAAAGTGGTGAAAAGGCGAGAGTGAGTGAGTCAAGAGGGCGAGATCGGCGTTGTGAGAAGGTCCATGGTAGCGATGATCGCGACCAAAGTGTCGCCGCAAGTGAGCGAATCATCAGTGTTAACTTGGGAAGATGGATTAGGCTGCACACTCAACTGAGGGTCAGTGGTGGTATGAGCAATGATAGTAGAAGACATCTGTACTTGATCCGTATGAAAAGAGAGTATGTACAGAAAGAATGGTAGTAAAATGAGTGTAAGTCCCATCGCCAATCCCAGGGCATTCCAAGCACCCATGTGCTCTTCCAAAGTCCCAAATCCCACATTCCACCTATCCCATCGAAACCAATCAACAAGCGGCGATATCCGCAGGCGTATAAATGCAAGCCGAGCTAGGTCCCTCGCTGATCTGCTTAGGTTCAGCACCCGTATCGTTACCCTCGAACTCCTCGCAAATAGCCTTTGTGCCTGTGACGCAGGAGTTGGTAATGGTAGCAGTATCGCCGTAGTTGGAGTTAATACCAACGAAAGTCGCTGTTCCGCCTGTAGCCTTGACCTTGTCGATCTTGACGTGGCGCTCACCCATGGTCTTGCAGTTTCCACATGATCGGTAGAGCTTGCCAAAGGTTGAGACTGTGAAGCCTGAGATTGAAATGGTACCCGCGCCGTTGTGTTGGATGACTTTGTCAGATGCGCCCATCGCTCCGCCACCGGTGACTGTGCCGTCGCCGTCCTTCTTGAAGGTGAGAGCGTCTTCACATACATCTTCCCACCAGACATTCTCGATGGTGCAGGCTCCTTGGCAGTGTACTCCCTCGATCTGGTCGGCTCCGATGATGACGTTGCGGAGAGTGCCGCCGTTGGCAATAGAGAATACAGCATCGCTGTCTCCTCCTTCTGATTGACCGGTGCAAGACACTCCACGGCCGAAACGCTTCATGCCGCCATCGAATTCGCCGGTTACCATCATTGTCTTGGAGAGAGTAGACTCGCCAGCTGCTGCGGGCATGGTACCGCTTGCTGCACTACCGCCTGAGCTAGGCATAGTGGAGTTGCCTGATCCAGAGCCCGATCCAGTTTGAGTTCCCGAACCGGAGGAAGATCCACCACCTGAAGAAGAGCCACTGCCTGAGGATGAACCACCACCTGAAGACGAGCCACTTCCTGAGGATGAGTCGCTGCCCGAAGACGAGTCGCTGCCTGAGGATGAGTCGCTTCCCGAAGATGAGCCTCCGCCTGAGGATGAGTCGCTTTCTGAGGATGATCCGCTGCCTTTTCCGCTACCGCTGCTGGAGTCCGAACCTGATCCCGAACTTGAACCGCTATCTCCACCAGAGCTTGAACCGGAGTCGCCAGTCGCATCCTCAGTGCTGTCGCTAGCGTCATCGGAAGACTTGCCCTTGCCACTGGAAGATCCCTCACTGCTGTCAGAAGAGCCCGAAGAGCCCTTCGATTTGTCTTTCTTGTCATCCTTGGAGTCGGAAGCACCGTCCTTAGAGTCAGACGAATCCTCTGCAGAGTCCTTGGAATCAGAGGCGTCCTTCGAGTCCTCATCCGTGGCTCTCCAAACCAAACCGAAGGGTGAACGCTTCGTAACAACAGGTTCGGACTCAACAGATCTACGCTCGTAGTCGTTGCCGGGGGTAAACGTAGGAGCACCCGTCATCTGAGGGTTGGATGGCTGGCCGCCAAAACCTGGGAAGCCGCCGGTGGGAGCAGCGCCACCGCCAGGGAAGTAACCGGGGTCACCGCCATTGCGTTGGCCACCTCGTCCTGGGCCACCGCCCATTCCCATTCCAGAGCCGATGGAATCAGAGCCAGGACCGCTGGACTCGGTGCCGTTGCGTTGACCGCCGCCGTGTTTGCCGCGATGGCCACCACGATGGCCATGAGCCTTTGTAGGAGCGGGGCCTCGAGCCGAAAGTTCCGTCGGTTTAGCTGGGGCGGGAGCAGGTGCCGCGGAGACAGAGACGATCAGGGCCGCAACCGCGATGGTGGTCAGAGAGAAACGCATGTTTTGTTGGTTTTCCGTGTGATTTGAAGTGAAAGTAGGGGAACGAAGGTATTGCACAGCAAAGATGAGACAGTCAAGAAAAGAAGGGTGACCGGCACTGAGCTGGAGAAGAGAATGTGGAAAAGGGAAAGTGTTGGAAGCAAGGAAGAGATCGTTGGTCCTGATGAGGATGAGGATCTTGCAATGGGCGGGCTGCAAACATCTTTATAGCCATTGTGTTAGGAATACGTACTGTTGGTTTACTGAACATGCGTGTCGGTGGTATACAACGACGTCCGGCACCACCCGCACCCCAAACCTCCAAGCGCATCATGCCTATCGTCGGTTATACCACGGGTACTTTGCACTCAATGCGATGACTGAGTAGGCCCGAACACACGTGCAGTCGTGAATCGAGGAAACGTGGAAACAGGCCTGGTATCCTGGAAAAAGACTGTGTTTGGTTTGCGCGTCCCGTTGACGAAACCGATCGTCCGACAGCTGACAATCTATGAGAGGGATGTGTCAGGTTTCATGCTGAGGATGTCGGTCTTGGCAGCAGTGACAGCCATGTAGGGTGAAGCTACTAGTGAAGATGCAGAAACGTCCCGCTTGTCAGTTGGTAGTCTAGAAGTTCCGGAAGTTTGGAGTTTCGTGTCGCGCGTTTCACTTACTCGACGGAACGAATGCAGGTTGGATGGATTGACCACCAAAAATGTAGTATTCGCTATCATGCAGCGCAATACGAATTAATGAAATAAGTGACATTTAGCGAGGTCTGCATCGCCTACATTCGCGCTGCTTTCTTAGGGTCTGGCCTTGTCCCTATAACGATCTCGCTTTCCTAACCCAATCTTTGCGAATATCTTCCAATCTAAGGAACCGAGTGCGCAGTATATGCGAGGTGGCTCGGGTTCTCCAGTACTATCTACCACGGTGGCCAAGTTGTCTTTCATGTACACTCGAAGTTCGTCCTTGAGACGCGAGGGTGTAAGCCGTGAGTAGTATATCGTGCTCAGACCTTGAGCTTGCATGCGCGGGATATGATCATGTAGTCGGTTAGCGCTGTGAACATGTGGATTGCATGTTTCGATCTGCAAGATCTGGACTGCCCTTGAATACGGGTCGTTTGAAACTCCAAAACGTTCCCACAAGTCGATCAGCTGGAATGGCTCGACAGCATAACCGGTAGCGAATCGTAGCTTCAGGGCCAGCTCAACATCCATAGCGTGTTCGCCGGCGTTACCGGTTCCGATCATGGTTCTCGGGGTAGCGTCACCTCCGAGGACTTCCAGAAGGCGGTTCATCCATTCGTTCACGACACGCGAGGAGCGTCCAAACTCGTCAAACTCGAGCTCACCGTTCCTAACTTTTGGCTTCGACTTCCATTTGATACGCACCATCGCATGCTCATCTTGTTTGGTACGCTTGTTGTGATACAATGCGTAATGCAACCCAGCGGCGTATACTTTACAGTACTCGAGGACGGATCCGGGAATCCGGTTGTCTGCATCAATGAAGCCGACGAACTTACGTCCAACAAGCTTCGTGATGATCACACCGAGTATCATAGCCTCTCCTTTTCCGTTGTTCATGCGTGGAACATGGGTTCTCCCCTCGGGCGTACTTGTTCCTGGGTGTTGCAACAGCTCTGGCATTCCGGCTTCCTTGAAGGCGCGGGCGAAGGTTGACTCACCTTGATGATGTACCATAACAGATCGACTTGCAACCCTTCCGAATTTGAGCAGCGACTCGCACTCCGCCTTATAATTTGTCTGGTTGCTGTTCGAGATGAAGATGACAGAACAATGATGTGGAATACCACGAAGAAGGCCTTCGAGAACTGTGATATCTTCATCCATGCAGGGAACTACGATTGCTAGATTGCGCTCGATGCTTTCGATTGAATCTGGAGTGATGACAATGTTCTCCTGATCGACAGAGGTGTTAGCCGTGCCATCACCCGATGTGTCTTGACCGCCTGCGTCCAGTTCCGAGACAGAAGACATCTCGCGTAGCTGCACGTTCCCGACCCGGGTGATTTCTGGGCGGATGCTCAATCTCATGATGAAGATAAGCTGATGATCGAAGTGGACTCAGTCTTGCAACGGTTCTGATGACGGAGTAAGGGTGTATGAAAAAAAAAGTATATTCTCACAAAACCCATGGGTCTTATAAAGAGATTCTTGCGGTCTGCTCGATGCTGCTCTTGACTGCATTGTTAGACGTTTGACTCTATGTGATTGACGAGCTATTCGTAGCTGTTAGTACAATCTCTCGTGCGGAGCTAATTGCAGTGTGAATCCGAGGAAGGCTAGGATTTGATAGCCGATGTCGGCGTATGTCAATGTTGCTAGACACGCTGTAGCAGAGGTGGGTCCAGGATAACGTTGCATTGTGTCGGGCTCTGCAGCGATTCGACCATCGAGTATATCGGGTACTGAGGGTGGCGGTGCTTGTTTGGCACTGACGCGTTGTTGACATTGTCAAGTGCCGCAATTGACAATCACAGTACTGGTGACCCTTCCTCAGGAAGATGTCCCTTTACCGGGAAAATGGAGTGGATGAATTGGATCGGGTTACGTTGCGGTGATGATGCATTGCATGTAGCCAGTGTATGAAACGATGGAGGTCTTTCTCTCAAGCGAGTCTTTCCACGTCAAACACGACCGGCCGTGGTTGCT
>Ga0265780_10006942_pt1 | contig 13988 bp, 15 predicted proteins | sample P1T30metagenome_FD_192432 | JGI IMG/M metagenome (GOLD analysis project Ga0265780, IMG submission 192432) | Plant litter microbial communities from East Loma Ridge, Irvine, California - P1 T30 | ecosystem: Environmental > Terrestrial > Plant litter > Unclassified | place: USA: California... | reverse complement strand
ACCCTACTTGGTGCAAATACGCGCAGTCTTCTACACCCGAGAAAATCACATCTTGCACTTCTAGAACATGCGCCCACATGCCCAGAAGTGCGACTTTGAATTTGCTCTACGTCACCTTAGAATTCCGAGCAGATCGATCGTGAGCTATTTCGTGTAGTAGTGCTAATGGAGGGCGATGAACTCCTGAGTCACCATCGCGGGAGCTGCCTTTTTTACTGTTGAGAATCGCCTCGCGCCTTGAGCAAACATATCCAAGTTAGAGAGCAAACAGTCTCCGTCAGCAAGATGGAGTATAAGGCTTATCGGATCTAAGTCCTCGACCATAAGATACATTTCGAACTGCGCTTTATATAGTCTCTCCAAACAACGATACAACAACCCAGACTCGACTCAAGAGGAACTCAACCGAGTTCGCCTCCGAGCAGCTTGACCAAGATTCAAGCGGTTCCAAGTAGGTAAAACTGCTTGGAGACTACGGTGAAGTTGTACTGATTACGCCCAGATATATAACTTTTTAAACCTCGCGTCATGGCGATGGCCTCAACGGCCAGCGGTTCAGAAGGCCACAAGCCTCCTCCTGGCAATCAAGATGCCAGCAAGGACACTGCCCATCGCGCGCCAAACAAGACACCAACTCCTCCCTCCGGCGACGGCAAGACTCCCGGAACAGCTGCTTGGTCAACCGCGTTGATCAATGCTCCCAAGAGTGACAAGACATATGTCGTCAACGGCCTGGGTCTCATCCCTCGCTATCGCCGTACGACGCTTCAAGAAGCGCGTATGGCTGACCAAGTCTACCAGATCCTCGATGGAGACACATACGAGTCCGTTTATCAACTTCCCGCTGGACCCATGATCAACCAGACGATGTCAAACGCCACTGGCACGGCCCAGCAGGTCACTGAGATCGAGGAGCAGGAGACGGCTATCTCGGCTGGAACGGGTCCCGCTGCTGATCAGTACAATGCCTCTCAAGCTTACCGTAAGTAGCTCACTCCTTTCGGGCATCACATTGCTGACAAACTCAGACGGCGATGCCTTTGCAAATATTGAAAGCGATGGCGACAGCGATCGTAGTAGCGATAGCGATAGCGATAGCGACGAGACAAGTGATAGCGACAGCGGTTAGCATGGTAATTTGTAACGTATACAGTATTCTAGAGGTGTTCTGGCAGGTGTGAATAGTTACGATGTCGTCTCGTGGATCCAGTTGAGTCTAACCTTCCTTGGTGGCTCGGGCTTCGGGTCAGAAGTTCGATGGATAGAATTATACCCACATAGAGCAAGAGTATGGGTAGAATGACGGCTTAGACAGTAACAGCATGCCGCAAAATATCTTAAGAAAATCTGCTTGAGTGAGGTGAAAGGACATTCTTCACGAAGCGAACTACAACATCAAACCTACATCAACAAAGCCATGGGTAACGCGTATTTACTCTGCAGGCATATTTGATCACTAAAATTGCATTGGGGAAAGTCCTGGAGACTTCTGATTGATTCATACTATTGAAAGTCGCTCTCGCGTCTATTTAAAGCTGACAGAATGAAAAGTCATTAGCCCCGAGAGTCCGAACCTCTTGATACCTCGCAAAACTTTCCAACCTGATAGCCCCACGTTTCCTCGCTCTCTATATCCGTTCCCAAGGCTAGGAACGGACTTATGTGGTTCTGTCCGACCATTGTTTCAATCGTGAGCGCGTTCTTACTCGCGGCGCCTCCAAGGCTCAACCATTCTTGGACAAATTTGTCTCGCGGTCGCAAGCACTCATCTTCAGAGTCCATCTCTGCATTAAGCACCAGAATTCTAGTCTTGCTTTTGACAAAATCCAGCTCGCCCTGCTGCGATTGAAATGCGTCCTTCATGAGTGCCAAAGGACAGTTGCGCTCCACGTCTGTGAAGTATTTGTTCAGCACCTCTCTGTTGGCCTCATCTTCGACACTTTCGTAAGAGAATGGCACGGACAACATCACTACTCCTCTGAGTATCGTGCTCCCTTCTCCAAGCACACTCGATCTCATATCCTTGAACTGGTCGCAGAACAAGTAAGTCGAGACGTGCACGCCACCGGCCGAGTTGCCTACAACAAATAGATCGACATCATGCTTGGTCTCTCCCTCGACACTTCCGAGTTTGTCTCTATTCTCGCTTATCCACTTCACCGTCAATGCCACATCTTCGCCACCTGAAGGGAACGCGGCACCGTGGGATATGAGCCGATAGTCCGGAACCACGACCGTGTAGCCGAAGTTTCGAGCAAAGAATGAAGCTACGTTTGCATGCACAAGCCCATCAAGCGTTGGGATGGGTAGAGTTCGATGCCCTTGGACAAAGCCGCCGCCATAACAGAATACGAGCACTGGTCGTCGGTTGTTGACGAGTTTGGCATATGCTGGCGTGTATACGTCTAGTTGATGGCGTGCAGTAGGACCGTAGGAGAATGTGGAGCAGGGAGTCAATCGAATTGTTGATGCTTTGGCCCGGAGAAGAGGCGCATAATGCGCGACAGTCGGGAAGATCTGATCCTGGATCCGTGGACCAAGATGCTTGAGGTGAGCCATGACTGGAGGTTCTCTGCGCAGTGTGTTCGGATATCCTGATCGACTTCAGTGACCTATGACGCAGTAAATAATATAGAGCTATACATGGGTTTGGTAGGGCGGTCGAAGCTCGGAGTCCGGGAGCGATCGATTGCGCTAGAAACACACTGGTGGCGCTAGAAACATGTGCTATACCTGATTTGGACCCGCACCTGCACCTCCACCACAATTACTCGCACGCGCTACCTTCAACTATCACCATACACTCGCACACACTACACTCAATCATCATCACACACGTTCAAAAAAATGTCTTCACCTGAAGTCAGCGCATCCGCCTCAAACAAGCGCCAAAGGATGGCATCGCCATCGGAAATCAATCAAGCGCACAACTTCGCGTCCAATCAAGCGCCAATCGCGTCCGGTGAAGCGCCAGCTTTCACCTCCGGTCAAGAGAATGTGTCCGACCAAGCACCAACCGTCGCGTCCGACCAAGCAACAAGCATCGCAGCGTCCAGTCAAGGCAATGCATCAAGCATAAGTGCGAGCCAGGCCACACACTACTGCGTGTTAGCTCTCGCTGAATTCCTGAAACTCAACGAGGAGCTTCGCCAAGCCAGAGCACGTGAAGACGTCTTAACAGCGGCAAAGATCGAGCTTCAAAAATTTCTCGATGAATCCATGAAACAAGTCGAGACCTTGCTCACCGAAGCCGACAAACAGAGTGAGCAGATCGCTGAGCTTAGAAGAATAGTCAAGGAATACGAAGCCATGCACCAATAGGTTGGTTTCATGCCGGCCGCATCTAAGGTTGGCTTCGTGCCGGCCGCAATCAAGGCTAGTTTCATACCAGCTGCATTCAAGGTTAGCCTTTTGCCAGCCACACCCAAGGTTAGCTTCATGCTGGCCGCACTCGAGGTTGGTTTTATGCCGGCCGCACTCAAGGTTAGCTCCATGCTGGCCGCTTCTATAGTAAGTTACAAATCGAATACGATCTCACTGAGTACAAGTATCTTTGCAAATTCCCTTCGATTACATTCACCGCTGACTACAGTTGGGTTCGATGTCGCTGTCTCACAAGAATTAGGTTTGTGGTTCAATGAACACAAATGCTGACTGTGTAGATTGAGAGGGGCATAATGAATGAGTCGGCAAATCTCTTATCCGCCGTTTCCCAGCGAGAATGGGTGAAGAGGTAGGCTGTTGTAAAAATTCAAAGATATCTGTCGAGTCAGGTAGAGTTGCGCCGAACATCAGCCAAACGCCTTCTTAACATCAGCACGATCACTATCATCAGCGTCTCCGCGCAGATGTGAGGAAGGTGTTAAGCATCAAAGCGGCTAACTTAGAAGATTATGAAGAAAGATCTATATTAACAAGTTATGCGACCAGTGTACACCGATGTAAGAGACGAACAGCATCATAGCCAACCTAAAAATGGCCAGCATTGGAGCTAGTCTCAAAGACGGCCAGCATAAACCTAGTCTAAGAGACGATCAGCATGGCAGCTAATCTGAAAGGCGACCAGCTTAAAGCTAGGTAATCTACGACCTCGCAATGGTCTCGTCGATAGCAGTGGCCGTGGCAATAACATCGTCGAGATCCGCTGCGATTGCGGACACATCTCCTTGTCACTCCCGATCTTTGTCTGCCAACTTTTCAGTGTTGAATTGAAAGAACTGGCCGTCGCGTGCCAGTAGCGAAGCTTCGAACTCGTCTAGGCGCTCCTCGTCTCGCCTCATGTTTTCCACGAACGGAGTGCCGTGGTACCGAAACGACAAGGCTCGTTTCCATAAAGCTTGACCGGCCACGAAAGTCTGCTCAGCCAGACGAGCGCTCGCCGTGCTCATACCGGCATCGCCGACACTGACACCCTCTCCGCCATCATACCAACTGCTTGTCAAGCCATTGATGATCGCCTCACCAATGCAGCATTCCTCGTAGTTGACAGCGAAGCTGACGGGAAACCCCACAAACACAAAGTTCGGCTTGATTCCCGCGAAGTCGTGAGTCTTGAAGATCGCTTTAAAAAAGGTCCTTCAGTTATGGCTTGTGTTGCTTGCGCATCCGATCTCTGATGTGCGTGGAATATCGGGTGTAAGTGATCGGATATGGGTAAGGCTTGTTGGCTTCTGACTTGGGGATTCCGTTGAGACGCTCCTTGATAGCTTGAAAAAAACTCTGTCAACTCCCTCACCCTGTCGGCAACTCAAACGCCATTTTCGCAGTCTTTAAAGATGACCAGTATAGAGCTAACCTACTAATCGTCGCATTGTCTACGTGAGATTTTCGGTGATAGCTCGTTGATGTCATACGGGCGAAGTGTCTCTGCAATCTTGCGCCAGCCTGTGTTGTTCGGCTCGAATGCCTGCTTTCCATGCAGGAAGCTTCAGCTTGTGTTCGGGTAACGAATTTATCCTGTTCGCCAGCGTACTATGTAAGACCCTACTTGTTAATGGCTTGGAGGGTTTCATTGCCGCCTTCCGGTTGCAATAGCTCTAAGCTTCTGGGGTGTTCTGTTGCTTGTAGTTGCCGCCTGGCTCCAACAAGATTCATGTCCGCCTTCACCCAGCGAGAAGGGTTAAGAGCTAGCCTAGATACATTCAAAAACTTTAACAAGAACAAATGGGATGTCTTACAACACTGACTACATCTAAGCTTCTATATAAACTCCTTAGTACGCTCTTAAAGACTATTCGATTACTTCGTACATGTGCAGAGCGGACGCGAATTTTGCCACTGCCCGGTGTTGCGCCAGTGTGCAATTGCTGGATCTCGCGCCGATCTCTCAGCAGTGTTGTTTGGAACCAATCTTCAATTCCTCGTATTTTTGTGTCAACTTTGTACCGGCTGGACGTCACCATCAGCTTTGCTTGGCTCGACTCAGATTTGTCACCTGATCTCGGCTACCTACATCTATCTCCCTAGAGGAGCGGACGCCGGATTCCGAGTTTATACACCAAATTAGAAGCCTGGGAACAACAGGACCATAACGTCTGACAGCAAGGGACGCAATTCACAAGCCTGGTCAAGAGCGAAGAAGCATCACACCGAGCAAAACCCAACAATGTCGAATGATAGCAGTATGGCGACCTTTTCGGGCCTATGGAAGCCCAGGATTCAGCTCAAAACCCTGCACTATGGTTCCGGCTGTGTCGAGCAACATCTCCTCGGCACCTTACCCAGTCCATCTTCAAGGGTTTACATTATTACCGGAACTTCATTAGCGACAAAAACACCTCTTGTGCGCCAACTCGAAGACATACTTGGTCGACATCACGCCGGAACGATCTCAAACATCAGACAGCATGGACCAATTGCAGACGTCGAACGAGCCATTGAACAGGTGTTGAGCCGACAGGATGTCGACACTATCGTATCACTCGGTGGAGGTTCACCAATCGACACTGCCAAAGTGATTTCACTCCGAGCCAAGGAACACAGAGGATCGTTCCTCACACATCTGACCATACCAACGACACTGAGCGCAGCAGAGTGCACAGCAGGTGGCGGATACACCAAGGCAGATGGTGTCAAAGTCGGCTTTCGCGCGCCAGAAATGGCCGTCTCAGCCATCTTCTACGACCCGCAGTACGCTCGCCATACGCCCAAGGAACTGTGGTTGAGCACCGGAATGCGCGCCATGGATCATGCTGTCGAGTGCATGTACCACCCCACCTCTACGGAAATGCCCTGGAAAGCGCTGTCAATATGGGCTGTGGGCGAGCTCTTCGAGTGTCTGCGCAAGTGCCAGCAATCATATCCTTCCGATGATGTCGTTACGACTCGTCTCATGCTCGCGGCATACGCGAGTTCCGGGTTGAAAGGCGAAAATCTGGTAGGAGGTATGGGTCTTTCGCACAGCTTGGGCCATGCGCTGGGAAGTCCATATGGAATAGCGCACGGCATCACGTCGTGCATGACTCTTGGGAAGGTGGTCAAGTTGAAGGCTCATGAGTCGCTGTGGGCAGCGAAACAGATCTCTCGCCTCTTACAGGCGGCTGGCGGATGCCCGACGGGCGACGATGTCCACGACGCCTTGGAAGTTGGCGATCGCATCTTCGCTCTGGTACACTCTCTTGAGCTCGAAGTGCCGACTCTGTCTGCTCGAGGTGTTAGTAAGGAAGAGATACCTACGATCGCGCAGAGAGCTCTTGGAGGGGTAAGGGAAGGACCACAGTTTGATCGTGTGCGAGAGTTGGTGTGGACCTTGTTTTAGCTTCGTATTCCAGCCTCTATATAGTTGCAAGAACTGCCTTTTTACAAATTATTGCAGACCGTGCCCCCCAGGCGCCAGCAAAACTTTTGCCTGCCAATTTCTTAGAACAAGAGGTGATGCGTTAGCCTGGAAATGTTCAAAGATCTCCGCAGGACCGAGCAGAGTATCTTGGTGCTGCGCGTACATTTAGGCTGCTATGAAGATTTATAACATGAATATCTCTGGACTGTTAGCTTATATCATTTAAGTGCAAAACCGGCATGAATTCAAGGACTTGATCTCAGAAATGCAAATTTCACAACACACTCTGCGTAGCCTTCTCTTCTCGGTGCGCCCACTGGGCCTGCAAAGACATGCCTTTCGAATTTGAGTCTTACAAAGACAGCTCCCATAGCCCCTTGCAGACATGAGCGCTAGTCTCTACATCCGTCTTCACCTGCTCATGAGTTAGCTTTGTCTAGATAATACTGGCAGACACTGACCCTCAAACACGGATCAACCCGCGAAAACATCTCGAGCCACTCCACTTGTGTTCTCTGTTTGACGTTGTGCATCGTCATTGTAGTGATGTCCCGTCTTCGATATGCAATTTCAATGTGCGGAGGAAATTGCTTCGACACTGGGGAGACGCCATCAGTTATCAGAATGCGGGTCGATTTGTTCGTCCTCAATGTGGGCAACAGTGTCTGGAGAAGTTTGATTGCATCGAGGTCGGTCCAATTCCAGAACACGTTGCGAATGATGTAAGCGAACACCTTTGTCGAGTCACTGGTGGACGCCATGGTCGGTGGAGATGCAACGTTGGTGAAAGTAATGCGATCCTCGTAACGTGGGTCAACAAGAGCCTTGCCCCGATGCAAGAAGTCGTCAGATTCACAACGAACTTCGAACGAAAGGCTCGGATATTCTCCGACAAGTGTTACGGATGCAAAACCGTATCTTCCACCAATCTCGACGGCGGTGGTCAATTCTGGCGACGAAAGGTTGTGGATATGCTTTCGAAGTAGGGAGTCCGCCGGGTCCAGTGCTGCCATGCTCAGCAAGACTCCGCATTAATATACCTGCGAAATCACTTACATTTTGACACTCCTCTCATAGCTTGCCGAAAACGGTCACCTTTCTCAGGATGCTTAGCGTGCCATTCATACATCTCAGCACCCCACCTAAACCATGTCAGCGACAACCAAGTCTACACGTGTTTGCAAAGTCCTAACTCACCCTTGCTTGAATCCAGACGTGCCCCCTTCGTAGTCGTTCGGCTTTGTAGTCAACGCCTGCGCCAAATGGGCACTAGCTACTCGCGTCTCAAATAGCTGAAATTCAACCCATGCCCTAAAATCTTCGTCTCCCAACAGTTCTTCTGATACCGCTGTCAATGTGAATACGTTCTCTTCAGGCTCGTGTATGATGTTTTTGCATCGCAACAGGGCGAGTATCCTCGTCAATTTGTCTTCCGGGATCTGCGAGACATCCGACAAGCGAGAAAGAGAGGCGCGACCTCCAGAGGAAGCGATGCACTCCAGTGCTGGCGATTGAAGAAAGGCGTAAAGCGCACCGTGATCCCAGTTGGGCGCGACGAATTCATGGAGAAATTGGTGGGGTCCTTGCAAAAGGGTAGTAAGCTGCTCTAGCCACCCAAGCGCTTTGGTCCGAGAGTCGCTAAGCTTTGGCGATATTTCTGACCAGAAAGCAGTCCTTGTGCCTGCTTGTAAGCTGGGTGGAGTAACATCATTCGTCTTACACTCCAATTCCATCGCCGAACACTCTCTAAGGATCAGAATGGCCAGCTGAGAGATGCTAGTCTCCTCATGGTCTTGCTGATAGTGATGTTCATTCATGGTGAGAGGCAGTCCCTGTGACTGTAGCTGCGCGTACTGGAAGGAGGAAACTACCTAAGCACGCGTCATCCTGAACATCTTCGCATCATCTCTTACATAGGAACGGCTGATTTCACAGCTTCCAGGATCATCACGGACTACCTATTGCCCTCGCTGTGCGTACTGCCATAAGACTGCAGTGCCGTCCTACGGCGCCCGACACACCGAGCCTAGAGCCTGGAATCGACACCTGTCATCGGCGCATGGTCAGCTTGCGATCTTGCTCAAAACAGTGAGAAGTGTTCCCAGCGACCAAATTCTGAGTGAATTGGAAATATTCTTCATCAAGTCTGGTGTGTTGGCACGGAGCAGCTATCGCCAGTAGTCGACTCAATACCTAGTCCGGCTTACATAATTCAGGAGGCGAGAAACAGACGCGTCTCGCGTCCGTTCCGCGTGGCTTCCGCTCGTCGCACTCGAAAGATCATCACAACACGACCACTTTCACGAATTTCTGGCAATCTTCTGTGAGGAATGCCTTTGCAATATCTTGGATTATGCGTTTATATCACCTGTACTCAGCTACACGCTCATTCCAATTTCAACGGATTCGCTTTAAAGTACTCGTCCAGCGTCGTCAGCTTGCCACGCGCCTGCTCGGCCGACCACTTGACCTTCTCCTCAGTGTTCTCACCATAGTACCCATAGTCCTGGAAGTACTGCAACATCTCGGCGACGTGGTCTCTCATCGTAGGAGGGAGGAAGCCACGCCACTTCTCCTCTGGAAGCTGAATGTATGCAACCGATTTCCCGGAACCCTTGCTCATGTGTTCCGCGATCTCTTTGAAGCTATACAATCCTGTCGCTGCGCAAAGCACCTTGCCTTCGTACTTGGGAAAGTCGGCTAAGATGGCAGCTATCCACTTCCCGGTATCTCCTGCGGTGTCGATCAAAGGCATCTTTGTTTCTGGTGTGACGAAGTTGAACAGGGCGTAGGTACCGTTGCCAACCGGATGTGGCTTCATCGTCGCACTGAAGTTCGACATGAAAGAGCCGGGTGCGAAGAAAGCGCTCTTCAGAGGCAGTGTGCGAATGTACTGCTCCACTTCTTCTTTGCCATCGAAGTGGCCCATATTTTTGAGCTTGCCACCTGAGTTCTTTCCGGCATTGGGCAAGGTCGAATAGATGTAGTAAGGTACGCCAGCTGCAACAGCAGCATCAGCTAGAGCTCGGCCATGGTTGACCTCGTGTTCGTATGCATGACCGTCGTAGACGGTAACTGTGTTGGCAAAAACAACGTGTGCGCCGTCGAAAGCTTTTTTGAGCGACGCAGCATCGTCAACGTCTGCCTTGACGACCTCGACACCCTTCTTTGCGAGCGCCTGTGCGCTGTCTTGGCCAGGGTCACGAGTCGTACCCCGAATTTTGTATTCTTTGCTCAGCTCCGCATCTCCGAGGATGGTATTGACAATGGAGCCGCCTTGTTGTCCAGTGGCGCCGAATACGACAAGGACCTTGGACATCTTGTGAGTTTGAAGTCTTGTGAGTATGATATTGATCAAGACGATTGTGTTAGCATGATGAAGGTGTCTATGCTAACAAAAAGAGCGGCTCAGAGATGCTCACGTTCCGAATTACCCCGCGTCTGCTTCGGTGTCGTCATAAACTGAGCGAATTGGGCTGCTGGTCAGACCGCCGATTCACGATAAGTGAACTGCGCTCCGTTAGCCAGCTCGGAAGCCGAGCTAGCGAAGATCCGTCCATACACAGTCACGTGACAGGGATTGACATCGAAACCTTGACATGCTGCGACTATGGCATATCTGTGGTTCCTACCCAACATTGATGGCTAATTCCTACAACAATCCCTCCAACGCATCTCAGCACTGATCGACCATGGATGCCAAAGTAATGGCACTCGAGCCTCAGAGGTATCTCGTCTACCTTCAAGATACTCTACGAAACCTACCTCTGGCGGCTATGCTTCGAGTAGCATGTACTTTCTTAGGAGGTGCTGCCATCATCCTCGCCTTCATCTCCTACCGTTACTATGCTTTCCGTCGACGCCTGCCACCCGGCCCTGTTGGCCTTCCACTGGTTGGGAATCTTCTAGAAATGCCCAAGAGTCACCCGTGGCTCACTCACACCGAATTGCACAAAAAGTACGGTCCAATCTTCAGCATGCAATTTGGTGCTAGTACTGTCATCTTTCTGGGCACCTATGGAGCTGCTCGAGACCTTCTCGAGAAACGCAGCAACATCTACAGCTCTCGACCCCGCTCAGTCATGGTTGGAGAATGCATAAGCCAAGGCAATCGGTCTCTGATTCTTCCATACGGAGAGCAATGGCGTGGCTATCGGCGTCTGCAGGGATCATTTCTGAGTCCCCGCATGTCCAACACCTACCGTGAGCTGCAAGATCTGGAGAGCAAACAACTCATTTCGGAATTCCTCACACGGGATGACTTTTTTAAGCGCTACCACCGTTACTCGTCTAGCTTGACCTTTGCTCTAGCGTACGGAAAGCGCATGCCCACTGGCCAGGAAGAGGAAGTGAAGGGTGTGGAGATGATCATGGACAATCTGAATAACGCCTTTATCACCAACTGGATTGTCGATTCACTCCCGTGGTTGAACAAACTCCCAAAATTCTTGAAGCCATGGCAAAAGATTGCAGACTTTCTGGGTGATGAGGAACGCGATTTTTTCACCATGATTCGAAATGGCGCGACACAGCGTAGAGGTTACAACTGGTGCAAGGACATTCTTACCATGAAGGAGCACAAGGCCCTCACCGATACGCAACTCTCTTACGTCATTGGCAACACATACGAAGCCGGCGCAGATACCACCACCATGACGCTCCAAGTGTTTACACTCGCCTGTGTGCTGCACCAAGACAAGGTCAAGATCCTCCAGGAAGAGATCGACCGAGTCGTTGGCCGTGATCGACTACCCACGTTCGAGGATTGCGAGAAAATGCCTTACCTTTCGGCATTCGTCAAGGAGGTACACAGGTGGCGCCCAGTACTTCCTGGTGGAGTGCCTCATGCAGTCACCGCGGATGACGAATATATGGGCTATCACATTCCCAAAGGCGCAACCATCGTTCCCGGACACTGGGCAATCTCTATGGACGAAGAGTTGTATCCAAACGCGGACGAGTTTCTGCCGGAACGTTTCCTGAAAGATCCAGATCTCCCTTACTCTCAATTTGGATTCGGTCGACGCAAGTGCATTGGTAAGTACATTTGTCACGCAATTACATCGCTGTCTTCTGATTGCGTCTTTAGGACAATACATTGGTAACAACTCCATGATGATCAACGTTTCACGTATGCTCTGGGCCTACGACATCAAGAAAGGCTGGGAGATAGTGAATGGAAAGAAGGTTGAGGCGAAGGTTGGACGATTCGATTTCCACTCAGGCTTCAACTCTCCTCCGCTGCCGTTCAAAGCAGCCTTTATTCCGCGCAGTGAAAAGGTAAAGGATATTCTCCGTGGGGAGTTCGCCAAAGCAGACAAGGACACAGGAGCCATTCTGGAGCGCATCGAAAAAGCTCAGCAGATCCTCAAGGAAGGCGAACCTACCATAGTCGCAGTGTAAGGTATGACGGCTGTTCAGGACGTCAAAAGCAACAAACAAGCCTGATGTCGTGAAGAGTTGTTGTATGAATTTTGCCTCGTTAGATTGAACGCCAATAGCTAGAACTAAATGGAGAGTGCGCATTAAGATCAACTAAACCCAGAGTCATAAGCTTTGCATCATCGTAAGCGCTGTGAGGCTACTACAAATGCACACCTGGTATCACATAGCGTCAGGTGACCTCGTTGAAATACTCCAAGCTTTACCATCAAGTTCACATCAGCGTCATAGGCTGCTGCAACATTGGCGACAAAAAGCTGTAGAATTCTCATACTACGCGTAGTTGGCTTGCGAGCCAATTCCTTCTACCTTAGCGCGAGGGACGGTATTGGAGGCGATATCTGTGCTTTGCTGGGGCACGATTTCGGCGGCCGGGACGCGGGTCACACCAACACTCGTCCGTCAAACATCACCATCAGCGCCGTCAGCTCAGCTCATGCATCGTATGACCGGCCGAACCTGGAGTTGAGATGTTCAAACTAGAATTGAAGCGCATACTTCATTCCAGTGCAAAAAAGCTCAAAGCCGCCGCAACAATTGCTGGTATTGCACTCACATACACCTTTCTGTATCACGATCAGCCACTAAGCTACTTTTGAAACACCCGCCCGCATTACCAACTTCATCATGAACGGCGTCGTCGACAAAGGCACAAACAACTACTCTCAGACCCTTTCGATTGGGCATGCTTCACCGGCCAACATCCCGTGGAGGTTTTTGGGTCAATGTATGTACTGCGACTAAGTCCTTTTGTACAGACACTGATCATAGAGAAGACAAATATCGCATTCTCGAAGATGGCTCACAAACGCAATACCGCCTTTGCGTTATCGAGAGCTCGATTCCACCCCACAGCGATGGCCCAGTTTTTCATTTCCACGAGATGCACGACGAGGGCTTTTACGTGACCGTGAGTTATTTTGCCATATTGATACAAATATTGTGCTGACACGAGCATAGAAAGGGAAAGTTCGATTCCATTCCCCAGGACGCGGCCATCTCGATGCCAGCGCTGGCGACCTTGTCACCGTACCGATCCGCCTGCCACACAAGTTTAGCAACCCGTTCGACGAAGAAGCTGTCTTTATCAACACAATCACACCTGGCTTCTTCGTGCGCTACTTTGAATATCTGGAGGAGCTGATTGGAGATGGCGAGGTTTTGACAAAGGAAGTGAACATGGAGGCTTTGAAACGATTTGCGACAGTTCCGTTGACGGACGAGATGGTCAAGCAGTTCGAGGATGTGTTTGCGAAGGATAAGTGAAGGAATGGAAATCGACACTGGCGAGTGGCGTAACAATTTTTGTAGTGCGAGATGGAAAATGAATGAATCCAACAATGAACAAGTCCGTAATACAATCGCGTATCGTGAAGCATACATTTCTTCTTTCGAACTTTCAACAAGGATTCTGAATGTTTTGAAAGCTGCACGCTGGAATACCAAGCCTACACCACAAACTTATTTCACCCTCGTACTGCTAGCTTGAGAGTACAATAAAGTGGCTTCTTCTGCCAGAATCCTTGCAACTTTTGCTCCATCCATTGCTCCTGCCCATTTTCAAGACGCCAGTCGAACTTGAACAAGAGTTTTGCGAAGAGCAACCGCATCTCAGCTCTCGCAATGTTTTTGCCCAAACAGTTTCTGGGTCCATAGGAGAATGGTTGCATGCATTCTTTATTGTCGTTGAGGAACGGCGTTGCGTCCCGTGTCTCCGCCAACCAACGCTCGGGATGGAACTCGTCCGGCTCATGAAAGTTCGCAGGGT
>Ga0265780_10006941_pt1 | contig 13989 bp, 6 predicted proteins | sample P1T30metagenome_FD_192432 | JGI IMG/M metagenome (GOLD analysis project Ga0265780, IMG submission 192432) | Plant litter microbial communities from East Loma Ridge, Irvine, California - P1 T30 | ecosystem: Environmental > Terrestrial > Plant litter > Unclassified | place: USA: California... | reverse complement strand
TGTAGGAAAAGGGGTATGTTATGCAGAGCTCTAGAATGTTGTATAGCAAGAAGTGTAGCGTCAGGCTCAATTTTGAACATGTCGATGTCCACTTTGGACACTGGATTCATTGCCTACAGTACGTGACTAAAACAGAAGAAAAATAGCCACACTTGACCGCGCAGATGGATTCAGATGAAACTTTCAAGATCTGATGTACAGCGCAATGTCTACATGATGAGCCACTTTTTAGAACGAATTAACATCCATTTGAACATCATTGCAACACCTCAACCGGCAGCACTTCGTCCTAAAGTGTAAATGCTTATATTGTGACACGTATGTCATGCAGGGTATCATTATGGTCTATCGTCTATTTCATATGCACATCCAATCGCATCGTTTTGTGATCTATCACCATATCCATTGTGCCAGATCCGAACCGCCTATACACCGATTACGTGTGCAAGGTCTACTCCATCTCGATCGTACCGGGAGGCTTGCTAGTGACTGCAGAAAGAGTTAGTATTGAACCAGATATTACTCGTCGCATTGCAAAACTTACTATCGTAGACCACCCTGCAAACGCCATTAACCTCATTCACAATCCTCCTGCTCACCCTCTTCAAGAACTCGCCATCAAACGGATACCAATCCGCAGTCATGAAATCAGTCGTCTCAACCGCTCTCAGCGCAATCACCTGGTCGTGCACGCGTTTGTCACCCATGACACCAACTGCCTTGACGGGCAGCAGTGCCGCGAAAGCCTGGCTGATGTTCCTGTACAGACCCGCAGCCTTGATCTCCTCGATGAAGATATAGTCGGCTTCACGTGCGATGCGGACCTGCTCGCGAGTGACTTCTCCGAGAATGCGGATGGCGATGCCTGGGCCAGGGAAGGGGTGGCGCCATACAAGGTCCTCTGGTATGCCGAGCTCGACACCGAGGGCGCGGACCTCGTCTTTGAAGAGCTCTCGGAGAGGCTCGATGAGTTTGAGGTTCATGTTGGCTGGCAGACCACCGACGTTGTGATGCGTCTTGATGGTTTGCGAGGGACCCTTGAAGGACAGCGACTCGATGACATCCGGGTACAGGGTTCCTTGGAGCAGCCACTCGATTTCACCAGCATTGCTGGAGTTTTTAGCCGCAGCCGCAATCTCCTTGGCCTTTTCCTGGAAAATTTCAATAAAGGTGTTGCCGATGACCTTGCGCTTCTGCTCCGGGTTATCGGTGATGCCCTTGAGGCGGTCGAGGAACATGTCGGACGCGTCGATGACTGTGAGGTTGATGCCGAGGCCCTTCTCGAGTGTCTCCTTGACCTGCTTGGCCTCGTTGAGTCGGAGCACACCGTTGTCGACCATGACGGCGTGGAAGCGGTCGCCAATGGCCTCTTTCATCAGCTTGGCTGCAACAGTGGAGTCGACACCACCGCTGACCGCGCCAATGACTTGTCCCTTCTCGCCGACCAACTTCCTGATTCGGGTAATTTCCTGGTCAACAAACTTGCCCATGGTCCAGTCCGTCGTCGACTGGCAAATGTCGACCGCAAAGTTCTTGAGCACAGTCTTGCCCATCTTGGTGTGCGTCACCTCTGGATGGAATTGAATACCGTAGTACTTCTTCTCCTTGTGCGCAATACCCGCGAATGGCGCATTCGTAGTCGTAGCAACCGTGGTGAAGTCCTCAGGCATGTTGGAGAGCTTGTCACCATGACTCATCCACACCTCGAGCTCACTGCCCACGTCCTTGAACAGCTCGTCCATGTGTCCACCGTGGCTCTCGACCTTCAAGTTGGCGTGGCCGTATTCCCTCTTCTCGCCGGCAGCGACACCGGCATTCTTGCCAAAGTGCCAGGCCATCTCTTGCAGTCCATAGCATATTCCGAGGATCGGAACGCCGAGGTCGAAGACTGCGTGGTCGACGTGTGGTGCGCCCTCTTCGTAGACAGAGTACGGGCCGCCGGAAAGGATGATACCCTTGGGCTTGAAGGGAAGGTCGGCAAGCTTGGTGTTGCATGGGAGCATCTCCGAGTAGACATTGAGCTCGCGAAGTCGTCGTGTGATCAGATGTGTGTATTGCGAGCCAAAGTCGAGCACGAGAATCGTGTCGAATGTCTTGTGCGGAGGAATTGGGTCTGAGCCGTCGGTCGCCATATTTAAGTATGTGCCTTCTCGCAGGTCAATTGAAGTGTGACAGAGAGAACCAAGGAAAAGAAGTGAAAGTAGATGGTATGGTGGGGGAAAGAGTCCGTGAGTCGGCCTGACAGACAGAAAAATTAGTGGGGTTGCTATCGATAAGAAAAGTAAGAAGGCGCGACGCGACTTTTACTACTCCAGACACTACTGCAACCTCAGTAACAATGGCGAAACGAAAGTCAATAGCGGATCCCGAACAGCTCCCCGATGCTGCAGACAAGAGCAGGCAGCAAAATGACGACGACTCGGGCAGCGACGAGGTATGCGACACCTCGCCATCCCCCGCCATGCGACTTGCGCTCACACTCTGCAGGACATGGACATGGTCAACGTCGACTTCGAATGGTTCGACCCACAACCCGCCGTCGACTTCCACGGGCTCAAAACCCTCCTGCGCCAACTCCTCGACGTCGACGCGCAACTCTTCGACCTCTCGGAGCTCACAGACCTCATCCTGTCGCAGCCCACGCTCGGCAGCACCGTGAAAGTCGACGGCAACGAGACCGATCCCTACGCTTTTCTCACCGTCTTGAATCTGCAAACACACAAGGTGCGTCAATCCCGCTTTCTACAACCTATCCAGACTAACACCAATAGGACAAAAAAGTCATCCAAGACCTGACATCCTACCTCCTGTCTAAATCCCCCTCCATCCCCTCCCTCCCCGCCCTCCTCGACCCAGCAACTCCCTCCACGCAAATCGGCCTCATCCTAACCGAGCGCTTCATCAACATGCCGCACGAAATCGTGCCGCCCATGTACACGATGCTGCGCGAAGAAATCTCCTGGGCGCTGCAAGAATCCGAGCCGTACAACTTCACACACTACTTGGTGTTGTCGAAATGCTATGAGGAGATTCAGAGCGCGTTGACGGGTGAGGAGGGGCCGAGGGGGAAGAAGGCGAAAAAGGGCGCGGAGGAGACGTTTTATTTTCACCCCGAGGATGAGGTGTTGCACAAGTATGCGCTGGGGCATGCGAGCTTTGAGTATGATACGCCGGTGGATGAGGGGGCGAGTGATGCGAAGAGGGCGTTTCAGGAGTTGGGGGTCAAGCCCAAGGGGCATTTGGTGCTGATTGAGGCGGGGAAGTTTGAGGCGGCGGTGGAGGGGGTTAAGACATTTTTGGGTGGGCAATGAGTAGTAGTTGCTGAGTTGTCACGAATGGTCGATAGATGTCACAAAATGAAGCATGACTCTAACTGGTGTTACATTTGCTACTGCACACGTCTATCAAGTCTCAAAAGCAATCAAACCATAGGAAAAAGATGCATGAGATTGCGCTCTCTCCGCCTATTCACACTCCCTCCTCACTTCATCACTCCATCTAACCAATGACGACCTTGCCCTCCTCAGGGAAGTCGTATGACGGGATCTCCAAGTTCAGCGGTGCCGGTCCCTTTCTTATGCGGCCAGAGATGTCGTAGTGAGAACCGTGGCACGGGCAGAACCAGCCTCCAAAGTCACCAGCCTCGCCAATGGGCACGCATCCCAAGTGTGTGCAGACACCCAACATGATAAGCCACTCGGGCTTCTGGACGCGGTCCTTGTCGGCCTGGGGGTCGCGCAGGGATTCCCACTTGGTGTCTTCGGCTTCCTTGATTTCGTCCTCGGTGCGGTGGCGGATGAAGACGGGCTTGCCTCGCCATTTGATAATGACCTGGGTGTGTGTTAGTTGTGGGATGGGAGAGAGGGTCGGATTGGCGTACGTTCTTGCCCTCGGGGATAGCGGCGAGATCGATTTCGACCTTGGCCTGGGCGAGGACGTCGGCGGAGGCGGACATGTTGACGAGGAAGTCTGTAGGGGGATTCGTTAGCGGGTGTGTCTTTCATCGACTCCAAAGCCCATATCATCTGCAAAACAGCCAATTGCATTCCCAGAGCTTCAAAAAACGCTCTCCCCACTGTGTTCCTCATTTCCAGCCCCTCAACCTCTGTTCTCGTGGGGTGTCTTACCCTGTACAGTCGCCTTCGCGCCAAGCGCAGACAGCGCGCCCATGGTTCCGACCATAAAGTACTGGAAGACCTTGGGGCCAGTCTCGTCGCCCTTATTTCTGTACGCAGCAAACGACGGGATCTTGGTGGTGTCGGCGGAGCCCTTGAAGGGGCTGTCAAAGGACGAAGCCGAGGCGTTGCGGGTCTGCAGCGCGGTGCAGCCGGCCCTGGCGACGGGCAATTGGTGGGCGGTCCATGAGCGTGCGATCGCACGGGTGGTGTTGGCGAGGGCGGGCATCGTGGACGCGGATGCGGGTGGTGTGCGAGATGGATGGAGCTGTGGGCGAGGTTCGTCGTCGGAATCGAAGATTTGGGCAAGAGCGCGGGCCGCACGACTGGATTGTTACGAGAACGTGTGGTCTCATTGGTCGGCGGATCTCGGGTGGCCTTTTGGCAGAACACCAAGGGCAGCGTCATCGTCTGAACATCATCACCAACATCAATGCATTCTCACGGGCATTCGATCTCGTAGCGGATTCACAAGTAATTTCACTTTACCATCAAAAGTTTGTCAATGTAATGTGTAGAGCCATGACTGTCGCCAACCTATCACATCAGGCAACTGCTCGCCCCATGGGAGAGATAGATTGAGTGAGAGTACACGATATTTGCAATAGCTAGTACACATATCCAACCCACTCGCCAAGTCATCGCTGTCTCTCCTCTGATCTGAGCAAGTATCTTTTGGGCAGATGGTCGGTATCAGTAACTAAGGTGACGTCGTCTTGGCGTTTGCCTGTCTGGCGCTGCTTCATGCCGCGAACACCTGAAAGAACCACGATCACCCGACTCCTCCAACACATTCACAAGTTGACTGCAGCCCTGGCAGGTGCGAGATCAGGGCGGCAAGCGCGCTTTTGGAGCGTTACATCTCACGTTCAACTTGTGTGCTACGCCTCCCCAACACCAGCACCATCTCTTTTACTAGACCGCGAAGTTCCTTACTCAACAACATTGTCGCGAATCTGCTTCCATTCCGTATCATGTCTTCCAGCCGTGATGCGAGTATCACATCTTACTTCCAGCCGACCAGGGAGTCCAAGGGCAAGAGAAGGACAGAAACCGACACATCAAGCATGAGCAAACCAGAGTCTGCCGCGTCGAAGGCAACATCGCTGCACACTAAAGTGAGCCACAAGCGGCTACGCTCTGCCTCACCACCAGCACCCACATCCGTACCCAAGAAGTTCAATACAGACACCGTGCCTGACACCAAGAAGCGCAGCCACCTGGCCTACAACAGCCTTTCCGAAGACTGGATAGATGCTCTGTCTGCAAAAGAGGAAGACGCTGGCGCAAAAACTATATCACTTACCTATCACGTCGGTGACATGTTCGAGGACGCACCCAAGAACTGTCTACTAATACATGCCTGCAACACTCAAGGCCATTGGGGCGCTGGTATTGCTAAAGCGTTCAAACAGAAATACCCCAAAGCGTACTCTACACACAACAAGTTCTGCGCAAAGGAACACAGCAAGACACAGCCAGTGCCAACAGGATCAGCACAGCTCCTCGCACCCGTCGATGATGACTCTCAGCACTGGATTGGTTGTCTGTTCACGAGCGCCAAATATGGAAAGGCGAAGGATAAACCGGATGTCATTGTCAGGAACACCGCTGCGTCCATGAAGATGTTGCTGGAGCTGGTGATGATGGCAGATGGTGAGATCAGCGAGATCAGAATGTGCAAGATCAACAGCGGGAAATTTGGCGTGCCATGGGAGATGACGGAAGAGGCTTTGAAGAGCATAGCGTTGCAGGAAGGATGGCGAGAGAAGATTGAGATTTGGGAGCCGTGAGCCGGATCATGATCTGACTGCCCCTGAGGTGCGACCGACTGGTCTAAGCAGGGAGCTGAATCTTACCTAGTTACGGTAGTATCTCAAATAATACTGCTTATCAGATTCACATTATGTTTGCTTGTCTCTAGTCTGTGACTTCGTGGAGTTCACAGCCTTGCGTAGATGAGACGGATTGACAGGGTCTCAGCCGAACGTCTGTGGAAGCGAGATGACAATCACGTGGCTACCGAAGCGGTCGCAAATCGCACCTTCCTCCGCTGAAACCTGTGACTTCTGTCAACCCCAAGCCAACAAACACCTCTAACGTCAGAAGTCCCCCGCAAACGCGTCAACAAGACGTGCATCAGCTTCCGCACGTTGTGTAAGCGTCTGTAGCTGTTTCATAGTCAGAGCACCAATCACAGCGCATTCCAGCCGATCCCCTGCGGTAGTGCCAAGTGCGGGAGTGAACCAGTCGGGTAAGGCGTGCACATGCCGCGTCGACGCGACTCAAGCTCCGTAGTCAACTTTCGCAGTCTGGAGAGACAAGTCATCGCCATCACCGCCGTGCGCCTCCTACGATCCTTACACCATAGTACATAATACCGGGCCATCCATCCTGTTTCTGCCACCGCCGGAAACGAGGAATCACATGTCTCCGCGCCGATAAACCCACTCAATGAACAACATGGAGGGACCGCTGGCCCCAGGGGCGGCCAACGGCAGCATACGCACGCCCAGTCCCACACCACCCGCATTCGACCCCAATACGATTGTCGAGCACCTGGAAAAGGTCCTTGACATCAGTTTGGGCGCCACTCACCAAGATCTCTATGCTTCAGGCAGTCTGCTCCACTCCGCCCGGAAAGAAGATACCCTGCAGCGATGCTCGCGCTTTGCTTCCGAGGGGCAGCATGCGCTGTACCTTGTGAAGAATATCGTCGAAGAGCCCCGCATCGACGCAACTGATGGCACCAATGGCAAGTGCCGTCTCAAAGCAGAAGGAGCGACCAGACTAACAATATCCCCAGGCGTTACCGAGCACTACACCTACACCATTGCGTCCGAGCTCACTGCTTCCCGTACCTGCGCCGCCTTTGTTGTTATTTCGAAGCGACCGATACCCTTAGACCCAGCGATACCCCTTAACGCGCAAGTTCATATTTCGACACTTCCCGGTTTTATATTTTCTAATACCGCCGCTTCGCAAGATGGCACCCCCTACGAGTTTCTTCAGTCTCATATTCAGTCTACGGTTGAGCCGTATTTCGACAACTACACCAAGAGCCAGCGCACCTCGACTTCTGCCTACAGCAAGGGAGACAATGACGCCAGGACGGGCATTTCGGCAGCAAAGAAGAAGATGGCTGAGCTAGCGCTGAGCTTCAGCCATCTACAACAGAATGCAGAGATCCCGGAGCTCCTGCTTCCCTTGCACCCTCTCATTCAGAGTGCGCTTGAGGACGCTGAGCACAAGAACACCAAGCCATCTCCCGACCAGATCCCGCCCGCCATTCTGCAGGACAGCAGCTTTCTCAACGGTCTGCAAGCCACGGTCAACGGCTGGATCAAGTCGATCCAAACCATCACCAAGACCTCGCGCGATGTGTCGACGGGAACAGCCGGACAGGAGATCAACTTCTGGCTTTCCATGGAGAACCGGCTGCAGGACATCGAGAGGCAGCTCGGCAGTCCTGGTGTCAGGCTGACTTTGGATGTGCTCAAGAATGCAAAGCGCTTCCAGGCCACCGTTAGCTTCAGCGCAGATACCGGTCTGAAAGAGAGCACAGACTTGGTGCAGAAGTACAACCAGCTGATGCGCGACTTCCCGCTCGACCATCTGCTATCTGCTACCTCTTTACATGCTGTGCAGGAAGCTGTCAACTCCATCTTTGGCCATATGAATAAGAAGCTCCGCATCTGTCCCTACCCCGTCCGCCGCGCACTTCCTCTCGTGGAAGCCATCTCTGGCGATCTCAATGTCCAGATCCACAAACTACTTCACGGTAAGACACTCATGCACATGGACTACCCCGAGTTTCAGGCGATTATGGAAGTAGCAGAGAGCATCTGGCGGAGCTGGGAAGAGAACGTCAAGGAGTTCACCAACGTCGCTCGCGAGGTGACCAGGCGTAGGAACGAGAAGTTCATCCCCATCAAGATCGCGGCGAAGCACAAGGAGACCGAGGAGCGCATCCGATACATTGCCACCTTCCGCAAGAACCACGAGCAGCTTCAGCGGACGATTGTCCACGTACTCGGCTCCCAGTCATCGCTGTCTGAGAGCTCGCAAGGCAAGGAGACTGTCATCATCGAAGAGATTGGTGACGTTGACGCTGTCAAAGAAGTCAAGGAAGCCTACGATGTTCTCAAGGATGTCGACGTGCTCGATGTCTCGGCAGAGGGCACAAGACTGTTTGAGCAGGCTGAGCAGAAGTACAACGAGCGCACCTCGCGTGTCGAGAATTCGATTATTGCGAGACTCCGAGATCGTCTGGGAACCGCCAAGACCGCCAGCGAGATGTTCCGCGTCTTCTCCAAGTTCAACCCACTCTTTGTGCGACCCAAGATCCGAGGAGCTATCTCTGAGTACCAGTCTCAGCTCATAGAGAATGTGAAGCAGGACATCTCGGCTCTCCACGAGCGCTTCAAACGCCAATATGGTAATTCGGAGGCCCACGCAATGGCGCAACTTCGTGACTTCCCTCCCGTGTCCGGCGCAGTCATTTGGGCTCGACAAATCGAAACCCAGCTCGAAAATTACATGGGCAAGGTTGAGGACATTCTCGGCAAGGACTGGGCACTTCACTCAGAGGGCCAAAAACTTCAAGCCGAGAGCAGCATGTTCAAGAAGAAGCTGGACACTCGTCCCATCTTCGAGTCATGGCTGCAAGAAGTTGCGCGAAGGAAGCTCTCAATTTCTGGACGCCTTTTCCTTGTCAGCAAGAACCGTGCTGCAGGCAACATTCTTGAACTGAACGTCAACTTCGATGGACAAGTCATTGCACTCTTCAAGGAGGTCCGTAACTTGACATGGCGCGGATACCAGGTCCCTCACGGCATCAACAACATTTCGAAAGAAGCCAAGCGCGTTTATCCATACGCCGTCAGCCTAATGGAGAGTGTGCGTACATACACCCAAACTGTGCGCTCAATCTCTGAGATGGCTGGAGTGGCTTTGCTTTTAAACAACTATGTCAATGACGTACAAGCGCTTGTCGGCAAGGGTGTACCGCTGAAATGGGAGTCCTTCGTCCACGCATACGACCTGCATGTCCGCCAGTCTGGCTTCCCTGCTGGAGCTGGCAGTGTTCGTAGTGAGAGCAAACATGTTCAATTCGTGCGCGACTTTGGCGCTTCAACCTCGCTGCTTCAGACCAAGGTTGCTGGACTTGTCACGATCAACGCGACCATTGAGAAGGCCTTGAAGGACCTGGAAACATGTCCATACAGCAAGGACGCCTTTCAACGCAATCTCGAGACGATCCAGAAACAGATCGATCAGCTGAACTTGGAGAACTATGCCAACCTTGCCACATGGGTCGCGGAAATGAATGCCCGCATCGAAGCCATCCTGCTTACACGTCTCAGCCGCGCAATTACACTCTGGATCGAGGTGTTCACCAATGTTGACGACGAAGAGGACTCAAGACGACCCGTCAGCCAACCTGCTCCTGCCGAGGTGTCCGAAGTGAAGCCTACACTCTCTCGATTAACTCTCGAGATCACCATGCGCAATCAGGTCATCTACCTCAGCCCGCCTGTCGAGTATGCTCGCGCAAGCTGGCTTGAGCAGTTACAACAATGGCTTGCTGTCATATGCACTCTTCAGAAGATCAAGGCTTCGCGTTACGAGATCCGACTTGAAGCTAGCGACGATGCTTCACTTAACCAATTCTCTGACCTCCCGAGCCGCTGCACCGCTTCTCTAATAGAGGTGTACGGCGCTGTTGAAGGCAAGTTGCGAGATATCTCTGCCTATGTGGACGAGTGGCTGCAGTTCCAATCGCTGTGGGACCTGCAATCTGAGCACGTCTACGACATCCTGGGCGAAGATCTCTCGAGATGGCTCCAACTCCTTCAAGAGATCCGCAAGACGCGTGCCACTTTCGACAACTCTGACATCAGCCGCCGATTTGGCTATGTAACAGTCGACTACGACCAGGTTCAGGTCAAGGTCAACGCCAAATATGACCAATGGCAGCAAGAAATCCTTACCAAGTTCGCTACCAGACTTGGACAGCGCATGGCTGACGTCTACGTCCAAATCGAGAAGGCTCGCAAAGATCTCGAAGTACAGACCTTGGAAGCCTCGTCTACTGCACAAGCAGTGTCGTTCATTACCACTGTTCAACAATGCAAGAGGAAGGTTATGGAATGGGAACCGGAGATTGTCACTTTCCGTCAAGGCCAGGCGACATTGGCTCGTCAACGCTACCAATTCCCCTCTGACTGGCTGCAAATGGACCAGATTGATCACGAGTGGCAGACCCTTACTGAGGTGCTCGAGCGCAAGACTAAGATCGCCAACGACCAGGCCGATGCACTGAGAGCCAAGATTGCTGCGGAAGACAAGGTCGTCAACCAGAAGATCGCGGACATTACAGCCGAATGGACCGAGGACAAGCCTGTCGCTGGCAATCTTCCACCCGAGGAGGCGTCACAGATTCTTGCAAGGTTCGACCAGAAGCTGAGCCAACTGCAAACCGAGTCTGGAAACATTTCAAAGGCTAAGGAGGCTCTCGGCTTACCGCCATCTCCCGAGAATACTCTTGAGACATTGCTTGAGGAGGTTCAAGACTTCAAGGGTGTATGGTCTGCACTTGGCATAATCTGGAAGAGTGTCAACGATCTCCGCGAAGTCCTCTGGAGCAGCATCCAGCCCCGCAAACTGCGCCAGAATATCGACAACCTCCTGAAGATGACCAAGGACATGCCCAGCCGTATGCGACAATATCAAGCCTTTGAGTATGTCCAGAGCACACTGAAACAGCTTCTCAAGGACAATGTTGTTCTTGCCGAGCTTCGATCTGATGCTGTGCGCGAGCGACATTGGTCCAAGATCTTCAAGCAGCTGAAGCCCCAGAAGCGATACTCTGCCATCTCGATGACTCTGGGCGATGTGTGGGACCTCAAGCTTGGCCCGAGTGAGAAGATCATCCGAGATGTCATCACCCAAGCACAGGGTGAGATGGCTCTCGAAGAATTCCTGAAGCAGGTCCGCGAGACATGGCAGGACTACGCACTGGAGTTGGTCAACTACCAGAACAAGTGCCGCCTTATCCGCGGTTGGGACGACCTCTTCGCGAAGTGCAGCGAGAACCTCAACTCCCTGCAAGCTATGCGACACTCGCCCTACTACAAGGAGTTTGAAGAGGAAGCCTCATCCTGGGAGGACAAGTTGAACCGTGTTCACGTCCTGTTCGATGTCTGGATTGATGTACAGCGTCAATGGGTGTACCTTGAGGGTGTGTTCACTGGCAATGCAGACATCAAACACCTTTTGCCCATGGAGTCCGCACGTTTTCAGAACATCAACTCGGAGTTCTTGTCTGTCATGAAGAAGGTTTCCCGAACGCCATTCGTGCTGGAGGTTCTCAACATCACCGGCGTACAGAAGTCTCTCGAGCGTCTCGCTGAGCTGCTCAACAAGATTCAGAAAGCTCTCGGCGAGTACCTTGAGCGCGAGCGTGTCTCATTCCCTCGTTTCTACTTCGTCGGTGACGAAGACTTGCTGGAAATCATTGGCAACAGTAACGACGTCATGCGCATTGCTAAGCATCTTCGAAAGATGTTTGCTGGTATCTCAGGATTGATTACGGACGAGGACGGTGTCATCAAAGGCTTCACTTCGAAAGAAGGCGAAGAGGTCACCTTGCGCAAGGACATTTCGCTTATCAAGACTCCGCGAATCAATGAATGGCTCGGCGCGCTCGAACTTAACATGAAGACCACGCTCGCTGAGCTAGCTTACGAAGCATACGAAGAGTTTGCTGAGATTGTCTCAGACGACGAGATAGACCCACAGCACTTCGATGGCTATCTTAGGAAGTACCCTACTCAGGTGGTCGTCCTTGGTACACAGATGGCATGGACTGCCGTTGTCGAGAAGTCACTTGTGGAGGAGGGCAGCTCGCTACCCCAACTGTACGAGAAGCAAGTCAAGCTGCTGCAGCTTCTCGCCACCGTCGTCCTGGGCGATCTCGAGCCCATCCAGCGCAGGAAGTACGAGGATCTCATCACCGAGTTTGTCCACCAGCGCGACGTCATTCACAAGCTGCAGAAAGTTGGTGCGCGCTCACCCACTCACCACATGTGGCTTCTTTGCATGCGCTATGTCTACGAACCCAACAACGACCTGTTGCTGCGCCTGAAGATCAAGATGGCGAGCGCCACCCTGGACTACGGATTCGAATATTTGGGTGTCCCAGATCGTCTGGTCCGTACGCCACTCACAGATCGCTGCTTCCTTACACTCACCCAAGCGCTTTGCCAGCGTCTTGGGGGATCACCTTATGGACCTGCCGGTACAGGAAAGACTGAGTCGGTGAAGGCACTCGGTGTGCAACTTGGTCGCTTTACCCTGGTGTTCTGTTGTGACGACACGTTCGATTTCCAAGCCATGGGCCGCATCTTCCTTGGTATCTGTCAGGTTGGTGCATGGGGTTGCTTCGACGAGTTCAATCGTCTTGAAGAGCGCATCCTCTCAGCCGTGTCACAACAAATTCAGAACATCCAGCTTGGCCTGAAGAAGGGCGCCGAGGACGACAAGTCTCAGATCGAGCTCATCGGACGTCAACTCAAGGTCAACGGTAACACTGGAGTCTTCATCACCATGAACCCTGGCTATGCTGGACGTTCAAACTTGCCCGACAATCTCAAGAAGCTTTTCCGAAGTGTTGCCATGTCCAAGCCAGACAAGGAGCTCATTGCCGAAGTCATGCTTTACTCCCAGGGTTTCACACAAGCCAAGGAACTTTCGAAACAGGTTGTGCCGTTCTTCGACAAATGTGCTGCTGCTCTTTCTAAGCAGGCCCATTACGACTTTGGCTTGCGTGCGCTGAAGAGTGTTCTCGTTAGTTCCGGTGGACTCAAACGTGCGCGCATCGCTATCCAGGAAGAATCGCAGACTCCAGATGAAGCTGTCATGGAGCCCCAAATCATCATCCAGAGTCTGCGCGAGACCATGGCTCCCAAGTTGATCCGCTCGGATGTCGAGATCATGAAGACCATCCAGGAAGACTCGTTCCCGGGTGTTGAGTATATTCCCGCACCTCTGGACAAGCTGAGCGAAGCTATTCGCAAGTGTGCTGCAGAGTCGAAGCTCGTTGTTAGCGAGGGCTGGATGACGAAGATTCTGCAACTCTATCAGATCCAGAACCTTCACCATGGTGTCATGATGGTCGGTTCTTCAGGCTCCGGAAAGTCTGCTGCTTGGCGAACACTTCTATCCGCACTTCAGGCGGTAGAAGGCGTGGAAGGTGTTTGTCACGTCATCGATCCCAAGGTCATGAGCAAGGAGCAGCTTTACGGAACATTGGACAGCACGACTCGTGAGTGGACCGACGGTCTATTCACCAGTATCCTTCGTAAGATTGTCGACAACCTTCGTGGCGAAGACAGCAAGCGACACTGGATCGTATTTGACGGTGATGTCGATCCAGAGTGGGTAGAGAACCTGAACTCCGTCTTGGACGACAACAAGCTCCTCACGCTGCCTAACGGAGAGCGTCTCAATCTGCCATCGAACGTCCGCATCATGTTTGAAGTGGAGACACTCAAGTACGCCACTCTTGCTACTGTTTCTCGTTGCGGTATGGTTTGGTTCAGCGACGACACCGTGGAGGTCGACATGATGATCAAGCACTACATTGAGCATCTCAAGACGACACCATTCGAGGATATCGAGGATGATTCTGTAGCTCCAGGCCAGATGTCCCAGAAGACTCTCGCCACGCAAGGCTTGGTAGCCGACTTCCTCCACATCAAGCTTACTCAGGACCGCTTCATCGAGAAAGCTTTGAGCATGGCGCGCTTAT
>Ga0265780_10006940_pt1 | contig 13989 bp, 8 predicted proteins | sample P1T30metagenome_FD_192432 | JGI IMG/M metagenome (GOLD analysis project Ga0265780, IMG submission 192432) | Plant litter microbial communities from East Loma Ridge, Irvine, California - P1 T30 | ecosystem: Environmental > Terrestrial > Plant litter > Unclassified | place: USA: California... | reverse complement strand
TGTTCTTGATCTGCAGCGTGCGCTTCTCGGTGGTCGGCGAGGCGACCTCGACGACGCCGAACGACGCCGTGACGAGCTGGTCGTTCTCGACGCTCCGCACCGTGGTGCCGGCGGTGACCGCCTGGAGCGCGTCGACCCGGCCGGTGCCCTGTCGGAGCAGGGTGGCGGTGCCGTCACCGTCGCGGACGTCGTGCGTCGCCGTGTTCATGAGCGTCGCCTTGACGTCGGGAGCCGACCACGTCGGGTGGGACTCGAACGTGAGCGCGGCGATGCCCGCCACGTCCGGCGTCGCCATCGAGGTGCCGCTCATCGACATGCGGCCGTCACCGGTGCCGTTGGCCGCGGAGATCACGTTGACCCCGGGGCCGGCGATGTCCGGCTTGACGATGTCGTCGAACGAACCGTGGACACCACGGCTGGTGAACTGCGCGAGCGTGTTCACCGCGTCGGCGTCGGTCGCCAGCTGGAAGCCCTTGAGCTCGTCGGCGAACTGCACGTGCAGGGTCCCGGCCTGGGCTGCGGCCTGGAGGCTCGCCGCGCTGTCCTTGGTCAGCTCGGCACCCGGGATGGTCGTGTTCCCCGCGATGCCGCTGTCGAAGGTGTTGATCGTCCCGGCGAGCAGGACGCCGACACCGCCGGCGGCCTGGACGTTGTTGAACCGGACACCGGAGCCGCACTCGAGGGCGCCGTCCGTCCACTTCAGCCAGACGACCTTGCCCGTGATCGCGGCGGCGTCCGCGGCACTGAACGCGGCACACCCGTCGATGTTCGTGGTCGGGACGACGACGTCACCCTCGACCGGCAGCGTGCCCTGGTAGTTCTGCGAGTACTGCGCGGCGTAGGTCTTCGCGACGTCCGCCGGGGCGGTCGCGCGGACACCGTCGAACAGGCTCTGGCCGGTGGCGCTCGCGGCGACCGTCAGGGCGCCCTCCGCGTTGCCCGGCGAGCCACCGATGTCGGTGAAGTCGTCGGCGTTGCCCGAGGCGATCACGGGCAGGACACCGCGGGCGGTGAGCGCGTCGATCTTCGCGTTGTCGGGGTCGTCCGGTGCGCCGTAGTCGGAGCCGAGCGACAGGTTGAGGACGTTGATGTCCTTGCCCTCGGTCAGCGCCTGGCCGACCCAGTCGAGTGCGGCACCCGTGACGTCGGTCGAACCGCCGGCGTCACCGAAGACCTTGAGGGCGTAGAGGCCGGCCTCGGGCGCGGTGCCCGGACCGATCCACATGTCCTGCACCTTCTGCGCGGTGAGCTTCTTGTAGCTCCCCGTGAAGGTCGTCTTGTCGGCGGTCAGGCCGTAGCCGGCGATGGTGCCGGACACGTGCGTACCGTGGTCGCCGCCCTTGCCGTCGATGGGGTTCTCGTCCGGCGCCGGGGTCGGGTCGTACGCGGGGCTCGACGGGTCGGCGTTGTACGTGGGGCCGGCGAAGTCGTGGCCGCCGAGGAACTTGTCGGCGTCGAACCAGCTGGGGTCCGGCGCACTCGTGCTCGCCAGCGCCGCGTCGTACGCAGCCGTGGTGCCGGGGCCGCCGAAGTCGGCCTGCGTGTAGTCGAGGCCGGTGTCGAGCACGGCGACGTTGACGCCCTTGCCCGTGCGGCCGGTCTGCTGCCAGGCGTCGAGCGAGCGCGTGTAGATGTCGCTCGCCGCGTTCTTCGGCGTGACGCCGTCGACGCCCGGCTTGACCGCGTCGGGGTCGACGCCGCTCGGGGTGGAGCCGGCGGCCTCGCTGCTGGTCGGGTCGACGATCTTCTTCGGCGTCAGCGGGATGACGCTGGCGACGTCGGACCGCTCGGCGATCTCCTTGAGCGCCGAGACGTCCGCGACGACGGCGACACCGGGGACGGTGTACTCGGTCGCGTAGAGCTCGGTCGCGTCGCTGTCGGCCTGCTTGACGGCGGCGCGGACCTTCGCGACCGTGGAGGTGACCGCGGACAGGCGCTGCTTCGCGGCCGTCGACGGGGTCTTCGAGCGGGTGAGGTCTCCGCCCTTGGCCTTGGCGTCGACCGCGAGGACGCCTTCGCCGGTGGTCCGGACGAAGGCGGCGACGGTCTTCTGCGGCTTCGCGTCCCGCAGCGGGGCCGCGAGCTTGAGGTCGGCGGCCGAGAGACCGGCGGGTGCGGCGGACGCCGTCCCGCCGAGGGCCAGACCGCCGCATGCGAGGGCCGCTGTGGCCACGATGGAGATGAGGACATGGGGGTGGCGCTTGGGGGGCTGCTGCACGAAGGCGCTCCTGCTCGAACTGAAGATGAGAGATTGCTCCGAACTTAGGAGTGCCTTCTCAGAATCGCAGTCCTCACTTCGATGGACCCCTCGTACGGGGGCCGTACCCCGGACACGGAAGCGGCGCTCAGGTTCCTCCGTGGCCGGGGTACAGCGAGTCCGACACCTGCCCCACCGGTGACGCAATGTCATCTGGCAAATCTGGCAAACCCGTTGACGGATGCGACGGTCGACCATTACCGCGCAGCGCAATTCGGTGATCCATCAACGTCATTCGAGATCCGCGATGAGGCCTTGCGCCCCGATACGGTCCGTGCAAACCTGCTGTCGTCCGGGGGGAAACACAGGACATCGACGGGGGACGTTCCTCGCGTTCGTGTCGCCACTCGGCGCAACGGAATGCGGCCGACGGCTGCGTGCATTCCCGTGCGCATCACCGCGGCCACACGAACGAAGGAGCAGGAGCAATGACGCAGACCATCGCGAACCGCAATGTCGGAGTGCTCGAGGAGATCGACGAGCAGGGCATGAGCGACCTGCACGCCGGTCAGGGCACGGGGACGACGATCACGTCCCTGAGCTGCTACGGCGTGAGCTGGGCACTGGGCAACGACGGCCAGCTGTGCACCGCCACGGTGGAGTGCCAGAAGAACTGCAACTGACGGTCCGGGTGCGTGCCGGCGTCCGTCGACACGCACCCGCCACCATCGCGAGGGGGCTCAGATGCACGACGCAGTGACTGCCGAACTGATCGACGACGACGTCGATCGACTGGTTGCGACGTTCTTGCCGGAGATCGACGACGATGATCGTCGCAATGACATCCGGGATCGCTTGACACAGGTCATCCAGAGATCATCGGAATTCGTCGTTCCCGACGACCAACCAATGCAGATGAATGTACTGAACGGCCGTGATCCGCTCTTCATCAGGTTCGCTGGCGATCTCGCTTCCGCATGGCTGCCGCTCGGGCCGGCGAAGGACATCCCGCAGGCGCTCGAACCGGAGTTGCTCCGCGTGCAGACGGACCTGGTCGCGACCACGCTGCTCCGGTCCCTGCTCGAGGAGCTCCACCTCCACCGCGATGCCGGTCTCCTCCGAGGCGACGACCCGGAGGAACGCTTCGACGACTTCGTGGAACGGACACGTACCCGAGCCGGACTGGCCGCCCTGCGCACTGCACACCCCGGCGCCTTCGCCACTGCCCGACTGCGTGCCGACCGCGCGGCGGCGGTGACGATGGAGGTCCTCGACCACATCGCGGCCGATCGTGCCCTGATCGCTGCGACGATCCCAGGCGTCTCCGAGGACGCTCCCGTCGAGCGCGTGGGACTCGGCAGCGGTGACCCGCACCGGGACGGCCGCTCGGTCGCGCTGGTGCGGTTCGCGGACGGCGGCCGTGTCGTCCACCGTCCGCGTGACGTGCGCGTCGACGTGGCGTGGAACGGCTTCCTGCAGGACCTCGCTCGCCTCGGCGTGGCAGACCTCCGCACCATCGCGACGCTGGACTGCGGCGACCACGGCTACGCGGAGTACGTCACCGCGGACGACGAGGCCTCGCCGGGTCCGGCCTACCTCGACGGCGTCGGTCAGCTGACCGCCGTGCTGCACCTGCTGCGCGGCACGGACATCCACCACGAGAACCTGTTGACGTCGGGTGGGCTGCCGGTCGTGGTCGACACCGAGACCGTCCTCTCGCCTCGTCCGGTCGCCGCTCCGTCCTACGACGACGGAGCCGGGTCGCGGATCGCCCGAGACGAGGTGCTCGATTCGGTGCTCGGCATCGGGATCCTGCCGAACCTCGTCCGTGCCCCGGGCGGCGACCTGGCCCTCGACGTCGGTGCGGTCGGGTACGCCCCCGGTCAGGTGAGCCCGTTCCGGGCCCTCGGCGTCGCCTCCGCCGGCCGCGACGACATGCACACCGTGCTCACGCAGGTGCCGACCACGATGCCGAGCGCCAACCCCGTGCTGACGGCGAGCGACGATTCCCGGACCGCCCGTGACCGGATCGCGGCGGCGTTCCGTGCCACGGCGGAGCGTGTGCTGGAGAACCGCACCGAAGTGGTCCAGGCCGTGCGGAGCCGGTTCCAGGACGTGGTCCTGCGGTACGTGCACGCCCCGACGATGTTCTACGCGCAGCTGCTGCGCATGGCGACCCACCCCGACCTGCTCGACGACCGCGCCGCCCGCACGGCCGTGCTGTACCGCGTGAGCCTTCGCGAGGGCGGGACGGCGCGGTCCCTCGCCGACCTCGAACTGGCCGACCTGCTCGCCGGCGACGTCCCCTACTTCTGGTGCCGTGCCGACGAGCGCGCGGTGCACAACGACCGAGGCGGGAGCGTCGACGACTTCTTCGTCGAGCCCGCCGTGGAGACGGCTGTCCGACGGATCGAGGAGCTCTCGCCCGCGGCCGTCGACCGACAGCTGCGGCTCCTCGACCTCGCTTTCGTGAACCGGCTCGACGTCGGCGGTGAACCGACCGTCCTCGCCCGACCGCGGTCCGACGGCCAGAGCTCGGATGACGCCGCGGGGCTGCGGGACTCGCTGAGCACGGCTGCCGACAGCGTGGTCGCCGGCATCGCCGACGCTGTCGTGCGGGACTGCCGTCGGAGCACCGATCCCATCCACCCGGCGACCTGGGTCGGGCCGCAGGTGACGACGTCCGAGCAGAGTCAGTGGCTCCCCGGCACCCTCGGCTACGACCTCTACGGGGGCAGCACCGGGGTGGCGCTGTTCCTCGCGGGCGCCGCGGCCAGCCTCGGTGACGAGCGCTGGGCCGAGGTGGCCGAGGCCGTCTTCCGGCCCGTCGAAGCGCAGCTCGTCGAGGGCCGGATCGACGCGCTCGACGTCTCAGCCGGGGGCATGACCGGCATCGGGGGCACCGTCTGGGCACTCACGACGTCCCGACACCTCCTCCGCGCCGCGGGCATGCTCGACGGGGAACGCGCCGATCCGGAACGTGACCGTCTGCTGCTCGGTGTCCTCGGCGACGCCGCTCGGTCGGATGCGTCGCCGGACTTCACGAGCGGTCTCGCCGGGACGCTCGCTGCCGGCCTCGCCCTCGAAGCCGCGCTCGGGAGCACCGCTGACCCGCGGCCGGTCGACATGATCGCCGCTGCCATGACCGAGGCGCTGCGACGACGTCGCGCAGCCGAGGACCCGGTCTACACCGGGTACGCGCACGGCCTCGCCGGCATGGTCCCGCCACTGCTGCGCTGGGCGGACACACGAGGCGACGCCCGCGCGGCGACGACCGCCACCGGGCTCCTCGACGAACTCCTCGCTGCTCGCCTCGACGACGGCGACTGGCCGCGACTGGTCGGCGGTGCTGCGGACCAGCGCTCCTACGCGTGGTGCCACGGCGCTCCCGGGATCCTCCTCGGACTCCTCGACGTCCGGCGGCTGCGACCGGGCGCCGTCCCGGAGACGGTGCTCGCCGACCTGGCGGCCATCAGCCGGCACGAGGCGATCGGGCACAACGCGACGCTGTGCCACGGCGACCTCGGCACGCTCGACGTGCTCGCGGAGGCAGCAGCGGAACTCGGCGACGAGGAACTCGCGCGGTTCGTCGACGACGCGACGGCACGACTCGTCCGTGAGCAGTTCGCAGACGGCAGCCGACGACGCGACTCCAAGTACGACGCCACGGACAGCCTGATGGTCGGTTCCGCCGGGACGGGATGGTCCCTCCTCCGGCACACCCGTCCTGGCCGGTTCCCGAGCGTCCTCGCGTTCCGCTGACACCCGGGTCCAGCGCCCGGCCGAAGACGTCCGACCACCGGTCGGCGACCAGGGTCACCGCGAACCCGCGGAGGCCCAGCACACGATGACAGGAGAACGATCATGACCAACTCGATCACCCGCTCGTACGACCGCTCCACCGGGTTCGTCGAGCCGGACGAACTCGTCCTGCTCGCCGACGACGGTGCCGAGCCCGGTGTCGCCGGGACCACGACCGTGCCGTGCGCCATCGCCGGCGGGATCATCGCCGCCAGCGCTGCGCTGCCGGACTTCTGCCCGTCGGGGGCGTGCACGACGAAGTGCTGACCGCCGTGGCGGGACGACCTCTGCGTCGTCCCGCCCCGGACCACCCCCACGACGAACGGAGCGCACCGTGAGCATGCTCGCGAACCCGCAGGTCCCGATCATCACCGACGCGGACGTCGACACCGCCGTCGACACCGCCACGGCACGGCTCGACGCTCGGTTCGGGCGGTTCCACCGACGCCGACTGCGATCCGCGTCCGCGTCCCTCGCAGCCCGCCTCGGGTCGTCCCCGCTCGCTCTCGACCGGCCGGCCGTGCTCGTGTCGCTGGTCGACGGCATCGCCGAGGACCTCGACGCCGTCGCGATCCGCGCACTGATCACCGAGTTCCGCCAGTCCGGCACGACCCATCGCGCGTTCGCCGCGCGGATCGGCGACCACGGCGTCGCTGACCGCATCGAGACCAGCTTCCCCGAGCTCCGCCGCCTCCTCGACCTCAGGGTGGCTCGCGGTGTCCGGCATGCCATCGACGTCGTCACCGACCTCGAGTCGGACACGCCCGTGCTGGAGGCTCGGTTCGGCATGCGCGGCACCATCGTCGCGATCGAGACCGGTCGCGGCGACAAGCACGACGGGGGTCGCTCGGTGACCATCGTCACCGATGCCGACGGCGCCCGGGTCGTGCACAAGCCCGCCGCCGCCGACCAGGGGGCGCTCCTCCGTGCACTGGCCGGGCTCGCCGACCCGACCGGGTCCGTCTTCGGCCCCGTGGTCACCGACGCCGTCACGGTGCCGGGGAGGGACGGTGCGCGCCCACACTCCTGGCAGCGGTTCGTCCAGCACGACGACCTCGCCGACGACGACGCCGCGCGGAGGTGGTTCGAGCGGTACGGTGCGCTCATCGCTCTCGCGGCCGCCACCGGTGCCACGGACCTGCACTTCGAGAACGTCGTCGCCACCGCAGCGGGTCCGGTCGTCGTCGACGTCGAGACCGTCACGAGCGCGTGGACTCCCCCTCGCGACGCGACGTCGGCGCACGCCGCGCTCAGCGAACGCATCGACCACTCCGTCCTGCACTCGATGCTCCTGCCGACCCGGTTCCTCGGGTCCGCCGTCGCGGCGGACATCTCCGGCCTGCGGAGCGCGGCAACCGCGACGACGGCGATGCCCGGCTTCTCCGTCGTCGACGAGGGCCTCGACACGATGCGGTTCGACGACACCGACGTGGTCGTCCCCGTCGCCGCGAACGCGGTCACCGTCCGAGGTCGCCACGTCGACCCGCGCGACCACGCTGCAGCCCTGGTCATCGGCCACCGCCGGGGTCGGGACGCCCTGCTCCGCGTCGCCGGAGGGATCGGCGCGCTCCTCGACCAGTCACTCCCGGACGAGGTCCGCCAGGTCGTCCGCCCGACGTACGTGTACGCACGGTTCCTCGACGCGTCCACCCATCCCGCCCACCTCGCGTCCCGCGACGACCGCCGAGCCCTGTTCGACCGTCTCCCGGCGCGCTTCCGCTCGGTGCGGGACGACGCCGCCGGGGCAGTGCACGCGCTCGAGGTGTCCGCCATGCTCGACCTCGACGTCCCCTCGTTCCACATCCGCCGCGGTACGACGGCGTTGCACGCGCGGCTGGACGGACAGGACGTCCCTGTCCCCGACGCGGTCCACCAGGACCTCGACGCAACCGTGCGGTCATGGCTGGACGACTTCAGCTCCCGGGACGGCGCCCGCGAGGAGTCGGACGTCACGCTCGCACTGGCCGCCGCAGCCGACGACGCATGGGACGCCCCGGCGGGCTCGGCACCAGCGGACGCGCTCGACGTCCGTCGGCTCGCGCTCTCCCGCTCGTCCGACGGCACCGGGGCGACCTGGCTGAGCACCGTGATGCTCGGTACCGGGCTCCGCCTCGCGCCCGTCAACATGACCCTGTTCGAGGGCGGCGGCCAGCTCGTCACGCTCGCGGAGGACGCGGCGGCGGGTACCGGGGTCCTGTCCAGTGCAGACGTCGACCGCGTGCTGCACGGTGCCGTCGTCCATGCCGTGCCGGATGCCCCACAGGTCTGGCATGTCTCCCCCTACACGGGTCCGCTGTCGGACCTGGTCACCCTGGTGGAACTCAGTGCCCGAGGCCACGACGACCCCCGTCGGACTGCGCTGCCCGGGGACCTGCTCGCGCCGCTGCTCGCCCGGGCCGGCGTCACCGACCTGGACCACCTGAACGGCCTCGGCGGGTACGTCAGGGCCATCAGGACCTACGACGGATCCGTCGAGGGAGTCGACGCCGACGCCGTCGCCGAGGCCCTCGACCGCTTCCTCGCCACCCATGCGGAAACGCTCCTCGCACCCACTGACGACGGCGGACTCGCCCACGGCGTCGCCGGACGTGCACTGGCGCTGGCCGACGTCTCGGCGATCGCGGGCGGGCACGGGCAGAGCACTGCGCTCGTCCGGCACGTCCTGGACCGGTGGGACGACCTGGTCGTGCGCACCGCTGCGCTCCGCGACGGCCGCGCTCGGTCGTCCTGGTGCAAGGGCGCCGCCGGCACCGCGTTCGCCCACGAACAGGCGTTGCGCGCGATCGGTGCCGAACCGGACGAGGTCGACGCCGCGCTCGGCCGAGAGATCGACATCCTCCTGGCCACGCCGACCCCAGCTCCGAACGAGGACGTCGACGTGTCGTACTGCCACGGTCTCGCCGGGACGGTCGTCGTCCTGCGCGGTCTCGGCCAGCGACTCGGTCGATCCGACCTCACCGACGCTGCGACACGGCTCGTCGAGGCGACGCGGACCGCGCGACGTCGCGGTGGACTCCGGCGAGCGCCGGACATCGACACGTTCTTCCTCGGCTCGTCCTCCTGGACCGCTGTCGACCGGGGCCACACCCTCCCCCGCCTGCTCGGTGGTGCCGCATGAGCGGGCGCAGGACGACGACCGACGGCGCACGCGCTGCCCGTCGGGTTCGGGTGGTCCAGCAGTTCACCCAGTCCGAGTGCGGGATCTGCTGCAGCGCGATGGTGTTGTCCGCGTACGGTGCCCGCAACACCGTCGCCGGGCTGCGCCGCGAGTACGAGACCGGCCGAGACGGACTCGGGTTGAACGACGTCGCCGCACTGCTCCGTGCCCGTGGTCTGGAGGTCCGGTCGTACCGCGCCGGCATCGACGCACTCCACCGTCTGCACGGCCCGCTCATCGCGTACTGGGACGACAGCCACCTCGTGGTCGTCGAACGGATGCGCGAGGACGGGCGCGTCGAGATCGTCGACCCCGGTACCGGGCGTCGCACGGTCACCGCCGAGGAGTTCGCCGAGCACTACTCCGGCATCGTCATCCACGCCGTGCCCTCGCCGGGCTGGGCGCCGGACCGGTCGAAGGAGCGGAACGTCTGGGGACTGTTCCTCCGGCAGACCTCGGGCATGCGTCACCCGCTCGCGACCGCGGGAGCGCTGAGCCTCGTCCTGTACGTCGCGGTGCTCGGGGTCCCGCTCGCGACCGAGTACGCCGTGAACCAGTACGGCTCGTTCGTCCGGGACACCCCGGTGGCACTGATCAGCATCGTCCTGCTGGTGTCGATCGTGGCGTACTACCTCGTCTCCAGCTTGCGCAACGTGCTCATCGCCAAGGTCGTCAGCGCCCTCGGGTCCGTGATGATGTCGACGACGTTCGGCACGCTGCTCCGGCTGCCCTACAAGTACTTCGCGAACCGCTCCGGCGGGGAGCTCATGTACCGACTCGGCAGCGTGACCGCCGTCCGCGACGCGATCTCCGGACAGCTCACCATGGTCGTCCTCGACCTCGGGACACTGCTCGCCGTGTTCACCTACCTCTTCCTCCGCTCGGCACTGCTCGGCGGGGTGGCCCTCGCCCTGCTCGCCCTGATGGTGGTGATCGCGGCCATCGGGTACCGCCCGAGCCGGTCCGCCGTGGAACAGGAGATCGCCGAGACGACGCGCGCGTCCTCCCTGCAGCTCGAAGCCCTGTCGTCGATCGAGACGCTGAAGGTCACCGGGATGACCCGGCGGTTCCTGGAGGAGTGGCGCGCGGTCTACGACCGTGTGGTGCAACACACCGCGAGACGGATCATCGTGCAGGGACGCATCACCAGCGCGACCAGTTCCCTGCAGACCTTCGGGCCGTTCATCGTCCTCCTGGTGGGTCTCGCACTCGTCCACGCCGGGACGCTCGACATCGGCAGCGCCGTGGCTTCACAGGCCCTCGCAGCGACGGCGCTCGGGACGGTCCTCTCGCTGTCGACGGCGTTCACCCAGTTCGTCCTCGCGAACGCGCAGGTCGAACGGCTCGGTGACGTCGTGAACCAGGACGTCGACGAACCCGTCTTCGGCGACGAGCGCGTCGAGCTGGACGGTGCCGTCGACGTCGTCGGACTCGACTTCAGCTACCCCGGCGCCCGCGTCCCGACCCTCGTCGACGTCGACTTCTCCGCACTGCCGGGGGAACGGATCGCGATCGTCGGCAGCACCGGATCCGGCAAGAGCACGCTCGGCAAGCTCCTGCTCGGGCTCTACCCGGTGACCGGCGGCAGCATCGCCTACTCCGGACGACGCCTCGACGAGATCACGCCGGACTCCCTGTACGACGCCGTCGGACACGTGCCGCAGGACATCGTGTTGAGCAACCGCACGATCGCCGAGAACATCGACTTCACCGGGGGGAACCCGGACATGGGCCTGGTCTGCGCAGCAGCGGACATCGCGGCACTCACCACGGACGTCGACGCAATGCCGCTCGGGTTCCACACGCAGGTACGCGAGATGGGCGGGAGCCTGTCGGGCGGACAACGACAACGCGTGGCCCTGGCTCGCGCGCTCGCGCGGCGTCCGCGGATCCTCGTCCTGGACGAGGCGACGAGCGCGCTCGACGCCGTGACGGAACACGCGATCACGTCGGCGCTCCGCGAGATGCGGTGCACGCAGATCGTCATCGCTCACCGGCTCTCGACCATCATGTCCGCTGACCAGATCCTGGTCCTCGAGCACGGCCGGGTGGTCCAGCGCGGCACGCACCGGGAGCTCGTCGCGGTCGAGGGCGTGTACCGCTCCCTCGTCCGGACGCAGATGGACGTGGTCCAGTGACCCCGCTGCTGGCCACTTGTTACTGTGGGGATCGACGGGTGGGGACCGATCGTCCTACCCATGGAAGGGGGACGCGATGATGAACCGACCAGACCCGCACGGCGTGACCGTGGACGTTGCCGGGCTGTCCCGGCGCTTCGCAGGTCGACAAGTGGTCGACGACGTCTCCTTCACCGTCCAGCCCGGTCGCGTCACGGGCTTCCTCGGCCCGAACGGCGCCGGCAAGACCACGACGCTCCGCATGGTGCTCGGCTTGCTGGAGCCGACCACGGGCACCGCGACCATCGGTGGGCGGCCGTACCGCGACCTGCCGTCCCCGACGACCACCGTCGGAGCCTCACTCGAAGGGAATGCGCACGCTCGTGGACGACGTGGCATCGACCACCTGCGGTCGTTCGCCCCTCCGGCCCGCGCGTCCCGAGCGCGCGTCGACGACCTGCTCGAGACGGTCGGGCTGACCGAGCACGCTCGCCGTCCGGTCGGCTCGTACTCCCTCGGGATGCAGCAGCGGCTCGCGCTCGCGACGGCGCTGCTCGGCGACCCCGACGTCCTCGTGCTCGACGAACCGGCGAACGGCCTGGACCCGATGGGCGTCTACTGGCTCCGGACCTTCCTGCGCGACTTCGCCGCGTCGGGCCGGACCGTGCTCCTGTCGAGCCACATGCTCGCCGAGATGGAGTTGATCGCCGACGACGTCGTGTTGATCGACCACGGGCGCACCGTCTACGTCGGCACCCTGCAGGACCTGCTCGGCGAGGAGCGAACGGTCGTGACGCCGTTCGGACCAGACGCCCACGCGGCGCTCATCGACGTGCTCCGCGCCCGAACCGGCGTCCACGTCGGCGAGGTGCAGGGCAACCGGCTGCTCGTCGACGCCCCCGCGCCGACCGTGCAGGCCTGGACCGCCACGCTGCTGCAGGAGCGGCCGTCCCTCGCCGGGACGTTCTCGGTGGACCGCATGGGCCTCGAGGCAGCGTTCCTGGCCCGCATCGCTCAGCACGAGGAGATGGCGCGATGAGCCGGCAGGTCCGTTCCGAGTTCGTCAAGGCCCTGACCGGGCGCGCGTGGTGGGTCGTCGGCCTGGTCCTCGTCATCGTGGCCCCCGCGCTCTCAGCGTTCCTCGTCGTCGCCGTGCGCGCCGCCCCGAACGCCCGGCTCGACCTGAGCGGCGCCGACGGCGTCGGCGTGCTCTACAACCTGCCGGCATCAGTCGCCTTCGTCCTCCCCCTGGTCTTCGGGGTCGTGCTCGTGACCGGCGAGTACCACTCGCGCACCATCGTGCAGACGTTCCTCGGGGAACCGCGGCGACTCGTGGTGTTCGCCGCGAAGCTGCTGGTGGCCTTCACCATGACGTTCGCCCTGGCGCTGGGCACGATGGCACTCACGACCGCGGTCGTCGCCGTCACGCTGCACGCCGGCGGTACGGACCCGGCACTCGCGACGAGCGCAGTGCAGTCTCGGGTGGGCGGCGCCGTCATCACCCTCACCATCTGGGGTCTCATCGGCGTCGGCATCGGCGCACTCGTCCGGAACCAACTCGTCGCCGTGGTGGCGGTCCTGGCCTTCACCCAGTTCATCGAACCGATGATCCGGATCGGTGCAGGCTCCCTCGGCTTCGGGGGCGTCCTCGACGTGCTGCCCGGGTCTGCCAGCGACAGCGCGAGCGGCGGCACCCTGCTCTCCATGGCCACCGGGACGAGCGGGACCTCCCAGATGACCGGGATCGCGGTGCTGATCGCGTACGCCGTGGTGTCCGCTGTGGTCGGGGGGCTGCGTTTCCGTCGTTCCATGCCCGCCTGAGGGCCAACCGCACGACCATCGAGGAAGGAACCCCATGAAGAAGTCGACCCCCAGCGAGACCACCGTGCTCGTCATCGCGATCGCGTGCATCGCACTCGGTCTGGTCATCGGTCCGATGGTGTCCACCAGCGCGGTGCTGGTCTGGATCCCGGTCGGCATCGGCGTCCTGCTGATCGTGCAGTGGGTCCTGATGCGACGCGCTCGGAGCCGACGCGAGGAGACGCACTGACGGCACTCCCCTGCTAACTTGCACAGGGGTGTGCAAGTTCGTACGATGGACTGGTGACCAGTCCTGATGCCCCCGTGCGTGCTCCCCGCCGTGACGCCACCGAGAACCGAGCAGCCCTGATCAACGCCGCGAAGACAGCACTGCAGCGGGATCCGGACGCATCGCTCGAGACGATCGCGGCCGACGCCGGGCTCTCGCGCCGAGCGGTCTACGGACACTTCCCCTCGCGCGACGACCTCGTCCGGGCCGTCGTGACCGCGGGCGCTGCCCGGATCCTCGCCGCGATGCCGACCACGACCGACCTCGGGGAACTGCCGCCCGCAGCGCGCATCGCGGCCATCGCCGTCACCCTCTGGTCCGAGGTCTCCCACGTCCGGTCGATGGCGCGCATCGCCGTGCGGGACCCGTTCGGTGCCTCGGTCGCCGAGGTCTTCGCGCCGCTGCGGGCCCAGGTCCGCGAAGCGTGCGCGCTCGGCATCGCCGACGGCTCGATGCGCTCGGACGTGGACGCGGCCACACTCGGACGCCTGGTCGAGGGCGCGTGCATCGCGGTGCTCGACGAGGCCACCCGCTCCGGCACGTCCGACGAGGACGGCCGCCGCATGGTGGTCGTCTCGGCCCTCGGCATGGCGGGCATCGACTGGCGCACGGCGATGCTCACCGAACC
>Ga0265780_10006939_pt1 | contig 13992 bp, 11 predicted proteins | sample P1T30metagenome_FD_192432 | JGI IMG/M metagenome (GOLD analysis project Ga0265780, IMG submission 192432) | Plant litter microbial communities from East Loma Ridge, Irvine, California - P1 T30 | ecosystem: Environmental > Terrestrial > Plant litter > Unclassified | place: USA: California... | reverse complement strand
TTGGCTGACCAGTTTTCAGCTGCGGCGAGTCCGTTTGCTAGCCAAGCCCACAACCAGCCGGAGTTCTGCAACAGCCACCGTCGTTTGCAACACGTAAAAGGGCTTCTGCTTTAATTCAAATCACTGTTTTCGTGAACTGATACGCGGAAAAATGGGCCGAAAAGGCAGGGTTATCTTTCGGCCATGAAATCGCCTCTCCGTCTGTTCTTCCGCACGTATGGTGGCTTATTAGCGACTTGGTTAGTGCTAGGCATCATGCTTTGGCACGAGTACACTCCCAGCACGTACGTGCTTAACCGCCCAGTTGTGCAGTCCCTCATTGCGCCGGCCTTGCACGTTGTGCGGAATGCGCACCTCATCTTGTTCTTCGTCGTTAGCTTGGTGGGCATGGAACTGCTGCGCCTCGCGCCAAGCAGACGCGTATTGCTGGGATGGATTGTGGTCCTGGGTGCTGGATGCTGGCTAACCGAGCGCGGGTTCCGACAATACTTCGCCGCGGAGTATTACACTATTTGGAAATACCAGGTGGTCGATAAGCTGGACTACCAGCCGCTCCACACAGCATATCTGGTGCCTTTGTTGCTGCGAGACGTTCAAAATCCAGCCGAATCGTTCCGTGTGCGGGCCAAACTAGTTTTTGCGCTTGGCCATGCCGGTATTCAGCCCGCTGTTCCTGTCTTGGAGGCCATCGTACACGCCCCCGACCAAAACCCAGAACTCCGATTTTATTGCTTCCAATCGCTGCGATTACTCCAACCGCAACGGTTCGCTGCCTTGTTGGCCGCCATGCCCACAGATTCAGCTGTGGTCCTGTATCGACAATATGAGCGACGCTATAATTAGGCTTTACTGGTAGCAAAGAACTGCTAGCATGCAGAAAAACCCTCCTTTCCCTAAACTCTTAGCACCAGGTGCCCGCAGGCTGCTGCAGCGCCGGGCGAGTTTACGAAACCCGTCTGCGATTCCTCGTTTACGAAATGCGTCGAGGGCATGAGTTTCGTAAACTTCTCAACACCGCAATTTTGCTCCCCCAAACCGGCAAAGTACCACGCCGGTCGCAGTGGCTGGGCGGGCCAAAATCGTCACTTTTCCTAGATTCAGGATATAAGCAATGTTACGTTAAGTGGCTTTTCTAAGGGTTAGGAAAATGGAATACGCTGCTATCAATACTTTCAAAGTACTACTTTATTGCGCTGAGTTAGCATACTAGCAGGCCTAACGTGTCACTAGCGGTTTGTACCTTCTTGGCTGGGTTCAGAGTTCGTCATGGTTCAGCTAGCACCGACTACATCCAGCTTCCATATTGCAGCATGCTCAGCCGATTAGGGGCAAGGTGGGTTAAGGCCGTACCAGTGACCACCTTTCGGGTTAGTAGTACACAATCCAAACGATTGGTTTTCCCGTAATTAGCCCGGATAATAGTAGCGCAAGGCGTATATTGCCCACCTTAACTTTTGGCTTTGCTCACCCGTGGCGCGTTCCTATCTTGTTTTGCTGCTGCTGCTCAACTACCTGCTGGTAGCGAGTGCGGGCTTGGTAGAACGGCCCGCACGGGCGATTGACCGGCCGTTTAACTACGTGCATAGCCAGGATTGTCAGCTCCACCACACGCTGCGGGTAGCCTGCTTCGACGACTGCAACGGCGTGCAGTACAAAGTTCAGAAGAAGGGGGAACGCCTGCCGCTGACGCAGTTACTCACCACCATGAAAGGGCTGGACTTACACTGCCTGCCCGGCGGCTGGGTGGCCAGTGCCCGGCCGGTATTCCAGTTGGCAGCGTCGCACGCCGCGGCCTGCGCACCCGCTGTGGCCGTCGGCCACAGCGGTCGGATTGAGTTGCCACCGCGTCGGGGCTAAGAGGAAGGTGGGTCTTGCGGGACCTGCCAGGTACCAGGCGCATTGCGCCTGGGCCGTTTTGTCTTATCCATTCCAGACGCCATCTGCTGCGCTAGTGGGCTAGGGTGCGCGTCGCTTCCCGACATTTCCGTGCTTTTTCTGGTATTCTCTCCCTCGGTAGCAAACGGTGCTACCGACCTGCTTGTTCGCAGGCACTCGCCAGCCGTAGGCCGTGCGGCCCGGCTACTTCCCTCACGCCGCCGCCAGGTACTGCTTCTGTCAGGGGCTCCTGCTAAGCGAAGTGGTGAGCAGGGCTGTTTAGCCCTGCCTAGCCCTTTCGGCGGTCGTCAAGCACAAGTAGCATAGGACTGCTATGCAAGTGCATCTTACGTACCAGTCCTCTACGGGACCGGTGGCTGGCACTCCGTACGCCAGCGTGGCCCAATTATGTCCTGAAACGGCTTTGCTTCAGCGCCTGCAAGCCCGTGAGGAGCAGGCCCTGCTGGACTTCGAAACGCAGTACGGCAAAGAGTTGAAAGCTCTGATTCGGGCGCTAGTGCCCGATAAAAACATGGCGCAGGACGTGTGGCAGGAGTGCCTGCTGCACCTGTGGCAGGCCTTTCCGCAGTACGAGGCCGGCCGGGGGCGGCTGACGGCCTGGGCGCGGCGCATCTGCCGAAACGTGGCCATTGATGAGCTAGTGGCGGTGCGGTGGCGCGATTTGCAGTGCACCCAATCGCTGGAGTTAAACGAGGAGGTTTATGCCCGTCCGGCGCTGGGCGGCTTTCAGCCCGACAACCTCGGGCTGCTGGACCTCTGTCAGCAGCTCCGGCCTCAGCAGCGGCAGGTCATCGGCCTGCTCTACGGCCACGACCTCACGTTCGAACAAACGGCCCAGCACCTCTCGCTGCCCGTGAGCACCGTCAAAACCCGGGCCCAGGCCGCCTATCGCGTCTTGCGCCGCTTTGTGGCCTAGTGCCCACTGACTCGTGCTCCGTTCTCATTTTCTTCTTTGGAGGCTTCGCCCGTTCAGGGCGGAGCTCCGCTTTCGCTGTTTCATGAACTCATTTTTTACTGCGAAGACTACGCAGCGGCTCTTGGTTACGGGGGTGCTGGCAGGAACTACCATCGCCTCGGCCCTCGCCCAAACCGGCCGGCAACGCCCGCCCACCGATACCACCAAAACCCAGCGCCTGGGCAGCGTGGAAGTGCGCGGCGAAACCCTGTCAACCAGCAAAATGGCCGTTTCGGCCGAGGCCACGGCCAGCCCGGCTGCCGTGACGCTGGTGGGCCGCGAGTACGTGGCCCGGCAGGCTGTGACGACCTACGGCGACCTGCTACGCCCGCTGGCCGGCATCAGCGTCAGCAACTTTCAGCTCGGGGGCGTGGCCTACGGGGTGCAGATGCGCGGCTACGTGGCCACTGAGCACGCCCGCGACATTGCGTTTTTCATTGACGGGATGCCCCAAAACGAGGGCTCCTGCATTCAGGCTAATGGCTATGCCGACCTCAACGCACTCATTCCCGAAACCATCCGCCGGATTGAGGTAGTGCGGGGGCCGTTCAGCGCCTTTTCGGGTGACCACGCGCTGGGCGGCACCATCCGTTTCGAAACCGAGGACCGGCTGCCGAGCAGTCTCACCCTAGAGGGCGGCACCTACGGCGCGGTGCGCGGGCTGGGCATCCTAGGCCTGGGCCGCCCCGGCAGCAAGCTGGCCGCCTGGGTAGCGGTCGAGGCCGCCCACACCGATGGCTACCGTGATAACAGCCGCGACAATCACCTCAACGGCCTGGCCAAGCTCGCGCTCAGCCTGCCCCACGGCACGGCCACGCTACGCCTGCAAGCCTACGGCGACAACTCCGGCGCGGGCTTTTACATCAACCGGGCGGCCGTGGACGCGGGCACCTTGGACCGCCGCGCCGCCGTGGACCCCACCGATGGCAGCACCACGCGCCAGCAAAACGCCATCTTCACCTACAAAGGCAGCGACCCCACCGGCTACTTCAGCGCCACGCTTTACGTGCAGCATTACGACCTGCCGCGCTTTCGCAACGGCGGGGCCGGGCAGCGCGTCGATGAGGACAACCGCACCTGGGGTGGCGGCGATGCCCGCTACACCCGCACTACGCAACTGGGCAGCCGGCCCCTACTGCTGACCGGGGGCCTGAGCTACCGCGCCGATGCCTCCTCGCAAAGTCGCTTCCCCACGATGGCCCGCGTGCGCGGTACCCAAAGCCGGCAGCGCGACCTGACGCTGAATACGCCCTCGGCCTACGTGCAGGTGCAGTTTCTGCCCATCGAGCGGCTGAAGCTGACGGCTGCCGCCCGCTACGACCGGCTGTACTACGACGTGCGCGTGGGCGCCTTCGACGTGGCGGCCGTGGCGGGCAAGACTACTACCACTAACGTCGGGGCGTTCAGCCCTAAGGTGGGCGCGGCGTTCAGCCTCACGTCGGTGGTGAGCTTGTTTGCCAACTATGCGCGCGGCTTCAAAGGCATCGACGGCTACCAGGATTTGCCCACCAATAGCAGCCTCGACGTGTCGCACCTCGCCAGCTACGAGGCCGGCCTAAGCGCCGACGACGCCACCGGCCACCTGCACGGGCTGCTCACCGCTTACCGCTCGGCGCAAACCGGCGAGGTGCAGACGGACCCGCTCGGCAACCTCGCCAACTACGGCCGCACCCGCCGCCAGGGCGTGGAGGTGGAGGGCCGCTACCGCTTCGGGGCCGGGGGGCGCGGCCCTAATGTATTCGGCAACTACTCCTACGTGCAGGCGACGCTGCAAAATGAGGCCCCCACCGACGAGTACGTGCCCAATACCCCGCGTTACCTGGCTACGCTGGGTATTGACCTGCCACTGCTAACAGGTAGCGTCGGCGCCAGCCGCCACGACCTGAGCGTGTACGACCAGCTCATCGGCCCCAAGCGCCTCGATATCGCGAGCACGAGGCAGGCCGATGCCTTCCACCGCCTAGCGGGCAAGCTTATCTACACCCGCACCAATTGGGCCGGCTTCCGGCTCTACGTGCAGGGCACGTTCTACCCCGGCAACGGCTCGCTCGATGAGATGACCTTTCTCTCGGGCAGCACGGTGCTGGTGGCGCCGCAGCCCAAGGCCACCTTCACGGGTGGCGTAAAAATTCCCCTTGCCGGCTTTGCCAAGCCTACCAACTAAACCCCCATGAAAAAGCTTCTCCTCCCCCTAACGTTAGGCGCCACCTTAGCGGCGCTGGCTCTGCCGCTACTCGCGCACGATGCCTGGGTTGACCCCTTTGGCGGCCCCATCTACCAGGTTTTCTACGGCCACAAGGCACCCGAAAATTACCCCGCCGCCAAGGTGACAACCTTGCAGGTGCTCGATGCCCAGCAGCATTTTTTGCCCTACACCCGCCTGCCTACGCCCAAAGGCTTAAGCATTAAGCCCACCGGCCAACCAGCGCTGTTCGTGCTGGAGTTCGACAACGGCTACTGGACGAAAACCCCGCAGGACCAGGAAAGCCGTAACGTGCGCCTGACTTCGCAGATGGCCAGCGCCCAGGGCGTGGGCTCGCGGCTGTTCAAGTTCTCCAAAACGGTGCTTCGCTGGCAGCCCTGGATGTTCAAGCCGATGGGCCAGCGCTTTGAATTTGTGCCCAAACCGTTCACGGGCTCGCTCAAAGCCGGTCAGTCTTTTAAAGTACGCCTACTGCTCGATGGCCAACCCGTGGCCAACGCGATGGTTGAAAATAACAGCAACGAGAAAGGTCCTCGCACCAACGCCAACGGCGAGGTAACGCTAACGCTGGTAAAGGGAATCAACCGACTGGCTAACGACCTAGATATTACCCAAGCGGCTGACCCTGACGCGACCCGCCTCAGTCTCACCGCTGCGTTGGTGTTTGTCGCTGAATAAGGTGAATACGCCATAGCTATCCGGGTAGAAAACGACAGTATGCCAACCTAAGCCCCAGCTAGAGGCTAGTGTTGAAATCGTTGGTTTGCCTACTTGCTCTCAGAGGTGTCAAGTGGAAATCGGGTAAGGACTAAATCAGCTACTAATTCCGATTCGACGTCCGCAAATTCCTCTTTTAGAAAGCGTTGAGTCTCTTCTAGCAATAGTAGTTGCATAAAGTGAAGGGTAAAAATTTGCTGTGATTCAGGCGAGCTTGTCACATTACTTAAACGAACGACTGTAAAACGTCTCAGTCGGTCCTAGTCATTTCTTGAAGAAGCATTCACTAAACGTTAAGCAGCTGCAGCGCTTTTGCTTACGTTGGCAAAAGGAAGGCCTCTATGGTCGCATGGTTCAAGAAAGTCTGCGCTACCGCCGCTCCGCAGCCCAGCGCCACCCAATTCACCTCCCCTTGGTAGAGACACCACGCGTGGTCCGGGGCGAAGCAGTAGGTCGGCAGGCTGCCCTGCGCTTGATACTCGGTCACTAAGTCCGCCACCTGCCCCCGAGCAAACCAATCCTGCCGAAAGCCTTCTGCATCCCATACCCCATTACCCTGTTCCGCTGACCCATAGAAATAAGCGGGGTTCGCGGGGCCTAGTCCCTGGGCTACTTGCCGCACAAAGGCTTCTTCTAGCGCCGGACTACTCCCCAAGTGTGGCGGCCACTCACCGTAGTGGCGCTGGATAACCGCACTATCCAGCGTAGCCTCATAGGCTAAGCCGAGCGTAGTGCTTAGTTCTCGGTAGGTAATGGGCTGTAACCGGGTGGCGACGGGCTGGCCTTGCTGAATCTGATACGTATCCCAAAAGGCGGCACGGGCATTCAAGTCTGCGACGGTCCGTTTGGCAAAGGAGTACGAGGCAATGGGAACGCTGGGGTCAATCCCCAGCGGTAACAGAAGCTTGAGGTAGGCCTCGTAGCCAGGAGGTAAATCAGGACAAGCGACGGCCGCTTGCTGCGCGTGGACAGGTAACCAATCAAGTTGGTCGGTAATCGGAAGAGCTTGCAGCGTCATAGACGTACTCGAAACTAGCCGGGGAGGGGCTGCTAAAACGTGAAGCTACATGCGATAACCCAGCTCAACAAGATGCACCTTGAGGGGGCTCAGAAAGTACCGCGCGCGGCGAATGGCTCAGAAAGTTCGCACCAAGTGCGTTTCTGGCTCGCGTTGAGGGTTAGGGCAGCCAAGAAAGGGCGGGTCAGCAAGGTGCACCTTGTTGGCCTATCATACATACCTAATCTGTCCTCAAATATTATGGTTGGCAGCTAGCCAGCAGATAGGTCACACTCACCTATACACTGTCTTCTGTTGTTTTCTGCCCGATATACCTAGTTGCTAGTACCTTGGAAGCATGAAAAAGACACTACTACTGGGTGTGCTGCTGACTGTGAGCTTGAGCGCTTACGCACAGAACATTAAAGCTATTAAAGTAATAACTGCGAATAAAAATAAAGGGCAATTATTAAATACATTTTTTCCAATAGACAATATTGTGAGTATCAAAATTACAAATAATAGTGGCGCTCATGTATTGACTATGAATGAATTAAGGGTACTAAAAAGCCAGCTTAAGCAAGCGAAATTTGCAGGTGGGCTTTTAATCAAACCCAATCATATTATACTAGATATAAAGCTTATAAAAAGCGGTCTCTCTAAACCAGGCTTTGTTTATGCTTCGACAGGTGCGATACACTTCGAGGATGCGGTTGATAGGTTCAAGCAAGAATTTAGTGGCACTTTCTATCTACCGACAAAGCTAAATTTTGACAATTATAAAGATAAAAGACTATGAAAATTTATTAAGAAAATTGATAAATTTAGATTACTCATGCTTGTTTATTTAACAAGCATATTATCAACTCGATAATTACTTAGCAATTTATTTTTATGAAAATATTTGTGATGCTTTTGATTGGTTTGTTTGGCGTTAACAAGGCATTTGGTCAATTTCAAAAAGATCTTAAAAAAGCACTTGATACTCAAAATAGTATCTTACTAAAGAAGTACACCGATAAGATACTTGTTCATTACAAAAATACTACGGCATCTTGGAGTTGCTCACGGGAGATAACGTCAAACTATCGAGAAGAAGTAATAAATATTAAAAAAATAGTTCCAGATAAAAATGATGCAGCAATAGCTACAATTTATTCATTTAGGGTAAATTTAATACTCCATGGCAATACCATAATCTACTATGATTTTAGTGAAAAGAAAAATCGTAAAGCAGTTCATGAGTGGTCTTCCTATGGAGAGACTGAATGGGTAGAGTATTTCGAACCTATTGCTAAGTTCAAGAGCACTAACGGCTACCTTGATTTTAGAAAAGATTTTTCTGCTTTATTTCAAGCTGACATACAAGAAACCGAGATTTTTACAGTAGGTCCTGTTTACGGAGAACACTGTTATATTAGTGGCACTGACCCAACAGGAAGAGTGCAAGTGAACAATTTTGTGAGAAATAAGGATAAGAAGTCACTACTTAAGTGGTTACAATCAGGTAATACTGAAAAACAAGTTTATGCGGTAGATGGATTATGGCAACTGGGAAGAATGGGGATTAAACTCACTGCCCAAGAGTTGAAAATGGTGAGTTTTGTAAAGAATACGAAAAGCTGCGTAAGTACTTGTTCAGGTTGTCTTTCAATTAACTGGAGTGTTCATGATATGACTAGTAAGTTTAAATTTTAACAGATAATTGTAAAGCGACTTTTCTGTTTTAGAGCGGATTCGAGAAATGACCCCTACTACCGCTACTGGTGCATCCAGTGAGGCTGCTTGGCTCCTTGTCCGATTGCTGGTAGTGCTGCTACCGCCAGTGCTCGTCGGGTGGGCTTTCCTGTGTTCGCATTGGCGCTGGCTGCAACGCGGGCAAGTGTTGGCACTACTGGTCTGGTCCTGCACACTTATGGGTTTGGCATTGCGCTCAGTTCCTTGAACTGGCTGCTGCCTTGGGGCGGTATGCTTTTGCCACTAGGTATGTTGCTCAATGGCTTGACCCAAGCTCGGTTGGCAACGCGCGCCGATGCGTACCGGCTCTGGGTCGGCCTAGCGGTGTGTGGTGGAGCCAACGTGCTCGGCTTTGCGCTCGCGCAACTGCTTCTGCTCAAGATCGCTTACAACTGGCTTATCGCGGCCCACTTGGCCCTGTATGGCTTGGCTTGGTGGAGCGTAGAGCGGCTGTTACGTAGGCGTGGTGACCTGCGCCTAGCGTTCGGCCAGCCTTGGTGGCGCACGCCGATGCTGGCGGCGGCCGTGCAGGGAGGTCTTTCTGTTGCCTTCATTCTCTGGAACCTACTGCCGGCTGAAGGAATGGAAGGTTATTGGCGGGGTCAGGGGTGGTGGCTACAGTCAGCTGCTTACTTGTTGCTGGCAACCGCCCAGTGTTGGCTGGCCGGGGTACTCTTTGTACGCTTGACTCGCGTAGAACCCAAGTAGGTCGGTCTTGCGTGATGCCTTCCAAGAATAGACCATTGTTGCCCGTTCGAAAAACCCCCGCCACAAAGGCCTCAAAAAGCGGCGTTTTCGGGGCCTTCTATAGGGTCGAAAAAGTTATTCGAGAAACAGTAGGTTTATGAATGCTTAGCACGTGACTGTGAGAATAAAAATGCCTCTACAAGTATGAAATACCCTGCGGGCAGACCAGCAGCAACTGACTAGTGCTGATTTTAATAGTTGATCCTTAACTGGTCAATGGCTCGTGGCTGCGCAAACCTGCTTCTGGCTGCGAAGCGCCCTGGTTGGCAACTGCTGAAGCTGCTAAGAACCGGTTGTCTTCGCTCATCACGTACTTACAAGCCGCGCCACCCTTGGAAGAAACCTCGTTTCAAGAGCCCTACTAGGGTAGAAGTAGAAAACCCCGCCGCCGCGGGCGATGGGAGCTTCGACATGGTTGGGGCAACCAGGCGGCGTTAGTTGAGCACGAGTGGCAGCACGACAGCCTGCCCATCTACCGTCAGGTGCAAGTAATACACCCCCGTAGGCAAATCAGTCAGCACGAGTTTAGTTTCGGCAGTAGGCAGCGCCACTTGGCGCACCAGCTGACCCAGAGCGTTGCAGAGCACAGCCGTGGTCGACGCCGTGGCTGGCCGCCGCACCAGTAGTTGGCCCGGGCTGGGGTTCGGGTAAAGCTGCACCCCAACCGCGAGCGCAGTTGCGCCCGTCATAGCCAGCGGCTGGGCGGTGGTGAAGGTCTGCACCGTGCCGTAGCTCGTGCCCACAGTATTGGTAGCGTAGGCGCACACGCTGTACAGGGTGTTGGTTGTCAGACCCGTGATAACCCGCGTAAACAGGCCGGTGCCCGCGCCAACCACCACCTTTGTGTTAGCCGTCGTGGGCAGGCCGGTGCCGGCTACGTACACCACCCCGCGCTCGGTAACGGCGGCACCGCCATCGGCCGTTACGCTGCCGCCCAGTGTGGCCCCCGTGCTGGTGAGCACGGCTGGAATTGCTGTCGTTACAGTAGGAGTGGTGGTCACGGTAAAGGCTGGCCCGGTGGCCGTGCCACTGCCCGTTGTGGCGGCTACTGGCCCGCTCGTGGCCCCGGCCGGCACCGTGGCCGTGAGGCTGGTGGCGCTCACCACCAGAAAGGTACTGGCTGCCGTGCCGTTGAAGCTCACGCTGGTGACCCCAGTCAGGTTGGTGCCCGTGAGCGTGACGCTGGTGCCTACCGGCCCGCTCGCGGGGCTAAGGCTGGTGAGGGTGGGAGCCGGCAGGGCCGAGCCCAGGAGCACCCCGGTCGCGTTGCCGTTGAAGTTGGCCGTGAGTACATCGGGCTTGCCGTCGCCGTTCACGTCGGCCACGGCAATATCGGTGGGTTTGCTGCCCGCCCCCGTGCTGTAAGTGGTCAGCGCGTAAGCAGTGCTGACTTTGAAGGTGCCCGCGCCCACGTTGAGCAGCACCCCAATGGTGTGGGTAAGCGCGTTAGCGGTAAGTAAATCGGGCTTGCCGTCGCCGTTCGCATCGCCGACGGCAATACTGATGGGGCCACTGCCCGCCCCCGTGCTGTAACTAGCCACCGTTCCAAAGGTGCCCAGGCCGGTACTCAGCAGCACACTCACGGTGTTGCTGCTGTAATTAGCCGTGAGCAGGTCTAGTTGGCCGTCGCCGTTCACGTCGGCCACCGCCAGGGCAGTGGGGTTGTTGCCGGTGCCCAGGCTGTAGGTGGTCACCGCTCCGAAGGTGCCGCTGCCCGTGCCCAACAGCACCCCCACCGCACCCTGGTTAGTTGTCAATATATCGGGTTTACCGTCCCTATTCACGTCGCCGACGGCAATGCTGGTCGGCTGGCTGTTGGCGCCCGTGCTGTAGGCCATCACGGTCCCGAAGGTGCCGGTGCCCGTGCCCAATAGCACCCCCACGGTGTTCGTGCCAGAGTTGCTGGTGAGCAGGTCCGGCTTACTGTCGCCGTTTACGTCGGCCACGGCAATGTCGAACGGGGCGCTGCCGGTACCGGTGCTGTACGTGCTAGCAGGGGCGAAGCTGCCCGCGCCCGTATTGAGCAATACTCCGGCGGTGCTGCTAGCTTGGTTGGCGGTTAGCAGGTCAGGCCGGCCATCGCGGTTCACATCGGCCACGGCAATGCCGGTGGGGTTGCTGCCGGGGCCGGTGCTGTACGTGGCTGCGGCACCAAAAGCCCCGGTGCCAGTGCCTAGCTGCACGGCCGCTGTGCTGCTGCCTTGGTTGGCCGTGAGCAGGTCGAACCGGCCATCGCCATTTACGTCGGCGGCCGCAATGCTGTAGGGGGTGCTACCTGGCCCGGTGCCGTACGTTACTACGGGGGCAAAGACGCCCGTATTGGCCGTAGGTGTGGTGTTAAGCAGCACCCCGGAGGTGCTGCTACCGAAGTTGGCCGTTAGGATGTCGAGCCCGCCGTCGCTGTTCACATCGGCGGTGGCCACGCCCAAACTACCGCCGCCAGGACCCGTGCTGAAAGTATAGTACGCGTTGAAGCTGCCCGTGCCCGTGCCTAGCACTACGCCGGCTGAATTGTTGCCGTAGTTGGCCGTAATGGCATCGAGCTTGCCGTCGCCGTCGATGTCGCCTACCGCTAGGGCGTAGGGGAAATGGCCAGGGCCTAAGTAGTAGTCGATGGCGGGCCCGAAAGTGCCAGTGCCGGTGCCTAGCAGCACGCTCACTGCATCGGTGCCCCGGTTGGGCGTCAGCAGGTCGGGCTGGCCATCGCCATTCATATCGGCTACCACTAGGCGGAAGGGCTGGCTGTTGGCCGCCAGCGGATAAGTGGCGATGGCCCCAAACGTGCCGGTGCCGGTGCCCAGCAGCACGCCCACATTCGCGGCATCGGTATTAGCCACTAGTAAGTCCGGCTTGCCATCGCGGTTTACATCGGCCACCGCCACGCCCTGAGGGTAGCTGTTGGGGCCGGTGTTGTAGGCTGTCACGGTGCCGAAGCTGCCCGTGCCCGTGCCCAGCAGTACCCCGGCCGTGTTGTTGAGGCTGGTGCACACCACATCCAGTTGGCCGTCGCCGTTCACGTCGGCCACTGCCAGGTCAGTCGGCTGATTAACAATGCCTGTACTGTAGAACACCACGGGGCCGAGTGTGCCCGTGCTCATGCCTGTGCCTAGCAGCACCCCGACGGAGCCAAATCTATTGGCCAGCAGCACGTCGGGCTTGCCATCGCCATTCACATCGGCGGTGACAATGGCCGTCAGGTAAGTATTGGCCCCGGTGCTGTAGGGGGTGGCGGCCGTAAAGGTGCCCGCGCCTGCATTCAACTGCACGCTAACCGCGCCGCTGCTGATGCTGCCGCCACTGTTGTTGGCCAGCAGCAGGTCGGGCTTGCCATCACCATTCACATCGGCGGTGGCAATGGCGATGGGATAGGGACTAGCAGTTCCGATGCTGTAGGTCGCTACGGGAGCAAAGGAGATTAGCGTCTGGGCCTGGGTGGGGCCGGCTAACAGACCGCCTCCCAGGGCTAAGAAGTACAAATGTTTCATGCAAACAATAGTGGACAGAAATATTTCTTATAAAACAGGGGCGAAAGTACCAACAAACGCTTCAGCAGCAACACGTAGCTAGCTCGTCTACCTTCCGTGGTTCAAGTGGCAGTGGGAGCTTTGGGGTGCGCAGGGTATGGCTGCTTACGCTACGCTGAGCCGCTGCATGGGCAGCCTTGCGCATCGAGTATGCTCAGGTGCAGCAGATTGCCCCCACAGGACTTGGCGGCGTGGTCTCCACAGTGCAGGTGGCGGCAGGACATGGCTTTGCCCACGTAGAGGCTCACTGCTCCTGCCCTCCAAAAAAGGACCGTTTCTTGGAGGACAAACGAGCAGCATAGCTCTGAAAGAATTTATTCATAGGCGTAATACCAAGCGCTATGCCCGCGCTGGTCGGCCCCGAGTCGAAAGTAGAGGTAGTCATGCTCCCCACGCCAGTAGTAAACCAACGAGTCTCCGCGTACCCGGTCCGGCCGGCCAAGCACCTGCTGCAGGGTGGAGTATGATTGCCCATTGAGGCGCTCGCCGAGCACATGTAGTAGCTGCTGAAAATCGCTGCCAAAGCGTGCGCAGTCTGAGCACTTACGCCGCTTGAGGCGCTGATACTCGGCCCCTAATTGTACGGTAGAGAAAGCATGGAATGCTGCTGGTAGACAGCGGCTCTGGCAGCAGGTTGGTGGCTGGTTTACTACTACTAGGGATGGCGAGTGGTGGGTACACGAACTGACACCACATACTCCTAAGGCTATAATCCGAACTAGTCGACTAAGTAGTATCATTCAGTAGTTCATTTACATAGTGCCTTCGGCAGGCAACTTACTGACCTTTTTTTGGATAGGTGACGACAATATCCGAGTAGCCTGAAAGCATATCAAACAAGTATTGTAAAATTTATACTATAGTTACAATTGTTACCATTGTAACTATAGTATAAATTCCTAAGTCTTACCCACTCATTCAAAAACGACATGCAGTTTCGAATGAGTGGGTAGCATATCTATATGTAACCTATAACATTGGCATCAAGTATTTTATATAAGAAAAACCATAGTTACTATGGTAACAATTGTTGCCATAGTAACTATGGAAAGAAGAGTGACCACTTTATAAATTAGTTCCATTGTCTTTATTTGCACCATGCGAACGATTGTAATGGCCAACCATAAGGGAGGCACCGGCAAGACAACAAGCTGTCTAAACGTTGCTCAGACCTTGCGAGAACAGGGGCACACCGTACTGCTGCTTGATTGTGATA
>Ga0265780_10006938_pt1 | contig 13992 bp, 14 predicted proteins | sample P1T30metagenome_FD_192432 | JGI IMG/M metagenome (GOLD analysis project Ga0265780, IMG submission 192432) | Plant litter microbial communities from East Loma Ridge, Irvine, California - P1 T30 | ecosystem: Environmental > Terrestrial > Plant litter > Unclassified | place: USA: California... | reverse complement strand
TCGTCCCGCACAGATACCGCTGTCAGACAGCGGCGTCGATACTTCGGACCCCTTTTGATGTGGCGGCAACCTCGTCGAACCGACGCGTTACACAAACCAGCGCACCAGTCTACGGCATGAGACGGGTGCGCGGGTTCACCGCATGAACGAAGACCTCTTAGAGGTTCTTCAGCTCATCCGGAAGATAGTCAGCCATGGAGTTGGACAGCGGCGTCGCGTCCTTCTTCTCCGTGGGAAGGCGTTCCGCATTCTTGCGAGTGCGGCGCTCATTCTTGATCTTCGGCTGCTCCTGCTCGGAGTCATCCTCGACCGGATCCTGGTGCTTGGCCTGATTCTTGGCTGCAGCCTTGGCCTCAGCCTTGGTCTTCAGCGGCCCGACGACCATGACCATGTGACGGCCATCCTGGCGAGGGGAAGATTCCACCGCTCCGAGGTCTGCGACGTCTTCCGAGAAGCGCTGCAGGAGTCGCACACCCATCTCTGGGCGCTGCTGCTCGCGACCGCGGAACTGGATCATGGCCTTGACCTTGTCGCCAGCCTCCAAGAAGCGGCGCGCGTGGCCGACCTTGGTGTTGTAGTCGTGGTCATCGATCTTGAGTCGGAAGCGGACTTCCTTGAGCACCGTGGTGCTCTGGTTCTTGCGGGACTCGCGTGCCTTGACCGCAGCCTCATATTTGTACTTGCCGAAATCCATCAGCTTGCAGACGGGAGGTTTGGCCTGCGGCGCAACCTCAACCAGATCCAGATCGGACTCAGTGGCAAGACGCAGCGCGTCCTCAATCCGGACGACACCCACCTGCTCTCCCTGGGGGCCGACAAGGCGGACTTCTGGTACGCGGATGCGTTCGTTAATGCGTGGTTCGCTGATCTGTCTAGCTCCTGTTGTGAGGAATTCGGTGAATAGGGGGTCTTCTGTCGGCACAGTACGTTTACCCAGCTGAGCGCCCGAGGCGCTGCCGAGCGCGTTTAGCGCGGCCGAAGAGTCTGTGACAAGCTTACCAGCATGCAGAGTGAGCAGAATAACCCCGCCGAGAGCGCTGGCCACACGACCGATTCCTCCATGGCTCAGGCCGTGAACCAGCGGTCCCGCGACATCTCAGAGGTGCCCGCGGTGGAACTGATCAATACCGTGGCAGTCCACCTGATGAGCGCCGCAGCAGTGAAGCTCGGCCTGGCCGATGATCCCAATGCGGATGAGCTCAAGGATCTGGACGAGGCACGCAAGCTGATCACATCACTCGCAGGTCTGATCACCGCCGCCGCTCCGGAAGTGGGCTCCACCCACGCCGCCCCTCTCCGCGATGGACTGCGCTCACTCCAGCTGGCCTTCCGCGAAGAGTCCATCGTCCCGGACGCCCCTGGCAAGGGTCCCGGCGAGAAGTGGACCGGCCCGGTCAACTGAGCACGACACTCTCTGAATAAACATGACGCTCGCGTCTCCAGTTCCGGGGACACGAGCGTCAGCCATATGAGAGCCAGATGAGAACAGCATGAGAGAAACGAGTGCCATTTCTCATCCTGCGCTCATGCCCCCTTCACATTAGGTCAGCAAGATGCTTATTTATGAGCATCACAGTTGTCCTCTACTCTCACGACTCGGTCGGCCTGGGCCATGCCCGCCGCAACCGGGCGTTGGCGCACGCACTCGCAGCAGACCTCCCCCGGCTGACCGGTGAAACCGTGCGGGGACTGCTTATCGCGGGGCATCCGGATGCCACTGCGGACTCTTTGCCTGATGGCTGGGACTGGTTGGTCCTTCCCGGATTCACCCACACCGCAGAGGGGTACGCGTCTAGAAGCCTCCATGTGAGCAATGAACGTCTCTTCAGCCTGCGCAGTGCGACAGCAGCGGCCGCCGTGAAGGCCATGTCACCCGATCTCTTCATCGCCGACCGCCACCCTCTTGGAGTCGGTGGAGAACTGGGGGCAACCTTGGAGTGGCTTCGCACTCAGGGAACGCGATGCGTTTTGGGCATGCGCGAAGTGCTGGACTCACCCGCAGCTGTCGCAGCGGAGTGGGAGTCGCTGGGTGGGGCGCAAGTGGCCGCAGAGTTCTATGACGCGGTCTGGGTCTACGGTGACCCGCTGGTCTACAGCCCGGTCGCCTCCGGAGAGATTCCTCCGCCGCTGGCCTCCATGACTCGATTCACCGGTTACTTGAGCTACGGCCGCCCAGAGGACACGCTCTCCGAATCAAGCATCCGCCCTCCGCGCCCGTATGTGCTCTCTATGGTCGGGGGAGGTTCCGATGGAGGAAAGCTGGCTCTAGCTGCCGCTGAAGCCGAGGTTCCGGCAGGTCACCGCCACATCATTCTCACCGGACCACAGATGCCACCCGAGGACCATTCCCGCGTGCTTCGCGTGGCTGCGCACTCTGCAGACCGTGAGCGCATCGAGGTGGTCCGGGTAGCCCCCCACGTCCCGGCCCTGGTGCGTGACGCAGCCGCCGTCGTCTCCATGGCGGGCTATAACTCCACAGCAGAGATCATGGCCACCTCCACACCCGCTCTGCTGGTTCCTCGAAGCTCACGCCGAGCAGAGCAGCCTCGCAGGGCTCACGCGCTCGAAGCATTCGGCGCGGTGGATGCCCTGGCTCCTGAGGCACTCTCAGCAGCGGAACTGAGCCAATGGTTCGCTGGAGCTGTCACCCGCAGAACCTCCCGCGACGGCGTAGATCTGGACGGACTCAGCCGAATCGGCTCACTCGCAGCAACCGAGCTGGCCAAGACCCCAGTCGCTATGACGTGGGCACACGCACCCTCCCCGCGCACCGCCCCCTTGCAGTTCAAGCGCCACGCTCCAACGACCCGAACGAGGTTCAGCACTCATGTCCGGTAATCAACATCCGCTCGAGACTCCCCCACACGGCGAGGTTCTTGGATACGTGCTCAAGATGTATCCGCGCTTCTCTGAGACGTTCATCGTCTCGGAGATCCTGGCCCGTGAAGCCGCGGGTGAAAGAATCGTCATCTTCTCGCTGCGGCCCAGCAACGACACCAGGTTCCACCCTGAGCTCGCCCGAGTACAAGCACCTGTCATCCACCTGCCACGCAGCTCCACCTCCGCCAAGCTCTGGCTGCAGCTTGCGCTGGGCACCGAGTCACCGAAACTGCTTGAGGGCGTCCAGCGGACCCTTCCGGCGCTGCTTCGTGCTGGGCACGATGACGCTGAACAAGCAGTGAGCCTTGCCCGTGCCGCCGATCTGGCCGGAGTCACCCACCTGCATGCCCATTTTGCAACGACTGCCACCACCGTGGCCCGACTGGCGGGGAAGATCAGCGGCCTCCCATATTCCTTCACCGCACACGCCAAGGACATCTTCCACGAGGACGTAGACCCTGCCAATCTGGAGTCGAAGTTCGCCGACGCCCATCACGCGATCACCATCTCGGAGTTCAATCGCACGCACCTCAGGGCGCGCTTCCCTCGTGCGACCAGCCGCCTGCACCTGGTGCGCAATGGATTGGAGCTTGCCCGGTTCCCCTTCACCCCTGTATCCGCCCCCTCTCCTGTTCCGGGCACGTCTGCGGTCCCGACGGCACCACCAGCCCTCACCGAGAGTCAGGAGCACACGGACGGGAACGAGAGACCAGTGCGCCTGCTGGGGATCGGACGCCTGGTGGAGAAGAAAGGCTTCCATCTGCTCATCGAGGCGGTGGCGCGTCTGCGCATCCGAGGGATCAACGTGGAAGCAGACATCGCGGGAGAAGGACCACTCGAGGCCGAGCTCCGAGATCAGATCATCACCGCCGACCTGTCGGCATCGGTGCGGTTGCTCGGGGCGCGCACGCAGGAAGAGGTCCGGGCGCTCCTCGGTTCCCACGACGTATTCGTGGCCCCATTCGTGGTGGGTGCGGATGGCAACGCCGATGGGCTGCCTACGGTCCTGCTAGAAGCCATGGCTCGCGGAATACGCTGCGTAGCCGCCGAAGTCACTGCGGTGGGTGAAGTCATCCGCACCGGTGAGACCGGATGGCTGGTGCCCTCGGGAGATGCAGAGGCGCTGACCGAGGCGGTCGCCGAGGCCATCACAGGTGATCCGCGAGAAATCAAGATGCTTGAAACCGCGAGGAGACTTATAGAGGAGAACTTCGACTCGGCGCGTCAAGCCCGACTGCTGCAGGCTCTTGTCCAAGACCCACTGAAGGAGCAAGCATGAAGATCGCCTACCTGCTTGCCGACCCCGGGATCGGGATCTTCGGCACCAAGGGAGCCAGCGTCCATGCTCAGGAGATGATCCGCGCGTTTCGCGCAATGGGTCACGAGATCACCGTATTCTGCACCAAACGTGGAGACGCTTACGGTGACCCCCGCAGCGAGGCAGTTCCTGCCGACTTGAGCGACCTGGCTGTGTTCATCGTTCCGGTAGCAGGGGTCAAAGGTGCCGCCGCCCGTGAAGGGGCGATAGCCCGCGCGTCCGACCGAATGGCAGTCCTGGCCGCGGAAGGTGACTACGACCTTCTCTATGAGCGTTACTCGCTGTTCTCTGTCGCCGGTGCACAGGCCAAGCGCCGCACGGCTGCGCCGTTGATCGTCGAGGTCAACGCCCCATTGCTGGCCGAACAGGCGGCCCATCGCAGTCTCCACGACGTCCAGACCGCCGCGACGACGACCAAGGAGACCTTCATGCAGGCGGACCTCCTCTCCTGCGTCTCACCCCCGGTGGCGCATTGGGTGCGCAGCATGACGCCGCAGGACGGTCGTGCCACCCGTGTGCGGGTGACACCCAACGGCGTGGACCCTGCCAGGTTCAGCCCTCGCGCCCCGCAGGTGAACACCGACTCCCACAGTCCCGTGACCATCGGGTTCCTCGGCACGCTTAAACCCTGGCACGGGACCGACCTGCTCCTGCATGCATTCGCCAGGACGGTCCAACACCTGGAGTCCTCCCCAGCAGCACCCACAGGTAATGTCATCATCCCGCTGTCGCTGCGGATCATCGGCGGTGGACCGCAGCGCCAAGCCCTGGAGAACCTCGCCGCAGAACTGGGCATCAGCGAACGCACCGAGTTCACCGGACCGGTCCCGCCTGAACAGGTACCGGCTGAGCTGGCCCAGCTGGATATCGCAGCGGCTCCCTATCCCGCACCAGCGGAGGGCACCGAACACTATTTCTCCCCGTTGAAGGTGTATGAATACCTCGCTGCGGGGGTCCCCGTCGTCGCATCGGAGCTGGGCGAACTGGGCGACCTGCTCGGACCGGGCGCACTGAATCACGTCGAGTCCCATGGCACCGAGTCTGATGAGGCCGAGTCAGCGCTCTCCCATGAGGCCGCCGGCGCCTTGGTGCCCCCCGGAGACATCGACGCTCTGGCCGCTGCGCTCATGAGGCTCGTCGCGGATCCGCAGCTCAGGGCCCGCGTGGGATCAGTCGGTCGATCGCGCATTGAGGCCAGGCACAGCTGGAACTCCCGGGCACAGGAACTCTTGGCGGACCTGGCACAACCACTCAGCAATGCAGCACCTATGCGGCGTCAGCTGGAGGTGGCACACCGATGAGTCGGAGATCAGAGGCAAAGACCTCGCGTGACCTGCATCGCCGCGGACTCTCCCGCACGCTGCGCATGGTGCTCCCGCATGTCCGCGAGCATAAGCTCCTCGTTGCGCTGGGCATGCTTGCGCTGCTGGGCGACGTCGCATTTCGGATCTTGGAACCTTGGCCCGTGAAGTTCGCCGTGGACGCGGTCACTCAAGCCTTGGGCGCCGATATCAACGGCACCATCGGCGCCAGCCACAACGTCGAGGGCATGCTGATCTTCTGGGCTTTCGCGCTCGCACTCATCGTCGGTGGACGGGCTTTCTGTAACTACGCCTCGACCATCGCCTTCGCCAGGACCGGCGTCAAGGTCGCGGCTCGCCTGCGGACCCGCGTGTTCGACCATATCCAGGCACTGTCTTTGCGCTACCACTCAACGGCGTCGATCGGAGACACCTCTCAGCGCCTCGTCGGAGACATGGGCAGGCTTCAAGAGGTTGCAGTCACCGCAGGGCTCCCCCTGGTCGGCAACCTTCTGACTCTGGTGACCCTCCTGGTGGTCGTGCTGATCCTGAACCCACTTCTCGCAGCGATCGTTGTGCTCACCGGTGCTTGCTACCTTCTGGCGAGCCGGGTGTTGACACCGATGATCACCTCCGCGTCACGCTCCACCCGCAAGGGCGAGGGCCGTCTTGTCGGTGACGCCGCCGAGGCACTCGGGGCGATCAGGGTCGTTCAGTCCTATGGACTGGAAGACAAGGTGGCCTCAGGCTTTGCCGTGGGCAACACCAAGGCGCTCAAGGCCGGAATTCGTGCAAGGAAGCTGGCTGCACGGCTCGAACGCTCCACTGATCTGTTGGTGGGCGTCGCGACGGCAGTGGTGCTGGGATTCGGGGGATGGCAAGTGCTGCAGGGATCCATGACCCCTGGGGACATGGTGCTGTTCCTGATGTACCTGAAGATCGCGATGAAGCCGTTGCGCGATATGGCTAAATACACCGGCCGCATCGCGCGAGCCACTGCCTCTGGCGAGCGTATCGCTGACCTTCTCGACGAGAAGATCGAGATCCAGGACCCCACGGATCCGCTGCCGCTGGGGCGCGCGGAGGGGGACCTCACGTTCTGGAAGGTGACGGCGGCGGATCACCGCGGAACACCTCTGTTCAAGGGACTCAACCTGCACATTCCGGCTGGCCAGCGAGTGGGTCTGCTTGGACCCTCAGGCGCCGGAAAGTCGACTCTGGCCGGCTATCTCCTGCGCCTCGCAGATCCTGATTCAGGCTCAGTGCTCATCGACGGATACTGTGCCCGCAACGTCAGCCGTGCTGACCTCCGCCGTAATATCGCCATCCTGTTGCAGGAGTCGGTGCTCTTCAGCACTTCGGTGCGGGAGAACATCCGCTACGGTCGGCAGGACGCAACCGATGCGGAGGTGGCTGAGGCCGCCCGGCGCGCGGGTGCCCATGACTTCATCATGGCGCTTCCGCAGGGGTATGAGACACAGCTTGGGAACCGGGGCGACACGCTCTCCGGTGGACAGCGTCAACGCCTGGCGATCGCCCGAGCTCTGGTTCGAGACGCTCCGATCGTGCTGCTGGATGAACCCACCACGGGACTGGACCCCGCCTCCAGAGGGGTGGTGGAATCCTCCATCCGTGAATTGACCCGTAGGCGCACCACTGTCGCGATCACTCACGATCTGAGCATGATCCAGGGACTGGACCGAGTGCTCTGGCTGGAATCTGGGGAGATTCGCGAGGACGGCTCTCCCGCTCAGCTTCTCGCCGACCCGCATTCCAAGCTGGCCCAATGGGCACGCAGTCAGCGTGGCGCTGCGGATTCAGAAGCAGAGACCTCCCTGCCACACGCACTCGAGCAGGTGTCGCGATGAACGTGACACCTGAACAACGACTCACGCAGCGGGAACCGCAGGCGCAGAATCTCTGGACCGAGGCCGATGAGGTGGCCGCAGCCGCCGTCGGGCTCCCTGGAGCGCGCACGCTGCTGGACTCTACGGCCCTCTCGACACTCTTGGGCAGTCCCGCCAGGATCACCCGAGTCAGAATCAAAACCGGTCACTCGGTGGTCGCGGCCTTCGAAACCGACGACGGCGAGCGCAGCTGGGCGATGCTGACCGTAGATGCCAATAAGCTGGTAAAGGCACGTCAGCGTGCCCGTGACTTCCCAGAAGCTGGAAGCTTCTCGGTGCACTCCGAACGGGGTGCCTATCTGTTCAGCGGCACCATGATGGGCGATCCTGTGCTCGCAAAGGACCTTCGCGAGGCACGTCGGGCGTTGGACTCCGCGGTCGGACAGCCCGTGCCATGGAGGATCCTGCGCTACAACCCGCGCAGACGAGTGGTGGCAGCACTCCCGGCCAGCTCCGCCGGGCATGGGGAGACGATCATCCGGGTGTCCCCCGCAGGGACCGCGGCCGCCTTAGATACAGCCCAGCGGTGGCGATCCCTAGGGCTCCCAGTGGCTCGAAGCACAGCACTGGGGAAGCGTGGCACAGCGATGAGCGCGCCACTCTGGGGATGGACCGATCTCAGTCACGCTCCACACATTCCCGCCGCGGCCACTGCGGGTGAGGCGATCGGTGAGTTGCACCAGCGGACTCTCGGTGCACAGCGCAACCCTCTCCCGATGGAGCTTTCACCACCGGCAGAGGCAGTTGTGTCAATTGCCCCCTGGCTGGCGGCGGACACTCGGGGCATCCGAACACAGCTTCAGTCCCGACTGGCGGGCATGAATATGACTTCTCCGAGCGAGCTCCATGGAGACCTCTCCCCGGATCAGATTGTGATGGCGGCGCCGGAGAGTCACAAGATTCGACTGATCGACTTTGACCGCTCCGGCTCGGGAGATCCGGCGCGCGATGTGGGCAGCTGGGTCGCTTCCTGTCGGCGACTGAGGCACGAAAGTCTGATCGACGCTTTCCTGCGGGGATACGAGGAGCACTTCGTGCTTGATCCGCGCAGGGTGGCCGCCTGGGAGGCCTACGCTCACCTGGCAGCGGCCACGGAACCCTTCCGGCTGCGCACCCCCGATTGGCCTGCGCTCATGCAGAGATCCATTCAATTGGCACAGGAGGCACTGGAGAGATGAACAACCTGACACTCCCCCCGGAGTTCATCACCGAATCCGGGCGGGTTCTCCGCGTGACCCGCGCCTGGCCGCTGCCCGGAGGAACTGGGCTCAGTCTGGAATTCGAGGATTCCGGTCAGCGTCGCGCCGTAACATGGGACGGCTCCACGCTCCACGTTGAACCCTTTGGAGCCGATTCGCGACTCTCGGCTCTCGCGAAGCTGGCACCGGCCGGCGTCGTCGTCTCACACCGGCGGGGAAAACGTGCCGTGGTGCACCACGATGATGTGTTCATCAAGGTCGTCCGACGGGGGCGTGCCTCGTCCATCCTTGAGGGTATCGAGCGCGCCAGCGCCTTCGCCGAGAACTTTCGGACTCCGCAGGTGCGTGCGCATGATGAGTCGACAGTGTCCTTCGCCGAGCTCGCAGGCCACAGCCTGCATGACCCGAGTTTGTTCTCGGCCCAGGAATGGCAGCGCGCCTGGGCGGCCTCGCTGGGCGCATGGACTCGATCGGTCAGAGACTCAGGCTCTGGAAGCAGCAGTCCCACGCGCCCCACCAAGGAGCATCTGGCCGCAGACGAGATCGACGTGCTGCGCCACTGGACCGAGCTGGTGTCGCCCTTTATCGACGCACCGGATTCCCTGCGAGACATCACAGAAGAGATCACGGATGAACTTGCCAGGCTGCCCGAGGTGGCGCTGCGGCCAGCGCATCGTGACCTCCACGATAAACAACTGCTGTGGAGTCCCAAGGAGGGTCCTGGACTGCTGGACGTGGACACCGCCTGCCTCGCTGACCCCGCTCTGGACCTGGGGAATCTCCGAGCACACGCCCGGCTGCGCCAGCTCCAGCACATCTGGAATCCGGAACAGGCACGGGCAGTCGTAGAGGCAGTGGATGCTGCTGCCAGCCAGCTCCAGCTGTCCCCGCATACGATTCAGGTCTACGAGCGGTCGGCGACTCTGCGACTGGGATGTGTCTATGCCGTGCGCCCTGCCTATACCGAGGTCGCTACGAAGATGCGTGGTCTTGCCCAGAGAGGAGCCGCCAGATGAGAACTTTCTCATCCTGTTCTCACCCGCCGCTCACCCAGGTGCGCGAGGATGAGAACATCGAAGACCAGAGGCTGGCCACGGCCAGAAGGTGAGAGGCATCAGATCATGAGCAGGCAGACAGGCTGGATCATCACCGGAGCGTTGGGCATCGTTGCTCTGGGTGGCACTGCCGCGGTGGCAGGCATCGGTGGGCCCGATCAGACCCAGGACCTCGGTGACGCCATGAACGTCACCGAGCAATCACCGGCTCCCACCAGCGAGGCCGTCGAGACTCCGAGCAGCCCTGCCGCCCCACCACGCACGACGAGCTCTTCTGAAGATCCATCAACCGCAGACTCCGCTTCGGGGTCTCCGTCCTCCTCGGCGGGTTCGTCATCGGGCGGCTCTTCTTCAGGGGGTTCTTCTTCAGGGGGTTCCGCATCAACGGGCTCGGCATCGACCTCGCGCCCCAGCCCGGCCACGGTCACCCCGACACCCTCTGCGGTCTATAAGCCTGCCCCTCTCGCCTCAGACTCTGCCTGGACCCCTGTCAGCGCCGTCTCGGCGCAGAGCTGGTCTGCACCCTCAGCCGCTAGCTGAAAACCGACCTCTCATGCGTCGAGTCGATACCCGACGCCGCGAACGGTTTGAATCGCCTCGGCGCCTATCTTGGCTCTGAGGTAGCGGACATAGACATCCACGAGGTTTGATCCGGGATCGAAGCTATAGCCCCATACCCGTTCAAGCAGCTGTTCCCGGGACAGGACCTGCCCGGGATGCCGCATGAAGGTCTCCGCCAGCGCAAATTCTCGGGAGGAGAGGTCGTGCTGCTTCTCACCGGCGGTGATGCGGCGTGCGTGAAGATCCAGGATCAGCCCTCCGGCGGTCAGCGTGGTCGGTTCCTCGGCTGAACCCCCGCGCAGCCGCAGCCTGATCCTTGCGAGCAGCTCATCGATGCTGAAGGGTTTGGCCATATAGTCATCGGCACCGGAATCCAGTCCCGCCACGGTGTCCGCAGAGCTGTTCCGCGCAGTCAAGATGATCACTGGGGCGGAGAACCCCTGGTTTCGGAGTCGGCCCAGCAGATGCAAACCGTCCTCGTCAGGGAGTCCCAGATCCAGGACGGTGAGATCCACCGAGTTGTTCATTGCGTACTCGAACCCCTCAGCCGCGCTTGCTCCGCGCAGGACGGCGTATCCGGCGGCCCGAAGACCCTTCTCCACGAAGGAGGCGATCCGATCCTCATCCTCGATCAATAGGATCTGGGTCATCCTTGACTCCCTGTGTGACTCGGTGACGGTGATTCCTCAGTGTGCTCGGAGGAAACAGAGCTCTCTCCACTGGGAAGCACCACGGTGAAACGGGCGCCCTCTCCGGGAGAAGAGTGCAGCTCCACCTCCCCTCCGTGGGCCTGTGCGATGGCATTCACGATCGGAAGTCCTAGTCCAGAACCTGGCTTCGTCGGGTCGGTGCGTCCGAATCGGAGAAAGATCCGCTCCTGGTCCTCGGCCGCGATTCCTTCGCCCTGGTCCCGGACAAAGATTCGAAGTTCGCCGGCACCCAGCTGCGAGCCCAGCGAGATCACCGAACCTGGGGCGGAGAACTTGACCGCGTTGGCGGCCAGCTGAAGCCAGGCCTGGGTGACGCGTTCTCGATCTAGCAATGCGTGGCCCTCGGCGCGCGCATCAACCATCCATCGACGGTCTCCCAGCGCTATGGCTTTGTCGTAGACCTCATCGGTGAGCTTTCCGATGTCGGTGGACGCGCGTTGTAAGAAGTCCGGACGCCCCGCCTGGGCGAGGGTGGTGAGATCATCGACCACACGGTTCATCCTGGTCAGCTCGTCAAGGGTGAGCTCGCGGGTGGAGACCACATCTTCTCTGTCCCCCACGTCGAGTACTTCGAGATGCCCTCGCACGATGGTCAGCGGGGTCCGCAGTTCATGACTGACGTCGTGTATGAGCTGGTCCTGGGTTCGGAAAGATTCCTCGAGTCGATCGAGCATCTCGTTGACGGCCTTCGTCATCTCGGTGAGATCATCTTTTCCGGTCACCGGAATCCGTTCGGAGAGGTCTTCGCGGCCGATGTTTCGGGCAGAGGAGGCCAACACCGCCACGGGGTGAAGCAGGCGCCCCGCGATCACCCCGCCCACTATGGCCACCACACCGAGTGAAAGCAGTGCAACGGCCGCGTAGATGAGGAAGCCGTCAGCGAAGACCCGCTTCTCTGCGGAGGTGTCATACCCCATGACCAAGGCCCCGACCTGGGGCTCCTGCGACTGCTGCGTACCCTGGGCGGCCTCCCCTCCCGCCTCACGACTTCCATGGACTGGCACCACGGCAACCCGATAGGTGCTCATGGAGGTGTCGACGGTGACCAAACTGGCCCGATCAGAGACTGCATAGTCCTGGAGCGCGCTGAGCAGTTCGGGGTCATCTTCTAGGTCTACCGGGCTGACCGCGGAGGTATAGGCGACCCGGCCGTCCACAAGACCGACGATGCCTTCATTCCTGGTCGGAATGATCCTTTCCATCGCCGTGCGCACCAGGTCACTCGGGGATGTGAACGCTTCTCCCGTGCTGGGATCCACGCCCACCTCGTGGAGCACCCTGAACTGTTCGGCATCAGCTGAGAGCTCGGCGTCGATCCGTCCCTCGACCTGTGCCTGCTGGATGGCGAAGGCCGTATAGCCGGCTGCGACGAGCGCCAGAGCCGCGAGACCCACGACGGCGGCGAGAATTCGGGCACGCACATTGAGCGGCCGGAGAGACAGACGCCTGCCGAATCGCCCTGAACCGGAGCGGGAAGCCCCGGTGGAGGGCGGGGGATTGGTCGGGCTCATAGCTCACAGTTTCTCACCACGGTGCCCGTGGCGGGGTGACCTGGGAATGAGAGTTCTTTCATCTGAATGCGGCAAGCTAATCCCATGGATGACCGGGCAGAATTCATGTCTATGCTGCGTGGACCACGCGCGGAGGAACTTTTGCGTCTGACACTCGCTTCCACTGGTCTAGAACTGCACTCCTGGGAGTTCGAACATATCTACTCACGGCCAGGCGCCGAGGTCTCAGCCCGGTACCTCACGCAGTGCTCTCTGGAGGGCAGACCTGCCGTCGTGCGAATGATCGTCAGCACTGTGGTCATGACCGAGGAGCAGCGCAGAGAAATTGGGGCAGTCCGCGCAGAGTCGGCCGTCGGCACTCTGCACATCTGGGCACACCCCGTCGATCCCGAACTTCCCGGCCTCATAGTGGTGGAAGGCGATCCCACGGGGGCAAGGGGACGTCCAGGGACAGCGGAACTGGAGGATCGACTCAGCGCACAGATCGGTGAGCAGGTGCAGCTTCGTGTGCTTGAGCTCCTGGTGCTGCGGCCGCTAAGGCGCGCCGTCTACCGCGCTGTGGTGCTCTCGCCTCGAGGAGAGCGGACCCTGTATCTGAAGATCGTGCGGCCTAAGCGGGTCCCTACTCTGCTGATACGACATATGAGTTCGCCGCTGATCCCCACCGTGATCGACATCGGTGAAGGGATCCTCGTCTTGGATCAGGCGCAGGGACTGCCCCTCGTGAATCATCTCTACCGACCGCTGGCACCCGAGCAGGGCCGGGGCATCGATCTGCAGGTGGTTCTTGCGGCCTTGGATACCCTGCATCCGAATACCGTGACGCTCCCGGCGCGAGCTGCGCCCGCGCAGCGACTTGCAGGGATAGCTTCTGAGGCGGTTGCCGCTGGTGCATCACCATCCCGAGTTGCTGCGATGACTGACCGACTGGCCGACGCCTTAGCGCCCGAGCCGGGACCCTTGGTCCCCACCCATGGAGACTTCCACCCTGCCAACGTCTTCCTTGATCACGAGGCCCGACGGCCGACGGCTCTCATCGACGCAGATACCGTGGGGCCCGGCTATCGGGTCGATGACCTCGCCACACTGCTTGCGCACCTGCTCGCACTGCCGAGCTTCGATGCCGAGGGATACCGTGACGTCCCGGGGACGCTCTGCCGCTTCTTCAGCCAGTCCCGAATGGACCATGATCCGGTGGACCTCTGCGCCCGCATTGCTTCGGTGCTGCTCTCGCTCATACCGAGCACGCACGATTCCGTGCAGCTGGAGCATTACCTCCGCTGGGCCGAGGACCTGACGGGGACAGCTAGTCCTGAGGATCTGCTTCGCTCAGCCAGATCTGGGTCGGACGGATGAACAGCAGCACAAGTGCCACCGCGGCGGGAACCAGGAACGCCAGTCCGACAGGTGCCGCGCCGCCGGAGAAGAAGCTGAAGGACAGCACCACGATCAGCAGCTCGATCACCAGGGCGGGGGTTCTTGCACCCTGTGCCCCGAGGAAGATCCGGAAGCCGAGCAGCACCATGACCAGCCCGAAAAGCACGTAGACC
>Ga0265780_10006936_pt1 | contig 13993 bp, 9 predicted proteins | sample P1T30metagenome_FD_192432 | JGI IMG/M metagenome (GOLD analysis project Ga0265780, IMG submission 192432) | Plant litter microbial communities from East Loma Ridge, Irvine, California - P1 T30 | ecosystem: Environmental > Terrestrial > Plant litter > Unclassified | place: USA: California... | reverse complement strand
TGCCGTCGGTCGCAGCGACGGAGCCTCCTCGGCTCCGTCGGACACCCCCGCGCACGGCGCGGCACCGGTGCCCACGAACCAGGGTGGTCCTGCTCCATCGCCCGTCAGCGGGACGTCGGCCGGCGGCTCGACCGTCGGCGCCGGTGCTGCCGTGTCCGCGAGCGTGGACGCCCCGGCAGCCACTGCGGGCGCGGGCGGAGGCACGAGCAGCGCAGGAGGCGGCGGTCCGGTCCGCACGGACGTCGCCGACGCCCCGACGGTCGGGCCCGGTGCCGGCGGCGGCACGAGCACTGCAGGAGGCGCCGGTCCCGTCCGCACGGACGTCGCCGACGTCGACACCACGCCGGTCTCCGACGCCGCTCCGTCCGGCGACGGTGCGAGTCACGCGGCATCGCCCGAGAGCACGGTTCCGGACCCGACCACCGGGTCGGACTCGGGCACGCCCGAGTCGTCGGCGCCCGAGACGACAGCGGACTCGTCCGTGGCCGACTCGTCGTCCACGTCGGAGACCTCGGGCACGCCCGAGTCGGCCTCGCTCGAGTCGTCGACGTCCGAGACCGCGTCGTCCGACAGCTCGAGGTCGGACTCGAGCTCGTCGGACGCGTCGACGACGTCCGAGCCGTCGACGACCCCTGAGACCTCGCCGACGCCTGAGCCGTCGGTGACGCCGGACTCGACCGTCACGCCCGACTCCACGACGCCCGCCTCCGCGACCCCCGAGGCAGCCGTCACGGAGACGCCGGCCGGCGAGGCGACCACCTCGGAGGCCGTCCCGTCCGACGCGGAGGCGACCAGCGCCTCCTCGATCGGCCCGGACCTCGTGACCGCCGACCAGCTGGGCATCACCCCGGACTCCGCGGCTGACGCCTCGGCCATCCCCTCGGCGGCGCAGTTCGCGGACGTGCAGTCAGCGATCGACGCCGACGTCGCGGCGCACGCGGAGGCCGCGGCCGCCCACGCGTCGCCCCAGGGCGACACCGTGGCGCCGATGCCCGATGCCACGGCGACGCCGGAGGCCGCTGTGTCGACGACGTCGGCGACTCCCGAGCCGACGGCCGACGGCGCCCCCGTCGACGTCACCTCCAGCGCCCGAGACGGTGCGACCCTCGGCGAGCACACGACGTCCACCGACACCGCTACGTCCTCGGGCGCCGACGGCAGCCCGAGCTCGCACGGGGACAGCATCGCCGACGTGCCGCCCGCTGCAGTCGGTGCGGCCTCGGCTGCGGGCGCGACCCTCCTCATGGCCAAGCCGACGATGCCCTCCGATGCGGTCGTCGGTCGAGGCGGTGAGAGCGCGGGGGCGCGGGGCGAGCACGCGGCTTCGAGTGACCGTGCCGAGATCAGATCAACGGGAGCCGATCCTGAGCGAACTCAGGGCACGGGCGGCGGCAAGGGCCCCGCGTATCCAGAGTCGCGGGTGGCTACGTCATCCCGTGAATATCGGGCACGACTCCAGCAGACCCTGCAGAGTCACGGCTTGGACCGTCGTTCTTTCCGCAGGCTGACGGACAGGCCCATCGTGGAACTCAACCGCGCGGAGATCGACACGCTGCTTTCCGTCCGGCAAGCCATCGACGACATCCCGTCGTCCGGGGTCTGGTCGAAGGTCTTGACCCCGGTTCGTGCCGACCAGATCCTCAACGGCGACACGTACATAGCCAAGAACGGGGTCGGCGGATTCGTCTCTCGATTCGAACACGTCACTCGACTCGCCACGGGCAAGATCATGACGCCATCTCGGATCTTCTCCAGGCTCGGGCTTGGCTACCCGGGGAGCGGGTTCAGCAAATCGGACTCGACGACCTACGCCATCAGATTCGAGGCGGACGCGCCTCCCGTGTCAGCGGTGACGCAGAACGAGCAACTCGACCTCCTTCAGCAGTGGACCGATCCGGGGCCCGCCAACGCCATCGCGCCGGACGTATGGGACAGCTCCTCGTCGGCGCAGCGGCTGCAGCTTCTCCGCCCTGTGGTCGATCGCCACTTCCGGAACGACGCGCCGGGTCGCAAGTCGTTCGATGCGGCGCTCGAAGAGAACCTGCGCAATCCGCTCCGAGGAAGCGGCTGGGCAGGCCACCGAGGCAACGCAACGCCCGAGTCTGTCGCGGATGGTGTTCGCATGCGCGACGGGGCTGAACTCTGGCGCTACGACCGCAGTGGCGGTCAAGAGGTTGTTCGTGTGTATGACGCCAAGACCCTGAGCTGGCGATTGCCGTGACGGCTGACCTGCCGTCGGGGATCCGCCACGTCGACGGCAGCGCCCTCGCGGGTCGGCCCGGAGGTCTGCTCGAGCTCGCGCTCGATCCTGAGCGGATCGCGTCGGGTCTCGCGCTGGAGGGGCTGCGTCGGGATCGGACGGGTGCCTGGTGGCGGGGCATGGAGGTGGAGCTGGGACGGGACGCCGCAGGGACGGTCACCGTCTCCGGCTACGGCTCCGACGCTCTCCGTCGACGGGCTGGTGTCGCAACTCGGGATGAGCGGAGTTCCTGGTTCTCCGAGCCCCTCGACGATCCGTCGGAGATCTCGTCGTCCTGGACCACGACCGACACCGTCCTGCCCGCGACCTCGCCTGTCGCCGGAGGTGTCGTGCATCGAGGCGACGAGCTGACGAGGCTGCGGAGCTTCGAGCCGCACGGGAGCCTGTCGGCGGGCGACGGCACCTCGATCGCGTTCGAGGGCGAGGACGGCGATGAGGTGGTCGTCGCGTCGGGCGACCGGCTGGGGTGGATCCAGAAGGGCGGCCTGGTCGACGGTCTGCCCGTCATGGTCTGGGCCGAACGGGACGGCAGGTCATGGGTCGTGGGCGACCGGGCTCCTCGAGATGCCCGGCGGGCAGCCGCGCGGATCGAGAGCTCGACCGATTGCTGGCCCCGGCCGCTCCGAGGGTGGTGGTGCGACTCTGCTCGAGTCGAGGTCCTCTTCGCGTCGGAGCGCGCCTGGCAGAGCCCGGTGCCGCCCTTCCTGCTGCACGGCACGTACGGCAGGGCTCTCGGGCACGAACTGCACCTCACCGGTGTGCCGCAGCGACCTGACACAGCCCTTCCTCTGGACGCGCCCTGGGGCCTGACCGACCTCACCACTCCCGTGCCCGTGCTGGACGAGCCCTACTCGTTCGTGACTCCCGCCACGGGAGTGGCGGTGCTCTCGGCCGAGCCAGAGTCGTGTCGAGCGCTGCGGACGACGGGTCTCCTGTCAGGTCGAGCTGTCGTCCTGGACGGGCCCTGGGCTCTGATGGCATCTCGTCGGTCGTTGGTGGTGAGAGGCGACGGGTCCGTTCCGGGTGCCTGGACGACCGAGACCGGCCGGCTGATCGAGCCGGTGGCCGACGAGCGCGGGTGGACGGCGCAGGTGCTCGTCGACGACCTCGTCGACGTCTGCACCGAGGTGGTCGACTAGGGCCCTGGAACCCGCGACACGGTGCGAGGCAGACCAGGATGGTCTCGACAGGAAGGGGTGATCACGTGGTCTCCTCGCTCGCGATGACAGACACGGCAGGTCCGGCGTCGCTGCCGTCGTCTCCGGGGAGGTCGTGGCCCGACGTCGCGGCACCGTGACCATCCCGGACGAGCGGAGTGGCCTGCTCGTGGGCGTGCCCGTCGAGTCGTCCACGATCACGTCGACGATGACGACTGCCTGGCTGTCGGGTCACCGGGCCGTCGTCCTCGAAGGGACGACGACGCCGTGGCTGCTGGCCGGGCGGGTGAGTCGCGCGGGAGGCGCGCCGTTCGGTGTGACGCGGGTCGAGGACGACGGGAGCTTCGAGCTGGCCGTGGACGATCTCGACCAGGTCGCTGGCCTGCGGTCCACCGTCGACACCCTCGTGCCCTCGGTCGCGACGGCGGGGGGCATGGGTGCCTCGGTCCTCTCCGACGGTGCGTCCCGGGAGCTCTCGTCGCTGGAGGCGGTCCCGTCGTCCGGTGACCCGAGGCGCGGCGTGTTCCAGCCCTGTGAGGGCGAGGTCGTCTCGGTCGACGGTCCGGAGGGGCGTCGTTGGCTCCACGGAACAGCACAGCTCGCGGGAGACGAGATCGAGGTGCTCGCCCAGAGGGGAGACGAGTCCTGGGCAGCGGCACGGACGTCCGGGCGCCTGGGCGGTCGGGCACGCACGGCCGGACCCTCGCTGCGTGGAGACGGACCGGCGCACGTCGGCTGGACCGCGACGGAGGGTCTGCTGATCACGGCCGTGTTCCGACGTGACTGGTACCCGAGCGACGGCCTGCCCTTGCTGCAGGGCGAGTACGTCCTCGTCGGCGGTCTCTGGCGCTCGGCCGAGCCCTGGCGCACGGCGGGCCGAGGTGCTGACGGTCAGCCGATGACGCAGCCGGGACGCACGGTCGTGACGGCGTCGTCCCCCGTGCTGCCGGACCGGGCGGACTACGTCTGGACTGCTGTGGTCGGTGCCTGGACCGTGCCCGACGAGAGGGTCGACGCTCGCCTCCGCGTCCGCACCACCGCCTCCGTCGCGAACATGCCGGTGGAGCTCGCGCGGCCCTGGGACCCCTTCGCGTCGCATGACGTGCTCGAGGTGCGGGGTGCCGGGGCGGTGCCGGGAGCCGTCCTGCTGTCGGACGGGTACCTCGTCGAACCGGAGCCCGCAGGAGGCGCTGGCTGGGTCGCCCGCGTGCGGCAAGACCATCTCGAGGACATCCGCACCGACGTGATGGAGGGAGCGCGATGAGTCCCGAACGGATCACGCCCACCGGGGTGACGGTCCGCGTGGACGGCGTCGTGGTCGCGAGGGGGCGTCATGTGGACTCGGGCCTGTCTGGTGACGGTGTCGTCACCGTCGTCGACTCGGACAGCCGAGAGACGGTGTCCTTCCCGGTCGAGGGGGCGGACGTCGTCTCGACCGTGACGGTCGGATGGCTGTTCGGCCATGAGGTGCTGATCACCGCCGGGTCGTCCACCCGGTATGTGCTGAGCGGTTACCTCTGGGAGGACACGGCCCCGCCGCTGGGCGTCGTCCAGGTCGCGGACACCGGCTCGTACAGCCTCTCGACGGACGATCTCGACGACGTCGTCGCGATCCGCTCCGTCACGGACACCCTCGTCGTCGACCTCGCGGAGTCCTCCCTCGCTGCTTCTGTCCGATCGGCCTCGGAAGGACACGGAGATCGAGCACTGGCGTCCCTGGCGCCCGTCCCCGTCCCCGACGCGGAGTCGCGACCCGGAGTGCAGCGGGCCGACGGCCCCGTCGTGCCCCTGACGGACGAGACCGTGAGGACGTGGGTGCACGGCGTCGGGACGGTCGGGAGACGTGAGGTGGAGCTGCTCGCCGAACGGGACCAGCGCGCGTGGGTCGCGTCTCGTCGGCCCCTGTCTCGGGAGGACCGTCAGGTCAACGGACGTTTCTCGGAGGGCGTCGGCAGCCGCTACGTGGCCTGGGTGACTCAGGATGCGGTGAGCTCGCGCTTCCTGTTGCGTCGCGAGTGGTCCGGTGCCGACGGAGCACCCCTGCTGCGCGGTCGCTACGCGCGGGTCGCGGGGCTCTGGCGGACCCTCCCGAGCTACGGGCTATCTCACCTGGGCCCAGACGGGCAGCGCCTCCTGCGGCCCGGGGTGACGGTGGTCGGGGACACGTTCCCCCTGCCCCTGGACGGCGAGGACTACGCGTGGGCCCTGACCACGGGAGGTCGTGCCGTGCCCGACGGCGACATCACCGACATCGTCTTCGTGCGCACGACGGCGCAGGCGGCGGGCATCGAGGTCGAACTGCTGAGGCCGTGGGACCCGATGACGGACGGCGACGTGCTGCTGGTCGGCGGCGAAGGTGCGCCCGGCGAACCGGTGCTGCTCTCGGACGGCTTCACGTTCCGGCCGAGGCCCGCATCGGGAGGTGGCTGGGCTGCTCAGGTCCGCCGCGATCATCTCGCGGACGTGCGCACGACGGTCGTGGGCGGGCGGTGACGTCGGTGCCCTGTGCCATCCTGGTCCGGGCGATCGGCGAACCAGCGCCGCCGCCGGGGACGACCACGGAGGGGCCCACATGATCCTGCAGAAAGCCGTCACGCCGCAGATGAGCGCGGCCTACCACGACCACGACCACGACCGGGTGGCCGGCTTCGTGGTGCCGTGGGGCGCCGTCGGTCACGCCCGCACCCCGCGCGAGCTCATCGTCGCGCACGGCCTGGACTTCCCCGGGACCCCGTTCTCCGCCGACATGCCGCACATCGACGTGCTCCGCTTCGAGGCCACGCCCAACCTCCTGCTCGAGAAGGCCACCGGCGGCCCCGACCGGGCGACGCAGGCCGTCACGGGCGGACCGTTCCTCGACCGCCCGCCGTTCCGCGGTGACGGCTTCGTCGCCGACCCGGACCACGTCATCCCGCTCTCGTGGCTCCCGCACCGCCGCGTGCCCGCCGGTGCCGAGCTGCACCGCATCTCGTCGGACGGCACGAGCACGTACCTCGCGTACTTCCACTCCGCCGCCTGGGGCTGGATCTACGCGGACGGCATCGAGGAGCTGCGCGAGCGCCAGCCGCGCCTCGTCAGCCGCTTCGTCGGCGGCCTCGCCCGCTGGGACGACGGCCAGGTCTACATCGCCGACCTGATCGACGGGGGCGCACGGGCGATCGCGGTCCGCCAGGACGAGCAGGCCGAGGTCGACGGCTGGACGCCGACCACCCCGATGGTCTGGTCGCGCACCGTCGACGTCGCCGACGTGCAGGAGTACTTCGAGCTCGACGTCCGCACCCGCTGGAACGGCCTCGGCTACCGCGTCACCGACGAGTACCCGACGGCCACCGGCCTGCAGCTCAGCGGCACCTACACCGACCACGACGCCGACCTCGCCGAGGGGCTGCAGCTGGTCAAGATCGACGCCGCGGTCTACGAGGGCGAGCTGCCCGGCCACCTGCTCGAGGAGGCGACCATCCGTCAGACGCAGCTGCCCGAGTGGCCTGCCCTCCCGACTCCCTGACCACCGACTCGCGTCAGGCCCGACGCGTCAGGCCCGACGCGTCGGCCGCACCGAGACCACCTCGGCCGTGGCGCCGTGCGGCAGGTCCACGACCAGGCGCACGGCGTCGGCCACGGACTGCGGATCGAGGTAGAGCGCCGCGTCGTAGACACCGCCCTCGCGCTCGACCAGCTCGTGCTGCATGTCGGTGTCGACGCGGCCCGGGTGCACCGAGCTGACCCGCACGCCGTTCGGGCGCTCCTCCTCGCGCAGCGAGTCGGTCAGCGCCCGCAGGGCGAACTTGCTGGCCGCGTAGGTGCTGCCTCCGGGGCCGGCCGTGAAGCCCGACCCGCTGTTGATCGCGACGACCGTGCCCTGTGCCGCGCGGAGCGCCGGCAGCAGCTGCCGGGTCAGCTCGGCGACCGCGACGACGTTGACCTCGAGCACGCGACGCCAGTCGTCGCGGCTCGTGCCCTCGACGGTGTGGCCGCCGATCACGCCCGCCGCGTGCACGACGACGTCGAGACGGTCGAGGGCGGGCGCCTCGAAGGGCGGCCCCGCGAGGTCCGCGACCCAGGGGGAGGCCGACGGGAGCGACCCGGCGAGGGCGACCAGCGCCTCCTCGTCACGCCCGTGCACCACGACGTGGTGGGTCCGGGACAGGTCGCGGGCGATCGCGAGGCCGATGCCGCGGGTGGCTCCGGTGACGAGGGCTGTGGGGCGGGGCGCGTCGGTGCTCATCGGCCCAGTCTGCCGACGGCGGTGCGCCGACGCCCGACCCGTGTCGGCCCGCAGTCGACGATCAGGCGTCGGTGGTCAGCGCAGGGCGGTCGACCCAGGCGGGTCAGCTGCGGATGATCGGCAGCGGGCCCGTGAGCTGCGGCAGCTCGCGGTCGCTGAGCAGCCAGCGCTCGCCGGAGGCGGTCACGAGGAACGCGAGGGGCCCCGGGCGGCAGACGACGAGCGCCCCGCCGGACTGCTGCTGCAGCACGCCGTCGAGGGCGCCGCCGAGGTCGCGGTCGTCTTCCGACCCGCTGGCCGACAGGACGGCGCAGCGGCCCTCGGCGCCCATCGCCGACAGCAGCCGGCGGACGCCCTCAGGGTCGCGGAGCTCGGGGGCCATGGGGTGCACGACGCCCATGTCGACCCACTCGACGGACTCGAGCAGGGCGGCGAGACGGTCGCGGTCGTCGTCGCCGACGTCGGCGAGGCTGTGGACGGCGTCGCGGGAATCGGGCGCGGCGAAGGCCTCGAGTGCCGCGATCACGGGTGCGGGCAGCTGCGGCACGGAGATCTCCTTCGGGTGTGGATCACCCATCCTCCCACCTGAGGCGGCCCTGCGGCTCCTCCGTCCGGTCGAGGGCTGCGAGGATGGGCCGGTGACCACCGCCTCCCGCACGCCCCCGCTCCTCGGCCTCCTCCTCGACGTCGACGGGCCCATCGCCAGCCCGGTCAGCCGCAGCATCGCGCTGCCGCAGATCACCCGCGACCTCGTCGCGCTCGCCGCCGCCGGCGTGCCGGTGGTCTTCAACACGGGCCGGTCGGACGCGTTCATCCGCGACGAGGTCGTCGGCACGATGATCGCCGCGGGCCTGCCCGCCGGCGCCCGGGTGCACGGCATCTGCGAGAAGGGCGCGTCGTGGTTCTCGATCGGGCCCGAGCACGGCCCCGACGGCATGAGCGAGGTGCAGGTCGACTCCGCGCTCGCGATGCCCGCCGACTTCGCCGCCGAGATGGACGAGCTCGTCAGCGCCGAGTTCGCCGACCTGGTCTTCTTCGACCACACCAAGCGCGCCATGGTCTCGATCGAGCAGCTCACCACCGTCGAGTCGGCCGCCTACCTGGCCCGTCAGCGCGAGTTCGACGAGAAGGCGATGGAGGCGCTGGTGCGGCGAGGCGCCGGGGTGCGGCGACTCGACGACGCCCGCCCCGACGCCCGCGGCGAGGTGCAGTGGCGCGTCGACCCCACGATCATCTCGACCGACATCGAGTCGGTCCGGCTGGGCAAGGACCTCGGGGCCGAGCGCGCCCTCGAGCTGCTCGCCGAGGACGGCGAGCTGCCGCTCGCCTGGCGCACGGTCGGCGACTCGCGCAGCGACTACGCCATGGCCGACTGGCTGCACGCGAACGGCCACGACGTCGCCCACGTCGACGTGCGACCCGCCGACGGCGTCCCGCCGACCGAGTACCCCGTCCTCACGAGCGCGTCGGGGCTGATCCACGACGAGGCCGGGGCCGAGTTCCTGGCGCACTGGGTCGGCGACGTCGGCGCCTGAGTCGACCCGCGCCTCCTGCAGTCCCTGCACGGATCGACGTCGCGCGCGGTCGAGGCTCGACGACGAGACTGGGCACCGCGGGTGAGTCTGACCCTCGCCCGGGTGACACGACGGGCGATACCTCCGGGTATGAGGCCAGCAACCGTGCGGGGTCGGAGGGGCGCCTGCCCCCCAGGAGGGGTACGACCCCCCGAACGGGTGACAAAGCCGATCCGGACCAACCTGTACTGTTCTGATCAGTCGCCGCGAGGTCCCCCGAAAGGCCCACACGACGATCGCACCACCCGCCGCCCGGCCACCCACCGGACGCACCCGACAGGCCCGTCCGCGAGGACGAGCCACCGGAGGCACCCACCTCCGCACACCGCCGTCGCCGGCTCACACCCAGGCCGCCGACTGCGCCCACCCGTCGCCATCGTTGCCGACGCCCTCCCCGGACGTCTGCAGGCGACACCCGCTGCTCTGCGACGTCCGGGATCTCCGCAGTCCCGAACCAGGAGAGAAGTACCCGCATGTCCCGAACCATGCGCGACGCTCCGCTGTCCCCGGAAACGGGGTCGGCCAGTGCGTCGTCCTCCGCCGACCGCCCCGCGGCCGGCACCACCGCCCTCGTCGTCGACGAGCGGCCCGACCCCACGACGCTCGTCGACCTGAGGCACCTAGCAGCCCCCGGGTCCGTCGATCAGCGTCGTGAGCCGGTGCCGGCACCTCGGCAGCGGGCCGACCACGTCAGCGTGGCGGCCCGCCCCGAGGGCGGCCGAGCCCACAGCCCCGTCATGGTGCTGCTCGTGCTCATCGCCACGCTCGGCATCCTGCTGTACGCGCAGTTCCTGCTGAACCCGAGCAACCGGGGCGACATCCTGCCCTACGCGATGATCATCGTCGCCGAGGCGATCCTCGTCGTGCAGACGCTCTTCGCCATGTGGACGATCCTCTCGGGCGGCCAGGACCCCCGCGACTTCGACTTCCACGCCACGCAGGACACCCTGTACGACGAGGCCGAGATCGACCGCCTCGGGATCCGCGGCACGCCGCACCTGTGGCCGATGCGCATCGCCGGCGAGAAGATCGTCGCCGACGTCTTCATCACCGTGTACGGCGAGGAGCTCGCCAAGATCGCGACGACGGTGCAGGCCGCGCTGGCGCTGAAGGGCGAGCACCGCACCTGGGTGCTCGACGACGGGCGCAGCGACGAGGTCCGCGACCTCGCCGCGCAGCTGGGCGCCCGGTACATCCGCCGTCTCAGCAGCAACGGCGCGAAGGCCGGCAACGTGAACCACGCGCTGGCCATCGCGAAGGGCGACTACTTCGCCATCTTCGACGCCGACTTCGTGCCGAAGACGGACTTCCTGTTCGAGACGGTGCCGTTCTTCGTCGACGAGAAGGTCGCCTTCGTCCAGACCCCGCAGACCTACGGCAACCTGACGAGCCTCGTCAGCCGCGGCGCGGGCTACATGCAGACGGTCTTCTACCGCTTCATCCAGCCGGGCCGGAACCGCTTCAACGCGGCCTTCTGCGTCGGCACCAACGTCATCTTCCGCCGCAGCGCCATCGACGAGATCGGCGGCATCGACACCGACTCGAAGTCGGAGGACGTCTGGACGAGCCTGCACCTGCACGAGGCGGGCTGGAAGTCGATCTACATCCCCATGACGCTCGCCGTCGGCGACGCTCCCGAGACGATCGAGGCGTACAGCAAGCAGCAGCTGCGCTGGGCGACCGGCGGCTTCGAGATCCTGTTCCGCCACAACCCGCTGAGCCCGCGCCGCACCCTGACGATGGACCAGCGCCTGCAGTACTTCGTCACCGCCACGAACTACCTCACGGGCATCGCGCCCCTGCTGCTGCTCATGGTGCCGCCGATGGAGATCTTCTTCGACCTCCGCCCGATGAACCTGCACATCTCGGTGCTGCAGTGGTTCCTGTTCTACGCAGGCTTCTACCTGATGCAGATCGTGCTGGCGTTCTACACGCTCGGCTCGTTCCGCTGGGAGGTGCTGATGCTCGCGACCGTGTCGTTCCCGATCTACGTCAAGGCCCTGTGGAACGTCATCAGCGGCAAGGACGAGGCGTGGAGCGTCACCGGCCGCAAGGGCAAGGTCTCGTCGCCGTTCAACTTCATCATCCCGCAGGTGCTGTTCTGGGTGTTCCTCACCCTCACGTCGTGCGTGGCGCTCGTCCGCGACGCCGACAACGGCGTGCTGACGCTGGCCACCGTGTGGAACCTGCTCAACACCTTCATCCTGTCCGCGTTCCTCGTCGCCGCCTGGCGCGAGGGCCGCACGCTCAAGCGCTTCGCGAAGGCCGAGCAGCGCGGCGAGGTGACCGACGCCCCGGTGGTGCTGACCGCGCCCCCCGGCTCGGTGCCCACGTCGCGTCGCACGCAGGTCTCGCGTCCCGCGCCCCGCAGCAGCGCCGAGATCCTCGCGCTGCAGCAGGCCGACGAGGCCGAGCAGGCCGCGAAGGAGGCGGGCCTCGCCACCGCGCACCGGCTCGCCGACCGCACGCCCTCGGCCGACCCGGAGCAGACGGCCCGCGACGACGCCCGAGCGGCGGAGCTCGCCGCCTCCCGCGCGTTCGCCCACGCCCACGAGAGGGACGCGCTGGCGCACGCCGCCGAGCACGACCCCGACTCCCGCGTCGGGGCCTCGCGTCCCGACGAGCGCCCTCGCGGCCGACGCGCCGCAGACGCGGCGCCCGACCACGGCGACACCGCCGACACAGCACCCGACCGCGGCCAGGCCGCAGACCTCGGCGCCCGCGCCGACCAGCAGGAGAGGGTCACGTCATGACCTGGATGAACAGACTCAAGATGACCGCCGGCATGCTCGTCGTGCTGGTGCTCGTCGCCGCCTTCACGATGGTCTTCACCCAGCGCCAGCAGCAGGTGAACAGCACCAGCGCCGAGATCGCCGCGCAGGAGTACTCGGTCGGCACCGACTACAGCGGCACCATCACCCGCTCGTACGTCGAGGACGGCGACGAGGTGAAGGAGGGCGACACGCTCTTCGAGGTGCAGAGCCTCTCGCTGCTGCAGGACATCTCGCGCGGTCTCGTCACCTACGACACCGCGACCTACTCGGTGGCCCCCGACGGCACCCTCACCTTGAAGGCGGCCGTCGACGGCACCGTCGCGGACGTCGTCCTCAAGGAGGGCAGCTTCGTGCAGGCCGGCGGGTCGCTCGGCACCATCGACAAGTCCGACACCCTGTTCGTCGCCGCGGACTTCGTGCTCACGCCCCGCGACTACGAACGGATCGAGTCGGGCGCCGAGGTCGACCTCATGCTGCCCAACCAGACGACCATCACGGGTGCGGTCGGCGTCGTGAACGTCGAGACCAAGGACGGCGACGCCGAGACGACGCTGCAGGTGTCGAGCGACCAGCTCGTCGAGGGCGCCTACAACGGGCTCGTCACGCCGGGCACGCCCGTCGAGGCGAAGCTGCACCTCAGGGACGACGGCGTCCTCGCCGGCCCCGTCGACTCCCTCACCGACTTCCTGCGCCAGATCGGGGTCTGACCATCGCTGACACAGGAGAAGAGACGACGGGTCGTCACCGTGGGCTGGGTCGTTCGGGACCCTCGACCGACGCCGTGGCCGCCCGTCCCGTCGAGGAGGCGCGGGTCGGCACCCGACGCGCCCCGCACCTCCCCGGCACCCCCTCGCGTCCCGCGGGGCGGCTGCTCGCGGCCGTCGCGCTCGTGACCGTCGGCGGCCTCGTGCTCGCCGGCTGCACGGGCGACGACGGCTCCGCGGGCCCCGACGGCGGCAGCACCGAGGGCCGCACGACCGCGGCGGGCGACGTGCTCCCCGCGTCGCAGATCGACCCGCTCGTGGCCGCGCTGCCCGAGGAGTCGGTCGCGGACGTGCCCTCCATGCGCCTGGCGGACGGCGTCCTGCCGCCGACCAACCGCTGGTTCTCGGGCCTGGTCTTCGGCGACGAGCCGATGCCGGTGTTCCCGTTCCCGATCTCGTTCCAGGCGACCGACGACGGCTTCGCCGCCGGCCAGCCCGCCCCGGTGCCGTCGGCCACGGCGATCGTGGGGCCCGCGCTCACCGACGTCTCGGTCGACCTGGGGTCGGGCGACTTCGTCGTCAGCGGCTACGACGACGTCTCGGTGACCCTCGAGCACCGCGACGGCGACGCCGTCCTCGGCCACACCACCGTGGCCGAGGGCTCGCCCACCGTGTCGTACACGGCGGCCACGGCCCAGACCGACGCCCTCTCGGTGCTCGGCGACGGCACGTTCCGCCCGGCGGGCGACGGCCGCGCCACCGTGCAGGTCGGCGACGCCACGTGGGGGGTCGTCGTCACCGGCGGCACGCTCGACGCGGACGCCGGCTCGGTCGCCCTCGACGAGGGCGGCTCGGTCGTGCTCGTGTCGGTCCCGGCCGGGGCGTCCTCCGACCAGGCGACGCAGGTGCTCGACGCGGCGGCCTCGCCGCTCACCGGCGTGACGACCACGTACGGCACGACGGGCAGCGGCGACCAGCAGGTGCAGACCACCGACCTCGGCTACGTCACCGCCGCGGGCGGCGACGCCCTCGTCGTCGCGGCGCCGCACCAGGGCGCGTCCGGTCCCGCGGCCGGCGGCACGGACACGGGCCTGACCTACCCGACCGTCTACGGCACGGTGCCGCTCTCGATCGGCACCGGCCTGTCGTTCGGGGCGCCCACCACGACGGCCTCCGCGTCGCTCGACCTGAGCGGGCTGAGCGACGCCGAGCGCGCCTCCGTGCGCGACCAGCTCGAGATCGACGTCAGCCTGACGCCGACCTTCGCGGCCGACACGTACTCCGGCGGCAAGGCGCTCT
>Ga0265780_10006934_pt1 | contig 13994 bp, 6 predicted proteins | sample P1T30metagenome_FD_192432 | JGI IMG/M metagenome (GOLD analysis project Ga0265780, IMG submission 192432) | Plant litter microbial communities from East Loma Ridge, Irvine, California - P1 T30 | ecosystem: Environmental > Terrestrial > Plant litter > Unclassified | place: USA: California... | reverse complement strand
TTCGCAGGCCAGACCAATTTTTTCTACCGCATGGCCGATGTGCAGCGCGTAGACCCCGCTAGCAATACGCTGACAACCAGTGTAGGCGACATTCACTACGACTATCTGGTACTGGCCACTGGCTCGCTCACCAATTTCTTCGGGCTGGAAAGTATTGAGCGCAACGCCATGCAAATCAAGAGCATTCCGAATGCCTTGAACCTGCGGAGCTTCATCTTTCAGAACTTCGAAAAAGCGCTACTCACCAGCGACCCAGTGGAAAAGCAGGCGTTGTTGAATATCGTGGTGGTGGGCGGTGGCCCTACCGGGGTGGAAATCAGCGGCTCGCTGGCCGAGATGCGCAAGCACGTCCTGCCCAAAGACTACCCAGAGTTGGACCTGCAGGCCATGCAAATTTTTCTGGTGGAAGCCGGACCAGCTTTGCTCGGGCCCATGTCGCCAGCCTCGCAAGCCGATGCTAAGCGGTATATGGACGAGCTAGGAGTAAAAGTGCTGCTGAATACGTCCATCAAGCGCTATGAGGAAGGCAGGGCTTATTTCTCAGACACCGAATTTATTCCAACCGAAAACCTGGTGTGGGCCGCCGGTGTGAACGGCGCCGAAGTACCCGGCCTGCCCGCTGAAGCCGTGACCCGCAACAAGCGCATCACTGTAAATGGCTGGAACCAAGTGCAAGGGCAGCCTAATATTTTCGCCATTGGCGACGTGGCCAACATGGTAACTGAAGATATGCCCAAGGGCTTGCCTATGCTGGCCCCGGTAGCCCAACAGCACGCCGACCACCTTGCCGACAACCTCCAGCGCATCCTGCGCGGCGAAACGCCCCGCAACTTCGTGTACAACAACAAAGGCTCGATGGCCATCGTGAGCCGCAACAAGGCTGTGGTGGACCTGCCCAAAAACATCCATTTCAACGGTTTCTTCGGCTGGATGACGTGGCTGTTTGTACACCTGATGACTTTGGTGGGCTTCCGCAATAAAGTGGTGGCTTTTGTAGACTGGGCATTCAGCTATTTTAGTACCGACCAGGCCCTACGCCTCATCATTCGGCCTTTCAGCCGTAAGGATATGAAAGACGACAAAGGCAAGAAAACCGCTGAGCATCGTACTGCCACACCTGAATATAATGCCACGCCGCCAGCTATTCAGGAGCCAGCTTAAATGCCCATATGCCTTCTTTTACAGAGTTGCTTTTTGGAATCAACCAACTAGCTATCAAACAAAAGGCCCGCTGAAAAGCGGGCCTTTTTGTTATAAGGGAAATGCGCAGGGCTGATACCCACTCAACGGGTATTACACAGGCCCAGCAATAACAATTTGCATAGCCGACGAACTCAGGTATTGCCGTGCCAGTTCACGTAGGGTTTCGGCATCTACGCTTTCTGTCTGTTGCACAAATTGCGTGTAGTAATCGGCTGGCAAGTTGAGGAAAACGAGGTTTTTATATTTATCACACTGCTCGAAAACAGTAGATAGCTCGTTGGCAAATTTGCCAAGAATGTAGTTTTTCACCGTTTCCAGTTCTTCGGCAGGAATCAACTCCTCTTGAAGTTGCCGCAGTTCAGCTTCAATTTCGCTCACGGCAAAGTCGGCGCTTTCGCCCTTTACATCGGTGCCGATAACAAGCGAAGTTCCGAATTCACGCGGGGCAACGCTAGCGTAAATGCCATAGGTCAGGCCCTTGTCTTCGCGAATGTTGCGCATCAGGCGCGAGCCAAAATACCCACCCAATACGCTCACTAGCAGCTTTAACCGGTGCGTATCGGGGTGAGTAGGGTTGGGCCAGCGGCGTCCCATGCGAATGGAGGCCTGCAGACTGCCCGCCACAGCTACCCGGTCGGGGGTAGCAGTAGGGGCAACTTCCGTGGCCGGGATAGTGAGAGCAGGCACAGCAACCGCCGAAGTAGCGGCGCCGAATGCAGCAGCTACCAACTCACGCTCGGCCGCAACGTCGCCGCACAGGAAAATTTCGGCGTTGCTAAACGAGTAAGCAGCCTGATGAAAAGCCTGGGCCTCTTCGGCCGTCAGCGCCTGATAGGCAGTACTGTCGAAAGCACGGCCGTAGGGTGTATCAGCGCCGAAGGTGAGTTCATTGAACCGTTCAGACGCTAGGTAGCTGGTCTTTTTGCGTTCCACCCGCACATTTTGGATGGTGCGCGTCTTCAGCTGTTCCAACTCGTCAGCCGGAAAAGCTGGGTTGGTTAGCACATCCAGCACCAGTGGCAGCAAGGTGGGCAAATGCCGGGTGAGGCAATAGAGCGTCAGCGTGGAGCGGTCGAACCCAGCATCGCATTCCAGCGAGGCCCCGTAGAATGCTACGGTATCGGCTATCTGGCGGGCGGTGCGGGTGGTGGTACCTTCCAGCAGCATGCGGGCGGTGAGCGAAGCCAGCCCCGGAAGCGGCTCAGCTACTTTACCCGCCCGGAACACTACTTGTAAGCGCACCACGGGCTGCGCGTCGTTGGCCAGCACGTGCAGCCGGGCGCTGCTGGGTAGCACCTGTACATTGGCAGCGGGCAACTCCACCCGAGCCAAGGGCTGAACAGGCGGGGCAACGGTACGGTCGAGCATCGAAGAAGAAACGGTAAGCATAAATAATAATGACAAACTCCCCTACTCAATCGAGCAGGGGAGTTTTGGTGCAGCTAGAAAAGGCGGGTTAGTTCGACGGTGTGTCGCTGGTACCACCAGCACCATTTTCGTCGAAAGCCTCGGACAGTTTGTTGAAATTGAAGTGCAGCGACACCCGAATAGTTTGAGCCAGCGGGTTAGCCTGCGAGTTTTCACCCGTGGGCACCAGGTAAGTACCATCGATGCCAAACACCTGATAGCGCACGCCCAAACCCAAGCTCAGGTACTGGCGGCCGCCCTTGTCGGCCGCTTCGTAGAAGTAGCCACCCCGCGCAAACAGCAGGTCGTTGTAGTTGTACTCCAAGCCCGTCGACAGGTTGATTTCGCGCAGCTCCTCCTTGAAGCCGCCAGGCGCATCGCTGAATGAGCTGAAAATGCCGCTCACGATACCCTGCGCGTTGCGCGCGTCATTTGCATCCTTCACGCGCTTAGCCTGCACGGGGTCGGTGGCATTGTAGGGGTCTTCATAATAGGGTGACGGCACCAAAAGCTTGCTGCCATCAAACGCCAGCGTTATTTTGTTGTACTGGTCAATTTCGCGCGTGATGGCCGTGCCCAGCCGCAGCGTAGTGGGGAGGAAGCTCGGATTGTCGGGCTGGTTGTAGGTGATTTTATTGCCAATGTTGGAGACTGCTCCGCCGAAAGACAGATTATAGAGGCCCGTGCCAATGGTCACGTCTTTTGTGTAGTAAGCTCCGATGTCAACTGCAGCGGCCTGACCGGGCTTGGCATCGTTGCCGCTGTAAGCCCCCACAAGGTTGGAGCGGATATAGCGGGCTGTGATGCCCAAACCAAAATTATCCGTCAATTGCTGGCCGTAGGAAACCGACAAGGCATATTCCTTTGGGTTGAAAGAACCGGCTGGCAGGTTGGTACCGGTGCGGTAGTCAATCTGGCCCAGGTCGAAGTACATCAACGACCCGCTGACGGCCGAGCGTTGGCCCACCTTAGCATAGCCCGAGAGGTATGACAAGCTCATGTCGTCGGTCACATTACGCAGCCAAGGAGAGTAAGAGGCTGCCACCGAATACTTGAACGGGACGAAGCCCAGCTTGCCCGCATTGTAGTACGCCGAGTTGGCATCGGGCGATGTGGCCACCCCCGCTTCGCCCAGTGCCGACGCCCGCGCATCGGGGCTAAGTGTCAGAATTGGCACCGCCGTGGTGATGGTGTGTTGGACAATCTGAGCCTGGGCTGTAGCCGCCGTGGCTAGGAGGCCAGCGGTCAGCGCTAGGCGCGAACGGGAATTAGAAAGCTGCATAGGGGAGAAAAAGACGGCCATGCGCGACCGGGGCGCAAATAAACGCTGATTAATTGAGGATGACGAGTTTTTCGTATTTCGAAGCCACCGTATTGTTACGCTGCGAACGCACGCTCAGGCGGTACACGTATACGCCGCGGGCCAGTTGGTCATCATATTCATCGCGGCCGTTCCAGGTGATGCTATGCTGGTGGGCTTCGGTGGTGGAAACGGTCGCGTTGAGGGTGCGGACCAAGTGCCCGGCCACAGTGAAAATCTGAACCTGTACATCAAGGTTGTCAGGAACGCCGCCGGCTTGGTTGTGGTCGAAGAGAAACGTAGTGGAGTTGGCAAACGGATTGGGATAGTTCAGCACATGGTCGAGGGCGAGCTTCTCATCGTGCGCTACCATGAACTCAATCTCCTTCTCGGCCGAGTTGTTATAAGTATCCCAGGCTTTCAGGCGCAACGAATGTGGCCCCACGGCCAAGTCCTTGAATAGGTTATTGACGCTGCCGGACGTAAAGTCCCCCACGTTCGACACGTAGCTCTCGTTAAGTATCAGCAGCTTATTGGGGTCATTATCGAGAATGGCGGTAATGTCGTGCCCAATGCCTGCGCCCGTAGCATTGATGCCACTGTCGTCGCTAAGGTCTGCCAACAGATTGGTGGTTTGCCCAGTAAGGCCCCCAAATACGAACGACTTGCTGTCCATAAACAGGTTGATGATGGGCGGAATGGTGTCCTTCGCCGCGTTGGTGGCGGCACCTCCTACTGCCATAGCCCGGTAGCCATTGGCATCGATGGCGTGCCCAGCGTCAGAGGCATAAAGGCTTATTTTGCCCAGGCCACGGTTGTAGTTGATGTCTTTGGGCACGACGAAGCTGAGGCTGAACTCGCCATTCACCACATTGGCTTGGCCACCATACACCACATTTTCCTGAATACTCACATCCTGCTGAGTATCTTCAGGGTCATTGCCTAGCGTACGCACGGTGGTGGGTTTATCAAAAACCGTCACCTGCGCCCGCCCCGTAAACGTGGCATTCAGCGCGCCGTTGTTGAGTACTCGTCCATGGACACGAATGCGCGACAGTGCTTTCAGCGTACTGGTGGTGTCCCAGCCGGTGCCAGCAGTATTACGTTGGCGAATGCTGTCCAGAATAACTGTCTGACGGGGATAAGCCAGCGTCATGCTGGGGTCGGCCAGCAAAGTATAGTTTCGGTTATTAATACCGCCGCTTAAGTAGTCGTTCTTGCTCATCATCACGGCATGCCCGATATCCGGCATTTGGTTGTTGATAGGCTGAAACACCCGCGCAAAGTATTTTTTGAGCAGCGCTGCATTATCAGAAGCATTCACTACCCGGGTAGTCGTAAAAAGCCCCACTGCACCGCCCGAGATGTTATCAGTCAGCACTTGTTCGCCAGCCGACACAAAGTCGGGGTTATCGAAGGTGCTAAAATCACAGGTTCCGGTAACGAGGAAGGTCAGGTTACTAGGATTGCGCAGGGCCATTACCGTGGCATTGGTTACTATCTGCTCGTCGGCAAGACCCTTGGGGCCACCATGCCCCAGGTAGTTTACAATCAGGGAGCCTTGTTCTATTGACTGGTCGATGGCGCGGCTGGCGTCGGGCGAGCGTTGACCGGCGGCCACCGCTATCTGCGGATACAGGTCGAGGTATACTTTGTGCAGGTTGTAGACGGGGGCAATGCGGTGAATGTAGTTAGCAATAGCATCGGAGCCCAATCTTGACGTGTCACTGGTAATAAATAGATTACCGTTGCCATCATCAGCCGCCAGGGTAATGCGGTTCCGCCATTTACCATACGCTGCCGTTGCGTCGTAGCTGATAATCTTATCGACCACCAACCGGGCTTGGGTAGCATCGTTTCGGCTGCCTTTGGGCGCACGCACGGGCAAGCGCCCCACGCTGATGTCCATCAGTTCATTGGCGCTATTGTTTTCCACCCATTCGCCTTCGTCATCATCCAGTAGGGTATAATAGTCGTCGGATGAATAGCTGGGGGTGCCGTAAAAAGGTGTGAACGAATCCCGCGATTCGTAGGTGGGCACGTAGTTCTGGTTAGTCGCATCGAAGTCCGCATCAGATTTGAATGGGACCCGGTTGCGCCACCACGCCGGCTCCAAGGCGGCGTTGTTGTACGGGTCCGACTTGTAGTCAAACGACGCATCACCAAACAGCAGCAGAGACAGCTTCCGGTTAGATGCCGGCCGGGTGTCGCGGTCGTACAGCTGCTTCATAAAATCCCGAATAGCTGTTACGTCTTGGCCACCAGAGCCATACTCGTTGTATACCTCTGTGGTGGTTACAACGGCCGTGCGTAGGTTATCGTGCGTCGTACGGTGGTCGGCCAAGCGCTGGGCCTGCGCCTTGAATATGGGATGCGTTACGATAACCAGGTCCAGCAACGCGTTGGACCGGGAGTTGAGCGCGTGCAGGTTTTGGATGGGCACGCGACCAAAAGCGCGCGGGGTACCAAAAGTGCCGCCGCGCTGGAATACCACGTACTCACGCAGGGTATCGGCACGAGCCACAAAGCTGTTGGCTGTTTCAATGGGTTTGGCCACGGCTTGGCGCGGGTTGGTCACGTCCCACACCGTTGCGTCGGCGGGCAGGTTGGCACCGAAAGTAAAGCGGTTGGTATTGCCCGCACCAATATTCGTCTGGGAACGAAACTCCAGCTGTGCACCGACAAGCTTTAGCTGACGCTCTGCGTTTATTTCCAGATAATCGAGGTAGCCCGACGCGCTAGGGTCGCCGCTGGCGAAAGTGATGCCTACCTGTAAGCCGGCGCCGGGGCTAGCCAAGGCCACAGATAGAGTAGCGGTTGATTGATTAGCAATTGGATAGAAGGAGACCCCTACGAGAGGGGATATCGATAGGCTACCCAATGGCGCACTATTCAAAGTAAATTGAAAAGTGCTGGGTGTGCTGGCCGCGGCCACGGTTGACGCGACCACCCGAATCGGTGAACCACTCACCAAGTCTGGCACGGTGCCAAACGAAATGGTTTGCTGCCCGCCGCTACGGAAACCCTCACCTACCCAGTTGCGGCCAGAGGCCAGCAAGCTGGCCAAATCGTACTCGTGAAAGTCCCGGTAGGTATAGTTGTTGATGGTAGCGGTAGTGCTGGTGGCCGGAATAGCGGCAGATGTCGTTACCCGCCGCCCGGCCGTACCATCCACCTTCACAAAATAGTAAGTGGTATCGGTATAGATGTTGTTGCGGTGCCGAAATATGCCGCCCTGCGACTCCCAGGTGTGGGCACCGGGCGAGTAGAAGAGAAAGTATTCGCCATCCTCAAAATCGTCGTCGCTATCGCCTACAAACAGGATGTTGTTTTCAGCTACGTCGTCGGGGCGCTTGATGGAATTAAGTTGGGGCAGAATCCCCATCGAATTGCCATATATGTGCAGGTTTTTGGGGTTTAGGCCCGTTAGGCTGACGCCCAAGTTGCTCAGCACCGCACGGTCTATCTTGTAGATGCCGCTTTCGGCCACGCCCATCTTGTAGCATTCCCCAGTACTCAGCACCGAAGTAGATGTGTACACGCGGGAAGTAGTTGCGGTGCCGCGCGCGGCAGTGCCAGCATTGGGAGTGTAGCTATAGTCGAAAGCAACCAGACGCTCGGGCTGGCCCGTCTGAGGGTTGCGACGCACGGGACGCAGGCGCAAAAACGTTACGGCCTGCTTGGCTTCGGTGCCGGTAATAAGCTGAGGCTCGGGGCCGGAGGGCAGCTTGCTAGCATCGAAGAGCCGGGCATCGGCCGCCGGGAAAGCTTCATACTTTAGGGCAGTAAATTGTCCCTGGGCCGCAGCGCTTGGCAGGCGCTGGCTAAACCACCCAACCTGGTCGTTGAAGAGTGGTGGGGCATCGCTGAACACCGGCACTTTCTGCTTGCGGCCATTGGGGTACGCTACTTCAGCGTAGCTCCCCCACGCGATGCTGCCGTGCACCGCGGCCGCCCCTGATTGTGCCCGGGCTGGCCACGCCACCCCCGTCAACAAACCCGCAAATACAATAAAGAGAAGAAAAGGACGCATACGCAAATTGTGTCTTATTACCCGCTGCCAGCACCGTTTCGCCACCCGTGTGGCCCGGCAACAGCGCCGTCGGGCGGCAGGTTCACCCGGCAGTAGCTTCTTAACAACCAAATAATCTATTTATTGTAACCGCCGCATAGAATCCTTTCAGCGGGCCGCCGTTTTTGGTACCGACATCAGCACGTAGATGAGGACCACGAGTGGCACCGCCGTAGCGTGCAGCACTAGCAATAACCCTGCCGCCACCAACACGAACAAAAACCGCCGCCGGTTATCGGCCCAGCGCAGGTTCTTAAACTTGAGGGCAAACAGCGGCAGCTCAGCTACCAGCAAGCCCGAGAGCAGCACTGTGAGGCCTATTAACACCCAAGCATTTAAAATGATTGGCGTTATCCCAAATCGGTCATTGAGCAAGATGAGGGGCAACGAGGCTACCACCAGTGTGCAGGCCGGCGTAGGCAGGCCGATGAACGAGGTCGTCTGCCGGGTATCGTTGTTGAACTTGGCCAGCCGCAGAGCCGAAAAGACAGTAACTACGAACGCCACAAATGGCAATGCCTGCAATGGACCGGGAGCAGATTGTGTCCCTCCTTGGGCCTGCAGCAGTAGCTTAAAGAGGATAGCGCCCGGCACCACGCCAAACGAAACCATATCGGCCAGCGAATCCAGGTCTTTACCAATGGCGGAAGATACGCGCAGGGCCCTTGCCAGCAGGCCGTCGAAAAAGTCGGCCACCGCGGCAGCCCCCACAAAGTAGGCTCCCAGCGCCAGCTGGCCGTTAAAAATAGCAGTCAGGGCTAAGCAACCAAATAAGAGGTTGATGCAGGTAACCGCGTTGGGCAGGTGTCTTTTCAATGAAGAGTGAGGAATGAAAAATGAGGAATCAGTTTAAATGAGCAACCGAGGTAAAGAAAATGGCCCACGGCCAATTCCCCTTTCTTAGTTTAAAAATGGATTGCTCCGCCGCTCCTCCCCTATCGTGGTGGCAGGGCCATGGCCGGGGTACACGGTGGTAGCATCTGGCAGGGTCATCAGCTCATGCTCAATGCTGTGCAGGAGCGTAGCATGGTTACCACCCGGCAGGTCCGTACGCCCAATGCTGCGCTGAAACAGCACGTCGCCGCCGATAACCGTGGCCGTAGGAGCGTGGTAGAACACTACATGGCCCGGCGCATGACCGGGGGTGAAGCGCACTTCCAGTTCGGTTTCGCCGATGCGCACCGGCTGACCGGCTACCAACTCACCAGTAGGTTCAGCCGGATGGTATTGCGGAAAACCATAGTTGGCTGCATAAGTAGGCACGGCGCGAAGCGTAGGCAAATCGAGGCGGTGCAGCAGAAACGGCGTACCGGGCCAGGTATCGAGCACAAACTGATTTCCGAGCACATGGTCGATATGGGCGTGGGTGTTGAGCAACAGCGCAACGTGCAGGTCATGGGTTTCGATGTATTGCCGCAACGCTTGCTGCTCGGCGGCGGAGTAGCAGCCGGGGTCCACAATGGCGCATTGCCGGGTGGCTTCGTCAATCAGCAGGTAGGTGTTTTCGGAGAATGCGTTGAAGGTGAAACCGACGACCGTCATAACAAGGCAGGGTATTTTAACAAGGTGGAAAGGTACGGCGCAGTGCGGAATGGGAAGGCCGAAATAAAGCGGAAGGAAAAGGCTTTGCCACGCTGGCTATAGCGAAGGATGGCTATGCCTCGTTCCTCTATTAGGTGAAGCATCCTTACCTTGCCGGTCATGACGGACTGTGATTTTCTGGTAGTGGGCCACGGCATTGCGGGCGCCACACTGGCTTATGTGCTACGCAAGCGCGGCCACCGGGTAACGGTGTACGACCCCGGCCAACCGAACTCTGCCTCCAACGTAGCTGCGGGCCTTATGAATCCGGTGGCGGGCAAGCGCTTTGCGCTCACCTGGCAGGCAGCTGAGTTGCTGCCGTTTGCCGCCACATTTTATAGAGAGTTAGAGCAGCGCTACGGTCAGCCGTTCTTCAGTGAAACCCCTATTTTCAAGCTCTTCGGCTCGCTCGAAGAGCAGAATGCGATATTGGCTCGCAGCGCTGATTGCCCGTGGGGCGAATTCGTGGCCGACCTCACCACTGCCGACCCTGGCCTGCCGGGCGTGCATGCACCGTTTGGTGGGGCCTGGCTCCGGCACGGAGGCCACGTAGCCGTGCGCGAACTATTGGCTGCATTGGATGCCGAAGGCACCCACGCCGGCTGGCTCCGACGCGAAACTTTTGACTGGGCGCAACTGGTTACCGACCCGGCCGGAGCTACCTACGCCGGACAGGTGCGGGCGCGCCACGTCGTCTGCTGCGAGGGAGCGGCGGCCGTGCGCAATCCATACTTCAACTGGCTGCCCCTTACCCCTAACCAAGGTGAAGTGCTGGACGTGGAATGTGCCGGCCTGGATACGGCGCAGGTTCTCAATCGGGGAGCCTACGTGGTGCCGGTGGGTGATGCCCGGTTTCGAGTGGGTGCTACCTACCGGTGGCCACCGTTTAGCGACGGGCCTACGGCCGTGGGCCGCGAGGAGCTGGCGGCTCGCCTGACGGTCATCACCGACCTGCCGTTCACCATCACCGGGCAGCGGGCGGGGGTGCGGCCGGCCGTGCGCGACCGCCGGCCATTGCTGGGCCCGCACCCACTGGTGCCGGCATTAAGCTTCTGCGGAGGCTATGGCTCCAAGGGCGTGATGCTGGCGCCCCGGCTGGCCGTGCTGCTGGCCGACTGGCTGGCGGGCACGGCCGATATATGGCCCGATGTGAGCCTGCTGCGCTATGAAAAGCTGCGGCTGGCCAGCATCAGCTAACTGACTTTAAAAGACGTGGGGCAGCCCCCACAAGTTTAATCTTATACGACGTAACCTTTCCGCGTTAAATGCCTTTTAGCCAGTAGCAGTCTATTGCTAGCAGGCTGTATTGCCCATTGTAAAACCGGCCACGTTTTTTTTAAGGTTCCGACGGATTTATTTTCGTTTTTGCTCGTTGCTTCCATTATGATGATTTCCTTATTCACGAAGCGCGCGCTGGGGGGCTTGGCGCTGTTGCTGCCGCTGCTGACTGCGCCTGCTGCCCAGGCCCAGACCGCTCAGGAGCCCTTTGGACGAGTGCGCATTCAGTACAAATCCTTTCGATGGCAGCAGCTGAGCACGCAGAACTTCAATGTGATGTATTACGAAGGCGGCGAGGCCAGCGCCCGCCGTGCCGCCGAGTATGCCGAAAAGGAACTTCAGCGCATTACGGCACTCATCGGCTACTATCCATATTCTAAAACGACCCTGCTGTTCTACAACTCGGTGGGCGACCTGCGCCAGAGCAATATCGGCCTAACGGCTACCCAGCAGCAGATAAACGGGGGCGAAACCCCGCTGGCGCGCATGAGCAAGGTGCAGATTGCCTTCGGCGGCCAGGAAACCGAATTTAAGCGCGAGCTCAGCACCCAGATTACGCAGGTGCTGCTGAACGACATGATGTATGGCGGCTCGCTGAAAGAGGTACTGCAAAGCAGCTACCTGCTTCAGCTACCCGATTGGTTTATCGGTGGGGCATCGGCCTACGCAGCCGAAGGCTGGAGCGTGGACATGGACGGCTACATGCGCGACATGAGCAAGCAGTACCCTACCGGCAACCGCACGGCGCCATTCTTTTTGCGCAATTCGGTGCTGGCCGGCCAGAGCATCTGGAACTACGTAGCAGAGCGCTACGGCTACACCACTATTCAGAACATTCTGAACCTTACCCGCATTACCCGCGATGTGGAAGTAGGCATCAGTTCTTCGCTGAATGTGCCGTTTAAGGTGTTTCTGAAAGACTGGCTCACGTACTACCGCGACCTGAATGGTCAGCCCGTGGCGACACTGGTCGAGCCCGATAAGAAATTCCGGCAGAGTGGCCGCAACCGCCACGCCGATGTATTCTCACAGCCTATCGTAAGCCCCAACGGCCAGCAAATAGCTTACGCCCAGAACGAAGGTGGCCGCTACCGCGTGATGGTGGTGGACCGCACCGGCAAGCACCGCCGCACGCTGAGCCGGGGTGGCTACAAAACGCCCGACCAGCAGGTAGAAACCCGCCTGCCTATTCTGGCATGGCGCGGCAATGGTCAAGTAGCCGTAGCCGAAATGAGCCGTGGCGAAATGAACCTGCGCCTGCGTGATGCCGATGGCCGCGGCCTGGTGCGCCGGGTGCGGGAAGCCATCCGGTTTTCGCGGCCGGCCTCGCTTTTTGCAGCGTATTACCAGATATTGAGCATGAGCTATTCGCCCGATGGCAAGGCCTTGGCTTTTAGCGCTGTGCGCAATGGGCAGAACGATATTTACCTGCTGCGTGCTGGTAGCCGGCAGGTAGAGCAGCTCACCAACGACCTGTTTGATGATGTGCAGCCGGTGTTTTTGCCTAGTGGGCAAAGCTTGGTGTTCAGTTCCAACCGCTACCTCGATTCGGCGGGCCAGGCCCGGCCAGCATACTTCCAGAACGTGGTGAACAACTACGACCTGTTTGAGTATCACCTCGATGGTCGCCCCACGCCTGTGACCACGCTGGTGAGCACCATTTCGAACGAGACCCGGCCCCGTGCCATCTCCGACGATGAAATTCTTTACCTCGGCGAAGAAAGCGGGGTGCGGGCCGTGTACCGCTACTCCTTGAAGACCAAGCAAAAGTCGCTGCTGACCAACTGGCTGGCCAATACGCAGGACTTCGATTACAATCCGGCAACGTCGGCCTTTGTGTTTGTGGCCCCAGCTCAGGCCCGGGATATTCTGTATGTGTACCCGGAGTTCCCGTTACCAGCCGCACTTCCACTCCTGAAAACAGCACGGCAGCAAACCCTGGAAGACCGGTCAGTAGCCGTGGCCAAGCCCGCGCCCAAACCCACAGCACCCGCGCCCGCCGCCACTACGGCCCCCACCAGCACTAGCACTGACACAACGTCGGCCCCTACGCCGCGCCGCGCCGCCCGCAAAGCCACCGATGCAGTGAATACCAGCGACTACCAGTTTGAGGAAGACGAACCGGTGCAGGCCACTAAGCGTCGCCGTTCTACGGCGACTCCGGCCTCTACTGCGGCGGCCGCGGCGGCTAAAGCCCAAGCCGAAGCACCAGCCCTGACCGGTCCCTACCGCTACGACACGCGCTTTATGGCCGACAACGTTTCGACAGCTCTTTATGTGGACCCGTTGCTGGGCCTGGGCCTGCAATTCAAAGCGTCACTGACTGATGTATTGGAAAATCAGCGCATTGATGCCAGCTTGTTTGGCTTATTTGACTTGCGCACCAGCAACATCCGCGCTTCCTACACCAACCTCACGCACCGCTACGACTGGAGTGTGGCCTACCAGAAGCAGGCCTACTTCTTTGACATAGAAAACGACCGTTTCCGCTACGGACGCCACGAAATTGCGCCTACCATTGCTTATCCGCTCACTCACAACCTGAGTGTGCGCGGTGGACCGCGTTTTGTCACCATCTCGCGCACCCAGCTCGGTAGCGTGGCCACAGAGTCGGATAGCAGCTACAATTACCTCGGCTACACCGGTGAGCTGGTTTTTGATAACAGCGTAGCGACGGGTGTCAACATGGTATCAGGCACCCGCATGAAAGTCAGTGTAAACAACTCGACCAACCTCGGCAACCGGGATGGCAGCTTCGGGAAGTTCGTGATTGACCTGCGCCATTACCAGAAGGTGAGCCGTTCCATTGTGTGGGCCAACCGCGCCAGCTACGGGCAGTTTTTCGGTCCCCGCAAGCAGATATTCCGCTTGGGCGGCATGGACGACTGGTTGAATGCTGGTTATGAAGGCTCCCGCTTCCTAAAAGGCTATACTTCGGCCGACCAACTATTCAACCAAGAATTCGTGACCAACCTGCGGGGTTTCGATTATGGCGCCTTGAGTGGTCCACGCTACGTATTGTTCAACAGCGAGTTGCGCATTCCCATTGTGCAGTACTTCGCGCATCGGCCCATCTATTCGGGCTTCTTCCGCAACCTGCAGCTCAGCGGCTTCACCGATATCGGCACGGCGTATTCGGGCACCAATCCCTTC
>Ga0265780_10006933_pt1 | contig 13994 bp, 15 predicted proteins | sample P1T30metagenome_FD_192432 | JGI IMG/M metagenome (GOLD analysis project Ga0265780, IMG submission 192432) | Plant litter microbial communities from East Loma Ridge, Irvine, California - P1 T30 | ecosystem: Environmental > Terrestrial > Plant litter > Unclassified | place: USA: California... | reverse complement strand
CACGTCGGACGAGGTCATCCCCTGGTGCATGAAGCGCGCTTCGTCGCCGACCTGCTCCGCGACCCACGTCAGGAAGGCGATGACGTCATGCTTGGTGACCGCCTCGATCGCGTCGATCGCGGCGACGTCGATCCGCGGGTTGGTCGCCCACCATTTCCACAGCGCCTCGGCGGCGCTCTTCGGGACCACGCCCAGCTCGGCCAGCGCGTCGGTGGCGTGCGCCTCGATCTCGAACCAGATGCGATAGCGCGCCTCCGGCTCCCAGATCGCGGCCATGTCGGGGCGGGAGTAGCGGGGGATCATGCGCGCGGTCCTTCAAGGAATAAGGGAGTTGGCGCGCGGTTAGCAGCGTGGCGGCGGGCGGGCAAATGGGCTTCCGCCGTCATTACGAGCGTAGCGAAGCAATCCAGGGTTTGATCAGGACGCCCTGGATTGCTTCGCTACGCTCGCAATGACGAAGGCATTAAGTCAAACGGATCGTCTTGCCCTCGCGCGCGGAGCGGTAGATCGCCTCGACGATTCGCAAGTCGCGCAGGCCCTCCTCGCCCGAAACGATCGGCTCGCGGCCGTCGATCACGCATTGCGACAGATGGTCGAGTTGCCCGGCGAACTGCGTCTTGCCGGGGCCGGGCGGGGGCGTGATCTCCTGCTCGCGCCCGTCGCGGCCGGTCCACAGCCGGTTGCCGTCGTAGCGGGTGGCGGGTTCCAGCTCGACACGACCCTTGCTGCCCATCAGCAGGATCCGGTTCTGGTTGGCCGAATACATCGACTGGCAGCCCGCGATCGCGCCGGACGGGAATTCGAGCGTCCACTCGATCATGTCCTCGACGTCGTGGAAGCGCGGATCGGTGCGGTCGGTCGACTCGCGCGCGGTGACCGCGATCGGCTCCTCGCCGGTCATGTAGCGCGCCGCCTGCAGGCTGTAGACGCCCATGTCCATCAGCGACCCGCCGCCCGCCAACGCCTTTTTCAATCGCCACGCCTTGGGATCGCCGGCATTGAAACCATGTTCGGAGCGGACGTAGCGGATCTTGCCGGTGTCGGGCTGTTTGGCGAGCCGCATCGCGGCGATGTTCGTCGCCTCGAAATGGCAGCGATAGCCGATCATCAGCTTGCGGTTGGCGGCCTTGCACGCCGCGATCATCGCCTCGCATTCGGCGACCGACACCGCCATCGGCTTTTCGCACATCACATGCTTGCCGGCCTTGGCGGCGCGGATCGTGTACTCCGCATGCATCGAATTGGGCAGGCAGACATAGACGATGTCGACGTCGGGATTGTCGCGGATGCTGTCGAAATTGGCGTAGGAATAGATCGCCTTGTCCGACAGGCCGTATTCGGCGGCGACCTTCTTCGCCTTGGCGGGATCGCCGCTGACCACCGCCGCCAGCCGGCTGTGCGCGCAATTCTTGAACTCGGGGATGATCCGGCCGAGGCCATAGCCGCCAAGCCCGACGATCGCATAGCCGAGCTTGCGCTGCGACGGTTGCGCGCAGGCGCTGCCCGCCACCAGCAACGGCGCGGCCGCGATCAGCGTGCGGCGTCCGATCTCCATCCTCACCTCCCTGTTTGTTCACCGGGCAGGCTGAGGATCGCGGGCCGCAATGTCAACGCGGTCTATTTCAATGACATAGGTAAGCCGGCCACGAGCAGGTCGACGCGATCGGCGGCGGCGGCGACGCGCTGGTTGACCCGGCCCGCCACGTCGCGAAAGCGCCGCGCGAGCGCATTGTCGGGGACGATCCCCCAGCCAACCTCGTTGGAAACAAGCACGATCCGCACTGACGATCGCGTCAGTGCAGCGATCAGCGCGTCGGTCGCGACGTCGGTATCGACCTCGGCAAGCATTAGGTTCGAGGTCCAGAGCGTCAGGCAATCGACCAGCAGCACGCCGTCGTCGACTGCCGCGATCGTCTCGGGCAGCGCGAGCGGGGCCTCGATCGTCGCCCACGCGGCGCTCCGGTCGGCGCGGTGGTGCGCGATCCGCTCCGCCATCTCGGCATCGAACGCCTGTGCGGTGGCGACGAACCGCCACGGCGCGGCGCACGCCTCCGCCAGCGCCTGCGCATGGCGGCTCTTGCCCGAGCGCGCGCCGCCCAGCACGAGCCGGATACGCCAGGGATCGTCGGTCATCTTGGTCCTTGCCTGTCGATACGCGATTGCCGATGGAGGCGGCCTTGCCGCAATTCGAGGCTTATGTCGCGAGATCTGACCTTTCACGGCGGCCGTATCGAGGCCGCGGCCCGGCAGTACCCCGATGCGCCGTGCCCGTGGCTGGACCTGTCGACCGGGATCAACCCTCATGCATGGACACCGCCGGCGGGGCTGGTGGTCGATCAGCACCGGCTGCCCTCCGGGGAGGCGCTGGCGTGGTTGCTGGCGGCGGCGGGGGCGGCGTTCGGCTTTGCTGGGGCGCTGGCCGCGGTGCCGGGGAGCGAGCTGGCGCTGCGGTTGCTGGCGACGCTCGATCTGCCGCGGCCGTGGCATGTGGTGACGCCCTGTTATCGCACGCATCGTGACGCCCTGCCGGGAGCGGAGGCGATTGCGGCAGAGCGGATCGGCGAGGTGGCGGCGGCCGGCGGGACCTTGCTGCTCGCCAATCCCAATAACCCCGACGGGCGGCTGATCGCGCCCGAGGTGTTGCTGGCGGCCGCGCGGACGCTGGGTGCGCGTGGCGGGATGCTGATCGTCGATGAGGCGTTTGCGGATGCGCTGGCGGGGGCAAGCGTGTTGCCGTTGCTGCGCGCGGACGATCCGGTCGTGGTGCTGCGGTCGTTCGGGAAGTTCTATGGGCTGGCGGGGGTGCGGCTCGGGTTCGTGGGCGGCGCGCAGCCGGAGGTGACGCGGATTGCGGCGCTGCTGGGAGACTGGCCGGTGTCGGCGACCGCGCTGGCCTATGGCACGGCGGCGTATCGCGACGTGGCATGGGCAGCGCGGATGCGGGGACGGCTGGTGGCGGAGGCGGTCGCTCTCGATGGCTTGCTGGCCGACTGCGGGCTGGCGGCGCGGGGAGCGTGTCCGTTGTTTCGGCTAGCCGAGCGCGACGATGCGCGAACGGTGTTCGAGCGGCTCGCCTCCGCCGGTATCCTGACGCGGCCGTTCGATGAGCGGCCGGGCTGGCTGCGCTTCGGCCTGCCGGGCGCGGGGTTCGACCGCTTGCACGCCGCGCTGGCGGCCGATGGCTGAGCCGGTCGCGCTCGCCGCGTTGGCAATCGACGTCGCGGTGGGGTGGCCGGCGTGGCTCTACGCGCGGGTCGGGCATCCGGTCGGCGCGATCGCGCGGGTGATCGGTGTGCTGGAAGGGCGGTGGAATCGTCCGGGGCTGCCGCGCCGGCTGCTCGGGATCGCGACGATCGCGATCGTGGTGGCGCTGACCGCGCTGGTCGCAGTGCTTGCCGAGCGGGGCGTGCGGGCGGTCGGGCTCGGCTGGATTGGGGTGGCGGTGCTGGCGTGGCCGGGGCTGGCACAGCGGAGCCTCTACGAGCACGTCCGGCCGGTTGCGACCGCGCTGGCGGGCGGTGATCTGGTCACGGCGCGGCAGGCGGTGGCGATGATCGTCGGGCGCGACACCGCGGCGCTCGATGCCGCCGGGGTCGCGCGGGCGGCGATCGAAAGTCTCGCCGAGAGCTTCTGCGACGGGGTTGCCGCGCCGTTGTTCTGGTTGCTGGTCGGCGGGGTGCCGGGATTGTGGGCGTATAAGGCGATCAACACCGCCGACAGCCTGATCGGGCATCGCGAGGAACGCTGGCGCGACTTCGGCTGGGCAGCGGCGCGGCTGGACGACCTCGCCAATCTGGTGCCGGCGCGCGTCGCGGCGGTGCTGCTCTGTGCGGCGGGCGGCGGGGGCTGGCGGGTAATGTGGCGCGACGCGCGCCGCCACGCCTCGCCCAACGCCGGCTGGACCGAGGCGGCGATGGCAGGAGTGCTGGCGGTCCGGCTCGCCGGGCCGGTCGCCTATGACGGCGTGACGGTCGACAAGCCGTGGATCGGCGACGGGGAGCCCGCGGCGGGGGCGGCCGACATCGCACGGGCGCTCAGGGTGTATGGCGCGGCGTGCGGATTGTTGTGGATCATCGCGGGGATCGTCGCTTGGGCAAGCTGATGGTGCAGGGGACCGGCTCCGATGTCGGCAAGTCGGTGCTGGTGGCGGGTCTGTGCCGGGCCTATGCCAATCGCGGGCTGACGGTGCGCCCGTTCAAGCCGCAGAACATGTCGACCAATGCGGCGGTTACCGCGGGCGGTGGCGAGATCGGGCGCGCGCAGGCGACGCAGGCGATTGCCGCGCGGGTCGCGCCGCATGTCGACATGAACCCGGTGCTGCTCAAGCCGCAGGGCGACCGCACCTCGCAACTGATCGTGCGCGGGCGGATGCGCGGGACGCTGGCGGCGGCGCGGTGGCGCGAGGGGCGGGAAGGGTTGCTCGCCGAGGTGCTGGAGAGCTTCGCCACGCTGGAACGGCAGGCCGATCTGGTGCTAGTCGAAGGCGCGGGATCGCCGGCCGAGATCAATTTGCGTGCCGGGGATATCGCGAACATGGGGTTCGCGCGGGCTGCCGGGGTGCCGGTGGTGCTGGTCGGCGACATCGATCGCGGCGGGGTGATCGCGTCGCTGGTCGGGACGCGCGCGGTGCTCGACGTCGACGATGCGGTGATGGTGAAAGGGTTTATCATCAATCGCTTCCGCGGCGATCCGGCGCTGTTCGAGGATGGCTATCGCGCGATTGAGCAGCGCAGCGGGTGGCGCGGGTTCGGGGTGGTGCCGTGGCTGGCGGACGCGGCGCGGCTGCCGAGCGAGGATGGAGTGGTGCTGGAACGGTCGCGCGCGCGGCCGGGCGGGCGGGTGCTGGTGGCGTGCCCGGTAACGCGGCACATCGCCAATTTCGACGATCTCGATCCGCTGCGGCTCGATCCGGCGATCGAGGTGGCGATGATTTCGCCGGGATCTCCGTTACCTGCGGAGGCGGCAATGGTCGTGCTGCCGGGGTCGAAGGCGACGATCGCCGACCTCGCCTTCATCCGCGAACAGGGCTGGGACATCGACCTGATCGCGCACCGGCGCCGCGGCGGGGCGGTGCTGGGGCTGTGCGGCGGGTATCAGATGCTGGGGCGGACAGTCGCCGATCCGCTCGGGCTGGAGGGGCCGGCGGGGAGCGTGGCGGGGCTGGGGTTGCTGGCTGTGGATACGGTGCTCGGTGGCGACAAGATGCTGCGCGAGGTGCGCGGGGTGGCGCGCGGTGCGCCAATATATGGCTATGAAATGCACCTCGGTACCACGACCGGAGCTGACACGGCGCGGCCGGTGGCACGATATGATGACGGGGGGCACGATGGCGCGACAAGCGCCGACGGGCTGGTCGCGGGGACCTATGTCCACGGGCTGTTCGGGCTGGCGGCGCAGCGCCGCGCGTGGCTGGCGGCGGCGGGGGACGGGCCGGATCATGCCGCGTCGATCGATGCCGCGCTCGACGCGATCGCCGACGCGCTGGAGCGGCATCTCGATCTCGATGCGTTGCTGGCGGTCGCGCGCGGGTCAGCCGCAGAGTAAGGCGGCGAGCAAGGCGCTCTCGACGAGTTCGATCCCCGCGCCATGCGCGTCGCCGTTGACGCCGCCGAGCCGGTGGCGGCACCACAGGCCATAAGCCGCGACGACCAGCGGCGCGGCGAGCAGGGGCGGGGCGGCGACGATCGCCAGCGCGAGTAGCGCGAGCCAGCCGGTCAGGTCGCGCGTGCGGACCGCACTCGCCACCTGTGCGCCGAGCCCGCTGCCGAGCGGGGGGAGCCAGCGCGCCCAGGCGAGCGGGGCGAGGCGCGCGGCGAAGGGGATCAGCGCTACCCGCCAGTCGCCGGCGAGTGTGTGGAGCAGGACGAGCTTGGCGATCAGCTGGAGCGCGATCGCGACGACCGCGAAGCTGCCGACATGCGGGTCGCGCATCACCGCGAGCAACCGGGTGCGGTCGCGATGCGCCGCGCCGACGCCATCCGCGACATCGCCGAGCCCGTCGAGATGGAGCGCGCCGGTCACCGCGACCCACACGACCAGTCCGGCGAGCGCGCCGGTCCACGGATCGTGCCGCGCGCCGAGCCATGATGCGGCGGCGACGAGCGCGCCGATCACCGCGCCGACGAGCGGGTAGCAGCGGATCGTCGCGGCGAAATCCTGCTGCGTGCCGGTGGTGCGCGGCACGGGCAGGCGGGTGAGGAAGGCGAAGGCGAGCCAGAGGCGGGTCATGGCCTCAGGTCAGTCGACGCGGACCGCGACCCACCCGGGCGGCGCGCTTGATTTGGATTGCAGCCACTGCGGCCCGCTTCATGTCGGTGTTCAGCCTTGATCGGAGGTTTCGCCTTTCCCGATACCCCATCTTTGATCGACTTTTTCGGGAGAATGCATCCGGGAACGCATTTCGGGAAACCTCGCCTCGATGGGTGATGCTGCCACAAGCGGCCCGCGCATTTTCTTGTCGGTGTCTCGTTTTTGCGAAGAAGCTTTAGCCGCCCCCTTGAACATCCAGAAGAGTATATGCATATGCAGCATAGGCGTGCATATGCAGGAGCAGTTGTGATCGTCAGCATACCCGAGGCCGCACAGCGGTTGAATGTCTCGATGGACACCGTACGTCGGCAGGTTCGCAGCGGCGCACTCCCAGCCAGCCGTGATGAGAAGGGTCAATGGTGGCTCGACCTCTCCGATGACGAACAGGCAACCGGCAAGCTGGCGGACGGGGACCGCATGGGCCTTGGTGTCGGAACCCCTCTCCAACGCAATGAGCGGGAGAGCTTAATCATTACGCTGGAAGATCAGGTGGATGATCTCAAGGCACGACTTGATCGTTCCGAGAAGGAACGGCGTGAAGATGTCGAAAAGTTTCGCGCTGAACGCGATCGACTGCTTGAAATGATCGAGCGTCTGGCTTCGGGTAAAGGTCAGTGAGCCTAATCCCGATGGTCATTGAGCAGTCCTCGCGTGGGGAATGCTCGTTCGATATATATTCCCGATTGCTGCGGGAGCGCATCGTGTTCGTCAACGGCCCTATCGAGGACGAGCTCGCCGCGACGGTCTGCGCGCAGATGCTATTCTTGGGGTCCGAGAACCCCAAGAAGCCGCTGACGCTCTACATCAACTCGCCGGGTGGGGCCGTCACCAGCGGCTTGGCGATCTACGACACCATGCAACATGTCCGTTGCCCCGTTGCCACCCTTTGCCTCGGGCTTGGCGCTTCGATGGGGTCCTTCCTGCTGATGGCGGGAGCGCCGGGTATGCGCGCGATCCTGCCGAACGCATCAGTGATGCTGCACCAGCCATCCGGGAGCTTCAGAGGGCAGGCATCGGATATCGAGCGGCACGCAGCGGACATATTGCGGATGCGGGAACGCTTGCTTCACCTCTACTCGCAGCATTGCCGCCAGCCGATTGACGTGGTGGCGCGGACGCTCGATCGCGATCACTTCATGAACGCCGCAGAGGCTTTATCATGGCAGCTTGTCGATCAGATTTATGAGCCGCGGGCCGGGGAGGCGTCGTCATAGGCGGATCGCCGCTTTCCCGATATTCGCTCATTTTCGGGAAAGCGAGGTAAGGCAGTCAGCCGGTCGCTATGTCACTTTTCACCGAATCAGCGGGGCGACGCGGCTGATGCCACCGCTCACGTCCGCAATCCGACGATCTGCGCCGTGTCCGGCCAGAGCCGCAGCGTCAGCAAGGCGGCGCAGGGCAGGTCGAACGCCCAGACCTGTCGCGCGTCGAAGCCGCAGGCGCCGGCGAGCGCGGCGCGGATCGCGCCGCCGTGGGTGACGACCAGTGTCGCGTCGGGGAGGTCGGCGAGCGCCGCGGCGACGCGCGCGACCAGTGCCGACCAGCGTTCGCCCTGCGGTGGCGGCGCGGCATCGGGGTCGCGCCAGAAGGCGGCGAGTGCGTCGGCGGGTAGCGTGGCCGGATCGCACCCGTCCCACGTGCCGAAATCGAGTTCGCGCCAGCGTGGGTCGTGGCGGACCGGGGCGCCCAGCGCGGCGGCGCAGTCGGCGGCGCGCGACAGGTCGGAGCTGACGATCTGCGTGAACGCCGCACCCGCCACGACGCGGACGCAATCGGCGATGCCCTGCGGCGTCACCGCGACGTCGAGATGTCCGAGCAACAGCCCCGGCCGCACCGTCGCGCCGTGGCGCAGCAGGTGGACGGTGCGCGCGCCGCTCACGCCTCGGCCACCCCCGCCTGATCGAAGGTCGCCATCTGGTCGTGCGCGGTCAGTGCGGCGCGGACGATGCCGGCGGCGACCGCGGCGCCGCTCGCCTCGCCGAGCCGCATGTCGAGCCGGAGCAGCGGTGCCAGCCCGAGCCGGTCAAGCAGCCGCGTATGACCCGGCTCGGCGGAGACATGGCCGGCAAGGCAATGGTCGACGATCCGCGGGCGCGCGGCGGCGAGCGGGGCCAGCGCGGCGCCGACGATGAAGCCGTCGAGCAGCACCGGAATGCGCGCGTGGCGCGCGGCGAGGATCGCGCCCGCGATCGCGGCGATCTCGCGCCCGCCGAGCCGGCGGAGGCGCTCGAAGGGGGTGGTCGCGTCGGCATGGCAGGCGAGCGCGGCGTCGACCGCGGCGATCTTGGCGGCGAGCGCCGCGCCGTGGACACCGGTGCCGGGGCCGACCCAGTCCACCGCGGTGCCGCCGAAGCTGGCGGCGCACAGAGCGGCGGCGGGGGTGGTGTTGCCGATCCCCATGTCGCCGGGGACCAGCAGATCGGTGCCGCGTCGCACCGCCGCCGCGCCGGCGTCGAGCGCGTCGAGACATTCCGCCTCGCTCATCGCGGGCTCGCGGGTGATGTCGCCGGTCGGCTGGTCGAGCGCGAGCGGCACGACGGTCAGCGACAGGCCGGCGGCGGCGGCGAGTGCGTTGATCGCCGCCCCGCCGGCCGTGAAATTGGCGACCATCTGCGCGGTCACCGCGGGCGGGAAGGCGCTGACCCCGCGCGCCGCGACGCCGTGATTGCCCGCGAAGATCACCACTTGCCCGTCATCGAGCCGGGGGCGCGCGTCGCGCTGCCAGCCGGCCATGAACAGCGCGATCTCCTCGAGCCGGCCGAGCGAGCCGGCGGGCTTCGTCAGCTGCGCCTGTCGCGCCGCCGCCGCGGCGCGCATCGTGGCGTCGGGAGCGGGCAGCTCGGCGAGCGCGGCATCGAAGGCGGCGACGGAGTCGAGGCGCATTACGCCACCACCTGCCCGGCGGGCGGGACGCGGACGATGAAATGGCCCTTCACCGCCTGCGGCCACAGCGCATAGGGCACCTGGCCAGTGGCGCTTTCGACATAATGGCGCATGAAGGTCATGATCCCGGTTGCGGCGTCCTCGTCGGGGGTGAAGCCGCCGAGCACATAGCCGATCTTGCCGGGCGCGCGCAGATGGATCGTGCAATGCCGATCGCAGGCGAACAGGCACGGCATTTCCTGCACGGCGATGCCGGCGAACAGCGGGTCGCCTGCCTGCACGATGCGGAGCGCGGCGGCGAGCGCCGCGCCGCCGCGTCGGCCGTCCGCCCCGTCGCGCGCGGTCGCCGAATGGCGGCAGCTGTTGCAGGCCACGACGGCGGGGCCGTCCTCGACGGGGATGAGGGTCATGTCAGCGGCTCGGGCATGGGGTGATCCGATCGAAGGTCGTCATTGCGAGCGGAGCGAAGCAATCCAGGGCGTCCTGGTCCGGCACTGGATTGCTTCGCTGCGCTCGCAATGACGGAAGAGCGGTTCATTTCACCGCCATTCCGCTTCTTACGTCGACCAAGAAGAAGCGGGGCCCCGGATCACGTCCGGGGCGACGGAGGGAGAGGGGCGGCGCGGCCGTCATGCGCGATCAGAAACGCCCGCGCAGGCCGGCATAGACGCTGCGGCCGAGCGTGCCGTAGCGGGCGATCGTCTCATAGCGCTCGTCGAACAGATTCTCGACGCGCGCAAACAGCCGGACGGTGCCCGACAGCGGCAGCTCGCCGCGCAGATCGACCAATGTATAGCCATCGAGCCGGGTGGCGTTGCTGGCATTGTCGAACGACTTGCCCGCAAAGCGCGCCGCGACGCCGAGCGAGCCGGCCTCCGCGAAGGTGTAGGTCGCCGACACGTTCGCGGTGTCGCGCGGGCGGCGCGGCAGCCAGTTGCCGAAGGTGCGGCCCGGCGAGCGATCCTCCGACAGCACCCAGCTGTAATTGCCGTCGAGGCTGAGGTGCTCACCGACCTGCGCGCGCGCGACCGCCTCGACGCCGCGCGCGAAGGCGCGCGCGACATTCTGGTAATAGCCGAAGCGCTGCTCGGTGGTCGAACCCGGCACGAAGCACAGCGGATCGGCGGTGCCGGGGTTGCAGCCGGTGTAGACGATCTGGTCGCGGCTGCGGCGCTCGAAATAGGTGCCGCCGAGCGCGAAGCGACCGTCCATGAAGCGCTGTTCCGCGCCGGCTTCCCAGCCCTTGGCGCGCTCGGGGTTGAGCGCCTGATTGCCGTATTCGGAGAAGAGCTGGTACAGGGTCGGCGCCTTGAAGCCTTCGCTGTAGCTGGCGCGCAGCACGGTGCCGGTCGGCAGCAGCCAGTTCGCGCCGCCCGCGAACAAGGTCTGCGCGCCGAAGCGGCTGTGATCGTCGTGGCGCACGCCGCCATTTATGGTCAGCCCGTCGAGCGGCGAGACGTTGAGCTGGCCGTAGAAGCTGGTCAGCTCGGCCCGACCGCGCGCGGGGGTGCCGAGCGCATAGGGCGGCACGAAGTCCGACGAGGCGGTGCTGAAGCGGCTGACCTCGTTCTCGACGCCGAACACCGCGTCGACCCCCTTGGTGACCGCGAGCGTGCCCTGATATTCGAGGCGATGGTTGCGGCCAAGCGCGGCGAAGGTCTGCGTCTGCTCGACCTGATCGGGATTGTAATTGTCGCGGTCGGTGTCGGTATAGCCATAGCCGAAGCGGTTGCGCAGCCGCGCGTCGAACAGGTCGATGTTGAGGCCGGCATAGCCGACGAACTCGCGGGTCAGGCCATATTCGGGGGTGTCGCCGCTGAAGCCGTCGAAGTCGTTGCGGCCGTTGGCGTAGGAGCCGCGCAGGTCGGCGCTGATGCCCGGCGCGATCGTCAGGACGGCGCGCGCCTGCACGTTCTGGTTGGTGTAGCCGTCGCGTTCCGTACCGGCCTTGAGCGCGGAGATGCCGTCGGTGGTGAAGCTTTGCGCGCCGACCCGCCACGCAAGCGGGCCGGTGGTGCCGCCGAGCGCGGCGCGCGCGCTGACCGTCTCGCGCGAGCCGCCCTCGAGGTCGATGCTGCCCTCGAGCGCGGCGGTCGGCAGCGGGGTGACGATGTTGACGACGCCGCCGATCGCCTGGCTGCCCCACAGGATCGACTGCGGCCCGCGCAGCACCTCGATCCGCGAGGCGTCGCCGATCAGCAGGTTGGCGAAATTATAGCCGCCGCCCGGCGAGGACGGGTCGTTGATCTTCACGCCGTCGATGACGACGACGGTCTGGTCCGATTCGGCGCCGCGGATGCGCAGCGAGGTGCTGGTGCCATAGCCGCCGTTGCGCGACAGTGAGACGCCGGGGGTGCGCAGCAACAGGTCGGCCACCGACAGGTCCTGCGCGCGGTCGATCGCGGTCTTGTCGAGCACGGTGACCGCGGCGGTGACGCGATAGGCGTCGACCGGGGCGCGGTTGGCGGCGACGACGATGTCCGCGCCGGTGTCGGTGGCAGCGGCGTCGGGGCGCGGCGCTTCCTGCGCGAGCGCGGCGGTGGAGCAGAGCAGCAGCGGAAGCGCGGCGAGACGATGGAACATGCTTGGTAACCCCTTGTGACGACGTGAAGCCAGGGGCGTGCCGCCGCGCGCGGGCGCACCCGCGGCGTCGACCGCCCACGGCGGTGGTTATCGTCACGCTGGGTTCGTCCGCCGGCTTTGCGCCGTGCGGCCTTCCCGTCCGTTCGGCGCACCCTGGCCGAGCGAAGGACGATCACGAACAGGCAGGTCTCCTGGCTCACGGGTCATCGCCGATGCGCGCCGCCTTCTCAGCCCGGTGCCGGGCCAATGGCGTGTGGCGCGCGGGCTCGCCGCTTACAGTTGCAGGGGCAGCCGGGGTTCACCCGTTCCCTTTTGATCCCCGGTCAGGGGGAACCTGTCGCGGCGCGCGCCCTAGCCGGGGGCGCGGCGCGGGTCAATTGGGGCGGTGTTGCCGTGCCACGAGAACCGTCATTCCCGCGAAGGTGGAAATCCAGAACCTCAGACCTCGGACTTCTATCGACGGACCTGCGCGTCTGGATTCCCGCCTGCGCGGGAATGACGATGGGGTCGGCGGACGAGCGGCGTCAGAACTCCACGCCGGCCTGCGCCTTCACGCCGGCGCGGAACGGGTGTTTGACCTGCGTCATCTCGGTGACCAGATCGGCGGCCGCGATCAGCGCGTCGGGCGCGTTGCGGCCGGTGACGACCAGATGCTTCATCGGCGCGCGCGCGGTGGCCGCCGCCACCACCTCGTCGACCGGGAGATAATCATAGCGCAGCACGATATTGAGCTCGTCCGCGATCACCATCGCGATTTCGGGGTCGGCGAGCATCCGCTGCACCTCCTCCCACGCCGTGCGCGCCATCGCCACGTCACGCGCGCGGTCCTGCGTGTCCCAGGTGAAGCCCTCGCCCATCGCGCGGAACTCGATCAGCTCGGGAAAGGCGTCGAAGATCGCCTTCTCGCCGGTGGTCATCGCGCCCTTGACGAACTGGACGACGCCGACCTTCATCCCGTGCCCCATCGCGCGCACCGCCATCCCGAAGGCGGCGGTCGACTTGCCCTTGCCCGCGCCGGTGTGGACGATCAGCAGGCCCTTCTCGACCGTCTTGCTTTCCATCATCACGCGGCGCGCGGCCTGCACGCGGCGCATCTTGTCATTGTGGCGGGCGTCGCGATCGTCGGTCATGCGCAGCGGCGTAGCGGCAAGATCACACCTCGGCCAGCACCGCCGCGATCTCGGCGACCGATACGCCGAACACCGCCGCCAGCGCCTCCGGGGTCGCGCCGCGCGCTGCGAGCGTGCGGATGCGCTCCGGATCCCTGTCGGTGGCATAATGGCGGGTGTCGCGCTCGACGCGCTGCTCGCCGGTGCGGGCGAGCGCGCCGGTGCTCTGACGGCGGCGGGGGCGCGCTTCGCGCTCTTCGACCAGCGTGGCGCGGCGCTGCTCCTCCTCGGTGCGGCGGGCGGTGCGCGCTTCCTCACGCAGCCGCGACGCCGCCTCGCGGTCGACCGCGCGCTGCTCGGTGCGGGCGAGCGCGCTGGCGACCCGCTCCTGCGCGCGGCGTTCGCGATCCTCGGCGCGGCGTGCCGCGCGCTCTTCCCAGTCGTTCATGCCAGCCCTCATCGAAAGCGCGGCGTCAAAGCGCCGCGCGTCGATCAGGTCAAGTCAGCGCACGTCCTCGACCTGGTCGAGGTACGCGCCATAACCTTCCGCCTCCATCTCCTCGCGCGGCACGAAGCGCAGCGCGGCGGAGTTGATGCAATAGCGCAGGCCGCCGCGATCGCGCGGGCCGTCCTCGAAGACGTGGCCGAGGTGGCTGTCCGCACCCGCCGAGCGCACCTCGGTACGGAGCATGCCGTGCGTGGCGTCGTGCAGCTCGGTCACGCGCGCCGCGTCGATCGGGCGCGTGAAGCTCGGCCAGCCGCAGTGCGACTCATATTTGTCGGTCGAGGCGAACAGCGGCTCGCCGGAGACGATGTCGACATAGATGCCGGCGCGCTTGTTGCCGAGATACTCGCCGGTGCCGGGGCGCTCGGTGCCGCTCTGCTGCGTCACATAAAATTGCTCGGGCGTCAGCTTCGCCAGTGCCTCTTCGGTCTTGGTGTAATCGGTCATGCTGTCGGTCCTTGCTGGCGGCCCGGCGCGGCGCTTCATCGGAAGAGCGACCGATGCCGCCGCGCCCACTCGGCGATGGAGATGGGGTGGAAGCCGGGCAGCCGCAACGGGGCGGGCGTTGCGCCGAGTATGCGGTCGGCGTCGTCGCGATGTTCGGC
>Ga0265780_10006932_pt1 | contig 13995 bp, 19 predicted proteins | sample P1T30metagenome_FD_192432 | JGI IMG/M metagenome (GOLD analysis project Ga0265780, IMG submission 192432) | Plant litter microbial communities from East Loma Ridge, Irvine, California - P1 T30 | ecosystem: Environmental > Terrestrial > Plant litter > Unclassified | place: USA: California... | reverse complement strand
ATAGTTTGAGCGAGAAAGAAGCTACTTTAGAACGTGACAGTGGGAGATATGGCTGTCTGCTGTGTTAGATAATTCATACACCGTGGTCTCTGTGTTACTCCACAGTATGCCGTTCCTATTCCCTCCGCACAATGCCACCACCCGCATTACCACTAAGTAGTGTGTCGATAACATTCATGAGTTCCGGGATGCGAAATGGTTTCGATATAGCGTCGTCCATCCCTGCTCCTTTCGCCCGTTCGATCTGTTCTCTGCGCGCATTTGCACTGACTGCGATGATCGGCACATGCCCAGTGATATGGCCGTTCTCTTGCAAAGCCCTAATCTCCCGTGCACACGTCATACCGTCCATCACCGGCATCTCAACATCCATCAACACAACAGAGAGATCGTGCGGTTCCGCGACAGCGGGTTGCTTCCAGAATTTAGTTTTGGCCAGTTCAGCAAGCGCTTCACGACCGTGGTTGGCGACTTGTACAGTGCAGCCGATTTTCTTGAGCTGACTGCAAAGTACGCGTTGGTTGATGAGATTATCTTCGACAACAAGAATATGATACTTCGGGGGAGGTGGAGGCGGAGTGGCGTTTTCAAGTATCATGGGCTGTTCGTCCTGGATAATTTGAGATTTGGCCCGAGAAGGCAGGAGGAAAGTGGCCGAGTTCCTCCGTCCAGGTACAGCTCTTCGACTCTTGATATAAAATGAGAAGATGGATCCAACACCTTGCGTCGACTGTACGCCGATACCACCACCTTGCATCTCTGTGAGTTCCCGTGAGATGAACAGACCAAGACCGGATCCTCCATACTAGCGAAGGTTAGTGAAAAAGGGATGTACGTCAGAAGAACTGAACATACCTGAACATGTGTCCTTGGGGATGCTTGTGAAAAGCGTAGAAAGAGTTTGTTTTTGTGCTCTGTGGTAAGACCGCAACCAGTGTCCTTGACGGTGAAATGCAAATAGAATACCTCTCCACTGCCCCACTCTTGTTCGTCCAGAAAATCTTTACTCAATGCTTTCTGGGGTACGTACTCAATCCCTGATCTCCCTGCAGGCTCCCGAGTAGCACTCATGATGACCTCCACCGTTCGAACGGGCTGGCTGTGGGTGAATTTGATGGCGTTTGTCAGCAGATTGATGAGAACTTGGAGCACGCGGGAAGGATCGAGTATCGCGTAGTTGATTTGGAGGTCATTGAAGGAAACATCAGAGTGAACGCTCAAGTTCACACGTGCTTTATTGGCTTCTTCCTTGAACATCTTGTATGAGTCCTGAAGGAGCGCCTGCGGCTGTATCGTGATTGGGCTGATCACGAGGAGTTTTGAGTCCAGCTTCGAAAGCGTGAGGATGTCATCGACGATGCGCTTCTGATGTGTTGCACAGGCTTGAATCGTATCAATAGCATCTACGCTGGCCCCTACTAGGTCTTTGAGCTTTGTTTGTAGCGAAGGCTGGGTTTTGAGAGCGTCGTCGTTTGTCGCAGCCTCCAATTCAGCCAGGGCGGATGATATTGAGTCAGCACACTGCACCATAGCGCTGAGAGGGTTACCTAGCAATCGTCAGTACGCACGATATGCCTTAGCATGCCGGTATGTGGATTATGAACACGTACGCATCTCATGGCTTGTCATATCAATGAAGTTTTCCTGTTGTCTCTTGGACTCCAGAGCTTCTTCCACCCTACTTCTTTGAATGGCTTCCGCACACTTCAGTTGACTGACATCTGTAAGAGTCCCCATGACTGACACTACGTGCCCGTCCTTGTCCCGGTGCGCGGTTGCTGTTGCTAAAATCCAAGTCGGCATCGATAGATCGTCCGGCCCAGTCCACAATTTCTTCACTCGAAAAGAGAAAGTGTGAGGCTTGTTAATTTGCGTAACTGTATGCGAATCCCGAGTTGCTGCGTCCAGGTCATCTTCGTAAATTCGAGAGGGCCAGTCAACATCGTTGATATCGGTTATTGGGTGACCGACGATGTGAAACCATTGATCGTTGCAGTATTGAAGCTTCAAATTTGAATCACATTGGTAAAAGCCGACCGGCGCCGTTTGGGTGAAGCTTGCAAGACGCCTTTCTGCCTCGACACGCAATAAGGCTATTCGCGTGGCTTCTTTCTGGCCAGATATGTCAGTATTGCAGCCAAAGATCCCCGTTACCGTCCCGTCTTCCGCCTTGATGGGCACACATGCTGTCAGTGTCCAAAGATAATCTCTTGTGTCGTCCTCGCTGCCGGTATGTGCGTTGGGCTTCTTCTTCCATCGCATCTCATAAGTAGTAGATTTGCCGCTTGCCGACATATGCCAGTGTTCCATAGCCAGTTTCCGATCTAATCCGTAGACATGCTCGAGGAATGCAAAGGGAAGAGTATTCGGAAGATCTCGTGGGTGACCAGTCTGGTGGAAAAACGCTTCCTGTTGAGCGTTAGAATGTTCTTAGGCATGGATCATAATAGGCAGAAAGGGTAAACTTACATTTGCATGTACAAGCTCGCCACTGATAGCAAACTCAAAGTAGCCGAGGCCGACTGCGTTGGCGAGTTGGTAGAAATTGGACAATTTTTCGGCGACGTCACTCGCCTCTTGGGCTAAAACCGCGACTTCGGCGCTAAGTGCTTCCCTATCTCTTGCAGCTTCTTCCTCTTGACGCTTTCGGTTCCGGACTTCTTCTTCGTGAAGCGCTACCGATGCTGCAGAAGTTCCTAGAAGATTCGAGAAGACCTCTAGTGAAGAACACGTTAGCCAAGTCTTGCACCCAAGTCGCAGATCTACTCGCCTATCCAATCCTGATACTCTGCATCATACGGTCTCCGAGTATTAAGTCCGACGATTATGTAGCCCGTTATGGTCTCGTTTGATGTCCTCACCGGTATGACGAGAATTGCTTTGCAAGGGTCTCCAAAGCCACGTTTCTCGACGTCAGTGAAGAGGGTGCTCGGCAAACGACCGTCCTCGTGAAGATAGAGCGTAGCTACACCGTTCTTGGCACTGCTAGCCATGGCACAGCCAAGAAGAGAATCTTGCTCTAGATCCAGCTTTTGTGGTATGTCGGGATGATCGCCTGCATAACCGATGGTCCATTCTAGTGAGCAATCACGCGAGGTGATTTTGCTGTATTTACTAGTGGAGCATGTCGTATCGACCTCGCAGTGGGAGTACAGAACTGCAGCTGGAAAGTCGTATTCGCTTGGGTAGATGGCTTCTCGAATCGACTTCCAAAAGCCCTTGGCATCGACAGCCTCGCTGCTTAGCTGCCCGACTCGAAGTAGTGCATTGACACGGCGTTCCAGGAGTCTGTGGTAAATTAGCTAATGCAACAAGCCTAGTAGAATTGTCTTGGCCGACAAGATTAGGTGCGTGAGAGAGACTTAGTCTTGGACGCGGTCCTGCCAGAGATTGAGCTTTGCAACATACCTTTGCTTGGTCACTTCATTTACTATGGAGTACATGCCTTTAATCTGTCCAACTCCAACAAGCGGTATGAGGCTCCACATGAAGAAAGTCTCTTCAACAAAGCCGTTTTTCTCTATCATGAAATGGTATTCTTCTTCAGGAGCATCCGCGAAGCGTGTTTGCTGAGAACGTTCCATTGTGGCGCTCACGGGGTCGGCGACCTCAGGCCTGCTCCTCGTTAGCACAAGCACATGACAAAGCTGCTCTTAGCACATACCATGCGTCTAGGATAGATTGTCCCAGAATGGCAGGGTGTCTAGATCCAGAGACGGCGCCATAAGCGAGATTATACACGATGATGTGGTCAAAACCCAAGAAGATTGCTGTTGGACGCGTCTCGAGCATGAGGGTGGTAATTAGCAGATTCAATTCATAGCTCCAGCCGGCTATGGGTCCCAGAGAGGTTCGTCCCCAGTCAACCTTTTTGAAGCGTTCAATATGCTCTCGCAGCTGCGGGGATTGGATTTTGACAGTGAAAATAGTCTCAGCATGTGACTGTAGGGGTGATGCGACCCGAGCCAGCTGAACGGGTTGTTGCAGGTGGTTTTTTGTCTCTTCTGTCTGCGGTGGCTGTTCAACAAGAGTGATGATGAGCCAATGTTGACAAGCAGTAAACTTTGCCCAGCGATAACGGCCATGTCGAAATTCCTGTTGGTGGCGTGCCGCAACACGGCTGCATGGATCCCACCAATCCCTTAACGCGTTATGAGCATGGAGAGATAGTGGGAGGTGAGGTAGATCCAGTAGGGCGGAGTTCACATGGTAGATGCCTGTGGGCTGGTCACAATCCACGATGAAGGTCGGACGTGGATCCGAGTCATAGAGGCCGCGAATATCGACCGTTTGCATGGCGGCGATTCCTGTACGCAGGTAGAAGTAGTCTACCCAGAAACCTTGGAAGTCGAGCTGGTGGACCTAGCCGAGTGTCCGTGCGAACGCAAGGGATTCCGCGGTCCTAGAGTCTATCGGTTCGCGTGTGGGCGTGCCATAATGTTGTGGCATTTGAAGAACGGGTCAAATTGGAGGTTTCAAATGCATGCAGGTGAAGAGAATGAGAATGCGATGCAGAACTCTGGGAGGTGGCGAGCAAGAGAGTGGCGCACGGTAAAGACTGAGTGAGACGCTGGGTGAAAGCAGCGATGCTTGGTGTCTCACAATGCCCCATGCCTCAAAACAGCAGTTGCGGAAATACATGTCTTTCATGACGTAGATGGGGTTTCACGAAGTACCCAACTTAGACAGCAGACGATGAAGAACCGAACTAAGGGACTATATAAAAAGCGCCCATTAGCAAGCGCAATACCTATCCAACCCTCGACTCACGGCTCGCGTCTAGCCGGCGGAAAAAAGAAGCTAAGAATGCGAGGTACATCAGATGGCATTAGAGGAAAGTGGGGCTGATGACGTGCCGTTTGCTTCGGTACAGAATGCCGAAAGGAGTATGACGCAGCTTTCTTGTGTCTGCACTTCACGGCAGACTTCATTTCTCTTTCATCACAATTGATGTTTCCTCACATCCTTGTCTACCAAATAATGAGAAGGAAGCAACGTCTCAAGGTGGGCCAAAGAAAGAGAAGGTCAACTAAAGAGTTTTGGCATAGCCCTACAACGCCACGAAGATGAAAATCGATATGACCGACTGCGCTGTTTGAAATTGCCCAGACTTGTCCAGAATGGCATGTAATGTGTCCGACCTTGCTTTAGGGGTTTTGGCCTGTTAGCATTCGCTTCTGATATCTATCTTGTTGGTATTGTTGCTGTTCGTTATGCCCTTCACCGCACCTTCCAGTCCGCCAAGCACGCCATTGTTGCTCCGTACGCACTGGGAAACATCAGATCACTTAATGCACTATTAAAACATTATTCTGGTAAGAGTCGATGGACTACTCATATCATTGCCCGTTTCGCTTCAGGGTGAGAATGAGCCCCGCTCGACACTTGCTGGCGTGTATGTCGCTTCCCGCCGTGTGTGTCACGCTGAGAGCTCGTTGCCTAGGCAGGCTGTGATTGGATGCCGCGCTAACGGTAGGGTACATCGACATCGCCCTCAACATCTCGACCGCCGCGCCAACACCTCCAGACTTAGTCAACGCTCCTACCCAACGACTGGCCACCAGCCTTGACCATGGCAAGCACCGGTAACAACCGATACGCCCTCTTCGTCGAGGAAGACGAAAACACGGCTCCAGTACGTAAAGCGGCTGCCGACGTGACGCGCAATCTGTTTCTCAACCAAGTCGCCGACGACTCGATTCCGTGGCAGGAGGTGAAGAAGCGCGGCGCGCCGACTGCTCAATTGCCACCTGCGCCAAAAGCCAAAGTCCTCGCCATCCGCGATCAGACTAGGAACGCGTCAGCAAAGAATGCTGCAGCAAACCGTGCCCGTACCGTTTCGGCCTCGACGACAGACCCCGCGGACAAAGCCTACGACCCATACGAGAACTGGTGTGGCGTTTGTTCCTTGAAGCTGCCTAGCAAAGCACTGCTGCTCAACCACATCAAGCAGTCCCAGCTAGACCACAAGCACTACTGCAACCTCTGCAAGCGCGTGTTCAAGGATCGCAATGGCTTGAAAAACCACGTGGAGAACTCGTGGGGGCACGAGGTCTGTTGCAACTTGTGCTTGAGCGCATTCAACAACGAGTGGGGACTGAAGAATCACTTCGAGAACAACTACGCCGTTGGTCATCAGTTCGCTTGCCTTACGTGCTTGCTGGGCTTCCGTACCCAGGTCGAGCTCGAGAAGCACCTCCAATCCGCTGCGAACCATACTTGGTGTGAGGTACGTACGCGTGGTGACTACGAGCGGCTCTTGGCCCTACAGACTGAACATTAACTGACTCGCTACAACTAGTCCTGTCAGCGCAGGTTTCACAATCAAGACGAGCGCGATGAGCATTGGCAGAAGACTCAGAGTAGGTGCACTTGGCGAGTGTATGAACTGCAGCTTACACACTCGCAGAACACAGGCATTGCCTACAGCCCGGCTGTGATTACGATGGCCCCGACGAATCTGTCTTGGAGGAGCATCTGACGCGCGATCATTTCCGATGTGTGGGCTGCAAGCGCATCTTTCAAAGCCAGACCAAGCTCAATCACCATGCCGAGAGCTGCAAATTTGCCGTCGCCTGCCCGCAGTGTCGGGAATCATATGCAGGACAAGCACAGCTTGCACTGCACCTAGAGCATTGCTTCTTCTGCGAGGACTGCAATTTCTCCACCCATCATGAGGGCAACTACCTGATTGTGAGTGAAAAGTTGCCCAACTTGGTCACCTCAACTAATCAAGGTGGCAGCACATGACGAAACATGCATCTGCAACGATACAGTGTTGGGCCTGTGACGCGCCGATGCGTACATACTCCAGCCTCATCAACCATCTCGAATCTGGAAAGTGCCCAAAATTCTCCGACCCATCCCACCTCATGCTTTGCCTCGGAAGGTGGTGGTACTCGCCGTTATTCATGGATCTGGACATGCACGCGCAGCTTCGTACCAGTCGCATCAATCCTGCGTTCATGCGACAGTGGATTGACGATGGAGTGATTACACCATTCATCTGCCGCGATGCCAACTGTAAGAAATTGTTCGGACATCTGAGCTCGCTCGTACTACATTGCGAGAGCCAGGCTTGCGATTGGGACATCGCACGCTTGAACATGCCGGGATTAGAGAAGGAGTTTAGGCAGATGTGCTTGCGAAGGGACAGTGCTTCGGCTTGAATGACAGTCTCCGTGTGAGAAGCATGATAGGATGCGTACGAGGCTGACACGCGATCCTCAAGATGAATTTGGCGTTCTCGGTTGCCAGGATAGAGACCCGCCCCACGCAATGACCACGCTATGAGCTTGCGAAAGGACGCGTTCAAGGTCTTAGTCGCTTTTCGAAACGAATAGTAACCACTGGAGAGCTTTCGAAACATCCCAAATTTGAGAAAATGCATTAGATTGTCTGACTTGTTTGTCGACTGCTTCCTACATGTCTCACACTCTTTGCGATTACCTGATCGTTCCAAGACCTCAAAGCATACAAAACCCCTCTTCCCTCCCAGCGTCATTCTTCTACTTATTCACAAAATATTCACGAGATTGAGTAAAGCATGTACCATCATAGTAACGTCAGCATCCCTGCCTACACCGGCTGCGGCCTCGAAGGACGTCCCTATGACCCCCAGATCCACAACCAACGCTGTCCAACATACACACAACACTCTCAAGAGCCCTTCAATTCCGCATGTTCACAGGAGCCACTTATCGGCAGAGAACCTAAGCATTCACACTATTCACCTCGTTCGACATGCACACAGCACTCACAGGACTCAGGCTCCAGACTTACTCCTCTTGCACCACAGGCGACATGGGGCCCCATCACCCAACTCACCCAGAGCTTGGACGGCATATCAGCTATGCTCAAGCCAAAGCTCCCGAAACCTCATCCGCGACCGGGCAGGCCGACCTGGTGGAAGGCCTTGCTGAGAGGTCCGCGTTGGCCAAAGCCTAGACCTAGACCAGGTCGCCCTACGTGGTGGGAGATCGAAAATGCGCTGGTGGTGGCTAGAGCGAGATTGGATGGGTTGTTGGGTGATGTTGGGGAGAGGGTGTATGGGGAGCCAGCTGTGGAGGGTGAGTGGGTGTGGGATGGAGAGTGGCGTAGGAAGGATGGAGAGTGGCGTAGATAGGACGGAGAGTGACGTGGATAAGAAGGCCCGCTGAGAAGGATGCATATTAAGATGGTAGCACAAATTGCAGTCCACGTGTCAGAGCCATGGAAGAACACTTTGACTCCGTTACGTTCTTGTGATCTATGTGCAATCACCCATGAACCCCTGATAGCAAACCGCTCCCTGGCATATAAGTTACCATGGTGCATGTAAGCTGTACTGAAAGTCCTCTTCTAACAAAACAACATGGCGCACTTCACTTCACTATTCCGGCATACCCCATGGCCAGAACTGTCTGGAATCAGGGCTGGTCAGAATGTATTCGACACAGGCATCTTGTACATTTATCTCGACATTGCGAACATAGTCAAAGATCCCAATGCACCGTTCACGCCAGTTCAAGTTACCAAGGTACTGAGACGCATGAACCTTTCTAAAGACCTAGCCCATATGGACTTTGCGGCTCCAGCAGTGTCGAGATTCGCGGATTTTCACGCTGGTGCGATCGCTATGTTGCGCCGTATGGCGGTTCAGACTGGCAGTGCGCGACTTGTGAGGAGGATGGAGATTGTTAGGAGAATGATGGAGATTGGTGTACACGATCACTTTATCAGGCTGCTGCACATGGTGCTTCAACAGGGCATGACTGAGACGGAGGCACAGCGGGCTTTGCAGGCTGCACATGATTTGGTGGATGGGAGTCTGACAATGGGGAAGATGCGCTTTGCAGTCTGAATATTTGGAGAGGCTGAGGAAGTGGGGTTAGATTATGCGCTAGGGTGTGATAGGCATAGATCTATTTTCGAACCCCTGTCCTCCTCTCCTCGAACATCAGGCAGCTCACCTCGTTTCTCAGCCTCACTTGGCCGGCAGTATAAGACCCCGGTGCGGACAGATCTGCGTGATGTCTTCAAATTCCTTCTTATCTTGTATATCGCATCATTATTTTTCTGGTTGTGAAGCTGGACCAGTTCCGCGCTGTCATGGCTTTCGATTGGAGCTTTCCTTCACTGCCCAATGACGCTTCTGATCCGCAAGATTTTCACTTCGAAGATACCCCTTCCTTAATTGATTTCCAACCTTTTGATCAAAGTTCAACCTCGATCGAGCAAAACGACATATACCCACCTGACCTGCTGCCTTTTGACCAGGCATGGACAGGTCTTAGTTGCACTTGTGGGACCATTTTTACATGTAACGAGCATGATGACTACAATAAATACGATCCGAACGATACTGAAGAGCACAGCAGCTCCGCTATGACCGTGTACGTGCAATCGATGCATGCGAATGGTGACCATGCACACTCTGGACCGGCTCTATCTCTAGCGAGGACGAACCCTGTGATTGGTTTTGAGCACGACCCCATCATTCAGAAATTTGCCAAAATGACTCCAGAAGCGGCGGTGGCCCAAAGGAAACAACGTACTAGGATCTCTAGCTACCAGAACCGCATCTTGAGGCACAAAATCGCCATTAATCCTTATCCAACCGCAAAGGATATACAGCCATTGTCAAGTCATACTGGACTGAGCTCGAAAACAATCACGACATGGTTCTCAAACTACAGATCAAGGAAGCTCAAAAAGCAATGTAAGCCTTGCACGCAGCTTCCTTTGCCTCTCTTCTACCCTCTGGCCCAACTTGTCTTGTATCTGATATCTTCGTGCAGTATCTAGGCAGACGGCTCCCACTGCTCTGGTAGATACCAACTTGACTAAAGTACCAACGCGAAACTCATCTCCCATGAGCGAAGTCTCATCAGCGAGTCTCAGGGCGCTCGAACGTCTATCTCCCGCATCAAGCGTTTCGTCCTTGGAGAAGTTCTTGTCTACGCCGATAACCGAGGACGGGGCTTCAGCCTCCGCCATACGGTCGGCCTTGCGTGATTCTAACAGCCGTCGATCCGGCATGCCACCACATAGCTCTGAACCTCAGTGGGTGGAGCCTTACAACGCAACCGTATCGGAGAGCTCAATAAGCTCGATAGACAGCTTCACAAGCTGCCACAGTCAGTTGTCGATCGACTCGAGAGGCTCGCGCAGGGGAAGGAAGCTCTTAAACATGAATCAGAATGCAGGATCCACGCAAATCGACTCCTATTCAGCTGGTAGTCATGCAAAGATTTCCCGTCCATTGTCACAAACTTCTTCGTCATCTTCAAGCGAGTATCCTGGGTATTTGGATCATTACTCAGCCGATTCTGGATGGGAGCCGACCCCATATACCGATAGTATGATTGAAAAGATGCAAAGGTTTCCCCGTGTCAAGAATTCCAGGAACAGCCATGAGGACTTCGAATCTGACCGCCTCAAACATTCAGGTGATATTTCCCGAGTCTCCGGCGATGATTCGGCGACCACACCCGGTCTAGAATTGAATCATGTTGCTGCTGAGGTAACTGTGGATGAACATAGAAACAGTAAGCATGACACTCGTGCTCGTCTGCTCTTTTGTACCTGGCCCGACTGCGACTCGCGCTTTCGATATCGATTCGACTGGAGTCGACACGAGGAAGCTGTTCACTACGTTCCTTATCATTGGATCTGCTGCATGACGGAAACTTTCGAGACCGTCCCACCTTGCTTCCTCTGTGTGGGATCATATCATACGACCACCGACCACTGCAGCAGTTGCAGAGGAAAAGAGATTGGTTCGCGGACATTCTATCGCGAAGATCAGCTTGTCCAACACATCAAAAGAATACATCGGTATAAAGGTGCGACGATAGGAAGCATTCCAAAAGTCTTGTTGGCCCTATGGAAATGTGACAATCCGTCAATTTCAGCTGCAGGCCTCCATTGCGGTTTCTGTGGCGAATCCTTTGGTTGCTGGGCAGAAAGGCAGGATCATGTGTTTGAACATCTTGTCAAGGGTGTGTGTAAGTCCTCGTGGTTACCTATTATACAGGCTGAGTTATCACTTACGATCTTTGGGTAAGCATGCTTTGTCTACGCAGATACTATACAATCGGGCGAGGCTAATCACCGGCAGCACCACGATCTTCTCTTGTCCAACTTGTCATCTACAATTCGATGATTTCAAGGCTGCAACCCAAGCTCACGGAGTGTGTGTATCGTGGTCCTGCCGATGTTATCATGAGGATACTCCGGACTCACAAAATTGGACGTCTTGTTCATTCTGCAATCTCTCTCCTTGTGCTTCTGGCTCACAGGAATATGAGAAAGAACCTATCTCTCGGAGTGCGCAAGTGCTTTATCCCGGTGACGAGCTGCGCCGATGCTCTCGGGATATATTCATCGACGCTGATGAGTTTGCTCGCCATTTGGAAGACGATCATTTAGTGATGGAACACACCAGTCTCGATGCCTGGCAGCGAGTGCAGTTTCTTGAGATTATTGATGGCCGCGGATTGATTCGGACATCTCGTTTTACCTGCCCCAGTCGAAACTGCTGTCAGGCTACCCAGCCAAGTTACAATTTCACGTTTGTCACTTTGTGAAAGCGGATCGCTCGTCTATAAAATTTCATCTCAGCTTATCATATCCACAATCAGATGATGTTATTTATATTCGGTTAGCTTGTATGCAAAGGTTTCTTCTTCACTGGCCAGTTTCATCAAAGGCTGGGAACTCCGAAGATGAGCTATACGTTGCCAAAGATTCGGATCTTCATACGCCCCCACTGATAGTCTGGTAAAGGTCCAGATGAGAAGATGCAGGAACTGTATTACGTGTTTTGGGATATGTATGAGAGGCATAATATCTGGTGCGTCATGTTGTTGCAGTAGTTTGAACTGTTCCACAGGGCGGTCTAACTCATCACTCCGTTTGAACTTGAGGCTCATCTCGTGCGTGCTCACGCCGAAACAGACCCTTCCCAGGTTTTTTGTCTTACACCCTCAAATGCAGGCATCGCGCATACTACATCACTCCCTTTCTGTCTCATGACTAGTTGTTTAGTCCATTGGCGTGACAGTTCAAGGTCAACCTACGCCACAGTGATCAGTCTGCATCGTCTGTAATGGTGCATTGCTCTGCATATTTACCTGCCAATGCCTTCTGACCGACTCCTATGCTTCAAAGGAATTGCGACCTCTGCACAATTGTGGACCATGAGCTAAGTGCGCGGCCTTGAGGAGGTATCCCATACGGGCAGTCTCCTTCATGAAGTGAATTCAGTGGAGCATTAGAAACACACGTGGGGAATTGATGTAAAAGATGGTCTCGCTTATCCACCGGCTGCTTAGTAAATTGCCTCTGGCTCCTTCTTGATGAGGCGACAAAAAGATCGGGTCGTCTGCACCACATATCCGCGCACAGAACCCTGGTCCGAGCCTAGCGACGGAACACAAGAAATGTCCCCGTCGATTATCGGTGAGCCTCACTACCATCTACACACGTCAAACGGAATCCAGTCTCAATACTGCCGTTGCGTCTTGCCGCGGTGGAGAGTACTGAACGTCCAGTGATTATCCATCCCTGCTTACCTAGTGGGTATCGTGATCTGTTGTTGCTACTTCCACACCCGAACGCCACACCATCACCAATCACCATGGCCGCCATTCCTCAACAGATCATCAACAGCAATTTAGGCGACGATGCATCTGTTGCTGAGCTACTTCGGCGTCAAGCCACTTTTCTGAGCGACACTGAGCTACCAGCTGAGCTGCGAACGCGAGGACTGGAGCTCTTCAACACAGCGCTCTTCACTGACACGCCAGCCACGTCGCAAGCGAGTCGATCAGTAGTGACGGTGCTCAGACATACTATTGAGGCTATAGAAGCTCTCTACGTCGAACCTGAGCGACAAAAAGCCGCAGCCCGTGAAGCCGAAAAATCTCAAGGCAGCGCGATGACCGGCATCAAGGAGGGGGGCGTGCCTGACGAGCAGAAAACCGGCACCACACCCAAAACCACTAAGCAAGTCAGAGGTCTGGACATCTCACAAAGCCCGCGAGTTCAAGCCGCTATCGAAGCACGACGAAAACGACGCGGTCTAACACATGCACCTCGCATGTCTGCAACCGCGGGTGTGCTGAAGGCTCTCAACCGCCCGAGAGGTACTACAACTCCCAGGTCCACCAAACGCATCAATGCAACCAGCGAAGAAACCGCGACACCCGGCAAAGCCGCTGACATGTCATCCAATGTAAGTGTCCTAATCGGGGATGTTTGTTCCTCACTCTCACCACATGCTAACAAAGCCCAGCCGTCACTTACAAACCGTACAACCAGGTCCAAAGGTACCAGTAGCAAACCAAACTCCACGTTAGCGTCGGCGAAGTCTAGATTGATTGTGAAGCTGCGCATTCCATCAGCATCTCTTCTTACTATCACCACCACTACCATGAAGCAAAAGAAACCCGTTCGGCGTTCCAACCGCATGAAGGTCAAGAGCGAGGAATTCGTCACATCCGAGATTGAAGAAAATGTCACCACCACAACGAGCAAAGATGAAGGCGATGTCGAAATGGTCGACGCACCCGACAGCGAAACAAAACGCACAACGCGATCAAGCACCCGGACCAGGACTCCAACAGCCAAATCGCTCGCCAACAGCACCCCGCCCGCATCTGAATCGCTCACCAACACATCATGGGAAACCGTCTCTTCCACGGCGACATCATCGCCGTTCATCCCTGACACACTGGAGACGAGCGAGGATCACAACAGGCCAGACAAAAGATCCCGCCCTTCCCCCTCCACCGGCCCCACCACGCCGAGTCTCTCACCCACGACCACAACCCCTAAAACGCCCGAAATCGACAAAAGGGCCACCATCACCACCAAATCCACCCACCCCACCCCCGCCCCGGAATCAAAAAAAAACAACCCCCCCAACCCCCAAACACCCCCCCCCCCCCCCCCCCCCCCCCCCCCCCGGCCCCCCCCAGCGCGGGCCCCAAAACGCGGGGGACACAAAGA
>Ga0265780_10006931_pt1 | contig 13995 bp, 13 predicted proteins | sample P1T30metagenome_FD_192432 | JGI IMG/M metagenome (GOLD analysis project Ga0265780, IMG submission 192432) | Plant litter microbial communities from East Loma Ridge, Irvine, California - P1 T30 | ecosystem: Environmental > Terrestrial > Plant litter > Unclassified | place: USA: California... | reverse complement strand
AGCCGTTGACGTCGATGGCTGCCGACGCAGGCAATGCCACGGCAGCAGTCAGCAGGATGGACGCCATCAGGCTGCGCAAGCCGATGTTGTTGTGAGTGATCATGGTGTCTCCATAGATGGGAACCACGATTATCAGCGCAATGTTGCTGGCTGTCGGAAAAATTTTCAAATGGACACAATGACCAGGCTTCAGCTTTTTTCCTGGGTATTGTCTTCGCTCTCGATCGCCTCGAGCACGACTTTGGCATCGGTCGGCTGGATCATCTCCCTGGCCTCGTCATCGATCGATTTGTCGATGCCGGGAATATCGCGCCTTAGCGCTTCGAGCATCGCGATAATTTTGCTGGTCTTTTCCTCGGTCAGCAAATTCACCTGCAAATCGAGCCGCGCATGGTGCTGCGCCAGCTTCTGCATGCGGTTCTGACGGATCAGCACGGTCGTTGAAATGATGAAGGCGTTGACAGCAATAATGCCTTGGAGCCAGAAGAACGGCGGCTCGTCGACTTCCTCATACCCCAGTTCAAGCGCCACCAGGTTGGCGATGATCCAGCCGACCATGAAGACCACGCTGGCAGCCACGTAACCGGGACTGCCCAGGATCACGCTCAACTTCTCGATGATTCTTTGCGGCAGCGACATGTGCTCTTCATGGCGCTGGTAAAACTCGGTGATGGTGTCGATGTTCTCACTGACCGAAGGCGGCAAGTTTTCTTGCGCCTGGTCTTTGGTATCGCGGTCGGGGGATGTTGACATGCAGTCAAGCATAGCATGCTGACGATATCACCTTCCCCGAGGCGCTGGCGCTGGCGTGCGCGCGTCCTTACACTTTTGCGGACGTCAGCGCAGTATATTTGGCCAGCAGTTGTTCGGGCGTTTCGCGCCAGGCCGGATCGAACGGGATGCAGGCCACGGGGCACACTTGCTGGCACTGCGGTTCGTCAAAGTGGCCGACGCATTCGGTACATTTATTGGGATCGATCTGGTAATACTCGAGCCCCATCGAAATGGCTTCGTTGGGGCATTCGGGTTCGCAGACATCGCAATTGATGCAGTCGTCGGTAATGAGCAAGGCCATGGTGGTAGATCGATCAGGCAGCCGGTGGCGCCAGCGTGGCGATTTTGCCCTGTAGCCAGCGGTCGACGGATGGGAACACGAATTTCGAGACGTCACCGCCAAGCATGGCGATTTCGCGCACGATCGTGCCCGAGATAAATTGATATTGATCCGATGGCGTCAGGAACAGCGTCTCGACGTCTGGCAGCAGGTAGCGGTTCATGCCCGCCATTTGAAATTCGTATTCGAAGTCGGAGACGGCGCGCAGGCCGCGTACGATCACGCGCGCATCATGCTTGCGCACAAAGTCTTTCAACAAGCCTGAAAAACTTTCGACGCGGACATTCGGATAGTGCCCCAGTACCTCGTTGGCAATCTCGAGGCGCTCTTCCAGCGAGAAGAACGGTTTTTTGTTCTTGCTGTCGGCAACGCCCACGACCAGGGTTTCAAACAGTCCGGATGCGCGGCGCACCAGATCCTCATGACCGCGCGTGAGCGGATCAAACGTTCCTGGATAAACGGCTACGACCATTGCGGCTCCTCGTGATGATGCACCTGAATAGAACGCGCATTATGCCTGAATTCGTGCCGTCTCCCCAGCGCAGGGCGGCGCTGCCCAATGGTTGGGCGTCTTTTTACAGCTTTGCTGGCTCAGGCAGCCGGTGCGCGCAACTTGAGTAAATAATAAGACACGGTGCCCGCTTTGTCTGCGCGAATCGCTTCCCACGGCGCCAGCCAGTCCGGCGTTTCCTCGGTCTCGTCTGGCGCAAATGGCAGCGGCGAACCAGCTTCGGCGTACACCAGGCCGTCGTCGTTCAGCAGTTTCACGCAAAGCGGCAACGACTGGCTGAGCAAATTGTTCTGGTACGGCGGGTCGAGAAAAATCAGGTCGACCTTCTGGCCGCGCAGAATCATGTTTTGCGCAGCCGCCAGCGCATCGGCGCGCAGCACCGTGACGTTGACAGCCTTGAGTTTTTCACGGACCGCGTCGAGCTGGCGCACGACTGGCGTGTGGCTGTCGACCATCGTCACCAGGCGCGCGCCACGGCTGGCCGCTTCAAAGCCCAGCGCGCCGCTGCCGGCAAACAGGTCGAGGCATTCCACCTGGTCCCAGTCGCGGTCGAACTGGTGGTTGATCCAGTTGAACACGGTTTCGCGCACCCGGTCCGGTGTCGGACGCAGCCCCAGCGCATCCAGCACAGGCAGCTGGGTACGCTTCCAGGCGCCGCCGATGATGCGCACATGTTGCGGCGGCGGGGGGCGGTGGACGGGGACTTTGGGTGGCTTGTTTGACTTGGCAGGCTTGGATTTCATGGGCGGCATCATAACATGGGCGCCATGGTGGTTTTGACCACGCGCGCCGGTGGCCGGCAGTGACATGGATGACGCCGGCGCGTGAAAAAAAAGGGCGCCAGCGGCGCCCTTCGGGTTATTTGGCGTCTGCCGCCAGGTTATTAAAATCGTCGATCCAGCCCTGCATGCGTTTCTGCGCATGGGCTTTCTGCTCCGGCGTGGCGATTTTAATGGCCGTCAAAATGTATTTCGATGTCGCATCAACATAGCTGTCAAAGAAAGCCTTGCGGTCCGGCGCCTCGAAGCGGTCCAGCATATCGCGCATCAATGCAGTGACTTCCTTCTGGGTTGCTTCCTTGCTCAACTTGTCCGTCTGAACCTTGCGCAGCAGGGCAATGATTTTCTGCTGGCGCCGGATGCGCTCGGCCAGGAAGATTTCGCTGTCCGGCGGACGGGCGTCCGAGGCTTTGCGCAAAATGGCTTTTTGATCCCGGCTGAAACTGCCGAACCACAGCTCGAACTGGTCCATCGACTTGTCGAAGCGGGCGCTCTGGCGTTTTTCCAGGTCACCCTTCAGGAATTTTTTGCGGAAGTCTTCATTGTTCTTGTTGAACTTCTTCTCGATCTGGCCGATCTGCTCGGGTTTCACCGACCGCGCGAGGTCGGTCAAATCCGGCACCGCGCGCATGGCCAGCGCTTCCGTGTAGGTTTTGACTTCCTTGTAGTCCGCCAGTAAATCGGCCTGCGTGACGTCGCCGGCCAACTGACGCTGCGCCTTGGTAAGAATCGCGCTGTATTGTTTTAACTGGGTCTGGCGGTGCCACTGGAACAGGTTATTGATATCTTTCTTGACCCAGGCTGCCTGGTCGCCGTCGAGGTCGACATAGGTGTCGAGCCACCAGTACAGCAAGGTATCGCCATGGTTGTAGCTGAATTTGACGGTGGTGCAGCCGGCGATGACGACCATCGTTGCAAGCATGAACAGCATGGAAAGGCGCTGGAGAAACGTTTGGGGCATGTTAGACTTTTTCATCTTGAATTCTTTCGATACGGCTTATGAATGTTGTGATCCTCGCCGCAGGCATGGGAAAACGGATGCAATCGGCATTGCCGAAAGTCCTGCACCCGCTGGCTGGCAAACCACTGTTGCAGCACGTAATTGACACCGCGCGCAGCCTTGCACCGAGCAAATTATGCGTGATTTACGGGCACGGTGGCGCAGCGGTGCCGGCGATGGTCGCCACGCTGGCAGCTGACGGCCAGGCGCCCATTGTCACGGCCCTGCAAGAGCCGCAGCTGGGAACTGGCCACGCCGTCATGCAGGCGCTGCCGCAACTCGATGCCGCTCAGCCAACGCTGGTGTTGTACGGCGACGTGCCGCTGACCACCGCGGCGTCGCTGCGCGCGCTGGTCGAGGTGGCCGGCAATGACAAGCTCGGCATCCTGACGGTCGAGCAAAACAATCCGTTCGGCCTCGGCCGCATCGTCCGCGAAAACGGCGCCATCGTGCGGATCGTCGAAGAAAAGGATGCGAATGCCGACGAAAAAGCCATTCGTGAAATTAACAGCGGCATCATGGTCGTGCCCACCGCGCAGCTGCAGACGTGGCTCGGGTCACTGTCGAACAAGAATGCGCAAGGCGAATATTATTTGACGGATATTGTCGCCAAGGCCGTGGCCGATGGCGTGCAGGTGGTGTCCGCGCACCCGTCGGCCGAGTGGGAAGTGGCGGGCGTGAACAGCAAGGTGCAATTGGCCGAGCTGGAGCGTCGCCATCAACTCAATATTGCCCAGCGTCTGCTCGAGCAAGGCGTGACGTTGATGGATCCGGCACGCATCGATGTGCGCGGCGAACTCATTTGCGGCCGCGATGTCACGATCGATGTCGGTTGCGTGTTCGAGGGCCGCGTCGAGCTGGCCGACGGCGTCACGCTCGGTCCGCACAGCGTGCTGATCAATGCAAGCATTGGCGCAGGCGCGCACATCAAACCGTTTTGCCATATCGAAAATGCCGTCGTTGGCGCGCAATCGCAGATCGGTCCGTATGCTCGCCTGCGTCCTGGCACGACGCTGGCTGAAGATGTTCACATCGGCAATTTCGTCGAAGTTAAAAACAGCCAGGTCGCGGCGCACAGCAAGGCGAATCACCTGGCGTACATTGGCGACGCCACGATTGGCTCGCGCGTCAACATCGGCGCCGGCACCATCACGTGCAACTACGACGGCGTCAACAAATCACGCACTGTTATCGAAGACGATGCATTCATTGGCAGCGACAGCCAGTTGATCGCACCCGTGACGGTCGGCAAGGGCGCCACGCTCGGCGCCGGCACCACGTTGTCGAAAGATGCGCCAGGGGGCAAGTTGACGATCTCTCGCACGCGCCAGACGACCATCGACGGCTGGACGCGGCCGGTCAAGGTCAAGAAGTAAGCACCTCATCCTGCAACACCGGCTGGCGCGCGCAGCCGGATCTCACTTATTCCAACTTAATAACAACGTCATGGCAGTGCGTCTACGCGCATCCTGCTAATGTGTTGCCATGCGTCACTATCTTTGCGTAGAATCGTGTGGGTTACACAGCAATACGCGTCTCGAATTTGCTGCGCAACGTAGAAAAATACGCTTTGACGTTGCGCACATTGGCGTGCGACGTGAAGAGCCGATGCGCCAGCGCGTTGTATGCCGGCATATCGGCAACTTGCACCACCAGCACGAAATCCGGTCCGGGCGCTACACGGTAGCACTGCAACACCGCTGCTTCGTCGGCCACCAACTGCTCGAACTCATCCATGCGTTCGACCGCCTGCACGTCGAGCGAGATCTCGACGATGGCGGTCAGGCGCGCACCAATTTTTTCCGGTGCGACGATGGCAACCTGTCGCGCGATGACCCCGCTTTCCGTCAGCATTTTGACGCGCCGCAGACAAGTCGGTGGCGACACGTGAACCAATTCCGCCAACTCGGCATTGGTTTGCGAAGCGTCAACTTGCAGGGCATTGAGGATGCGACGATCAAGATCGTCCAAGGAATGGCCAAGTTCGCTCATGGATGATGTTTTAGCGTGAAAATAGAAGTTAAATGAAATTATATTTCATCCGGATTTATCGATGAAATAATCTACCAAAAAGTACCCTAATTAGACAGCTTATTTCATAGTGTTTCACTTAGGATGCGTCATTCATTCATTACAAGAGGCCTTCCATGTGCGGTATCGTCGGAGCAGTAGCGCAGCGCAATATCACCCCTATCCTCATTGAGGGCCTGAAGCGTCTTGAATACCGCGGCTACGATTCTTGCGGCGTCGCCTTGCACGTCAATGGCAAGCTGGCGCGCTCGCGCAGCACGTCGCGCGTGACCGACCTGGAAGACCAAGTCAAAACCGCCCACCTGGAAGGTTTTACGGGCATCGCCCACACGCGCTGGGCCACCCACGGCGCGCCGGTCTCGCACAATGCCCACCCGCACTTCTCTCCCAGCGAAGAGAACGCGCGCATCGCGCTGGTCCACAACGGCATCATCGAAAACCACGATGAGCTGCGCGCCGAACTGACCGCGCTCGGCTACGTGTTCCAGAGCCAGACCGACACCGAAGTCATCGCCCACCTGGTCGACCACATGTATTCCGGCGACCTGTTCGAGACCGTGCAATTGGCGGTAAAACGCCTGCATGGCGCGTATGCGATTGCCGTCTTCAGCCGCGAAGAGCCGCATCGCGTAGTTGCCGCCCGCCAGGGCTCGCCGTTGATCGTCGGCGTCGGCAACGGCGAAAATTTCGTCGCGTCCGACGCAATGGCGCTGGCCGGCACCACCGACCAGATCATCTACCTGGAAGAAGGCGACGTGGTCGACCTGCAACTGGCACGCTACTGGATCGTCGACAGCGAAGGTCGCCCGGTTACCCGTGACGTCAAAACCGTGCACGCCCACACTGGCGCGGCCGAACTGGGTCCTTATCGCCACTACATGCAAAAAGAAATCTTCGAGCAGCCGCGCGTCATCGGCGACACGCTTGAAGGCGTGGCCGGCATCACGCCGGAACTGTTCGGCGACGGCGCCTATAAAGTGTTCAAGAAGATCGACCGTGTCCTGATCCTCGCATGCGGCACGAGTTCCTACGCCGGCATGACCGCCAAGTACTGGCTCGAATCGGTCGCCAAAGTACCGACTTCGGTTGAAATCGCCAGCGAATACCGCTACCGCGACAGCGTCCCGCATCCCGACACGCTGGTCGTGACCATTTCCCAGAGCGGCGAAACCGCCGACACCCTGGCCGCACTGAAACATGCGCGCAGCCTCGGCATGCATCACACGCTGACGATCTGCAACGTTTCCACCAGCGCTATGGTGCGCGAATGCGAACTGGCCTACATCACCCGCGCCGGCGTCGAAGTGGGCGTCGCGTCCACCAAGGCATTCACCACCCAGCTGTGCGGCCTGTTCCTGCTGACATTGACCCTGGCGCAAGTCAAGGAACGCCTGTCGGATGCGGACGAAGCGATGTACCTGAAACAGATGCGCCACCTGCCGGTCGCGTTGTCTGCCGTGCTGGCGCTGGAACCGCAGATCATCGCCTGGGCCGAAGATTTTGCACGCAAGGAAAACGCCCTGTTCCTGGGCCGCGGCCTGCACTACCCGATCGCCCTCGAAGGCGCGTTGAAACTGAAAGAGATTTCGTACATCCACGCCGAAGCGTATCCGGCCGGCGAACTGAAGCACGGCCCGCTGGCGCTGGTCACCGAAGAAATGCCAGTCGTCACCATTGCGCCGAACGACACGCTGCTGGAAAAACTGAAGTCGAACATGCAGGAAGTCCGCGCCCGCGGCGGCCAACTGTATGTGTTTGCCGACGTCGATTCGCGCATCACGTCGGGCGATGGCCTGCACGTGATCCGCTTGCCGGAACACTACGGCCTGCTGTCACCGATCCTGCACGTGGCAGCACTGCAATTGCTGGCGTACCACACAGCGCTGGCGCGTGGGACGGATGTGGACAAGCCGCGCAATCTGGCGAAGTCGGTGACGGTGGAGTAAGCGAACGACGCCACTTCCCGCGTGGATCTGGCCGTTTAACGTACTGAACCCAGTGCCATATCCTGATGGCATATATGGCGCCACCAGCATCAGCCTTGTTGCCATCGCCCCTTGCGCCGGTTCACGACCAAGGGCTCTGGATGGGGTTCCTGCATGCGTGACATCAGGTTTTCGCGTGCGGAGTCAGCATGGCGTTCGCACAGTTCCCCTGCCAGTTCGACCTGTCCTGCAACAATGGCGTTGGCAATGGCTTCGTGGTCGTCCCAGATAGCTTCGCGCCGCTCGGGAGAGAGCAGTGCGGCCCCCATCACGCGTCGCAAGTGCGCCCAGTGCACCTGGGTCGTCGCGACTATCAACGGGTTTGCGGAGGCTTGGTAGATGGCGCTGTGAAAGGCAATATCTGCTTCGATCATGGATTTGACATCTTTGCCACGTGCTGCGCGTCGGCCGGCGGCGATGATCTCTGGTCCTATATCCACCTTTCTTGCCGCCGCAAGGCGCGCCGCCAGCGCGTCGAGCGCGCCACGTACCTGATACAGGTTGCCGATCCATTGTGCGTCCATGTCGGCGATCACAATACCCCGCCCAGGCGCATCTTGTACGAGGCCATCCTTTTTTAGCAAGAGGAGGGCTTGCAACACTGGCGAACGTGATACTGCCATGCGTTCGGCTATTTCTTCCTGCGTAATGCGCGTACCGGGTGCGAGAGAGCCATCGCTGATCGCGTCAAGCAGCGACTTATAGACTTCATCGACCAAATCAGGACGTGCCTGAATTTTTGTTAGCGCGTTGAGCATGGCAAACCTCCTTGAATACAGTATACCACCCGGCTATATCGTTAAGAATAGTACTTGACATATGTTCAGATCAGAATAGTATTGAACTCTGTATACAGAATACAGATACTTTCCTGTAGAAAACCTTGCTGAGGCCTGCGATTTTCTCATCGTAATCTTTGTATTTTCGCTAACGACGATTTCATCTTCACGGATTAACCATCGGAAAGACATCTGACGAAATCTATTCCCACTAACCAAGCGTAAAATTTTGTATACAGAATTCCGTGTTCGAATACAGACGAGGAGACTTAATGAATACCCGAGACAACAACGCCAATCTCGCCAGCCCGCCAACCGTAAAAAAACTGATCCCATTTGGCGGTTATCACACGAACAAGATTCCCGGTCACGATCCGGAATTGACTGAAGTAGGTCCTGGCACGCCAATGGGCGAATACATGCGCCGATTCTGGCATCCCGTTTGCATGTCTGCCGAGCTCACTGATACGCCACATTTTCTGAAAATCCTGTGTGAGGAACTGGTAGCGTTCCGCGATGGATCGGGTCGTATCGGGCTTCTGCACGCGCACTGTGTACACCGCGGCGCATCGCTCGAATATGGCGCGATTCAAGATAAGGGGATCATGTGCTGTTATCACGGCATGGTGTTCGACATCGATGGTACGTGCCTGCACGTACCGTTTCCCAAAGGGGAGGAAAAAGAAGGGGAAAAATATGCCTGTTCGATCAAGCAGGGCGCTTACAAAGCGTTCGAGCGCGACGGCCTCGTGTTCGCCTATATGGGCCCCCCGGAGGAAGAACCCCCATTTCCTGAGTGGGAGAACAATTTTACTGTCGCTGAAGGCGATGAGTTGGTCCCTTACAGCAATTTCCAGCACTGCAACTGGATGCAGGTGCAGGACAACGCCGCTGACAACTTCCACCCTACCGCGTTGCATTCGGCCAAAAACGTCGTCAAGGGCCAGTACCAAGGCACCACTTTTGATGAAGTTGGCGCCGCGTCGATGGAAGTGGCGCCTGACATGGCTTTTATTCCCATCCATCAAGGCCGTGGACTTGCCTGTGCCGGTGCACGTCGCGTTAACAAGGATCGTCTGTTCATCCGCGTTCAGCACCAGGTATTACCGAATCTCAGTCTGCACGCATATACCTCGGAAGATGGGTCCAGCAAAAAGCTGTTCAGTCGTTTTCACATTGTGCGCTGGACCGTACCGGTCGACGATGTCAATGCGAAGATGATCGGATGGCGGGTGATGGGTCCCGGCATCGACACGCGCGGCGTTGGCGACAAGTCAATGGTGGGCTACGAATCGATTGACTTCCTTGAGGGGCAGGTTGCAATGCGCCGTCCCGAACGCTTCGGCAAATACACAATCGAAGACCACCCACCGATCCCGTCGGACCACCGCGCCCGCGAGAATTACAAGGATTGTCAGTACGCGCCAGGCGACTACGAGGCCATCATTAGCCAGCGTCCGATTGCTGTCCACGCCTTGGAGAACCCAACCAAGTTCGACGCGGGCGTTTTCCAGTTCCGAAAAATGCTGCGCGACGCCATCCGCGGCACCAATCCGGCGGCTGGCCCCGAACAATTCGCTGCATGGCTCCGCGAAAACGGCGCTGCGCCGAATAGTTACTGTACCGGCAACGTACTGGAAGTGCCGGAAGCTGCCACCTTGGAAGAAGAAGTGAAACAGCGCCGGCATGTTACGCGCCAGATCGTCGCCATTCTTACCGAGAGCGAATCGCTCAAGGGCGCAGCGCGTGACACTTTCGTGAGGGAACGTTTCGACGCGCTGGAGCAATCCACCAAGGGTTGAGGCACGCAAACGTCAAGTTAACCCGGGCGCAGACCCGGGCAAGGAGGAAACAGTCATGGAAATGAATCAAGAATTTATCAGTATCAACCGACCTCAAACCGGCCTCGCGCTGTTGGTGCGCCAGGTCCGCTTCGAGGCCAACGGCATCAACTCGTATGAGTTCGTGGACCCGGCCGGTGGCGAATTGCCCGCCTTTACTGCCGGCGCGCATATCGATATAAACCTGTCGAACGACATGGTGCGCCAGTATTCGCTGTGCAATTCACCAGCCGAACGACACCGCTATGTGATTGCAGTCCTGCGCGACGACAAGGGCCGCGGCGGCTCGAAAGCGCTGCATGACGTCCTGCACGTGCAGGACATCGTCAACGTCAGTATCCCGCGCAATAATTTTCACTTGGTACCCAATGCGAAAAAAGTAATCCTGGTTGCTGGCGGCATCGGCATGACGCCGCTCAAGTCGATGGCTCATGCACTTGAATCCAATGGTGTGCCATTCGAAATGCATTACTGTGCTCGCAACACTGCGTCGGTCGCCTTCAAGGAGCAATTCGACGCGCCCTGGGAACACGGTACGCTGCATTTTCACTATGACCACGGTGACCCGGCCAATGGGCTGAACATTGCGGGGCTGCTCAGTGAGCCGGTCGAGGACACACACTTGTACTACTGCGGCCCGGCCGGCTTCATGAAGGCGTGCGCCGAGGCGTCAAGCCAGTGGCCTGCCGGTACTGTCCACTTCGAACACTTCAAGGCGCCGGAACCTGCGGTCGGCGCGCCTGCCGCACTGGCTGGCGGTAGTTTCATGGTGAAAATTGCCAGTTCCGGCGCCATGTTGGAAGTGCCGGAAGACCGCAGCATTTCCGATGTGCTCACGCAGGCCGGTGTGCATATCGAGACGTCATGCGAAGCAGGTCTGTGCGCGACGTGCAAGATCCGGTATCTCGAAGGCGACGTCGATCACCGCGACTTTATTCTCAGCGATGAAGAGCACAGTCAGTGGCTGACCGCGTGCGTCTCGCGTGCGACCAGCGGCGTGCTGGTACTCGACCTGTAGTTCACTTTTACCTTGCAAGATCCGCTCCCCGCTGCGCGAGCGGCAAGCCTTTTTCGTCCCTGATATCGCATTACCTGAGGAGAATCACATGCTGGACATCGTAAAAACAACGGCAGACGCCCAACCCACCGCGCTCCAGCTCGACGCTAAGCGCTCGCTCTACTATCCAAAACAGCAAGGTGTCATCTTTCCGGACATCCCGTCATTCGAGACGTTCGAAGAGGAACGCCAGCACCGGAAGGAACGCCTCGTCGCCGCCTGCCGCGCCTTCGACCAGCATGGCTTCGATTATGGTTTCGCAGGCCATCTAACGGTGCGCGACCCGGAGCATCCGGAGCTCTACTGGACCAACCCGATGTGCGTGCATTTTTCGCAGGTGAAGGTTTCCAACCTGATCCTGGCCGACCACAAGGGCGCAGTGGTCGAAGGCGACTACGCGATCAACCGCGCTGGCTTCGTGTTGCACGCCGCGGTCCACGAGGCGCATCCCGATATCATGGCAATGTGCCATGCGCACACCGTCTACGGCACAGCGTTCGCGGCACTGGGCCGTCCACTTGAACCGATCAGCCAGGATGCAGCGGCGTTCTTTGAAGACCACATTGTCATCAAGGATGAAGCCGGGCAGGTTGCGCTGGAGGAGAAGGCCGGCCTGGCCGTGTGCGACTGGTTCAAGGATGTAAAAGCGGCGATTCACCAAAACCACGGTTTGCTGACGGCCAGCCGCCACAGCATCGAGTCGGCGGCGTTCTGGTTTATCGCGCTCGAGCGCTGCTGCCAGCAGCAGCTACTGGTTGAAGCGACAGGCATCAAGCCGACGCTGGTCCCGCCTGATCGTTCGCGCTACAGCCGCGACCACGTTGGCAGCGAATACATCGGCTGGCTGCATTTCCAGACCATCTGGAGTCAGCTGTCTAAAACGCAACCTGACATGTTCGAATAAAGCATCGTTAGTGGCTGCCGGGTACCGGCACCCTCCCGAACCACAGACCACATAACGTGGCGGTTCATAATAATCAGGAGACACGCAATGCACAGTCCCACCACGCTGGTCGATGGCGTCATCACGCCCGACGAGACTGCAACCGCCTATTCAAAAGTCACCTGGCGGCTCATCCCTTTTCTTTTTCTCTGTTACGTCTGCGCCTATCTGGACCGAGTGAACGTGGGCTTTGCCAAGCTCAAGATGATGAGCGACCTCGGCTTCAGCGATGCCGTTTACGGCCTCGGCGCCGGCGTCTTCTTCGTCGGCTATCTGTTATTCGAGGTACCGAGCAATCTGATCATGCTGAGAGTTGGCGCACGCGTCTGGATCGCGCGCATCATGATCACATGGGGCATGGTGTCCGGAGTGATGTTGTTCGTCAATTCGCCGACCAGCTTCTATGTCCTGCGCTTCGCACTCGGCGTCGCCGAAGCGGGCTTCATTCCGGCCATTATCCTGTATCTCACCTACTGGTTTCCAGCGTCGAAGTGCGGCAAGGTCACGGCCTTGTTCATGACGGGTATTCCAATGTCTGGCGTCATTGGTGGTCCCGTGTCCGGCTGGATCATGTCGCGCATGGACCAGGTGCATGGCTTGGCGTCGTGGCAGTGGCTGTTTTTGCTCGAAGCCATTCCGACTATCCTGATCGGATTCGTTGCGTATTTTTATCTCGACGACAAAGTCGATGATGCCAAGTGGCTGAGTTCGCGTGAAAAATCCATTATCGGACGCGACTTGACGCAAGACCAGCATGGCAAAAAGCATTCGTTACGAGACGGTTTCACCAATCGGTGGGTCTGGCTTCTCAGCTTTATCTACCTGTTTTTCACGATGGGTTTATATGGCGTGAGCTTCTGGCTGCCGTCGATTGTCAAGGCCAGCGGCGTGGCCGATCCCCTCGATATCGGTTTGCTGACGATGATTCCATATGCCTTCGCCACAGCCGCAATGATTTTTACCGGTCGCAGTTCGGACGCCAGGGGCGAGCGCCGCTGGCACCTTGCATTGCCTGGACTTGCGGGAGCAATTGGCCTGGCGTGGAGTGTGGCATATGCGGACAATACCGCGGTTGCGATGTTCGCCCTCACCTTGGCCACGATGGGCATCATGTCGACCATCTCCCAATTCTTTGTATTGCCGCCGTCAATTCTTACTGGCGCAGCCGCTGCAGCCGGCCTGGCAATTGCCAACTCGGTAGGCAGCGTATCGGGCCTGATTGCCCCCTATTTACTAGGTGTCGTCAAAACTGTCACTGCCAGCACCAATGCCGGCGTGCTGGTACTGGCGGTCTGCCTGGTGATTGGCAGCCTGCTGGTCTTCACCATCCCTGCGCGGTTGGTCAACCGCAAATAATCGTGGCCCCTTCCAGTCCAAGGGCTGGAAGGGCTATCGCAGACATCGATTGGAATTCTGTTAATGAAGAAACTATCTTTGGCATTTGCCGTACTCAGTTCAATTGCAGGTACAGCCTGCGCGCAGAGCGCGGTCACGGTATATGGATTACTCGACGTCGCCATGGTCCAGGAAGGTGGCGGCGCAAATGGATCGGTTAACAAGATTACCAGCGGGGTGGGAGCTGGCTCGCGTCTTGGTTTCAAGGGAAGTGAAGACCTTGGCGGCGGATTGTCTGCAATTTTTCTAATGGAAAGCGGGTTTCAGTCTGACACGGGGGAAATGGGGCAAGGGGGCCTGCTGTTCGGGCGTCAGATCTATGTCGGCTTGCAAGGTCATTTTGGAACAGTCATGGTCGGGCGACAATATACGCCTGAGTACCTGACTGTCGTGATGGGCGATCCGTTTGGTTCGGGCTACGTCGGCGACACCAAGAACGTGATTGCGACAACTGGCAATTCGTTCAGCCGGATGGATAACACCGTCAAGTACGTGTCACCAAAGTTCAGCAATATTACCGTCGAGCTGGCCGGGGCTGCGGGAGAGGTGTCAGGGGAAAA
>Ga0265780_10006930_pt1 | contig 13996 bp, 11 predicted proteins | sample P1T30metagenome_FD_192432 | JGI IMG/M metagenome (GOLD analysis project Ga0265780, IMG submission 192432) | Plant litter microbial communities from East Loma Ridge, Irvine, California - P1 T30 | ecosystem: Environmental > Terrestrial > Plant litter > Unclassified | place: USA: California... | reverse complement strand
CATGTGTATTCGATACAGGATGTTGCTCGTGGACACGTGCCTCTGCGGCTCGTAGTCCTAGTGCATATTGGAAAATCCATTTATACTGTGTAGACCGGCGACGTGACTCCACAAGTTCGGCCTCTCGGCTGTGAGTTTGACCCATGGTTGACTAAAGAGCGCCTTAGGTACGGAGGTCAGATTACAAATGCAGCTGGCACGTGTATGTTGATGTAGAGTAAGGTCGGTGACATTCGATTTTGCAAGTTGCTGAAAGCGAAGACAAGGTTGAAGGGAAGTGTCGTTTTGTTGATACGAATTTCAGAGCTGCCCTGTCCGGGACGAGACGTACAAGACCGCGCGACGTTCCACTGATGCCACAAGCAGTTTAAAGCAGACCACGTGCTATCATCAGCCGAGAAGCGCGCGAGCGTGCTGTGCTTCAATGCAGGAAAGATGCGCCATCGCTATGCACCTAAGGGTGATGCTCCTCTATTCATGTTGAGCAATGCGCAAGACGTTTAGCATGCCATTGAGGCTCGAAGGCTGACATACCGCCTACCTCGAAATTTCTCAAATATAGAATAAAGGCCCACTTTGCTGCGCATCAAACTTCTAGTATGTAGGTCGGAACCGGATTTATCATCGGTAGTGCCAACCGGACTGGTATCGGTTACCATAGAAGTCTAACTCGCCTGCATCTTGATCAAGCGATTTCCGAACTACCGTTATGTCCCCCGGCCAGTAGCCTTCAACATGCGGACATGTTTCCCCCATCTCCAGCAAATTGTTGTACACTGCTTTCCTTTCCTTCCGGAATTTTGCAACTTTGGCGATCACGTCAATATGTGGCTTGAGTTCATCTTCACCACTAGCCTGTGACCGTGATGCGGGTGCATCCGTCACTAGCTCCAGCCCGCTCATTGCTGCTAACGGCAATGTACGTCCGGGTTCAAGATCCGGGAGTCCACACTCCTCTTCCCCGAAAAATGAGAAATCCTGGGTAGCCGCGTCCCAAAACGCTTCGGAGTCAGGGTCTTCTGTAGACGACTTAGTAGTATATGATCTCCAACTGGCCGAGACTTTCTTAGCCGTAGCCTGCGGCTGTGCCATTTCCAGGACTATCCTCTCGAGAGCAAAAAGATTGCGCGCGTGCTCCTGTTCAGCAATTGCACGACAACGTCCAGGTGGAAGGGCATAGGTGTGGCCTGCTCGCTCTCTAGCGATGGAGACTTCTTCTGCTGCGTCTTTTACATACTGGATCAACCGGTGTACCACCGTTTCGTTGCGGCTCAAAGTGGGGATGTCCGTAAGTACTAGGGTATGCACCTTGGGAAGCATGTTTGGATGAAGCCGGTTCTCTTGGGACTGACGAAGTTCGAGGCGAGCTCGACGATCTTCCACATAGTAAGTCGAATTGTGTCGCGATCTATTCTGGGTAGGTTGTCTCATAGAGCTGGTCGCTTCTTCCCCGGAAGTCATTGTTGGAGATAGTCCAGCGGATGCACCGTCAGTCCACAGGTCGTCGCGGTTGTGACCGGCTCTATGGACAGACATCTGAGCAGTGTCGACCATGACCACTTCAGGAGCAGATGCGGCGCATCCTTTGGCGTCCTGTGGAAATGTCGTTAGTTCAATTTGTGGGGCTTGATGCATAGCCTTCAGTGAGCTCGAGCTTGTGTCGAGTTGATGAGGAGTGGTTGGCAAGCAGCCAGGCAGTTCTACAACACGACCCAAATCTCCTGGGAGCTCATAAATAGCTGCATCAGTAGCACCAAGCTCAGCCGTGCTCGTTTGAGTGGCTTCAAGCTCGTACGCATCCAAAGGGCCCCGGCGCCCAAGATCGCCATGCAGCTCTGCTCGTGGGGATGATGCCACAGGGTCCTTCGGCGCCTCTTCCGTAACGATCTCATAGTTGATGCGTAGATATCTTAATTTTGAGGAAGCATACTCGGAAATGACCGGTGTCAGTTTCGAAACGCTGGGAAGCTGGAGAAGTTCGGCTGCTTCTCCTAATCCACTGGGATGTGATTGTAGCATGGTTGTCTGTAGTGTACCGATATCCAACACCTGCAGACGTTGGGATCGCAGCAGTCCAGAGACGCCTTCTACCGTCATTGGGTTATTCGACAAGTAGAGGTGGGTAATGCCAACGTTTCTAGCCCTCTCTATTGCAAGGCTGCCAACAAAGCCTCTTGTGAGCTTCTTGCGGACATGGTCAACAACTTTCTCTGACTCAAACACATCGAGACCACTATCGGCTCTTTCATCCTCAATTGGCGACAAAGGGCCTAATGTGGTCCGTCTCTCCAAGGGCTCTTCCTTCAAACACTTTTCGAGGAGAGCGCGAGCGCTAGTATCTGTCAAGTGATTATCGCGTACGTCAAGGCTCCTCACACGGGTCTCGATGGCAGATGCGACGATTTCAAAGTCGGTGTCTTTGAGTGCTAGACCTTGTAGGTTCAAGAGGCGTAGACTAGATAGGAATCTGAGCTTGCTTAATACTGCCGCATCTTTTGTAGCAGGTGTTCGTGAAAGGTGCAGCGAGACTAGATTTGGTAGATGTGACAGTGCTTCAGCAAGCCCTGTGGATGTTGCATTTGGGCAGCTCGAAGCATCTAACAGTCGCAGTCCGAACATTGGGAACACACGGGGATGACTAGCGCTCGGGCGCAAGCTCGCATACCGCAGGCACAAAAGCGCAGAATGGTCGAAGAAAGGAAGACGGTTGACGAGTAGGCACTGGAGGCGGGGAAGATACTCAAGACAGTCGCGAAGCCATTCCGCGTGTGGCCCTCCGTATATCTCTGCATGAGCTGGAGGAAATTGAAGAGTGTGGGTCAAGTCTCTCACAGACTCCCGTACATAGGGCAGAACACGCCTGAATCGCGTCAAAGCGACTATACGTGGTTAGTGGACGGAGAGCTTTACGATGCACCGTCTTACCGTACACGGTATCGTTCTGCACACGGAAATGCGAGGCTGGGTTGCCCCAAAGCTGCGGAGCTATGAGCTGGTGCCATTTCCGACATACTAGGGCGGCAGAACACAGAGACTCGGAGGAGAAGTAGGGTACGACCAGGGCCCATGGATCTTGGTTGATTGCATTCTCGTACGATGGTAGCAGGTCGTCCATGGTGTCATTCGCGGGGGATGCGAGTCTGTCAACCGCCAGGCTGATGGTAAGGGTTGCATTGAAGTGAGGAATGAGAGGCCACAGACGGGGTCTGGAGGTCTGGAGGTGCAGAGCAAGCGCCGGGATTGTTTTGCCCCACTACGACTCATCGAAGCCACCCACAACCGCTGAACAGGAACCACGTCAATCTCTTGCTACTGCAGCTCTAACACTCGACGGACCCTCTTTCCCCTTCTCTTGCTCTTTCTCTCGCTGCATCTCCCCTCTCCGACCAAAACGGCGCAACCAGCCCCCGCCAGCGCACCCCCGCCTGCCGACGACCTTTGCTCGACACTGCGCATTGCCGGCAAGTTTGTGACTGCGTCTGCCATCCTCTGGGACCCCAAGTTCACCGACAGACCGCCCCCGGGCGAGCTCAAGGCCACGCACGCGGGGACGCTTGCCGTACCCTTCCGCACAGACTCGTCCATCAGCGTCCGCAACCTCGGCGAGGGCCACATCATCCCCGTAGTCCCCGTAGTCCCCGTAGTCCCCGTAGTCCCCGTCATGGACAACCGCCGCCACCCGAGCTCGTTCCAGCAGCTGGAGAAGCTGGGCGAGGGCACCTATGCGACTGTATGTAGCGACAGAAGCGTGACTAAGCCGCTGGTGCACGTGCTGACCCGGCGCAGGTGTTCAAGGGCCGCAATAGACAGACGGGCGAACTGGTTGCCCTCAAGGAGATACACCTCGACTCTGAGGAAGGCACGCCCTCGACGGCCATCCGCGAGATCTCGCTTATGAAGGAGCTCCGCCACGAGAACATTGTCCTGCTCCACGATGTCATCCACACCGAGAACAAACTTATGCTGGTCTTCGAGTTCATGGATAAGGACCTGAAGCGATACATGGACTCGCGCGGCGACAGAGGCGCCCTGGACCCGCCCACCATCAAGTCCTTCATGTACCAGCTGCTGCGGGGCATCGCCTTCTGCCACGACGCACGCGTGCTGCACCGCGACCTGAAGCCCCAGAACCTGCTCATCAACAACCGCGGACAGCTCAAGTTGGCCGACTTTGGTCTTGCCCGCGCATTCGGCATCCCAGTCAACACCTTCTCCAACGAGGTCGTGACGCTGTGGTACCGCGCTCCCGACGTCCTGCTCGGCAGTCGCACTTATAACACAAGCATCGACATCTGGTCGGCAGGCTGCATCATGGCTGAGATGTACACCGGACGCCCCATTTTCCCGGGAACCACCAACGAGGACCAAGTGCAGAAGATCTTTAGGCTGATGGGCACGCCGTCTGAGCGCTCGTGGCCCGGCATCTCCCAGCTCCCAGAGTACAAGACCAACTTCCCCGTGTACGCAACACAGGATCTGCGCCACATCCTGCCGCAGGTCGACCAGGTCGGCCTCAACTTGCTCAGCAGCATGCTCCAGCTACGCCCAGAGATGCGCGTGTCCGCAGCTGCTGCCCTGCAACATCCGTGGTTCAACGACCTTCCCCAAAGGCAGCATGAGCATGCCATGGCGAGTGCGCAGGCCCAGGCGCAGCAGGCGCAGATGGGCGGCTACCAAGTACCACAGAACGCCTACTAGGAGGGAGGTGTTCCGCCAGCATATGACCCATACGATCCTTGGGCGTAATCGAACGTGCATCTTCGCAAGGCAGCAAAGAGCTCCACCATCTTCATGTTAGTTATTGTTGCAAAGGCGTTTATTAACTGGAATCCTGCATGGTTTTAGCGGAGTCCATGCAAGCGTCATTGCCACTTCTTATCTCATGATGCAGTTACGAGAAAAATATGATACCTCAGTTCACTGCTCTTGCCCCCGTGCGTGCCGCTTTGTGTCTTGCTTTTGCGATTAGATCTTGCAAAGAAAGAGCGATGCTTACCCCTTCCAAACCATCCTTGCATCTCGTCACGACTAAAACCACTTTCGATCCGAATCTCCCCGCGCAACGCCAAGTTTGTCAGAATGTCTCTGGGATCAGGTACCGCCAACGTCGCGCATACTTTCCCGCCGAGGGCTTCGGACATTCACTCCGATGCGGGTGTCCGAGTCATGGATACCTAGCATGCCGGTGTCACTCAGTCTTGGTACTACGGGGCGATCTCGCAGATGCGTGCATGTCTCCGGCTTTTCGTCCCCGCCACGCGGGAATAACTTTCACATTCAAAACCGTGGCCACGCATGCGATCGGCGCACAACGAAGTGCACAAGGGTCTTCGTTACGATTTTGTGAATCAGGGTTGTTTGGAGAAGTTCATATTTGATTCAGATTCGGCGCGAGTCAGTTAGAAAAAAGAAAGGAGGAATCCAACCGAGAGATTGAGAGACAAGGAAAACCCCGCAATGCCCCATCCTCCCGCGTGTAGATATGAGAAAAAAGTGCACGAGATTAGATAATGAGGTACATAGGAAATGCCGAAAAAGGGAACCCCCCAAAGTTCTTTCTGGGTATATCGATGAGTGTGAGATGCTCAGCGCCCGTCGCAATGTGGGAAAGCGGAGTGAAGAAAGCTTGTTGTCCCCCCATGTCGCTTGTCGAGAATGTCCAAAACTTGCCGCCTAAGCGGTGACGTGCTTCCTGCCCTCCTCCAGACCTGCGTGTGTTCCAAAAGTGCTGACGAAAGTGGTAAGAGGACCGCCACTTCGCCTTCTTCGAGGTGCTCGTCCGATGACGAGCGGGATATATCGAAAATCGGAAATCGGAGACCATAGGTGGACATGATCAAGCTCGCTCCCTTTGCTGCCGAGACGGCTGAGAGACAGAATGGTGACGCTCAAAGTGCTCAAGTATGTGCTCATGCCTCGACCTTCTTCTCGCTGTAGACTTTGGGCCTGAAGACGGCGTCCTGGCCTGACATGCGTCGTCCAAGCGCGCGGTCCAGCTTCGCTCCCAGTGCCAGCTTGCTCATGTCGTCTGTCTTCTCGTTGCTGAGGGCGTATCTTTGCTGGACAAGGCGCTTGTCCTCGAGACGGTCAAAGCCGGCGTTCCATGACTTGATGTCGTGGGCTTTGGGGTCACCGGCGGTTGACGAGGCTGCTGAGAGGTGCGAGGGTGCGATGGAGGGTGTGAGGGTTGGTGTTGCGCTGTAGGTGGACATTCTTGTCGAGGCGCGGTTGCCAGTGGACTGCGATTTCTTTGCGTTAGGTGATGTTGGGACTTGTGTCTGGGTTTGTGTTTCTGTGGACATGATGCAGATGGAGGAGTTGTTTGTAGCGATGGTGCAGAGAAGGGTGTGAGGGTGTGAGGATGTAAAGTGTGCAGTGTGAAGATTCAAGAATGACGGTGACAGAAGGCAGCTAGGGACTCAAACACGGCGACTAGTGTTAAGCAGAGGCCGGTTCAGCCACAGGTCATGTCTGAAACCGGTGGTGGAAACGGAAGAGCAACTTACGTTGGCTAGGATGGGCCGTGAGGACTCTAGAGAGGTGGGCATACTAGCGGTAGTAGGAGTGATGGCGTGTCGTTGGTCTGAAGTAAAATGGCTCTAGGCTACTCCTGGGTCTGACAGGTGCAAGACAACGATTGAGGGGCGCCGCGAACAGATGAAAGGTGGAGCGGAGCAGCAGATTTGCAGGAAGACGGAGTCGTGAAAGACGGTCGAGGAGTGCGGCCTTGTCAGAGCGTCCTGTGCTCACTTTGTCCGGGCTTTCGCGTGTTTCAAAGGGCTCGGATCGGCACTGCTGGAAGGGGGCAACGTGGAGATGCGCAGGGGGATAAAGAGGCTAATGCGCTTGCAGCAGAGTTGCCGTTGCAGTTACAGGATCTTGGGATTCGCCGCGCCTTACGAGGTCGTGAGGATTGGGGTGCTTCCGAGGAGCGAGGAGCGAGGAGCGAGGAACGAGGGGCGAGGGGCGTTGGTTGTTTGTTGCCGTGAGAACTCAGAAGGCAGGCACGGTGCTGGTCACAGGCGGCAGGTGCGACCCTTTAGCACGCCACGATGCTGCCCGCCGCTGAAACCACGCAAAGTAAGGATTGCTGCATTTCGATAGAGTGGGCGATATGCAGCAATCCTCTCAGACACGAATCCAGGGGGTGCCTCTCCTCTCAACTCTGCACCGTGTCGGCTGCACCCACGCAGCCAATCTTCGCCGTGCCCACGCTGCTGCCACGTGGGAGCCGACATGGATCATGGGCGTGATTCGTGAACAAGTCTTTGTCTCCACCCGTCACGCTGGCCCATCTGGTCGCCTTTCAATGTTCATCCACGGTCATCGCAATCACCAACGCTGCGCCCGAATAGCGGACAAAGGTGCCTTGCATGGCGACTGAGAACACGGCCACTGACCACGAGCGCCATCCCGACAAAGTTTGCTCCGCTGCAGGACAGTAAGCCGCAGGGGATGCATATTCAACCGCTTCTGTTACGCGCCTGCAGCTAGCCGCCTAGCCATTGGGCAGTCAGCTCCTCATCCGTTGTCAACCCAGACAGATACCGGTGGCTGCTGCCCGCTACTGCCACGCTTGTTATCAACTCCTCATCCTAGGAATGCAGAATGCACTATGCACATTACCATTCCAACACTGCCAAGTTGAACAGCCGCCTGCTTGTTCGTTGCGATAAGCCTGTCACATGCCCATCTGTCTCGCTCTCGCCATCGGCCAATCACACCTTACGCGTCCCTGCACCGCTGCCCCATCACCATGATTCCCTTCAACACGGCAACTCCCACGCGTTTGCTGGCCACGTGGCTGCGAGGGATGCCTGCACAACATGCAGATGCTCGAGCCAGTCATTCATGCGACGTACCTCGCTTCGGGCGGAGACGTTCGGGGTCCATTTGCAACACTTACGCCACCATCCACAGCGGGGCAGCACTCTTGATATTGATTGCGTATACAATCACTTCTATACATTGGAGACGACGCAGGCCTTGTGTGGCTGCAGCATCGGTGCTTGTGCTAGCGGCCTGCACACCACGAGAGCCTGGACTGCTCCCGTCCCACACCACCCTCACATCCAACATGCCTCTAGCCACGCCGGCATCGCTGCTGTCAATAAACGCTCCGTGGCGCTTCATAACTGCATCTCTGGGGAAATATGCTTTCCCACCGGATGTAACGCCGTGAAAGCTATCGGCCCATCTGTGTCAAAATCACGCCTTTTGCCCGCAAAGTTTATGGCGCGGAGACAAGAAACGGTGGAAAGTCTATCGAGTACCTCGCGCGTCTGTACGCCTTCTTACGTGACACAAACCAAGTGCAACGCGCTATCGAAGCCATCGTACGATTTGCTGCTAGCCTACACTAACGAACGCGTATTCTGGTACAGCATCGACTACCCATCATCGCTTACATAGGCATACCCTGGCCTGGCATCTGCTGCAGCCCTGCGTAACACGATCAGCACAAACTTCCTCAACAACGGCAGGAAATATGACTTACATCCGTCCATGTTCTCGTTCACAGCACTCTTCACCTGGCACGCGTTCATGGCATTAACCGCCTGAGACTTCAGCGGCTTCCCATTCTCGCACGCCTGGAACATGCACTTGTCGTCCATCGCCTTCTGCAGCGAGTCGTCCTTCCAGCCGAAGAGGTAGTCTGCATGCGTGCCGTACCCCTTGTTGTCGTTGTACGATAGGAAGAAGGGGTTGGAGCCATCCTTTGGCCACATGTTGTTGAACTGCGTGGTATCCCAGAGCGTCTCGTACGCAACCTGCGGCATGCGAACTGGATGCGAGGCCGGACAGGGCTTAGCGTTCGCGAAAGCTTCGTTTTGTGTGTTGTACATGTGATCCTGGTGGTTAGGCGAGTCGACGTCTTTGCCGTTCCAGCAGCTGGGCTATAATAAGTCAGTATATACATCCACACTGTTGTATGGAGGGCTGCGTACGAAGTGGTGGACCGTCATGATGCCGCCTTTACAGGATTTGGGTGGGAAGTCGGGAAGCTCGGGGAAACGCGTGTTCTTGTCGGACAGACAGACGAAGCGTAGGCCGATGTGCTTCTTTGCGGCATCGAGCGAATCTGTGACGGGCGATCCCACCGTCATGCGGAATCCCTGGTGGTGTCAGTGTCCGTACTGTTGTAGGTGGTGTATCTTTGAGCTCACCTTGGGGAACGCAGTAATCTTCTGGTTGCCATTGGAGTTGAAGTCTTGCTGCGTGTAGTAGATGGTCATGCCTCCGTTAATCCCGTTAGGAAGAGCAGCGTTCTGCATGATGGGCACTCGCTTGTACGAGCCGTTCTGATGTTTGAAGAACATAGCGGCAGTCCAGTAGTTGCTGTGAAGAGTTAGAGGTGTCCAAGATATGTTTTAAAGTAAGAGAGTCACCTGAAGTCTTCAGAGAACGTGCAAGTCGTGCAGGTAGCCAATGTACTCGGGTCCTTGTTCATGGTTGCATTGAATGCATTGCCGCCCACGATCTGATGGACGTGAGCAGATGGCAGCTTTCCAGGCTCGACAAGCGGGTCGAGGCGCTGAATGCTCAAAGTCGAGCAGCCGAAGCGGAGCGCAGCCTGCGCTGATGCGACGAGAGCAGCGATCTGGTATAATCTCATATTGATACAATGAACAATAGGATAGTATTTCGAGAAGTTTGAGATCTCCTATTCAAGCTATGGGGTACCATCAACTTATGCTTCCACCTCCTCAAGTCCTTCATAACCTGCAGACATGTCGTTACACAAGATACAAGGTCTCAGAGAAGTTCATGGTGTTGAAACACTTTACCCTCGTTTACCCATAGCATGCCTGCAGCCAATGGTAATTTTTCTAGAACAACTTCCCCGCATACCCAGTACATTGGAGACTGCACATTCGTCCGCCAGATGAATATGATCGCCACGGCACTTAGCTCCCGTATAAATGTCCGACCAGGACGGCACTTGTAGTACATCTTCTGCACGGCTTTGACGAATGAGTGCGCTCCATTGTCATATCGCGCAGTCAGGCCAATATATGCTATATGGCGACAAGCACGCACTGAGCTCGTGGACGTGGAGCCAAGTCCAGGTAGAGTGCGACAAGCTTCGTTGTATCGAATGATGACCAGGCTTGCGATGAGTGGGTGGGGAGCGGGAGCCTTGAAATCCTCGATCAAAGAAGACAATATGTGTGATACCGGCAGACTAATGCTTACCAAAAAAGGTCCTGTGGCCAGCACAGAAGACCATGCCGAGAAGTCATTATGAAAGGGGCCTGACAGGGACTGTCGCTGAATGGCGAGGTTCGAGCCAGACAGGCACTAGGTCGTCAGCTGCAACCCACGGCTTGGCAAGATGAGTTTCCTCTTCCGGAGATTGCGTGACGTGAGCAACACTTGCTGGATTATTGGTCACGCAAACACATGCTATGGATATCCATGAAAGCTCGACGCATCTCACGCATCCGCATCGTCTCCTTTCATCTGTCCTGGCGGTAGACGGTAATGTCGAATGAGGCGCTTCGTTTTTGAGCAGCTTCGATACAGTGCAAAAGCTTTAGACTGACACGATGACGTAACAACCACTCGGCTCTACGGCCATCATATCGAACGTCGAACTGCTATTGAGTCGCTGTAAAGTCGTCTCTGACACCTAGTCGGAATTGTACGAGATACGCTTGAGGAATTAGGGTCACTGAACAACTGTAGAAGGTATCCGGCCATGCCACAAGGCGCCCTGCCAGCATGTGTAAAGCAAGGTAGTCAAGACTGTCGAGTCGACCACTTTACACCACCACACCATCGTACTAACTTACTGGACCCCGCGAGGCATGCTCCGCACCCTAGATTCTTGGCGCAGACAACTTCCTGTAAGGAGCAGTGAGCCAACAAAGAACCAACCCTAGAAATGAGAATCAAACTTCACTGTTGCGATTTCCACTAAGCGCATTTTCTGGGTTTCACAGTACATAGCAAGACGCGGCCATGACAGAAGTAAAAACCTACGACATTCCAAAGACATGCAAGGCAGGCGTAGTCGTCAACGAGGGCCCAGACTTCAAGCTCGAAGTGGAAGATGTGCCCGTGCCTGAGCCCGGTAAGACCGTCATTGATCATGAGCAGAGCAACAAGTACCATATCTGACACCGCACGACAGGACCAAACGACGTGCTCATCAAACTAAACACCACCGGCATCTGCTACTCAGACATCCACTACATGCTCAACGACCTGCCCCTCCCGCCCATGTCCTCCTTCGGCGTCCGCAGCCCCGGCCACGAAGGCGCAGGCATCGTCGTGCAAACCGGGTCCAACGTGAGTAATTGGAAGATCGGCGACCGAGCTGGCATCAAACCCGTGTACGACACGTGCGGGTCCTGCGAACTCTGCTGGACAGGAAAGGAGGCGTATTGCGACGATAGTCCGCAGATCGGCCTCCAGTTTCCAGGGAGCTATCAGCAGTATGTACTCAGTCCCGCGAGATATACGCAGCGCATTCCACAGGGCGTGGATGATCTTAGTGCGGGTCCGATTATGTGCTCTGGTAGTACGATTTATTGCTCGCTCAAGGAGAGTGGGCTCAAACCTGGGGACTGGGCGGTTTTTCCTGGTGCAGGCGGTGGTGTGGGACATATGGGTGTTCAGCTTGCGAAAGCGATGGGCATGCGGGTTGTCGGTGTTGATGGAGGTGACGAGAAGAAAGGGCTGTGTATGAAACTTGGCTGCGAGGCTTTCGTCGACTTCACCAAGGTTAAGGATGTGGCTGAGGAGGTCGTCAGAATCTGTGATGGGAGGGGCGCACATGGTGTATTTGTAACGGCGACGAGCGCCGCTGCGTATGCAAGTGCGCCCATGATGGCTAGGATCAGTGGCAGGATCATGTGTATTGGTTTACGTATGTATAGATCATGAGGATGACTAGGCAATACTGACAACTCATAGCTCCTGCTGGAACTGCTCTCGCTGGAGGAGATCCACTGCTTATGATAGGCAAGAATCTGCATGTCATTGGCACCAAAGTGGGTTCGCTTTATGACACTACAAAAGCGCTGGAGTTTGCTGCTCAGGTACGATCTCAAAGCTACAACCCTGGACATTGCCTAACAAGTGGTTAGGGAAAGCTGAAGCCTATTTACGAGGTATTCCCAGTCGCAAGAATGCCTGAAGCGGTTAAAAAGCTTCGAAGTGGCAAGGTAGCCGGCCGGCTTGTGGTTGACTTCAACGCATGAAGAGCGTTCAAGTGGAATGTCACATCAACCATACTCATTGGTCCCGAGGAATTTGCAAACAAGTTATCGAAAAGTCTTCATTGACTATCAGACGTCTTCTTTGACAAAGTTTTGGATCCTTCAATAATAACCTTCCACCCTGCACATTCCTAATCCCATCTTCCAGAAATCTTATCCTGCACCCACTTCGGCACCTTGGGCTTCTTCTCCCAACCAGCCTTCCATCCCTCCTTCCACCCCTCCACGCTCGATGGCATCGCAAACACAGCCGTGACAAACCACGCCGTCTCGCCCGCCTTGATATCCTTGCGAATAAGCGGCAACACGCTCCTCGCCTCCACCAGATTCGAGTTCGCATCCGACAGAATAACACTCCCCTTCCTCATTCCCTGATACAGCTCCGTGATTCCAACAGCGCCCGTCCGCGACGCAGCAAACGCACTGTTCGTAGTCGTCTTCTGGCCCTCGCCATCGCCAATGAATTCGGGCAATTCAGTGAAGACTTTGCCGTCTTTAGCGCGGCACCCATAGACCGACCACGCGCCCTCGGCAGTCATGAGATCGCGCTTCGACCGGATGCGATGCACGCGCAGATGGAAGTTGGGCGTGTCTTCCGCGGGCGGAATCAGGTAAGTCAGCACATCAACATCGTGCCAGGGCTTCATGCTGGACACAAGCACCGGCACGCCACCGTGCGTTTCAATTTCCGAATCGCCATTGTGCGCGCGGCGCATTTTCCACAGTTCGCCGCCGTCTTCGGAGAGCGCGAGCGAGGACTCGGGCACGAATTGCTCGAGCTCTTGGTAGCCCGTCGACACGGAGTATGCAAAGGCGGCGCTGTAGGCGAATTTGCCGTATTTTGCGTTGGAGTTCTTGATCGCGTAGTGGCAGGATTGGCCGCTGGAGAGGAGGAAGGAATGCCCGCCGCTTCGCACCGTGATGTGGCGTGGGTGGGGGAGAGGTCGGACTACGCGCTGGTTTGCGTATGGATGGGGTTCCTCGGGTGCGCTCCAGAATGGATGACTTTCTGGCATAGCGAGTGCTGCAAATGACAACATACACCAGTATGGGGACTGTGGAGAGTTGTAGTTTTCGGCGAGGTAGGTGTTTGGGTACGAGTAGCCAACGGTTAGCATACCGTTTGACTGGAAGATGTCGTGCTGTGTAGACCACCATCGTAGGTTGCGGAGCCAGATACCCCTGACGACACCCCAGGTTAGTGGCTCCGGAAGCTCTACATCGGCAAATGCTACCGAGCTCCAGAAAGCTGACATAGCCCAGCGGTATGTCAGTGAGCGACCGAATGTGATGGCCCTGCCCTCTGGGTCGAAGTAGTGCACAAAGTCAAGAGCATAGAGTTTAGCCCGCTGTTTGTACTCTTCTGCTTGCTCTGGATCGATGTCTGCTGCGAGCTTTGCGTAGAGGAGTTGCAGATATTGGATGGCGAATGATCCAGAGTAGTAGTCCATTTGTCTGTAATGCTCGGGGCCATCGTTTGACCATCCATCGCCACGGTAGAATGTGTTGAGTTGCTTGATATCGGCTTTGAGTTGTTCTCTTGACCAGTTCGCTCCATTTCGCTCGAGCCCGAGGTTGGCAAAGACACGGAACCACAGCCTGTCAAAGACTTAACACAACAGCCCATGAGATTATTATGAGAAAAGAAAACGTACCAGTTCGTATTGGGCATCTCCTTGCTATTCATGCTCCCTACCCACGTCTCCACATTCTTCTTTTGCTTGTCCGTCAATGGATCCCAGAAATCTTTATTCGCAACAGCCAAGGTT
>Ga0265780_10006929_pt1 | contig 13997 bp, 11 predicted proteins | sample P1T30metagenome_FD_192432 | JGI IMG/M metagenome (GOLD analysis project Ga0265780, IMG submission 192432) | Plant litter microbial communities from East Loma Ridge, Irvine, California - P1 T30 | ecosystem: Environmental > Terrestrial > Plant litter > Unclassified | place: USA: California... | reverse complement strand
TAAGAGCTAATTTCAAGCTTATATCCTTTCCCGTGAATATTAACAAGTTTAACTGTAGGATCATTTTCCAGTTTCTTTCTAAGTTTTGATATAAACACATCAAGGCTACGGCCTACAATTATGCCCTCATCTTCCCATATCTCTTTTTGCAACCTGTTTCTGTCTATGATTTCATTAGGAGCGGTTGCAAAAATGTATAATAATTTAGATTCTTTCTGAGTGAGTTCAATTTGCTCAGTATTATTAATAAGGTATTGCTTGTCGTTGTAAAAATCATATTTCCCAATTCGGATGAAGTTGTCTTTAAAACTCTTGTTGTCTTTAACTGGTATGCTTTTCTTTTTGTGGTAAATCTTTACTCCTGAAAACACTAAAACCAACGCAAAGAGGGCTATTCCGGTAGATACAACCTTCTTTGGTAAACCTAAGAGTCTGGCTTGTTGGAATGATATATTGATCAGATAGCAGCCTTTGGATTGCTGTCGACCTTTACAGGGTACAATATTCTTCTGCTCAGTTTTTAGTACTGCATACCCAAATATTATTTCATTGCTTGCACATTCTATCACGTTTACAATATAGTCAGAAGGAAGCTGATTGGCTTCAACCGTTTGTTGTATGATCTTTATAAGTGAATCGGGTTTAAAGGTGAACTGACTCGCAAATCGAATTTGATATTTATTTTCAGCGATATGTTTTACGGGTAAAACTCTGGATGTACTATCTCCGGAATGAAGCAATACATCATGTCCAATTTTCCTCATAATGATAACCTCTTTCTCCTCCTCAAAATTTGTGTCGTATAACTGGCCTGCGCTGACTACGTAGAAAAAGATAAACAAAGAGGCGGCAATGAAAATTGACAGGTACTTAAAATTCATATATAAAAGTAAGATATTCTGTCTGATAGAAGATAAATTACAAAGGGTCTTTACACTCGTTTACATTATTTTACAACTCTTAACACTTTACCAGTATGCACAGAGTATAACTTTGCTTCACTACCAAAACCTTGTAAATGCTTACTTGTCAATTTTTCAATTAAATCTAAAAAAATGAAAAAGTCACTTCTGTTTGTTCCCGCCATTCTCGCAGTATTATTTCTATTCAACTCTTTTTTTGTACCGACAGAAAAGGACTTAAAAAAGAAGCCAATAAAAGAAGGCAAATCATCGATTGTCAACATCGTTTTTAAATCTATTGATGGTGGACAAACATGGCAGGACATTAGCGAAGGGCTGCCTGAAAAACTGCAGAGGGAAGGTATGCAGAGTGATGGCTTCTTTGCTAACGAGAGTGGACTCTATTTACGTGCCGGAAATGGGATATATCACAGCGAACCAAATTCCACAACTCCTTTTTGGACGAAAGAGATTTTTCCAGGTAAGCAGCGCAGCATTGCCCCTGGCAGGAAGGGGATATTTGCCTATAATTTCAGGGGCCAGTTTTTACAAAAGATAAACGGAAAGAATGATTGGTCGCCAGTGTACACAGATTTTCAAGAGCAAGCCGTACGCATGAACAGAACAATAGACTGGATGTATGCAAATTATAAAGAGAAACAAGTAAGTAGCGTTTTTGAAACTACAGGAGGCACAATTTTCGTCGGTTCCAACAACGCCCTTTTTAAATCCACCAACAATGGAAAAGCCTGGAAATATGTGCCTGTTGCAGGCTGGGTAATGAAAATGGTAGAGTCAAACGGTGTCCTCCTGGCCGCCAGCACACAGGGGATATTAAGATCGGCTGATGATGGTGAAAACTGGTATCGCGTGATTAATGAAGGGGGGCCTGGTGTTGCTGTGGAACGTGTTGATGGAGGATTTGCTGCTATAGCCTATAACACCATAACCAAAACAAACAGAATACACATTTCATGGGATAGTGGAAAAACATGGAATAACATCGGAGAAGGACTTCAGCCTTCCTGGAATATGTCATTAATCAAACAAATGGGCGGACTTCAGTCTTCTTGGCATATTTCGTCAATCAAACAAGTTGGTGAATATTTGATATGTAGTCGCTCGGATGGAATATTCCGGTAATCCGACATGGGTAAAACGTGGAAATTGTTACTTCCTTCTATAGAAAATATGGGTTACAAATTAGCAGTTTCAGGCAACGCGATTTATGCCATACCAAATAAAGGATGTTGATTGGTAAGCTCTTTCTATATATTAAGAAAATTTCCTTTTACTGCTTCTATCTTAGATGGCGATAAAACAATAGCCTGATTAAACCTGCAGACGCAGGTTTAATCAGGCATAACGAGTACCTCCTGGTTTTTTCCGATAATTTGCTTTCTATGTTCAATACCCCATTGTGTCAGGTTATTAATTATAGTCTGCAACGTTTTGCCATGATCAGTCAGCATATACTGAACCGTTACAGGTTGCGTATCCAAAACTGTCCGTTTAACCAGTTGGTTTATTTCCAGTTCCTTTAATTCCTTGCTCAGCATTTTGTTCGATATGCCGACCACATCGTTCAGGATGTCTGAAAATCTCCTCTTATTATAATGACAGATAGATGAGATGATATAGATCTTCCATTTCCCGCTCAATACGTCCATTGCATCGTGAACAGCCATCATTTCCCGTTTGCGGTCAGTCTCAAATTCTTTTTTGCACTCCATAAGTTACTTTGTTACTCCGAGGTTACTGTTACTTTTAGAAACAAAGTTACCTAAATAAACATACATATTCTAGATTTGCAGCTCAGAAATTAAATAAAAAAATATGAGCAAGTTAAATAACAAAGTGGCAATAGTTACAGGTGCATCAAAAGGAATAGGAGCATCTATCGCCAAATATTTTGCAGCAGAAGGCGCAAAAGTTGTCGTGAATTATGCCTCAAGCAAAGAAGATGCAGATAAAGTTGTAAAAGCTATTACCGACAACGGAGGCGAGGCAATTTCAATACAGGGCGATGTTTCAAAAGAGTCAGACATTTTCAGGCTTTTTGAGGAGACAAAAAGCGCTTTCGGCGCATTAGACATTCTGGTAAATAATGCAGGTATTTATCAGTATGCGCCAATCGAATTAGTAACCGCAGAATCGATCCAGAAGCATTTTAATGTCAATGTATCAGGCTCTATACTGGCTATCCGCGAAGCTGTAAAACTGTTCGGTGATAAAGGTGGAAATATCATTAACATAAGTTCTGGCGCAAGCAATACGCCTTTGGCGACAGGCTCAGTATATTCTGCAACTAAAGCAGCCTTAGACGCCATTACCATTTCTCTGTCCAAAGAATTCAGCGGGAAAAATATCCGTATCAATTCTATTTTGCCCGGTGTGGTCGAAACAGAAGGGTCTCATAGTGCAGGTTTTATCGGAAGTGATTTTGAAGCAAAATTAGTCGCCAATACGCCGCTCGGCCGTACTGGGCAACCGGAAGATATCGCCAAGGTAGCTGTATTCCTTGCTTCCGAAGACTCGGCCTGGATCACGGGAGAGAAGATATCCGTTTCGGGAGGTATTTACGGTATTTAAATTAAATAAATAAGATTCAACATAAAATGGCCAGATTAAAAAATAAAGTAGCCGTAATTACAGGCGGCAATAGCGGCATTGGATTCGGCATTGCAGAAGCATTCAGAAACGAAGGCGCAGTTGGCGCTATTACCGGAAGAAACAAAGCGACCTTAGACCGTTCTGCGGATGTTTTAGGTGCAGGTTTTATAGGTATTAAAGGTGATGTTACCAGCCTCAGCGATCTGGAAAATATATTCAAAGAAACCGCTGATAAATTTGGAAAGATTGATGTGTTGGTGGTCAATGCGGGTGGGATAGTAGACGGTGTCCCGATGGAGGCCATAAACGATGTCACAGAAGAAAATTATGACCGGTATATGGATCTGAATTTGAAAAGCGCCTATTTTACTGTGCAAAGATCGCTGCCGTATTTAAATGATGGCGCTTCCATCATACTTATCGGATCGAGTGCCGCGCATCGTGCTGCACCTGGAATGGCAATCTATGGGGCGGCAAAAGCGGCCATTATATCATTCGCCAAAGGCCTGTCGCTCGATTTGTTGCCAAGAAGAATACGGGTCAATACACTTTCGCCGGGTTCTATAGATACGCCGGTTTTTGGAAAAATTGTACCGCAGGAGCAACTGGAGCAGGTTAAACAAAGTTGGATAGATATTACGCCTGTGGGCAGACAAGGACTCCCGTCCGACATCGGAAACGCCGCTGTATTTTTAGCGTCGGATGATTCGGCTTTTATAGTTGGCACCGAAATCCTGTCGGATGGCGGCCTCACGAATATCAGCCTGATGAAATAATATTCATCAGGCTGGTTCTCAGCAAAACAACGGGGAGTTTGATTTTTTTCAGTCTCCCAAAATAAGATCCCTTGATTTGCATACAACCTTCAGGGTTTTGCATACACCCGCCTTTCTCATCTTCCCGAACTTTGACGTATTAAGATTAATATTATGGACATAAATAAAATAACATTGGGAAGTCAGGGTTTGGTTGTACCGGCCATTGGCCTTGGGTGTATGGGTATGACCGGCTTTGAAGAAGGTAACATGTATGGCAAAGCAGACGAGCATGAAGCTATCGCTACCATTCATCGTTCTCTTGAATTAGGCGGCAATTTTTTAGATACGGCAGATCTTTACGGACCCTTTAAAAACGAGCAGCTTATTGCAAAAGCTATTAGCGGTAATCGCAGTAAATACATTATCGCCACTAAGTTTGGCTGGGAAATAGACGATAACGACAAGGTTACCTGGGCCATTAACGGTAAAAAGGAGTATGTAAAAAAATCAGTAGAGCGTTCCCTGAAAAATCTTAATACGGATTATATCGACTTGTATTATATGCACCGGCTTGATAAAAATACCCCAGTCGAAGAAACGGTGCAAGCTATGAGCGAACTGGTGAAAGAAGGGAAGGTGGGCTACATCGGCTTATCAGAAGTATCGTCAGAGACAGTAAAACGAGCGCATGCCGTCCACCCGGTTACTGCAGTACAAAGTGAATACTCATTATTTGAGCGGACAGTAGAGGAACGCGGTATATTGAAGACGCTAAATGAGCTGGGCATAGGTTTCGTGGCTTACTCACCGCTTGGCAGAGGATTTTTATCCGGGCAGATCAGAACCATAGATGATTTGCCCGAGAATGATTTCCGCCGTGCAATTCCACGTTTTCAGGAAGCTCATTTCTATAAAAATATCGAACTGGTACAGGCCATTGAGGCATTGGCGGAAGAAAAGAATGTTACATCTTCCCAGCTGGCACTGGCCTGGATCATGAGCAAGGATATCTTGCCGATTCCGGGCACCAAACGCAGAAAGTATCTGGAGCAGAATATAGCTGCCGCTGCAATCCGGTTGAGCGAAGCGGACCTGTCGAAGCTGGATAATATTGTACCGGCAGGCACTGATACCGGCAAGCCATACGATGAGTTCAGCATGGGGCTTATTGATTAGTTACCTTAACTGCTGCATTTTTTATAATGCAGCAGTTATTCTGTCAGGAGCAATTTTTAAATTAGCATTATGAACGCCATCAGATCTGTTTCTGAATTCCACCGGTTATTGTCTTTGCCCGAGCCGCGGCATCCGCTCGTAAGTGTCATTAACCTGACCGAAAGCATTTTCCTGGAGGACGATGTCTGGAAGGGTTTTGTAAACCGGTTTTATTGCATAGCCTTGAAAAGAGAAGCCAAAGGGAAAATCAAATACGGCCAGCAGCATTATGATTACGATAAGGGCGTATTGAGTTTTACTGCACCCAATCAGGTGCAGTACCTGGATTTGGAAACTGTCGAGTGCGGGTCCGGTTATCTGCTTACCTTTCATCCAGACTTTCTGCTTAAACATTCTTTAGCAAATGCCATTCATTCGTATGGTTTTTTCTCTTATGCAGTAAACGAAGCCTTGCATCTTTCTGCTGAAGAAGAAAACGACCTGATAACAATCCTGAATAAAATCGACAAAGAATGTTTACATATCGACAGGCATACCCAGGAGATTATTCTATCGCAGATCGAACTGCTGCTTAACTATTCCAAACGTTTTTATGAACGTCAGTTTATCACCCGGAAAAATAATAACCATCAGCTGATTACAAAATTTGAACACGTTCTTGAAACCTGTTTTAATGACAATACTTCGCTGCAAAATCTACTAACGGTGCAGCATATCGCAGGTCTTATGAACCTGTCGCCGAACTACCTGAGCGACCTGCTGAGAGTTCACACCGGACAGAATACGCAGCAACATATTCACGGGAAACTGATCGAAAAAGCTAAGGAGAAACTCTCTGCCACGAGTCTGTCTGTTAGCGAAATTGCATACGCGCTGGGCTTTGAACATGCTCAGTCATTCAGTACGCTTTTTAAAAAGAAAACCAAGATGTCGCCTTTGGAATTTCGACAGGCATTTAACTGATAGGTAAAGCCAAACATTCCCAATATAACAATCTCGCTTGTTCAGACAGACTCATATCCCTGTAAACTATAGGACAATACACCTGAAATAGCAGAGACCAAACTAATTCCCTTAATTCCGGAAGTTTCTGTAATACTCCTGTAACAGTTTTATAATATAGTCAGGTCAGGATAATGCACGAAAGTCCCGGTCCGCCTAAATAAGCAGCCTGCCCATTTTTTAACCGACGTTCTTATGACTCTCCGCTTATTCTGCTTAAAGTCTGCTCAAAGTCCGCCTTTTACTACAAGGATGCGGACTTCCGGCAGTTTTTATAATGACAAAATATACATTCATTCATAATTGGGCCCCGGAAAGGCCGGGATGCGTTTCCCGGATGGGCAGATGTGTTTCAGTAAATCGGCCGCGAGTACAAACGGCTGCCAGGATAGGCTGTGTTAGGTGCCTGTTATGAAAGCAGTATTATAGTTTTTCTAAAAATATTTTTCTTTTAAAGAAAAATTCAGTAGTATTACTTCATTGGACTGGTGTTCTGAACTAAACCTTTTCAGCCTGCCAATCCCGTTTAAAACCTAACGATATGGCAATATTACATAAGAACGGCAACCTGAGCGGCAGAGTAGGCCCGGTTGTTTACCGCACCTGGAAAGGTGCCACCATAGTTCAGACCAAACCGAAAAAATTCAGACAAACATTAGCAAGTAAGGAAAGCGGGAAGGAGTTCGGTCTGATCAGCAGTACAGCCAAGGTTATCCGCATAGCGTTCAATGCCGCTTATGAAGGTTACGATGGCAAAATGATCAACCGGTTTAATTCAGCGGTATCCTCTGCTGTCAGGAGCAGCAGCCTTGCCCGTGGCGAGCGGGACCTGCACGACGGCGATCTGCGCGGCCTGCAGGGCTTTGAATTTAATACCAACTCTCCACTGACCTCAGTGATGAATATCTTGCCGGAGAGCAGCCTGACGGCCGATGGCAAGTTAAAGATAGTAATGCAGGCACAGAAGATCCAGCCCTGGAAAAAACACCTCGAGGCCACTTACACACTTCGTGTGCTGGTCACAGCCTTTAATTTCCGGGAAAGATGGTATCGGTACCTGCTGCACGAAGACATCGCTGTCGACAACCTGAAAATTCCGGTGGGGGAACGGCAGTGGCAACTGGGAGATCTGCCTGAAGGAAATAGTATACTGGTGAGTTTTTCCCTGCATGCTACGGAAAGGAACGGATTAGACGAGTACAAGAGCATCAACAGCAATGAATGGAGCCCTGCAGCGCTAACGGCAGCTTTTCAGCTGGCGGGCGAGGAGGAGTCGGAGTGGAAAGGAAAGCCGGTATGTGATGCAAGTGAGAAAGCTGGTTTCTGTCTATGCCGGATTATAAAGGGAACGAGATCCTGCGTTCAATGTCTGAAATCCGTACTAAACATATCCCCACGCGAATGGAAACGACTAAAATCAAGCCTGGCGGGCAGCAGGTACCCAAGGTGGCGATATCTTCGGGGAAGATCCGGTTTTAAAGGGCCGGAGTTACAGCCGAAGGAGCCTTTGTACGTTTCAGGACAATGCGTTTAACTAATGTGTTTGTACGTGTTTTGGCTGAGATTGAATTTTATCTTTAGTAAGCCAAAGTTATGAGCAATCGTACCTTAGGCTTGCAGTGGCGATGCTTAAATGTGCGCCACTCCGATTAGTGGCGCACTGATTCAGCTTATTAAATATATGGAAAAAAAAGAGGTTCTTGTTTAGCCGCTTACCATGTCGCTTAAGCGCCCCAGGAAGCCGTCATCTTTCATCTGCTCTTTTTGAGCAAAGCCTTCCGGTGCGGGCGGGCCTAACTTGGGCTCCTCGCCGAGCGGCTCGGCTTTTACAACGTTGAACTGGCCTTTTCCATCAATAGAGGTGCCGGTGGTCCAGCGGGCGCCTGCATAGGACGGCGGTTCAGTATCAAGAGAGGTAGACACAAAAGAGTAGTTAAGGTCTTTGAATTCTTCCGCCTGGGGGAAAGTGTTTGGAATGGGATGAACGCCTTCCATTCCGCCAAGCTCTTCAATTACCGCGAGCCATTGGTTCTGATGCATAGTGTCCCGGCCAATCAGGAATGAAAGCATATCTTTCATGCCGGGATCGGTGGTCGATTTCCATAAGCGGGTAGCCAATACCCTGCCGGTCGATTCGGCCATCACGTTTGCATACATATCTGCGGCAAGATTTCCGCTTGCCACTACCCAGGATCCGTTAAACGGAACGCCGTTTGAATCTGTAGCCATTGCTGCAAGTCCGGCCGATAAATAATGGCGCGGGTCCATTCCTCCCATGATCTGCTCAATCACAGGATTTTCCTCTATCATCTTGTCTACAATGCCTCCGGACGCCCCTTCAAGGTTCAGCGCTACGGCTGTGCACAGCATCTCGATATGGGAAATCTCTTCCGTTCCGGTTTCGAGCAGCATATCCCTGTACTTTACCGGACCGCGATTTCCCCATGCCTGGAACAAATACTGGAGGCATACGCGCATTTCTCCTTCGATCCCTCCGATGGCCTGTTGCAGCAGTCTTGCGAACTGCGGGTCTGGCTTCTCGACCCGTACTTTGTACTGAAGCCTTTTGTCATGATAAAACATAATAGCAGATGTTAAGTGAATAAATGAAAGAACTGATACTATTACATTTAAATAGTTCCCTGGTTTAAGGTATTGCCAAATCGGGTGATTAACACATTCTTATCAGGTAGTTAGATCCATTCGTCCGTATTTTTACTGAAACACAGGCCGTATTTTATCCATACCCGACACCAGCCGGGTATAGCCCCATTTGAGGGACATTCACACATCAATCAGATTGCTTCAATATCAGTACGCATCTTGGCCAGGGAGGTTTTCCACCATGGCGTCAGGGTTTATACCTAAGCTTACCGGATATCTACTGGTTTTGTATTGTTAAAGAACAGCCAGGACTGCCTTTTGTTAAGAAACAGCATAATGACTGTCCTTCGGGAATTAAAAACAAGTAAATGAAATCTATGAAAAACTCAATTGTATTAATGATGGTAGTTCTCGGAACTGCCATGTTCAACCAGTCTTGTAAAGATGACGATGACTACCAGATGAGCAATCAGGACTTTGTAACCCAGGCCTCGAGTGCTAACATGTTTGAGATTGCTGCGGGAAGCCTTGCCCTGAGCAAAAGCACGAATACGGAGGTGCAGGCTTTCGGCAGCCATATGGTCACCGATCACGGCCAGGCGGCTACTGAAATGGCGGCGCTGGCGGCTCGTAAGAGCTGGACTATTCCTTCGGCCATGTCGGCTAAAGAACAAAACAATTATAACGCACTCGCCGCACTGAGCGGTGCTGAGTTCGACAAACAATTTGCCATGATGATGGTGACTTCGCATAAGGAAACAATCGAACTTTTCGATGATGCAGACGATGACGACGGCGTGCCTGACGCTGATCTGCGGGCTTTTGCCGGCGGGAAGCTTCCGACGTTAAAACACCACCTGACCGAAGCCGAGTCACTGAGAGAAAATGTAACCGGTGAATAGTACGATATGCGGTTTATAAACAGTAAAATTCATGCAATAGCAGACTATGCCAGCGGCGTTCTGATGCTCAGCCTGCCTCTGTTCATCAATCTGAGCAGCCAGACGAATGCAACGACGATTGCCCTGGTTACCGGGATCTTTATACTGTTACTTTCCATACTGACCAGGTATGAGGGAGGCTTAATCCCTACAATTCCTCTGTATGCCCATCTTGGCGTGGATATTGTTATTGGCCTGGCTCTGATCGTAATCGTCTTGGCGTCAGAATTTACCGGTGCCATAAATTATTTTTTCTGGCTTATGGGTGCTGCTGCTTTATTCTTCGGCTGTTTTACCGTTCTGCGGCCGGTGCAACGGCGTAAGTTTAAACATTGAAGATATCCGACTGAATATTATCAGGGGTTCAGACAGGTCCGTACTGGCTGCCAGCCGGGCTGTGCGTGCAGGAAATTACCGGGCGTGTCAGGCAGGCAGGGGGCAGGGACGGACCTGTTTATAGACATCATCAGCCTGAAAAATTGAATGGCTGGCAGACGCAGCTGTAAAGCAATAATAATAAGCGTTTTGCCGCGAAAACAAATATTTTCCTAAAAAGCCAATTAATATGGTCTCACTGTAAGGGTTTGTTACAAATATATAATATCTACATTTGTACCTTGAATAGAATCGTGCTGACACAAGCGCCCTAATTTTGAACCCTATAATAAAGGCATTAGTGAAGATCAATACCAAAAAGAAGTACCATAGTTTTTTAAAATTTAAAAGGGATTTTCAGCAATACAGCATCAGCAAGGCCAGGAGTTACGAGCTCATTTTACATTGGCTTAAAAGCAGGTTAAGCCGGCATCAGTTTCTTATTCTATCAGGTATTTTGGTTGGGTGTACAGCCGGGTTAGCAGGAGTGTTACTAAAATCGCTTGTGCATTATATTCATCATTTCATAACACAGGAGGTTCACCTTAACTATAACTTTGTGTTTTATCTCCTGTTTCCGTTTTTGGGGATCACGCTGACCACCATTATTGTAATTTATATATTTGACGGGCAGGACAGAAAGGGAATTGGTGCAATCCTTTATGAAATTGCTAAAAACTCCAGCATAGTTTCTTCGGTGAAAATGTATTCTCAGGTTGTACAGAGTGCTGTAACCGTTGGTTTAGGAGGATCTGCAGGCCTGGAAAGCCCGATTGCTGTTACCGGTGCTGCGATCGGATCAAATTTTGCGCAAACTTATAAACTGGACTACAAGGAGAGGACGTTGCTGCTGGCTGCCGGGGCAACAGCAGGAATTGCCTCAGCATTCAATGCTCCAATAGCGGGAATAATGTTTGCCTTTGAGATTTTATTGACAGGGGTCGTGTTCTCTGATTTTATTCCTCTTGTGGTAGCTGCGGTATGTGGCAGCCTTATTTCGAGAATGCTTCTTCAGGAGGACATCCTTTTCCGTTTTTATACACGGGATGCCTTTGATTATCATAATACTCCATATTATCTTGTTCTGGGTATATTCACTGGCTTATATGCCAGATATTTTGTAGTTGTATCTCAGTTCGTCGAGCATTTTTTTAAAAACCTCAGGTTTTCCAGGTTACAGAAAGCGCTTACCGGCGGAATTATACTTTCTCTTTTGTGCCTGGTTCTCCCTCCTTTATTTGGAGAAGGATATGAAACAGTAAAATCCTTTGCCAACGGACATGCCGAAAGTGTACTTCAGAATAGTTTTTTCAGGTATGTTCACTTTGGAAAGAGTACTATCATTATTTTTCTTATAATGATTTGTTTGGTTAAGGCTTTTGCCACATCTGTTACTATATACAGCGGAGGCAACGGCGGTAATTTTGCGCCGTCGTTATTTGCGGGAGGAACCTTAGGGTTCTTATTTGCCACGATCTGTACCTTAGCAGGATTACCTGATGTACCCGTCGCAAATTTGTTTCTTGTGGGAATGGCGGGAGTAATGAGCGGAGTATTATACGCGCCGCTGACGGCCATTTTTTTGATTGCTGAATCGAGTTCGGGATACGATCTTTTTATTCCCCTGATGATTGTATCTGTAATTTCTTTTCTGATAGCACGATGGTTCTCGGTAATTTCCCCAGAGCTTAAGAAATTTGCTGATGAGGGTAAGATCTTTACCCGCCAGCATGACAAGAATTTGTTAACGCTGCTGCGAACACGTGATCTTATTAATACTGATGCGCAGATCCTGCTGGAAGATGCAGCTATTGAAGATATTCTTGAGGTGATCAAAAACGGGAAAAAAAATATGTTTGCCGTTATTAATGAACAGAGATTCCTTGTTGGGGTATTTACCCTGGACGACGTACGGCCGTTTCTGTTCAATAAAGACTTGTATAATTCTTTGGATATGAGACAGATTATAAAGGCTCCGGCTGCATTGATAAATTTCAATGATGAAATGCCCTATATCATTAAGACATTTGATGAAACGGGAACATGGCATCTGCCGGTCTTGGATGATGACAAAAAATTCATCGGATTTATTTCAAAATCAGCTGTTTTGATGAATTACCGCCATCTTCTGAAAGAATATTCTTAAAATACGTTAACTATCTTCTGTGCTTATCAGAGCAATAAATGTCGCTTGTTTTACCTGAAAAAATTACATTTAACAACTATTGGTATCAGCAATCAGTAATGCTTACACACAGTTCACAATATTCCGGGGCCAGATAAAGGCCTGTTTAATTAAAATACGAAAATTATAATAGAATGCAGCAATCACCGATAGACAAGATCATAGCTCCTGTGAATAAATTTATTCACCTGGAATATACCAGTGGTATAGTCTTATTAGCGAGCGTTATCATTGCAATAGTTTGGGCGAATTCACCTTTTCACCTCTTTTATGAACATCTATGGCATATAGATTTTACCGTTGGATTTGACAATTTCATATTAAAACAACCGCTGCATATCTGGATAAATGACGGGTTAATGGCTGTTTTCTTTTTTGTGATTGGCCTAGAATTGAAGAGGGAATTCATGGAAGGTGAACTGTCTTCTTTAAAAAAGGCTTCACTTCCGATGGCTGCTGCATTAGGCGGAATGCTGGTTCCCGCTCTTATTTATTTTGCGATCAATAAGGGAACAGCAGCAGATCATGGCTGGGGGATACCCATGGCTACAGATATCGCCTTTGCTCTTGCCCTTCTTTCGATGGCTGGTAAGCACATTCCTCCATCAGTTAAGGTATTTTTATCGGCCCTGGCGGTGGCCGACGACCTTGGAGCTGTTATTGTAATTGCACTTTTTTATACTGCTGAGATCAATTTTAGTGTTTTGGGCATTGCGGCTATATTCCTGTGTGTTCTGATTATTGGAAATGTTCTGGGAGTCAGAAGTAGTCTGTTTTACCTTATTGTAGGGATCTGCGTATGGATCGCGTTCCTGCTTTCAGGTGTGCATGCTACTATTGCCGGAGTTTTGGTGGCATTTACTATTCCGGCGGTTTCCAAGATCAATGAAGAAGTTTATTCTGACAAGCTTCGTAAGCTTTCCTACGATTTTGAAGAAGAAATACCTGAACGGGGTACGTTGGTTACACCCCGGCAGAATCTGACGATTCAGCGGGTTAAAAAGTTAAGTATGGCGGCAGAGACCCCTTTACAGACTATTGAGCATGGACTTCATCCCTGGGTTGCTTTTTTAGTCATGCCTTTATTCGCTCTTGCCAATGCTGGTATTGTTATAGGCTCAGATTTTTTCAGCTCAATAGTAAATCCTGTTTCAATTGGAGTTGTGGCCGGACTTGTTATCGGTAAGTTTACCGGGATTTTACTATTCAGCTGGGTCATGGTTAAATTAAAACTCGCCAGCCTGCCCGATCAGGCGCAATGGAAGCATATTACAGGCGTTGCACTTCTTGGCGGAATCGGGTTTACCATGTCTTTGTTTATCAGTGGACTTGCATTTGATAGTACGTTGTTGATTGACCAGGCCAAATATGGTATTCTTATCGCTTCCCTGGTGTCGGGAGTTTTAGGCACCCTGGCATTAAGAAGCGGATCACGAAGGAT
>Ga0265780_10006928_pt1 | contig 13997 bp, 13 predicted proteins | sample P1T30metagenome_FD_192432 | JGI IMG/M metagenome (GOLD analysis project Ga0265780, IMG submission 192432) | Plant litter microbial communities from East Loma Ridge, Irvine, California - P1 T30 | ecosystem: Environmental > Terrestrial > Plant litter > Unclassified | place: USA: California... | reverse complement strand
GTGATCGGTCACTGGAAATGGACGTTGGCAGGGACTTGGTTTGGCATGGTCCTATTCGGAGCGCTGATGGGTCTTGTCACTCCTTTCAATCAGCCTATGATGATCGCTTTCTGTTGTATCAATGCGAGTAAGTCCCATTCATACTGCAAGTCGTCGCGACACTCTCCACTGACACACGGCAGGCTTCTTCGGGTGGGCACAATATGAGTCGATCGCCTTTACACAACTTGGCGTGCCTCAAACAGATCTTGGCTTCAGCGGAGGTTTAGCAGGAATGGCGCGATATGCACGAGGTTCGCTTGCCCAAGCGATTTATACCACCATTCTGGCGAACACTCAGTCAGCTCGTGCTGCGATAACGGTTCCAGCTGCAGCCATTGCTGCAGGAATGTCTCCAGAGAACGCCCAGTCTCTGCTGACAGCATTCCCTCTTGGTGCAGCAGCCATAGCTCAGGTACCAGGAACAACACCTGAGGCGGTCGGTGCTGCCTCTCTCGCGTTCCAATGGAGCTATGCACATGGACTAAAGATTGTTGCACTCAGCTCGTTGAGCTTTGGTATTGTTGGACTTCTCTGTATCTTCTACTGCGAAGATATAACACCCAAGATGACGAACAAGGTCGAGATCTTCCTCGAGAATGATATCTATGCAGAGAAGAACGAGTTCCATTGACGGAATTCTAGGCGCGAGTTAGCAAGAAAACATGCTTCTTGAAGTCTATAGGATGGTTTTTGTTTAGTAGAGTACAATTCAAAGCTTCCTCACATGCCCACAAGTCTGATATATTTTCTAATTTAGCGATGGCGTACAAACCCATATTTTCTCGAAAACGATTGCAGTGATGCAAAGTGTAAGAGGTTAGGCATGCTCTAATCACGTGTAAGGGAAATCTGTATTCCAATGTCGTCTATGTTTGCAGATTCTGCTGTCATCGTGTCTCCTGACTGCACGCCTGGTGGGCCCATTAGTGTAAATGACGTCACAATCACCGGCCTCGACCACCTCATTCCATGTGCAAGATAGTCAGCCCGGCATGACACTGACAACAGCCTTGCTGCATCGAAGTATGTCGACGCTCGTTGATCTACATGTGCGGAAATACTGTTTCGCGCACAAGCGGGGCAATTGGTAGGTGGTTCACAGGTCGGGAAGGCTTTTCCGGACGGCTTCAGGCCCGCTCGGCTGCATGCAGATGTCGCGGGCGCCATCTCATCCCGCGTCGAACGAACCTCTTTGGCACACGCTTTGCCGGTGCTGGAGAAGTATACGCTTGGGATGTGGGGATAAGGCACATGTGCATGGTTGAGGACACGCGCCACCCTAGAAGGCCGAATGACATAGGCATGTCCCTAGACGCATTGCAGTAACCACATATTTTGCGAAAACTTCAGGACGTTTTTTCATTCCACTAAAGTCATGTCGAAATCTGCACTCGTCTTTGGTGCCTCTGGCGTGACGGGCTGGTCATTTATCAACGAGATCTTGCAAGACTACCCCAAGCCAAACACCTGGAAACGTGCTCACGCACTTACAAATCGCCCATTGTCGGAAGAGCAGTCTCAGTGGCCGAATGATTCGCGACTGAACATTGTTTCCGGTATCGATCTACTAGCCGGCTCACAACAAGACCTCGAAACTGAGCTGCAAAGCAAGATACCTGACATCAATGAGGTCACCCATGTTTACTATCTGGCGTACAAGGCTTGTACAGATGTACAAAAGGAGCTAGAAGAGGCAGTTGAGATGTGGAAGAAGACGTTGCTCGCCGTGGACAAGCTGTGCCCGAGCCTGGAATTCGTGGTGCTGCAGACTGGTGCGAAAATGTGTGAGTACAACTCCTCTCTAAGGATCGCCGTAGAGCCTGACTTTGGTTAAGATGGCTGTCATTTGCTTGCAACCGTTCCGGATTACACTCAACCCCATCTTAAAACACCACACGCTGAGTCCCAAGGTCGTCTCGAAGGCCAATGGGGAGAGATGCTGTTCTACCACCCCCAGCTCGACTTCATCACCAGCCTTGCCAAAGACAGAAAGTGGAGTTGGTGTGATACTCGTCCTGACATCATCATTGGCTTCGTGCCGAACCAGAATTTCTACTCGCTTGGTTCTTCCATGGGCATCTACCTTTCGCTGTGGCGTGAAGTCCATGGAAAGGGTAGCCAGTGTCCGTTCCCTGGGACAGAGAAGAGTTGGAAGGCGTTGAGTCAGGATTCCAGCAGTGACATGATTGCTCGACAGACCATTCATTTGTCCCTCGACGAGAATACAGAAAAAGGAGGTGGGTACAACGTCGCAGACGAGAAGAGGCCGTCGAGTTGGTCTACCAAATGGCCGATCCTGTGTTCTCTGTTTGGTCTGGAAGGTACTGGACCAACGCCGAACCCACCTGAAATGCGTAAATTTATCAAGGATCACATCGATGTGTGGCATGGCTTAGAGAAGCAGCATGGCCTGCAGACTGGCCATGCGGATAGTGGGCGTGTGTTTCCTGGCTTTGAGTACTTCCTAATGACACAGTTCGACTTCGATAGGCAGTATGACATGACGAAGACGTACAGCACGGGCTTCAAGGAAGAGAGAGGGACAAAGGAGGCCTGGGGTGGTGTTTTCAACAGGATGCGGAAGGCCAAGATTATTCCATAGAACCTATTTCTCGCAAAGGAGCGTAGATACAACGTCCGTAAAAGTCACCAAACCTTTGGCCTTTCAACTTGGCTGTGGGTCTTGTAGCACAAGTTTTTAACATGCGCCATGGTACTACACGTTGTCAGCCACGACAGAAAGCGATCGGGATGCATCAGATAGTGGCTATCCAATAGCCTCAAGCTATTCAAAGGGTATCACTTTAGCATTTCAAGTCTAGGAAACCCACAGATAGTTCAATTTCTCGGTCTATTCGTGAAACCTTATCTGCTGTTCATACGTGATTGAGAACATTTACCGAACCGTTACATATCCATGACACATAGGCATGTCTTAACTGTAGGTAGTCATAACATTTCGCACTACGCGGCCACGAATTGCACCCCTAACGCGACATTCGCGTTAAACTCCTTGCGTGGTTCATCCAATTTGGCCGATGGCCACGTCCAGTGGTAATGCGGGTATCCTTCATAGAAATCAAACTTGGTGGCAACTCTGTAGTCGTTAGTGCTGCTTCGCGCTCATAATGTACCTTCACGTACTTGAGAGCATCAAGCTTTTGCTTGAACAATAACCCATCGTCTCGGAGCGTATCCTGACCGGCAACAGCAAGATACACTTTCTTCAGCTCACCGATGCGAGTATGGAGTAGTGGCGACGCGTACGGATCCGTCGGTGGAGCGCCAAACGCGTCTACAAAATTCAGTCATCTACGCCTGTACTTGGGCATTCATGCACAACTTACCCCAGAAGGCTTCCATGGCGCTCGCCGTGTTGATAGTATGCTGGTCATGCTCTTTGTACGACATGTACTGTAATTTGAGAGACTCCGGTACAGCTTTGGGATGTACGGTCGCAGGTACGAGTGCAACCACACCAACAAGCGCGTCACCCAGGCCCTCGTCAATGGCTTTCAGCGCGACACCGAGAGCTAGTCCTGCGCCGGCGGAGACGCCTGAAGTAAACACCTTATTTTCGGCGCAACCCAATTCCTTTGCGTGCTGCAATGCCCATTGTAGTCCTTTCCAACAATCGTTGATGAGCCCAGGATGCTTGTTCTGTGGCGCAAGACCGTACTCGACTGAGACTACCACCACATTTCCACCTTTGGAGATGCTCCGGGCGAATGCGTCGTCTCCGTCCAAGTCGCCCATGGCCCATCCACCGCCATGAAAGTACACGCCGATCGGACTGCCTCCGTTGTAGCCTTGAGGGGTGTATATGCGAACTCTTAGCCCATCGTTTATGGTCCGGTCTTCGGAGTTGACGGTGGGATCGGGTGGGGGAAAGGAGTATTTAGAGACCATCATGCCTCCAATCTTCGCGAAGCCATCTTGACAAGAGGAGAGGGGTCCTTGAAGAAGCAGACGTTGACCGAGTTCCTCTTCAAACTTCATAAGATTAGCATTGCATTGTTCCGCGTTTCGTCACTGCCTACCTCGACCCATGGCTGTGCAAACCCTTCAGAAGCCATTGCACTCAGACTGATGGAAACAGTGGTCCAGTCGCGAAGAGCAGCCCATCTTCACTACTTGCTTCGTGAGCTTCCCACCAATCGCATCTTGATCGCACTATGTGGACATGCGGAGCAGCTAGGCGCGTGTCGCCCGGAAGATGTCAGGGGTCTGAGCTCCCACTGGAACGCAGCTGCACGCTTAAAGATTCCCGTCCTCCCCGCATACCTCGGCCTAAAACAATCAACACACCCCAAACATCATTGTACGTCGCGAGTCATGCCGCCTTTATGCATGTCGTCGAGCTGGAGGTCGCGTTCTGCGATTGATCACTTCCCTCCATAACGACAATATCCGCACAATGGCATCAAATCCCCAAGCCGACTCAAACCCAGCTTTTGCCCGGATCCCGCCCTGGGTGAAGGCGAAGCTGAGACCGATTGCGCTTGAGAAGATCCAGCAGGTCTACGACTGGGTGGAGAATGAATGCATACCTGCAGAACGCATCTACAAAGCACAGCTGGCCACCAGTAAGACAAGATGGGAAACGCCAGCTATCATACACGATCTGCGGAAGAAGGCTAAGGCACAGGGCCTGTGGAATCTCTTCCTGCCTAACCACTTTGTCGAGAGCCCTGGCTTGACGAACCTGGAGTACTCATGTTGTGCGGAGATCATGGGCAAGGTGTACTGGGCTGCCCAGGTATGGATGCAGTTTCATTCTTTAGAGCAAAACCGCTGACAAATACAAGACAATGAACTGTCATGCACCCGAGACTGGCAATATAGAGCTACTTGCCAAGTACTGCACTCCCGAGCAGAAGAAGAAATGGCTACATCCTCTGATGAACGGCGACATGTCCTCAGCATACAGTATGACCGAACCAGACCGCGCATCTTCAGACGCCACGCAGGTCGGCATCAGCATGGAAATCACAGAAAAGGAAGTGATTATAAACGGACGCAAATTGTATGGAAATTGCCAGTATAACCCAGAGATGCAACTCTTCATCTTAATGGGTTGCTCGGATCCCAAGAATCCAAATGCATGGAATCGTCACACCACACTCGTTGTACCCGCGAATTCGCATGGATTGAAGCAGGTTAGAAATCTTACAATCATGGGATATGACTGGGCGCCAGAGGGACACGGAGAATACATTTATGAAAATGTACGTGTTCCGCGCGACAACATCATCCTTGGACCTGGCAGGGCATTTGAGATTGCACAAGGACGACTGGGCCCTGGACGTATTCACCACTGTATGAGACTGACCGGCCAAGCTGAACGAGCCTATGACCTTGCTCTCGTGCGATGCGTGGATCCGCGCAAGAAGCCCCGTGGTAAATTCATTGGCGAGTTTGACAGCAACATCGAACGCATTGCAGACATGCGCATGACCATTGATGCAATGCGACTTGTAGTCTTGAACGCTGCCGATACAATGGATCTTCAAGGGAACAAGGCAGGCAAGTATGCCATCGCGCAGAGCAAGATCATGGTGCCCAACGCACTGATCAAAGTGATTGATGAAGCGATGCAAATCTACGGTGGTCAAGGCCTCACTCAACACACGCCTTTGCCAGAAATATGGACTTATGCCCGTTTCGTTCGTGTTGCGGATGGCCCTGATTCTGCTCACAGGCATCAAGTCGGCCGCGAGCAGATGAAGACAGCGAAAGCGGCTCGAAAACGGGCAGCAAAGTACACAGAGAGGTACAAGGAGCTGTGTCAGAAGTGGGGATTGGAGCCAGAGGAGTTCGTGGGCATTGTATGATACGGTTCTTGATAAATGTATCGACAAGCAAGAGAGATCACTTTCAATTTTCTTTTAGAGCGTATCCTAAAATACATTCACGCAGATAGGCACACGATCTGGTGCATCTAACATCCACAAATATCGCGGAATTGTTCCGATGTCGGCCGAACTGATGACGTATCTCTCCTCCTCATTCTCATCTATCCATCATCCTCTCTGGCATCTTTGTCAAAATGACTCCAAACAGCGACGGAACAACTCGGTATTATGAGATCAACGACTTCAAGTTCCAAAATGGCATTGTGCTTCCGCGCGTGAAGGTTGCATATCAGATCATAAACCCCACCAAAAGCAAAATCGCAGTCGTTCATACCTGTTTCCGTGGCCGACTCGGTACGACTCTGACCTTTGCCAATGGCGTACTCAAAAATCATAAAATCATCCTGATTGCTCTGTTCGGCAATGGCGAATCTGCCAGCCCCTCAAACACATCCGACTTCCCCAAGACCTTGGATTACCAGGATTGTGTAAAAGCCCAGCATGTTCTTTTGACCAGGGAATTGGGAATCGATCACGCCGATGTTATGCTCGGCTTCTCCATGGGCGGCCAAATTACCTATCATTGGATTGCGACACATCCATCATTTGTCAAATATGCTGTCATCATATGTTCCTCCGCGAAGACGAGTCAGCACAACTATCAATTCTTAGAGGGACCAAAAGCTGCGCTGGAAAGCGCTGTCGATGAAGTACGCGGAAAGCGAGCATTTGGCAAAGCATATTCTGCCTGGCTCACCAGTGCGGAATGGTTCGATGAGGCACTGTACAAAGACATGGGCTTCGACACGCTCTCAGCCTGGGACGATGTTGCTACTGGGACTGGATATGATGGCTGGGCGGGATCCGATCTACTATCGATGTTAGGCATGTGGCAGCGCGGTGATATTGCTCGATGTGTACAGAATGCGAACGGTGGGCTGGAAGCAGCGCTCAAAACGATCGACACAAGGGTTCTGTTGATGCCATGTGAGACTGATCAATACTTCCGTCCATTTGTGAGCAAGAGAGAAGCAAAGTTCTTGAACAACGCTGAAGTGCAGGTTGTGCCCAGCATTTGGGGCCACATCGCCGGAGGAGGTTCTAATAAGAAGGATGTAGAATGGATGGATCAGAAGACCGGCGCGTTTATTGGCGCATAGAGAGTTGTACAGCAGTATGGAGTTGGGTGATAGAAGGTGTGCTGTTGTACGCACATTATCCAGCCAGTTGCCACAATGATACACCTACCTGCACTCATATTAGAAGCTTCCCCTCTCCCAGAAAGTAATACTGCTTGCGCTCTACCGATGAAAGGGCCGCAGTCAACATTGACTCCATAAGTCACGTCAGCGCAGTCTTTTTCCTTCATGAGACCCGAACTGAGCCACATACAGCTGATAGTAGTAGGAAAGCTAAATAGAGTTCCATACCAGCCTGCAGAGTCTAACCGCTATCACAGTTACGCTTCTCGTGACTTCGCTACTCTCTCGCATTTTCTACATACAACGACTCCACCCACTTCCCAAATTTCCCGGACTTTGGTATGCCACGTCCTTTTCAATGTTTGGCGCAATTATATTTGTGAAGCAAAAATAACCACAGTCTTTCTTCAGTCTGATGAAGAGGGATGGAAGTAAGTCATCAGGCCTGGGACTTATCCTCAGCTATCTTGCTAACACTACCTATGATACAAGCTGATCGATCAATTCGAGCATCGTCGAAACTGTTGCTGTTTTCATGTCCGTCTGCTTTGAGAGATATCTACTAGGACCCTCAGTGCGTAGGCTTCTCAGGCAAGCTCAGCTCGAGAGATTGAAATTGTCACACTGGTGAGAGGGCCGGTTAAAAACTTTGACCTGTCTCGCTATCACTAACTCTAGCTTAGGAGGGCACTATGCGAGATATCGAACCGGATGGGATGCGAAAGTGAAGTACGCTGTGTCATATCATGAGCACTCGTCGAACAAGTGTAGTAGAGAGATGTTAATTCTACTGCAGTCGTATATCTACTTGCCGAGTACCTCTGGGAGTATTAGTGTAAATCTTCATAGCGTGAAACAATGCTTCTTACCTTGTTTGCCATTGCTTGAGCCATCATCCCCGATGTCTCCACACCACTCTTCAAAGTGCCACCAACGCGCATGAAAGTGACAGCCTCAACCTTCAATCCCTTTTTCTCGATCAACTCTTGCGCGTTGAAACCCCACCGATCCTTGATGTCCTGTGGTTCCTGATTGCCAGCCATGGCAGCTACGTACGGCTTTTGCAGCTCGCGAAAGTCGTCATTTGTAACATTTACGCTACCGGATGCACTTGCGATGATGAAGACGTAGCGATGGGGTCGAGAGTACAGATAGTTGGGAAGGGGAGATGGCGCGACGTACGGAGATAGGCCAGAGCCTTCAGGAATGGAGAGCGAGCCGTCTGGTTTGGTAGAGACATTCGTGACGAGCCAGTGCCTGACTTGACCGAAATAGGTGTCATCGTTCATCATGAGATCCTGTAAATACTCTGTGAGTCTATCGAGTCAATTACCAGGGCAATGTGACTTACTGGATCAGACATGATGAGCACGAGGTTGCTCAGTGGCTCTGGCGGCTTCATTTCCGACGATATTAGGTCTTTGATGGCATAGATGTTGAAGGAGCACCATACGTACAGTGGGAATGAGATGTAAAGTTGGTTCAGGTTGCGTGTCCTCACGACCCAACTCTTCGCCAGGCTTTTCCAGCGTGGCATTGGGCCATTTCACCGTCAGATCGTAGCTTAGGTCCAGATTACCAGGAAGTACGTCCGTGATCACTTTGTGCTCAACCAGAGCTTGTTTTCTTTCTTGTGCGTTTGGCATTGTGGGGGATTGATATTTTCTTGTGCAGGTCCTAAAGTTTTGGCAGTATGGTGTCAGCGTGCAGAATATTTCACAGTCAAGACTCAAGACATATATCACCATTGCTACATCCACTCTAGCTGCGTCACGTCGTCATATTTGCTCCGTTGAATCCGAGCTTTGTAATAGCATTACAGAACTCAGGCCACAACGGCAGCTACAAGGTTCACATTCATGACGTGCAGATGACATAATCGTCTTTGAAGGCGATCATTCCTCAAAACATGTCATAGTTTGGTAAAAACGTATGATGCGAAATGCATCCTTGTCAATAACAGTATTGTCAAATGGTCTCGCTACCTAGGTAGCCGGCACAGGGTGGTGTCTCAGCGTCTTCTTCATTTCCAAGCACTTGCAGTCTGCATCCCCGCTTCCTTTCCAGTCTGATACGTCCGACTCAAACCGTTATACAGGGCCTTCACCCTGTCTACTTTCGCGATCAAATCACTGCGCTCCTTCTCCTCTTTAACTTCCCCTATCACATCGACCAATGACTTTGCAGTGAAGAACTTGTTCCTTCGATTGTACAGCGGCCTTTGCCTCATTTGTTCGTTCGTTTCCACACCTTGCACACGGAAAACCTGTTCCAAGATGTCAATGTCGTATGGAATGGAGAACAGATCCCGACTGTCCTCATAAGTGAAGAGGTAGTAGAACTCGTTGAATCCCGACCAGGTGATGCCACTCAGGCACAGACTGCAAGGCTCATGGGTTGCAAGGAAAATGCAGTCTCTACCTGGGTCTGGGCGTGTTGTAGAATCAGGAAAATCGCTGGTGAAGAATTGCTGGATGCAAGCGATCTCTCCATGGAAGAGTGGCGAAACACGCTCGTGGTTTGTGGCAGCTGTTAGCGGCCTCAAGCCTTGCCGTGCGAGAATCGCGGCGCCGAAGACCTTAGAGCCTGATGCAACGCCATCGCGTGTGAGAGGTATGATGGATTGTTCGATGATGTTTAGAAGAGCTGAGACCAAAGTCGTTGGGGACGACGTTTCCGTGTGTTCAGACATGACGAAAGTGTAGCGATGATACAGAAAATTGGAAAACCAAAGGAATAGGCGTTCTCTAACGTAAACGACGAGATCCCGAGACCGATGATAGGGAAAGGCATGATTATAATACTATTTGCGTGCAGACGATAAGGCGGCAGTCACCGATGGGAGACGGGGCTTTCCGGTGTCTGGACTCAACCCTGAGCAGCAATAGTAACCATCGAGATCCAAGAAGAACGTTTGAAAGATACAGCTCATGGTGTTTCAGCAATCAATGCTAATCGATAGTGTGATAGGTGTGGTGGAACAAAAGTGAAGGTAGCACTTCTCTGACCCCGCGCTAAACGCTTTTTGTTATCGATAGTGCCCCTCCAGTTTGTGCGTCACTAATTCCACAACACCAAAATTTTGTAGCTTACACGCATATTCATGTTTCAATCATCACAAGATATTTGTCACTCTATATTGAGTAACCACGCAGTCTGAGAGTAGACTCTTTCCAGCTTGATATCTCCGAACTACGGGGTGAACGAATCGGCTCAAAATATATTGGCTACAATCTTCGGAAAAACACACACTTTCGGCATCTGCCCAGCGGCTTGCAAAATAGCAAAATTTCACCTGGCTGAAAAACGCCTGGCGCAGATTTATCAAAATGGCGCAACAAAATCAAAGCAACACAATCTACCTCACCGAGCAAGATTCAAATCGCATTCGGACCACAGCAAAGAACAGGATAAAAACCGCTTCGGAAGCAAAAGGCAATGGACGGGAAGCAAGAGAAGCCACGCCTTCTATACAACAAGCGACCGGCGCCTCACTAATGGCCGACATGGGCGGCGCACCTGATCCTGACATGACACAAGCGCAAGGAGGCACTTTACCGGCGCTTGCAATCGGCCAGCCATACCCGGCGTGTACTCTAGATGTCGATGAATTGGAGGACATGGCTTTCACTGACCTCAAGATGGAGACTCATCATCGGGGTAAGAAGCTCGTTATTAAGCGTGCGAGCCCGGTGGTTGGACTGGCGATACGATCGTGGTGCATGGTGCAGGATGAAGAGGGCAAAGAGACGGAACGGTTGGAGTTTGGACTGCATAAGTTGAGGCACGCCGAGGAAGTGTTGGAATTGACTAAGCAGTTCGTGATCAAGGAGCCGTATTACACAATGACGGATGAGGGCGAGGCTACGATTCGGATCGATCACCCCTCGGATTTGGTGTCCATACTGGACGAGATCGCGGAGAGTGAACTGAAAGATGCGGAGAAAGCAGCTACGAAATGTAAGAATAAGGGCAATGCGGCGCTCAAGGAACAAGATCTACCAGAGGCGTATGCGAGATACTCCGAAGGTCTTAAGATTGCCACGGCGAACTCGATAGCAAGTTTGGCCAGGGACATTTCGCGGAATCGTGCGTACGTCAGCCTGCTCCTCGGACAGCTAGATGGGGTGCTCGAGGATGCAAAAGCCTCACTGATTAAGGAGGACGACCAACGCTCAAAAGATCTCGATAGCAAAGCATACTTTCGGGCTGCTAGTGCTGCATACTCCCTTGGGCAATACGCCTTGGCCAAGAAGTTATTTGAGGAACAGCAAAAGCTTGCTCCTGGTGATAAGGACGCAAGGATATATCTAAAACGAATCACCGCTCGTCTCCGCGAACAAGAGTCTGGAGGCTATGACTTTACTAAACTGCGTCTCAATCTGTCCCAAGCTCGCTCGCGCGTCGATGCCGCCACGTTCACTGGCAGCACCGAAGTAAAAGACAGCAAGAGCAAAGGCCGTGGACTATTCGCCACACGAAACTTCGCGGCCGGCGAGCTCATCATGTGCGAGAAGGCTTTCTGTGTCGTCTGGGGCCACGAGAGAGAAGCCATGACCGCCATGACCTACGACCTGCGGGACGACAGGATCCGCGTCTCGCCCATCGGTCTCAGTCGCGCCCTTGTGCAGAAGCTCATCAGCAACCCCTCCCAGATACCTGCCGTGATGGATCTATACGGCGACTGGGCTGGATCCGACAGCAACGAGAAAGTCGTCGATGTTTTCCGCATACACGACATCATGTCGCGCAATGCGTTCGGCCCTGGGAATCAGTTCGGAGAAGAGAATGCGAGAAATGCAAGTACCGGGCTGTGGGTGTATGCGGCTTACATCAACCACTCCTGCATCCCCAACGCCACGAAGGAGTATATCGGGGACATGATGATCTTGCGAGCAACCCGCGCCATTACCGCAGGCGAAGAGATCTTCCATGCCTACGACGTGTCCAGCGACTACGACGCGCGTCAAGCCGCGCTCATGACAACGTGGGGTTTCAAGTGCGCTTGCAGGTTGTGTGAAGCAGAGTCCAAAGACAGCGCAGAGGTGCGGGCCAAGAGGGAAGGATTGAGAGGCGAGGCGGATGGAATTGTGGCGAGGGAGCACTGGGCAAACGTGAAGCGGCTGACGATTGTCAAGGCGCAGAGAGTCGCGCGGGGAATTGAGGAGACATATGATGCGAAGAGGTACGAAGGATTGCCAAAGTTGGCGGGAAGGAATATACAGGAGTGGCTTTCCAAGGCGACTCCACGGAAGTGAGGGCTGGACATAGATTCAACGGTCGTAAGATATCTTGATCTTGCATCAATGCAGATTCTTTCCAATGTGCTTGTACGTATCGATTAGTGAAGAGGTCTAGACAATGCGCCCACACAACAGTAAGCACAGCAAGGTGAAGTCCATGTAAGCACTACCTGGTGGTTGGTGGATTTTGGAACTGGCCGATTCGATACAACACGACCGGTAATGCTTCACGGCACCAAAAGATTGGTAGCACTGGGTGCTGCAATAGTTAGTGTGGGCGTTGTTCTTCGACCTCGTATTATAGACCGGGATCATACCACACAGAAGCCTGAGTTGACTTAATAGCTGATCCGGTACGTTGCCATACCAAAACGAGCTTGAAGCTGTACAGCCTGCAGCTTCGAGTCCTCTGGAAGGACACAGAGCTTGGATACAAGAGGGACAAATTGTTGCAGCCCCTGGTGCTGGTGGTTGGAAATCAGATGCGCTTCTGCTGTTCGGCCGTCTTCGGTGCTAAGTTTTAGTGAGGGTATAAGTAGGTATGTCAGGGCCGAGATCCCTGCTCCCGCGTTATCAAGCACGCTTGGGGTAACGCTACGACGATTTCAGATAGGGCTGAACGTGCACTATCTCTCTTCGAGGGCCTCGGCTGGAAGAAAGACAAGATGTGTTGCGTGTTATTTTTGAATTCGAGATCAAGGAGACAAGTAAGCAAGCGGCGTATGTGAAGACATTGTGATACGCCGCGCCACACGTCATCAGATGGCCATGTTAAGATTGGGCCCGCTGTGGAGCGAGGAAGGAACGGCCGTTGTTAGTGTTGAGCTTGAGGCTCTGGGAAGGAAAGTGGGGAAAGAGACCCTTTCTCGTGTCCAAATGAGGCACTGAGAGCATTCTGGAGTGCAGCGAGACGAGAACAAGGAGAGGGGAGCGCGCGAAAAATGCACGCTGGATGCGTATACTGAAACGGCCGCGACGGCGTTACCCACTGAATATACTCGGTGTGGTCACCGCACAGGTAATGGGGTGGTTTTGGCGCGTGGGGTTATGGCGCGGTTGGGCTGGCTCGGTGGACGTGCAATTTACCAAGACGATAGCTAGACTGCATCCGCGTGTGCCCAGCAACTACTGGCAGTTCTGTGAAGGGCGTCTGACATTGATTGACAGACGGAAGACAGTTCTCGTGTCGCGGTGTCGTGTTGCGCCGCAGCAGTGGTTACTTTCCCTCGTCTCAAACGATAAGCTTCTAAGGTTAGCCTTGACACTAGCACTCTGGGCACCACCCTTGAATTATACATACGAGACTCCGCAGCGGCGCTGCCGTACACACTCTCGCTGGCGTCGTGGCCTGCATTCTCTTCACGCCCCAGGTACTGCCGCTGCTCTGCTTGCTGGGAACAGGGCATTGGGCGTCTACATTACGCTGTTTCATGTGCCAGCAGCCGGTCAGAGAAGCCGCGCCGACACGTTGACAACACGGGGGCCCGCCATCAGCGCCTCGAACCAGGCACGCGAGCATTCTCCACACACGACATTGGGTGCCTAGCTACCCCAAACTTGTCCCTCTCCTTCGCCTTCTCCTTCGCCCCCACCCAGTGCGGGCAGCAGCATGGTCGACGCGCGGGAAGCGGCACAGGAAGCCGCAAGCAAGATCA
>Ga0265780_10006927_pt1 | contig 13998 bp, 7 predicted proteins | sample P1T30metagenome_FD_192432 | JGI IMG/M metagenome (GOLD analysis project Ga0265780, IMG submission 192432) | Plant litter microbial communities from East Loma Ridge, Irvine, California - P1 T30 | ecosystem: Environmental > Terrestrial > Plant litter > Unclassified | place: USA: California... | reverse complement strand
CAGTGGCGATGGCGCGCAGGCACGCGCACTGGCGGCCACCATGAGCAGCGCACTGCTGCAGTTCGCCCGCCATGGCGACCCCAACCACGCCGGCCTGGCGCGCTGGGAACCGTACGGCCTGCCGCGCCGGCAGACGCTGCTGTTCGATGTGCGCAGCACGCTGGTTGACGACCCGCGTGGCGGTGAGCGTGAGCTGTATCGGCAGGCACCGTTCCTGCAGCGCGGCACGTTCTGAGTCCTGTTCAAAGGAGCTGTTGATGACCCGTAGTCCCTCCAGGCACCCCGCCGGGCATGGCCCGGCGCTACCTGTGTCCATCATGCAGCGCTTGCTGCTTCTCTTCTGCTGCGTCACACCGCCGGCCTTGGCCGACGTGCCCGCCGACCGGCCGGCGCCAACGCCGATCCGCGCCAGCAAGGTCATCCTGGTCGGTGACTCCACCACGGCCGTGCAGGGGGGCTGGGTAGCGCGCTTCTGTGCGGACCACCTGGTGTCCTTCGCGGCCTGTACCAATCTGGCGCGCGGCGGACGCAGCACCTACAACTACCGCGCCGAAGGTTCCTGGGCGCTGGTGGAGGCGGAGATGCGCACCGCCGGCTATGCCGCTACCTGGGTGCTCATCCAGTTCGGCCACAACGATCAACCCGGCAAGCCGGGGCGTTCCACCGGACTGCGGCATGAGTTCCCCGACAACCTGCGCCGGTACGTTGCCGAGGTACGCGCGGCCGGCGCGGTGCCGGTGCTGGTCACGCCGTTGACCCGGCGCCAGTTCGCCGATGGCACGCTGATCGACGACCTGGGCCCCTGGGCGGACGCCGTGCGCACGGTGGCCGCCGAACTGGACGTGCCGCTGGTCGACCTGCACGCCCGCAGCCGGCAGCTGGTGCAGGCGATGGGCCCGGTACTGGCGATGCAGCTGGCACAGGCGCCTGCGTCGCAGGAGCAGGTCGCCGCTGCGCTGACCGGCACCACCGTCGATGCGGCCCCTTCCAGCGCGGCCGGCCGCGCGGCGCAGCACGCGCTGCTGGAACCGATGGGGCAGGCCAAGCGGGCCTTCGACTACACCCACCTGGGCGACAAGGGCGCGGATGTGTTCGCCACGATCATGGCCGAAGAGCTTGCACGCGCCGTTCCCGCGATGCGCCCCCTCCTGTTGCCTTGACGTATTCAGCTCCTCGGCCCCGGGGTTGCTCACCGCTCTGCTGCACGGATACGCACGGAAACAGGCACTCTCGTCTGCTGTTGACACCGTGCAAACGTTACGCAGACGCCACTCGCCTAGACTGCAGGCATGGATCTGCACTTCACCCCACCGGACTTCCGCGGGAAAGCCCGACTGATCGCGGCGCTGGATGCGGCGGTCGGGCAGGGCGATGCCGGAGTGATCACCCGCGCGCTGCAGCACACGCTGCGGCAGGCGATCCATGATCCGGAGATCGAACTGCCTTCCTGCGTCCACCAGCCGCTGCAGGGCCGCTACGCTCGTCGGGAACTGCACCGCAGCACGACGCTGGGCTACAGCGTGATCGCGATGTGCTGGGGGCCGGGACAGGGCACACCGCTGCATGACCACGATGCGATGTGGTGCGTGGAAGGGGTCTGGCGTGGCGACCTGCGGGTTACCCCCTATGCGCTGCTGGAACAGCGAGGCCCACGCTGGCGGTTTGCCGCGCAGCCGGTGCTGTACGGTGAGACAGGCAGCGCCGGCAGCCTGATTCCGCCGCACGAATACCACACCCTGCGAAACGCCAGCAGCGAGGACATCGCGGTGTCGCTGCACGTCTACCAGGGGCCGATGGAACGCAGCACCGTGTTCGATCCGCTCGGCGATGACTGGTACCAGCCACGCGTGCAGGAACTGGACAGCGACGGCTGATCAGCGCAGGGATGACGGCCAGCGGCCGTCGCTCCCCTCACGGCAGGGCGACGGTGTTGTTCAGGCGGGTGACCTCTTCGCCATCGTCTGCAAGGCCTACCCGCACGCGCAGTCCGCTGCGCTCACCGGCCGGCAGCGGCAGGCTGACCGTGGTGGTCTTCGGCTGCAGGTCCAGCGGCGCGTCCATGGCCGGGACCTCGATCCGGGCGATTTCGCGGCCGCGTGCATCTTCCAGCACCGCCACGCCCACGCCAGTGGCCACATGGCCCAGGCTGTGCACGGTGACGTGCACCTGGCGGCCATCCACCCGCACGTCGCCGCGGCCTACGCCCAGGTCGGCACGCTGCTCCACCGGGGTACCGGCGCTCACCCGTTCGAACTCGAACACTTCGGTGCGGCCCGGCTGGAACTGCAGCGGCGTGCTTGCGCTGCTTTCAAGTACGAACTCGCGCTCGCGCGGCGTGCCATCGATGCGCCCGTCACCGTCGGCGTCCACGCCACTGCGCACCCGCCAGGTGCCGCTGGCCACGTTCCAGCCGGTCATGTCGGCGCGGATCACCCGCTTGCCCAGGTTATGGCTGGTCACGGTGAAGCGCTCGCGCGAGGGTGCATGCACCAGCAGTGCCACCTGTTCGGCCGCTTCATCGCGGTCGAAGCGCCAACTCACCGTATGCCCCGGCCAGCTCTGGTTGCGCTTCAGCGCGATGCCGCCCAACCGCGCGCGTTGCAGGAACTCGCTCGGCGCTTCCACCCGATCCGACCACCAATGGCCTTCGGTGTTCATGTACTCGCGTTGGGCCTTGGCCTGGATGCCATCGGCATGCAGGGCCTCGATGTAGCCGGTATCGCCGCTGGCCTGCCAGGCCATCAGGCTGGCGAAGCCGGTCTTGCCACCCTTCGCCTCGGCGGTCAGTTTCGGGTACCAGTCCTGCTGCCGGCCCAGTACCTCGACGTAGTTTTCGCCCAGGTTGGACAGCGCGCCGGGACCGCCACGTTCCACCCGGTAGTCCAGCGCCTTCAGGTATTTTTCGTCATTGCTCCAGCGCCATGCGGCCCAGAACGTATGCATGATGTCGCCGCTGCCGGAGCCGTTGTTGAGCTCGCCGCCACGGGTTTCGCCAGTGGCCCAGTTGATCTCGTTCGGCAGCGCCCAACGGCCCTTGTCATCGGTGTAGGCGTGCGCCAGATAGCCATCGGCCAGGCCGGTGACCAGCCGGCGGCTGTTCGGATCGGCATTGAACTGGCCGAGCAGGAAGGCCGGATGCAGCACCGGGAACGAATACGGCTTCTGCCACTGCCAGTTCGGTTCGCGGTACACCTTGTTGCCGCCGAACCAGTTGCTGGAGAACAGCAGGTGGCCCTGCGGGTTGGGCAGGATGATCTTCTCCTGGAACGCCTTGACCGTTTCCATCAGGCGCTCCACGGTCAGCGGATCGCCCCAGTTGAGGTACAACATGGCGCTGTTGGTGTTGATGCCTTCTTCGTAGGCATGCAGTTCGTCGGTCTCGATCGTGCTCAGGCCGTTGCTGAACATGCCATTGCGGTATACCGCGTCGGACAGCGCGGTCAGCGAGGCATTCAGGCGGTCCGGCTGCACGCCCATCAGGGCCAGCCCGGGCCACTGCTGGGTGAGGTCGGAATCATCGGAGATGCCGCCGCCGAAATCGCCATAGGCGACCTGCCGGTTGTCGACCCACCAGTCGATGAAGCGGCGCACATGGGCAAGGTCCTGCACCTGGTTGAAGGCCCACGCCGGCACGCCCTTGGGCACGGCCGGCGCGGTGAATGGCGGTTTGCCCTGGCTGTTGTAACTGATGTAATTCCAGTACAGGCGGCCCAGCTCATGGTCCGGGTCCACCCGCAGCAGGTCGCTGAGGTCGGCGTACACGCGCGCATACAGGCGCTGGCGCTTGGACGTGGTGTGCTCTTCGACCAGGAAGCCCCAGTTGTCGCGTACCTGGTTGAAACGGTCGGCGACATGTTCGGCGATGGCCTCTTGGCGGGGCTTGAACACCATGCGGATTTCGGTGCCGTCGAGCGCGCCCGCATCGAAGCCCGGCGCGGCCGAAGCGATGCTCAGCCACAGGCTGTCGGCGGTGAGGATGCGGTCGCGCAGGTCCAGCCACAGCGTGCGCTGCTTGCCCGGCTGCACCGATACCGACACATCGATCATGTCGCGTGCCGGCCAGATCGGATCCTTGATGCGGATGTTGAGCGGAATCAGCCCGTCGTGCGTGGCCGGCAGGTCCAGCGCGGGCAGGTCGATGGCCACTCCGTCCAGGCCGTCGTGCATGTTTTCCCAACTGTGCGCCCAGCTGCGGATCAGCGGCTGGTTGGCCGGTGCATCGCCCACGCCGGAAGGAACCAGCACGTGCACGATCGGTCGCGGCTGCGCGGGCAGGCTGTCGGCGCCGCGACGGCGCGAACCGGCGCCCTTGGGCAGGGCCATCACCGTGCTGCGTTCGGCCGCCGGGTAGCGCCCCTGGATGTAATGGCGAAGGCTGTCCAGGTTGGTGTAGTCCGGCAGCGCCTGGCTGTCCACCCGATACGTCTGCGTGACGCTGCCTTCGGGCTCGGCGCCGGCGTCCACGTGGTACGCCCAGATCTCCTGGATCGGTGTTTCCTGTTCCACGTTGGAAAACCGCAGCACGCCGCCCTGCTGGGCCGGGATGTCATCCACGCTGCGAACCACGCCGCGCGGGCGCTGCATCAGCACCGTGCCGGCATTGGCTGCATCGCTGCCATGGGCGAGCGAACCGGACGCCGCGCCGCGCACTTCGATGCGGTTCACCGTTTCGCCCGCCGGCAGGGTCAGGTCCAGAAGCTGGCCGCCCTCCACATAGGTATTCCAGTCCGGCAGCTGGAAGTAATCGTTGCGGCCGGGCAGGCGCGAGCGGTTGTAGACACCCGGCCAGGTGGTCTCGGCGATGCCGTCGGTGGCCTTCCACATCCACTGCTTGAGGTCCTTGGTATCGGCGAACTCCACCTTGCGGATGCGCGTGCCTTCGGCGGCCAGTGCGGGCGGGGCCGCGCCTTCCCAGCCGAAACGATGCCGCCACGCGCGATCATCGGCCGTGGCGGCAACCGCGCTGGCCGCTGCCTTGCCCTGTGCCAGCGCGGCCACGGCAGGACCGTCCAGCAGCTGGTCGTAGACGCGGATGTGCTGGAAATCGCTGCCCCGCAGGAAGTTGTAACGGCTCTGCACCTGGTAGGGCGCCATCACCCTTCCGGCCAGCCCAAGCTGGTCCAGCGCGGCATCGTAATCGGCGGTGGCCTCGGCCCGCGCGACTTCCTTGCCGTCCACGAACAGACGCACGCCGTGGTCTTCGTCCCAGCCGAACGCCAGGTGCAGCCACTGGTCGGCACGCGGTGCCTGCGGCAGCTTGAACGACACGCGGGTGCGCGCCAGGTTGGCGTCGGTGACGAACGCATCGAAGCCGTGCCCGTTCCAGTCGATGCGCAGCCACGCCATGTCCCAGCTGCTGTGGTCGGCATAGCCCACGCGGAAGATCACGAACGGCGCTTCGCCCACGGCGTAGCGCGGCCGCCAGTCGAAGGCCAGCGTGCCGCGCTGGGCCAGGATGTTGCCCGGTGCATCCCAGGACAGCACGCCGTCGTCCTGCCACTGGATCGCTTTGCCGCGTGTACCGTCCTGGACCACCGCCACCTTGTCGCGGAAGTTCGGTATTGCTTCGCCGTGCGCCACTTCCGCCTGCAGGCCATGGTTGGCGTCGACATGGAACAGCAGCGTTGGCGGGTCGGCAGCGAGCACCGGCGCAGCGAACAGTGCAGTGGCCAGTGCCAGCAGGTGGCGACGGGGCAGGCGGGCGACGGCAGCGGAGCGGTGTGGCATGGAACCTTCCTTTCAACAGCGGGCGACGACAGGGCGGTGCAGGGTCAGAACTTGTAGCGCAGGCCGACGTAGTACTGGCGGCCGGTCTGGGTGTAACGGTCGGGCAGGGACAGCGCGGAATCCACGTAGCGCTCGTCGGCGGTATCCAGCAGGTTGATCGCCTCGAAACTGACGGTCAGCTGCTTGTTGAGCTTCCAGGACATGTTGAAATCCACGTTCTCCACGCTGTACTTGCCGGTGACATCGGCGGTGGCAAGCAGGTTGCCATCCAGGTCCCAGACGTTTTCCTGCGCCAGGATCTGGTTGATGTACGCGTCGCGGTAGCTGGTGGAAACGCGGGCGCTGAAGCGGCCGTCGTCGTAGTACAGCGTTGCGTTGTACGAGTTCGGCGACAGGTTCAGCAGGTCGTTTTCGGTGTACGTGGTGACGATGGTGTTGCCACTGCCGGAACTGAACAGGTACTGGATCTTCGAATCCACGTGGGTGTAGTTGAGCTGGATGCCGAAGTTCTTCCAGAAGCCGGGCAGGAAGCTGAAGGGCTGCTGGTAGGTCAGCTCGTAGCCCTTCAAAGGACCGCCGGGGGTATTGAAGTAGCTCTGCACGTTGAACAGCGTGCTGGGGCTGAAGCCGGCCGGCAGCAGGTCCAGCGAATAGCCCATGTCGCCCCAGGTGGTCAGCAGGCGGGTGCGCTGCACGTAGGTCTCGATGTCCTTGTAGAACACCGCCGCCGACAACAGCGCACCCTCCTTGAAGTACCACTCCGCGCTGAGGTCGTAGTTGGTGGAGCGGAACGGATCCAGCTTCGGGTTGCCCAGGTTGATGGAGTAGTAACGGTCTTCATCCAGGAAAGCGGACGGTCCGCCGCTGACGCTTGGCGACAGGTTGGACAGGGTGGGGCGGGCCATGGTCTTGGCCGCGCCGAAGCGCAGCACCACGCTGTCGGTGACGTCCCAGGCGACGTTCAGCGAAGGCAGCCAATCGTCGTACTGGTGGCCCACGCGGGTGCCGACCAGCAGCCGTTCGCCGGCATCGGCGGTGGCGCTGGCCACGCCCAGGAACGGCTGGCAGGCAGCAGACAGGTCACCGGCGCTGGCGGCCTGGCAGGGCGCGTAGCCATCGGCGGTGATCTGCGTCTGCACGTAGCGCAGGCCGATGTTGCCGCGGAACGGCCGGTCCCACAGCTCGGTGTTGAAGTCCAGCTGCAGGTAGCTGGCGTAGCTCTTTTCGTTGACGTCGAAGTTGTTGTTCGACGAACCGAAGTGGCCCACGCCGGCCAAGCGGTAGTCACCGCCCAGGCTGCCGGTATCGCAGTTGCAGTAGATGTCCAGCAGCTCGGCGACGCGCTTGAAATCGGGGATCAGCCAGCTCGACGGGGTGGCGGTGTCCAGACCCTTGCCGAAGCCGTCCAGGGTACTGGCGAGGTCGCCGATGCCGGTGCCGCCGGGCAATGCCTGGGCCAGCCGCCCGTAGCTGATGTTGCGGTACTCCTGCGTGCTCATGTCGTAGTCCTTGTAGGCAAGGCCACCACGCAGGGTGAAGGTCGGCGAGATGTTGAACGTCAGGTCGACCTTGGCGGTGTCGAACTGGTTGTCGACATAGTTCGGATTCAATCGCACTTCACTGATGTTGCTGCCGCGGGCGGTGCCGTTGGCATTCACCGGTGCGGTGCCATAGCCCAGCCACTGCCAGGCGTTGGGGTCGTTCAAGGCGAACGGGAAGCGCATCGACGGCAGGCTGGCGTTGCCGCGCGCATCGAACACGAAGCCGTCCAGGTTGCTGTTGTCGAAGCTGACCATCGAAAACACCGGGCGCTCGAAGCTGGACGCCGAGTGGCCCACGAGCGCGTCCAGGCGCACGGCATCGTTGAACCGGTGTTCGAACTCCAGGCTGACCTGCTTGAACTCGGTGCTCTCCTCGATCGACGTGGATTCGGTACGGAAGTCGACGTTGTCGAACACGCCGTAGACCAGCCGGTTGCGGTCATCCACCTGCGCCTCGCGGACCGCGATCTGGGTCTTGCCACCGTACTGTGCGGTGCGATGCAGGTTGGCGCCGAGCGAGTCCTCGCGCTGGTCCTTGTCCAGCTTCGAATACATCATGTCCAGGTTGAGCAGGCTGTCGTCGCTAAACTTGAACTGCAGCGCACCGGTCACGCCCAGCCGTTCGATGTCATGTTCGGTGCGGATGTAGCGCGGGTAGCGCGGAATCCATGCATTGGTCGCGGTTTCGTAGGCGGCGATGTTCTCCGGCGTGGCCGCCGGGCGGTCCAGCCCGGTGCCGCAGTGGGTGGCATCGATGCCGTAGCTGCCCCAGCCGTTGCTGCGTGCCTGGTTGGCCGCGCTGCCGACGCCGGCGGCGGTTTCATTGGCCAGCGGGTTGCGCGGCGTCTGCGGGTCGTAGCCGACCGGGCTGCAGAAGCCGTAGGTGCCGTTGTTGTTGGCCGTGGCCTGGTTTGAATTGCGGTGGTTGCCGTGCTCCCAGCGCACCGGGTTGTAGCCTTCTTCGAAGATCGTGCGGCGGCTGTAGGCCACCGACATCAGGGCGCCGAAGCGGCCATCGGCCCAGGTGTTGCTGAGCAGCGCCGAGACGCGCGGATCCTTGCTGCGTGACAATTCGTTGAAGCCGTACTGGCCATTGAGCGAGGCCTGGAAACCTTCGAAATCAAACGGGCGCGACGCGCGCAGGTCGACCGTGGCGCCGAGCGAGCCTTCGTCGGTCTGCGCCGACTGGGTCTTGCTGACCTTGACCCGGCTGAACAGTTCGGAGGCGAACGTATTGAAGTCGAAGCCGCGGCTGCGGTTGACCCCGGTGGTGCCGCTGCCGGCGGTGGACAGGGCTTCCAGCCCGTTGATGCGCACGCGGGTGAAGTCCGAGCCCAGGCCGCGCACCGATATCTGCTGGCCCTCGCCACCTTCGCGGTCGATGGAGACACCGGCGATGCGCTGCATCGACTCGGCCAGGTTGAGGTCGGGGAATTTGCCGATGTCTTCGGCGTAGATGGCATCGACCTGTTCGATGCTGTAGCGCTTCTCGTCCAGCGACTGCTGCAGGCTCTCGCGGTAGGTCGCCTTGACCTCCACCTTGTCCAGGTCGACTGCGGCAGGGCCGCTGGCGGCCGCTTCCGGCGTCTGCTGCGCGGTGGCGGTGCTGGCCAGTGCGAGGCCGATCGACAGCGCCAGCAGGCTGAGCGGCGCAGGGCCGGCACGGTGGCGTGGGTATGACAGATCCATGTTGTATGCCCCTCCCAGGGTGTCCTCGAAACGTGCGTGTTCACTGCAGGCGATGCACCGGCTTCCACCGGTCCACTGCCTCGGCGCAACGTCTTGCTGACACCGCAGGTCACCGGAACGTAGCAAAGCCGACCACGGCGCAGCATGTTGCGCCGCAGCAGGAGCGCCACGGTGGCGGGTACGTTGGGCGTTGCACCGGACGGCGGCGTGGCTGGCACGCCGCCGGGTGGGTCATCAGAACTTGTAGCGGACGCCGAGCAGGAACTGGCGGCCGGTTTCCGTGTACTGCAGCGGCAGCTGGCCGGTGAGCGGCGAACGAACCCACTCGTCGGACGCTTCGTTGGTCAGGTTGACCCCTTCCAGGGTCAGCTCCAGCTGGTCGCTCATCTTGTAGCGCAGCGACGCGTCGATCATCGTGGTGCCGGTCATGCCGTGCACGCCGTCCAGGTTGAAGCCGGTTTCCTGGCCCGGTGCCTGGGTCAGGTAGTCGTCGCGGTTGGTCGCCGAGACGCGGCCGGACCAGACCTCTCCTTCGTAGAACAGCGTGGCATTCCACGAGGTGGGCGACAGGCCGGTCAGGTCGTTCTTCATCACCGCCTGGCCTTGACCGTTGAGGTACTGGATCTTCGATTCCACCCAGGTGTAGTTCAGCTGCACGCCGAGGTTGGACCACTTGCCCGGCAGGAAGGTGAACGGCTGGGTGTAGTTCGCCTCCACGCCGTGCAGTTCACCGCCGGGGGTGTTGAGCGGGATGCTGAAGGTGAACTCGTCGTTGACCGTGGCACCGGTGCCGTCCAGCAGGCTGGCCGGCAGGCCGCTGGTGGAGTACGGACGCACGTCACGGGTGGTCTGCACGAAGGACTCGATGTCCTTGTAGAACAGGCCCAGGCCGAGCATTGCGCCTTCGTTGAAGTACCACTCGAAACCGAGGTCGACGTTGGTGGCGCGGATCGGATCCAGGTTCGGGTTGCCGCCGGCCACCGTGCGTGCGCCGCCGGCCACCGCCACGGTCACGCCGGGGGTCAGGTTGCCCAGGCCCGGACGGGTCATCACCTTGGCCGCGCCGAGGCGGATCAGGAAGTCCGGCGCCACTTCGGCAACCAGGTTGAACGAGGGCAGGGTGTCATCGTACTTGCGGTTGCTGGTGGTCAGCACCGGCACCCCGCCGACGGTGGCGTAGCCGTTGGATTCCTGCTTGGTTTCCACGTAGCGCACGCCGAAGTTGCCCGACAGCGGGATCGAACCCAGGTCGGTGGAGAACTCGCCCATCAGCCACACCCCGCGGTCCTTCTCTTCCACGCTGCGGCTGTTGTTCAGGCGCGGTGCGACGGCGAAGGTGCCGGTGTTGCTGTAGATGTCGAACAGGTCAGCCACCGCGTCCAGGTTCGGCACCACCCAGTTGGACGGGCTGCCGGAGATGCCCTTCAGGCCTTCCTGCTGGGTGTATTCCGGCGGCACGATCAGCCCGCTACCCGGGAAGGTGGGCACGGCCAATTCGCTGGCGCGGCGCAGTTCCACGGTGTTGAAGCTGTAATCCTTGGCCAGCACGCCACCCTTCAGGCGGAAGCCCGGGCTGATGTTCCAGTTGAAATCCAGCTGCGCGGTGTCGAAGTCGTTGTCCACAGACTGCGGACGCAGGCGGATTTCGGCCAGGGTCCAGCCGTTCGGATTGGTCGGATCCACGCCGTAGTTGAGGATCGGCTGGTTCTTGTTGCCACGGTAATCGTAGCTGTACCCATCGACATCGAACTTGTCCATGATGACGGTGGTCTGCACCGGGTTCTCGTGCGCCGAGCGCGAGGTACCCAGCTTGCCGGTGATCGAGAACGCATCACTGAAGCGATGGTCCAGGTTCAGGCCGACCTGCTTGAAGTCGGTGCTCCACTCGTCGTGGCGGTTCTCGCTGCGGATGTCGACGTTGTCGAACGCGCCATAGACCAGCGCGTTGTTGCGGATTTCACCATCACGCACGATGGTCTGCGGCTTGCCGGCGCCGGAGCGGCTGAAGGAGATCGCTTCGATGTAATGCTCGTCGCGGTCGGCGTCGATCTTGGAGTACAGCGCATCCAGGGACACTTCGGTGCGGTCGGTCGGCTTCCACTGCAGCGAGCCGGTGACGCCCAGGCGTTCCTGCTTGTGCTCCATCTGCACGTAGCGCGGGAAACGCGGGTGGAAGACGTTGGCCCCCCGCGCAGCAGCGAACGGCGAGCTGGCGGCGAAGCCGCCATTGCTGGGGCCATTGGCCCAGCGGCCGGTGTTGGAACCCTCTTCAAGCGCCTGGCGCTCGGAGTAGGCCACCGACAGCAGCGCACCGAAGGTGCCATCGGCGAAGGTGTTGGAGATCAGCGCCGCCATGCGCGGGTCGGCCTTCTGCGCCATGTCGTTGTAGCTGGCCTGGCCGCTGGCGGCGAAGGTGAAGCCGTCATAGTCGAACGGGCGCGCGGTGCGCAGGTCGACGGTGGCGCCGAGCGAGCCCTCTTCGACATCGGCCGAAGCGGTCTTGCGCACGATCAGCTGCGAGAACAGGTCTGAGGCGAACACGTTGAAATCGAAGCCGCGGCCACGGTTGGTGCCGCCGCTCTGGTCGCCGGCACCGACGGTGGCCAGCGCTTCCATGCCGTTGATGCGCACGCGGGTGAAGTCCGGGCCCAGGCCGCGCACCGAGATGCTGCGGCCTTCACCGCCATCGCGGGTGATCACCACGCCGGGGATGCGCTGCAGCGATTCGGCCAGGTTGAGGTCCGGGAACTTGCCGATGTCTTCGGCGACGATGGCATCGACCACGCCGGCTTCGCCGCGCTTGATGTCCAAGGCCTTTTCCACGCTGGCGCGGTAGCCGGTGACGGTTACAGTGTCCAGGTCGACGGCGGGATCCGAGCTGGCCTGCTGGGCGATGGCCGGGGCGGTGAGCGCCAGACCGATTGACAGAGCCAGCAAGGTAACCGGTGTCTTTTTGCGGTTGCTACGAGAAATCATGGCCTTTCCCTCTCCCAAAGGTCTGGTTCACAACGCGGTGTCAGCAAGATGACACCGCTGGTCAGAGCGGACGTTAACAGCACCTTCAGGATCGGGCATCTTGCACCGCAACAGATTGGAGATGTCCCGCAGAGGCTTGCGGGACAATGACTTCGACAATGGGTGCGGGTAGACGCAGCGGTCCCGAGGGCTAGAATGACACCGATAGCCAAGAGCCACGCGGGGTGCGTGGTTCCCTCCGGCGGGCAGCAACGCGATGCTGCAGTCCGGGCAACGAGGACATCTGATGAGTCGAGTGGTCTGTTTCGGGGAACTGTTGTTGAGGATGGGTGCACCGGACAACGAGCTGCTGCTGCAGTCGCCGCGCCTGGCCGTACACGTAGGTGGGGCGGAGGCCAACGTAGGCGTCTCCCTGGCGCACTTCGGCCATGACGTGGCGATGGCCAGCACGGTTGCCGACAATCCGCTGGGCGCGCATGCGCTGGGTGAACTGCGCCGGCATGGCGTGGATACCCGTGGGGTGCGCCTGCAGGCGGATGGCCGCATGGGCCTGTATTTCCTGACCACCGGCGCGGTACAGCGTGCCAGCGAGGTGGTCTATGACCGTGCCGATTCGGCCTTCGCGCTCAGTACCGCCGCCGACTACGACTGGCCGACGCTGCTGCAGGGCGCGGACTGGCTGCACCTGTCCGGGGTCAGCCCGGCCCTCGGCGCCGATGTGGCCCAGGCCACCCTGGCGGCCGCACGCGCGGCACGTGCGCAGGGGGTCAAGGTGTCCTTCGATGGCAACTTCCGGCCCAAGCTGTGGCAGCGCTGGGGCGGCGATGCCAAGGCCATCCTGCGCGAGCTGTTCGCCCAGGCCGACATCGTGTTCGCCGATTACCGCGATATCGAAGTGGTGCTTGGCCAGCCGTTCGCGCAGGACGACGTGGTCGCCCGCGTGGAAGCTGCCGCCGCCGCCGCCTTCGCCGCCTTCCCGCAGCTGCAGTGGATGGCCTGCACGCAGCGCCAGGCACTGAGCGTGGACCACCACGCGCTGGGCGCGCTGCTGATCGGCCGCGATGGCACGCGTGCGCAGGCACCGGTGCGCCAACTGCAGGGCATCATCGACCGCATCGGCGGCGGTGATGCGTTCGCTGCCGGCATCCTGCATGGCATCATGCGCGGCTTCGATGCCGACGCCACCGTGCGCTTCGGCTTGGCCGCCGGTGGCCTGAAGCATTCGATCCCCGGCGATTTCAATCCCGTCAGCGAAGCTGATGTACTGGCCCTGGTGGGCGAGGAGCGTTTTGATGTCAGGCGCTGATCCGCGCGTTCGCGCGGTACTGAAACTTGCACCGGTGATCCCGGTGTTCACCCCCGATGACGTGGACGATGCGGTGCAGGTCGCCCTGGCCCTGTTCCGCGGTGGCCTGCCGGTGGTGGAAGTCACCCTGCGCACGCCGCGCGCGATGGAAGCGATCAAGGCGATGGCCGAGGCCGTGCCGGATGCGGTGATCGGCGCCGGCACGGTGTTGACCGCCGCGCAGATGCAGGCGGTGAAGGAAGCCGGTGGCCGCTTCGCGGTGTCGCCGGGCGCGACCGATCGGCTGTACGCGGCCGCGCGCGATACCGACCTGCCCTTCCTGCCGGGCGTGGCGACTTCGTCCGAGCTGATGCACGGGCTGGAACAGGGACTGGATACGTTCAAGTTCTTCCCGGCGGTGCAGGCCGGTGGCGCCCCGTTGCTGGCCGCCTGGGCCTGTCCGTTCGCCGATGTGCGCTTCTGCCCCACCGGCGGCATCAGCGTGCAGACCGCGCCGCAGTTCCTGCACCTGCCCAACGTGCTGTGCGTGGGTGGTTCGTGGTTGACCACCGCCGCGCTGCTGCAAAGCCGCGACTGGGCGGCGATCGAAGAACTGGCCCGCCAGGCATCGGTGCTGGCGAGCTGACCTGCCTCGGTATCGCCGAGCCATGCTCGGCGAGCGCAGCGGGAACAGCGTGACGACCAACGGTCCTCACCCACCAGGGCGATGGCATGACGGTGTAGTGTCGAGCTTGCTCGGCTCTACACTGGCCGCATGGC